>Ga0315312_1003506_pt1 | contig 10067 bp, 5 predicted proteins | sample TDP7_MG_FD_203629 | JGI IMG/M metagenome (GOLD analysis project Ga0315312, IMG submission 203629) | Freshwater sediment microbial communities from Lake Towuti, South Sulawesi, Indonesia - TDP7 | ecosystem: Environmental > Aquatic > Freshwater > Lake > Sediment | place: Indonesia: South Sulawesi... | reverse complement strand
GACCTTGCTTCCCTGGATATTGGCCAGGACTGAGGGGACTGCCCCGGTGCCTGAAATAGCCATGGCTGGAGAGGAGGAGGTGTCCCCCACTAACTACACTCCCCTTATCGGAGGAATCGTAGGGGGCATCGTGGTGATTGGGCTATTGATCCTCTTCGCCATCAAGAAAAGGGCAATAAAACTAGTTCATCCATAATCTGAATAAGCACAGGCATCAGTGTTAGAACATACAGGAGGCGAGTTTATTCTATGGACAGAATGACATCTCTAGATACCGCTTTCAACCCGGCTTCGGTAGCCATAATCGGTGTTGGTGAGATCACCGCCGGAAAATTCTATCTCGAGAGCTTGCTCAACTCCGGCTTTCAGGGCAAAATCTATCCTGTCCACCCCAGGGGTGGGGAGATTTCGGGATTCAGACTTTATCAAAATGTAAAGCACATTCCAGAGCCGGTTGAGTTTGCTATTTGCTGTATACCAGCCCGATTTGTACCCCAGTTGATCGAGGACTGTTCGGAGAAAGGGGTGAAGGTAGTGGTGCTTTTTACGGCTGGCTTTTCCGAGACCGGGAGCGAGGAGGGGCGACGGTTAGAGGCGGAGATTCGCCGGCTGGCTCAGGCCGGCGGGGTTCGGCTCATTGGTCCCAACTGCATGGGTGTCTATAGTCCCAAGGCCTGCCTGTCCTTCACCTCCGACTTTCCCCGAGAGAGGGGAAAGGTGGCTTTTGTTTGCCAAAGTGGTGGCCACACAATCTACTTCGTTCGACTTGCCGCTGAAAGGGGTGTCCGATTCAGCAAAGTGGTCTCCTATGGAAACGCCTGCGATGTCAACGAAAGCGACCTGCTTCAGTACTTGGCTCAAGATGCCGAGACAGAGATCGTGGCGGCCTATATCGAAGGGGTGAAAGATGGTGAGCGGTTTCGCCAGGCTCTGGGTGAGGTATCGGCCAAAAAGCCGGTGATAGTTCTTAAGGGCGGTTCCACCCAGGCTGGAGCGCGCACCGCTGCCTCACATACTAGTTCTATGGCTGGTGCCGACGAGGTATGGACCAGTCTGCTGCAACAGGCTGGAGCCATCCGGGTTGACACGTTGGAGGAACTGCTAGATATGGTGGTCACCTTTCTATTCCTGCCGCTCCCCAGAGGAAGACGGGTAGCTATGGTTGGGGGAGGTGGCGGAGCCAGTGTCATGGCGACCGATGCCTGTGCTGCCCATGGTTTCACCCTGCCAGCTATACCCCCATCAATATCAAAGGAAATCAGGGCGCTCCTGGACAGTGAAGCCGGACTAATTCTGACCAACCCCATCGAGCTTAACATGTTCCCCGAAGTTGCCTCCAACATAGCCAGAAAAATGCTCACTTATGAAGGCGTTGACTTGATGCTGGCCAACTGCGTTTTTGGCCAGCATCCCTGGCCTATTTTCGATATCTGGTTCGACATCTTTGGCGACACCATTCTAAAGGTCAGCAGAGAGGTAGACAAGCCTATTGGGGTGGTAATCCAACCTGGCCCCCCAAATCAGGAGCAGCACTTTCTAGCCCTGCAGCGAAGATACCATGAGGCAGGCTTGCCGGTCTATTATTCTATGTCTGCTGCCTGCCGGGCGATTGACCGGTTCTTACGTTACCACCAGAAAAGGAAGGAGCGCCACGAGAGGTGAGTTGGTCCTCAGTGTCCTTGGGAAGTAGGGGAGGGGTTTATCCCCTCCCTCCGATGAGTTTTATTCATCGGAGCGGGAGCCCACAAGGGGCTCCCCTACCAAAGGTGCGCCGTATATAAAGGACAATGAGGGTGTTTCGTAATGTCATTCTGAGGAGTCCAAATTCCTTTGGACGACGAAGAATCTCAGAGATTCTTCCGGGGTATACCCTGAGCGAGATTCTTCGGTCGCTTCGCTTCCTCAGAATGACAAGAAGCGAAGGGGTCGCAATGACAATTGGATGTTGTTAAACGGTCTGGGGCACTAGGTCAGGAAAAAAGGGCTATGTTCGGGTATGCTGGTAAGATCTTGAGGGTAGATTTGTCCTCTGGCAGAGTTGTTGAGTTACCCACCGTGGACTATGCAGAGAGGTTTCTTGGGGGAAGGGGCCTGGCTGCCAAGCTCTATTGGGACCATGTTCGGCCGCAAGTCGGTGCCCTCGACGCAGAGAATGGCTTGATATTTGTCACCGGGCCACTGGCCGGGATACCTGTATTAGGAGGCTCCCGGTGGCAGGTATGCGGGAAATCCCCTGCCCCATCTCCGGAGCACTTTTGCTACTGCAACTTAGGGGGGAGATGGGGAGCCGAGATGAAATTTGCCGGTTATGACGCCGTCTTGGTTCGAGGTAAATCGGAAAAGCCGGTTTATCTGTTCCTTCATGACGATGTGGCCGAACTGAAGGATGCCTCTGCTTTATGGGGCAAGGGCTCTATTGAGTCCAGGGAGATACTGAAGAGCAAGCTGGGAGGTTCGGTCGCAGTGGTAGCTATTGGCCCTGCCGGGGAGAATATGGCTAGTATGGCTACTCTTCTGGCTGACAATGATGCCAGTGGCTCAGGAGGCCTGGGGGCTGTTATGGGTTCGAAAAGGCTAAAGGCTATTGTGGTCAAGGGTGCTCAGAAGAGGGTTAAGGTTGCCCGGCCGCAAAGGTTAGCCGAGTTAACCACATACTTCCGTGGACTGGATAGAGAGACCATCTCAAGGGCAGGTAGTATGACCCTGCGCATAACGGGACCTGGAACAAAGAAGGAGCCTTGCTACGGCTGCCTGGGCAACTGCCTCAGAAGAACGTATAAAGCAGCAGATGGCAAAAGGGGGAAATTCATGTGCCAGGCAGCCACCTTTTACCAACCAATGGCGGGGAGATACTACGGACCGGGGTATGAGATTCCCTTTCAAGCCACCAAGCTATGTGACGACTACGGACTTGATACCCTGGCTATCACCGTGATAATAATCTGGCTGCAGAGGTGTTATAGAGCTGGCATCTTAACCGATGAGAGCACCGGAATTCCCATATCAAAATTGGGGAGCCTGGAGTTCATAGAGACTCTGGTGAAAAAGATTTCCCTCCGAGAGGGGTTCGGGGATATTCTAGCGCAAGGGGTCCTCAAAGCTGCAGATTGGGTAGGGCCTGGAGCTAGAGAGCAAATCGCTGGTTATCTCTCCAAAGCGGGACAGCCTAACATTAGTGATCCCAGGCTGTACATTACCACAGCGCTTTTGTATGCTATGGAGCCCAGACCACCCTTGCAGCAAATGCAGGAAGTGAGCCAGCTTATACTCAAATGGTTGGAGTGGGGCAAACAGGTCGAAAATAGCTATGTTTCCACCGAGGTAATGCGCGGTATTGCCCGGCGGTTTTGGGGAAGTGAGATAGCCGCCGATTTCTCTACTTTTGATGGAAAGGCCCTGGCAGCCAAGAGGATTCAGGACCGAGAGTACGCTAAGGAATGTCTTATTCTTTGCAGCTTCTTGTGGCCCATTACGGACCTGGAGCAAACCGAGGATCACGTCGGGGACCCCACCCTGGAAAGCAAGATTCTCTCCTCTGTTACCGGAAAGGATGTCAATGAAGAGGAGCTTTACAGAATAGGTGAGAGGGTCTTCAATCTGCAGAGGGCTATACTTGTCAGGGAAGGTCACCAGGGGCGAGGAGACGACATACTCCCTGATAGCTGGCATACCATGCCACTAAGAGGAGACCTGGCCAACCCTGGATGCCTGGTGCCCGGAAAAGGGGAAGAGGTGCTATCTCGTAAAGGCTCAGTAGTCGATAGGGAGGGGTTCGAAAGGGCAAAAGATGAATATTATCGACTCAGGCAGTGGGATGTCGCCACAGGTCTGCAAACCAGAGCGAAGCTCGAGGAACTTGAGCTAAAGGAGGTTGCTCGGGACTTAGAGAAGAGAGGTCTCATACGTGTGTAGAGCCGAAGCGTCGGAGAATCTGGGTTGACTTCGGCAACCATGGACGAGGCTATTTGATTTTGATTCTAGCTTCAATTTAACACATTCTAGAAGCCCTCCTAAATTCTTGTAGTTGCCTGATTTATCAGGCAAGGCAGTCCCTTTCAGTCCCTGTCATTGCGACCCCGATTTATCGGGGGAAGCAATCTCAAGAGCAACTACGGGATTGCTTCGCTTCGCTCGCAATGACAGACAGGGTTATTAAACAACCTCAGCCCATGTCCATTTGCATCAGGAAAGACAGGATGGTATCCTAAAAGGTGGCCCTCAGCAAAAGTAGAGCCTGCAAATAATGAAGGAAAAACCTGTTCAGATACTCCCCGGCATCTACATGCTGGAGGTCCCCTTTCTCCCCGACTTTATACCACAGGCCGAGTTATCAACCACCCTCTGCTATCTGGTAGAAGAGAAGGATGGCTGGCTGATGGTGGACAGCGGCTATAATGACAGTGGTTCCTTCGACTCTCTCTGCCGCCAGTTAAGTGCCCTGGGCATCTCCCTCAAAGACCTTCGATGGCTGGTTATCACCCATTACCATCCCGACCACAGCGGGCTGGCGTCCCGCATCAAAGCAGCTTCAGGAGCCAAAGTGATAATACATCAGGACGATTGGAATATCCTCCAGACTGTGGTCAGTTCCTCCGAAAAATGGAACATAGATGGACTGGTCGAATGGGCCAAGAGCCTGGGCGTGCCGTCATCAGAGTTGGAGAGATTCTGGCAGATGGCCACTTTCGGTAGGGCACTCTTCGCCAGTGGTCTGCAGCCCGACCTGGTGCTCCAGGGGGAGGAGAATCTGGTGGGGGAGGGGGGACACCTGCGGGCTATTCTGACCCCCGGTCACAGCCCGGGGCACCTCTGCCTCTATGATGAAAAGAACAAGGTGCTCTTTTCTGGCGATCATGTCCTGGTGGAGATTACCCCCCACATCTCCCCCAGCCACCTCACCAGCTACAACCAGCTCGGCCAGTATCTTGATGCCCTACGAAAGGTGCAGCACCTGGACGTGGAGCTGGTCCTGCCAGCTCACGAGAGGCCTTTTAGCCATCTCGCCCGGCGAGTGGACGAGCTTCTGGAGCACCACCGCCAGCGCCTGGAGGAGATGATAACCGCGCTATCTGACCATCCCTTGAGTCCCTGGGAGATAGCCACCAGGGTGCACTGGGATGTGGGAGCCTGGGAGCAAATAGATGCTAACAACCACGTTTTAGCCGTGCGGGAGACCCTGGCTCACCTCCAGCTTCTGGAGAGCCGCGGCCAAGTGGCTATGGTAGAGAGAAGCGGCCTGAGCCTGTACCAACTCATAAAGGGCAACTAGAGCTTCCGATTGCCCGGTCTTTACTAAATTATTCTGAGGTCGTTTAGTAACCCTTTTGTCATTCTGAGGAAGCGAAGCGACCGAAGAATCTTGAGACCCTTCGCTAGTGCTCAGGGTGACACTATCAACAATCTCGTATTCTCATACTTGATGATTTTATAACAAATGTTATAACTTGTGCCGCAGAAATAGGAAGCAGATTCCCTCGCCCTCGAAGGGAGAGGGCTAGGTCGACAAGACTCTTCGAGGTGAGGGTGAAATTTTCCCCTCCCGCTTCCAGCCTCTTACCCACAAAGACAGGCCACCGTACACCCTAGGCTGCTACTGAGCTTGGCATACTAACGGAAAAGTTAGTGCGCCGTCACAGAATTATCAAGGGTGTACCCTCGTTTTTGGGAAAAGCCTATTGAATTTGTGCAGGTGCAAATATCAATTCTTCAGGAAAATGAGCTGTCAATTTTAGAAAAATTGACGCCTATGCATTGGATATTGCGGTGAGTCATCCCAAGTCAGTGAAGTTTGAGGATAGCTTGAGGGTTTATGGGGGATGGTGTAGGGTAGATTTGGAGAGAGAGTCGGGAACTCTTTGACAAGCCTCATGAGAAACTAGGCATGCTGCGGACACCTTCTTGAGAAATTCCTTAGCACAGACTCACATCAGTTTCGCCTCTCTCAAAGCATTGCTCCATGTACCAAAGTACACTGCGAAAGTGTTGGAAGATGGATAGCCTTGTGCTTCATTGATTTCTCTCTGCGATGGGACTCTCCCTTTCTCTGCAACGTATTCTCTCAGCACCGTGATTAACTTGGTCTTGTCCCATCCTCTATACCTGTTGAGTGTGAAGCCTGCTGTTCGTAGGGCGTTGTTCCAACTACCAAATCTTCTTTTGAAAACACCATATCTGGGATAATCGTCAAAGTTATCAAGGTCTCTTTGCATTGGAACTCGATTAAGTTTGGCCCCCGCTTCTTTAAGGAGTGCCACTAATTCGTCCTCCGTATAGTCGCGTCTTCTCACCCCTAGTCCTGCCCTTGCCAAAGCCTTGCTCCAAGTACCAAACTTATTAAAGTACGGCCGTGACGAAGGGAAGCCTGCTGTTCTATTCATATCATCCTGTGTAGGGGGCCTCCCCAAAATTGTAGACAATTGCTTCAGTTTCTCTACTAATTCATCCTCCGAAAGGTACTCTCTGGTTGGCCTAATACCGGCTTCCTTCAGCGCATTTGTCCAACTACCAAATCTTTGGACGTATAGCGCAGAACTGGGGAAGCCTCTGGCATTCTGCATGTCTGTTTCTCTGGGCGTTCTTCCGAGCCTCACTGCTAGTCTTTTCATGTAGCCTGTCAATTCCTCCCTCGTGTAAAAGCCTCTCACTCCTTCCAATCCACTGTCTAGCATCGTTACTAAGTCATGCCTGCCCAACCTCATCATCTTGTCTTTGAGTTCGTTCAGGTAGACATAGCGCAGTCCATCAACTTCATACTCAAGTGCCTTGTGTATACACCAAAACTCTAGTCTATGCCCTGGAATCATATATCTTTCTATCTCCGATTCTTTTCTATCGCTGAAGTAAGATGTCACCATGGCATCAATGATAAGTTTCTCACTCTCAACATATATGTCGGGTGTACCTATTATTTTCTTTACCTTACCTCTTCTAACGTTCCTACTTCCATATAGTGCTTTCGCCATTTGAAAGCAAACGTACTCCCATTTTGCCCAGAGTTCTTGGTCACTTCTGTCAAGTCCTGCCTCGTCTATCGCACGAAGCCAGGAGCCGAATCTCTTTACGTAGGTACCGGCGCTTGGCCCACCTTTTTCGTGAGTCATGTCCCACTGGGTAGGTGTCCTCTTGAGTTCTTTGGCCACAGTCCTCAGATGCAGGAGCATTTCTTCTCTGGTGGCTCCGTCGTAGCGGTTGACTTCTATATTCAGTCGCTTCAAAGCACGATTCCAAGAGCCGAATCTTCGGCAGTACACACTGAAGCGAGGGAATCCCTGCAAAGAGTCCATGTCTACCGTACGAGGAGTTCTACCCAAAACCACGCTGGCCTTGTGCAAGTATTCCAGCAGTTCCTCATCACTGTACCTGTAGCGCACTTGTTTCTCTGCAACCTCATGGTAACCTATCTCTCTCAACAACTGGTTCCACGAACCGAAGTATCTCCGTATTGTTGACAGACATGGCAATCCCTTTCGTGTTCTCTGGAAGAGGGTACTGGAAGGTACCATCCCTGATTCGTTGTAATGACCTTCAATGAAGGCCTTCACAGCTCTTGCTACTTCAGTCCTACGCTCAGTCGCTGCTCTCAAAGCGTTGTCCAAGGTTCCGAATTCTGTTTCGTAAACATCTAATGGAGGCAAACCCTGCCTCACGGCTAAGTCCCTTGCCGTCGGCATCCTTCCCAGCTCTTTTCTCAGGTCGTTTAAGGTTTTGAGTAGACTTGTCTTAGTGAGTCTGGTCTGCCTAGGCTTCCTAAGTGGAGTCAATCCTGCCTTTTCGAGCGCCGAACACCAAATTCCAAATCTTTTACTAACTGTGCGGGAGGAAGGATACCCCTTCGTGAGCGAATCCATGTCTCGCTCACTTGGCGTCCTGCCGATTGCCTCCTTCAGGTTGGTCAGCACACTTATAAGATACTCATCCTGATATTTCTTGCACCGTCTCCTGTCAATTCTGTTTTCGCTCAAACCTGCTCTCCTTATTGCTTCTCGCCAGTTGCCGAAATGTGTTTGGTATGCGCGAGCAGAGGGGAACCCTTTTCTATCGGTCATCTCTTGTGATGAAGGAGTTCTTCCCAATTGACTCGCTAACTCAACCAATTTCGTTATCAAATATGCGTCCTCATAGGCCTTAGTCAATCCTACCCTCCTGACAATCCCCACTAATACGTCATTGTTCTAATCTTGCGGCGTTCCACTTAGAGTATCTTGCCTAGAAAGCACCCGCATTGACCAACGGCACTCCAAATTCCAGTGTCAGTACCCTGGTTGGTTGCTACTCTCCAAGATTATACCACACCCCGCTTGGATGCAGATTCAAGGTCTCACTACACTTGCCAACCAAAACGAGGGCGGAGAGGGAAGTCATGGAGAATGAACAACAAGGCTAAGTACTATCGCCTCGAAGAGTCTTGTCAACTTTTGATAGCTTTAGGCACTCTTGCGTAAAAGGCAGACCCAGGGCAGAAGCAGGCCAGTGGGCGCTTTGAACCATGCTGGGCATTGGCAATGTCTTCTAGTTAATGCTAAGTTGGAATCTTGGCTTGGTCTATTGGCTCCCTAATGTAAGACTTTGCTTGCTCTACGGTATTGTGCATTGCCATAAGAATGGAGGTAAAACTCTGGCCAAGCCAATGCACACTGAAATATTTGGATTCGGGTGAGACACCATCGCCATAAATCGTAATGTGAAGAATGTAAGAGCCAGGTAGAAGTGCCTTTGGGATACCTCGTCGCATTCGGTCCGTCATGATGTATGCATGGCTCTTCACGTCGTATCGGGTAGATAAGACATCCAGGTATTCGCACTCTTCTGGGTTTAGGTCAATGGGCCATAAGGGGACAGCATTTTCATCAGTTCCGACCCATTTCAGCGTGACTGGGTCGTACTGCTGGATAAGGTTGCCATCCGTGTCCATCACCGCTACAAGCTTCCCTATGCACCTCCTAGCCACTGACTTGCCCAAGTTCCGCACTCTTATGCGAAGCCAATACGCCATGGTAGTGTAGGTTCTTTCTTTGTCAAGCTTGACATCAACTGAGGTTTTTCTACAGTATGGTACACCCATATCAAATTCTATTCCAAATCTTGGCTGCTGGTGCCAAGGCTTAATGAATTGTAAGTACACTGTCACAAACACAACAGCCAAGGTGCCAAATGCACCTACAGCAATAGCGATCAATGTCCCTGCTTCAAGTGTCATAGTCTTGCTTTTGCCAGCATTTTACCATCGACCATTACCAGGCACAACTATTATTGTTGCGATAAAGCTAGACAAGAACTAGTCTCGTACCTGACACTTGCTGACACCCTCTGACAATGGCAGACAACCGAGTTGCTCTATCTGTTGCGAGTGCGCTAGAATTTTCACCGTGGAGGCCATGTGCTACTGAGCGTCACCGAAGCTGCCAAAAGGCTAGGTATCTCACAGCAGCGTATACGGGTACTATTAGCCCATAGCCCAGGGACGGCTTAAGGGGAAGAAGGTAGGGGGCACCTGGGTCGTCCAGGGACTAAGTTACATTAGAATGAGGCCAGGTAGAAAGGGGGTGAAAAAAGGCAAATAATGAAAAGATAGGTGCACTACCTCATGGATTAGCGAGGCGATGTCTGGTAGCCTACTCCATGTATCCTGACACGATTACCCTCTAGCTCAGTCCTGGCACCCAACATCTCCGCCACCAACCAGAGGTTGGTCTCCACGTGCTCTGTCATTCTCGGTATGGTGTACTGGCTTACCCCATCCCCCAGGGCGCAATAAGGGATCAGCTGGTCTGCCAGGTATCTGTCTACCCCTGCCCCCGCCTTCAGGTCCTCCAGTAGATTCCGGGCTACATAGCGACCGATCTCCTCTGAACTCCTCCCCGGTCTTCCCGCTCTATCAGAGCCGATGATGCACCCGGTATCAGTTTCTGCCCATAGGCTGAGGACAGCCCCTTTCTGAGTGGCCTGGGTATCATATATCAATTCTATCTTGGCATCATACCCCCTCTTCCTCAGCATCTCTTCACATTCTTCGGCCATTCTCTGGCTGACCCTCTGCTCTTTGAGGTGGGAAGAGAGGGCGATGCCTT
>Ga0315312_1003504_pt1 | contig 10068 bp, 10 predicted proteins | sample TDP7_MG_FD_203629 | JGI IMG/M metagenome (GOLD analysis project Ga0315312, IMG submission 203629) | Freshwater sediment microbial communities from Lake Towuti, South Sulawesi, Indonesia - TDP7 | ecosystem: Environmental > Aquatic > Freshwater > Lake > Sediment | place: Indonesia: South Sulawesi... | reverse complement strand
TTCTTTTTGTTAGTTCAGCTAAAGTTTTTGTTGTGATCTGCTTCTGGTCTTTGTCGAGTTCCTTGCACCATTTAAGAACTTGGACGTCTTTCTCAGTCATGTCGGCGAATGTTTCCTTGATCGCTGTCTCTCCGATTTTCCAAGCGATCCAGAAGTCTTCAGGCGTGGAGACTAGAACCTTTCTATCGCCTCCGTTTAGGATTATAGGTCTTTGTCGGTAGAAAAGCCTAGTAATGCCTTCAATCAACAGAGTCAGTTTGTCGGTGTCTCTTCGGACTCTGGTTTCCTTCTCGTCGAGTAGCGGCGTAAGCAGTGTAGCGTATGGAATAACGACATCTTTCGGAGCTTCCTCCTCAGCAATAGCGAATGCTGCTTGAATAATCTTCTTCTCTCTGGAGAAATCCAGCTTTTCGCTAGGCAGCTTCTCCTTACCTTGCAGCTTCGCATCTCTTACCCGAATATTCTGCTCCTTAGATTCATCAGCCCTTACAACCCAGAGTCGATTCTGAAGTTCGGGTGGAATAGCGAGTTCAGTCGAGGTCAATATCACATTTTCAATCTTGGTTCGAATTCTCTCCGTCTTGAATCTCTTCGGGTCTTCAGGATCAGAGATTGTTACGAGAACCATCAGTTCTCCTTCACTGATTACAAGTTTAACGTCAAACTCAGCCGTTGATTCCTCCCCAGTCTTCGCGCTTCTCCGCTCGGCGAGGTATAAGGTTCGTAAAGTCTCTCCAAGGTAGCGGAGCGCTTTATCCGTGAGGCCGGTAGCTTTCTCCCACGAAGACTTTGGAAAGAGGGATAATACCGAGTCGACGATTGTGTTCTTACCAGCTGCCGTTTCACCTTCAATCTCGAAGCTCTGTCTAGCCCAGTTTAAGATCGAGAGGAGAACCTTGTTATTGTCTTCACCTTGAACATTTCCCTGGGCGTTATGGATACGGTAGAGCAGACAAGGATCTTCAAGAAACTTCACAGCTTCCAATCGAATCTCCGGATCAATCTCTTCTTTCTCCTTCTCCTGGGCAACTCGCTTTCTCGAAGGGTCGCTTAAACTGATTCCTTCAGCCTGTTTCTTAGCGTTGAGTTGCGTCTCTCTAATTAATCCGCGTTCAACCGCTTTGTGTACTACTTGTTTAAACAGGCCGCGTCGTAGAGCTCCTGGACCAGCATCCTCGCAACGAATTATTCCCTCCTGAACAGCCAGCCATAGGGGAGGCCCTCCGCCTGTTCCATGTCTGAAGCAATACCAAACGTTCTTAGCCGGATTAACCCAGAAGTTGCGGCCTGTCTCGCTTCCATGAACCGGGTGGGCGCCATAATACTCGTCACCCTGCTTCCGTAGCCCTGATAACGGAACCACTTGTAGAATGTCTAAGTCTACGCCGGCCTGCTGCTTCTCCTTGCCTGCGGCCTCCTCAACCTCACGGATCTTTTTCTCTGGAACTAGATGATCGCCCAGTAACGCGGCTAGCTGCTCTTTCGATATCGTAGCCAGAGGCGCATCGTTAATTATTTTATATCTTTGTCCGTTGGGATGTATGCTTCCCGGCCCAACAGTCTGGAAGCCTTCCCACAAGATTTCACCCGCATGTTCGCCGCCTTTGGTTCGGAGAAACATTTTGCCAGTTGGGTTGCTGAGGAAGAAGTATACGGGAGCCTTGTGTCCAGGAGATTCAACAGTTAGGGAAGGTGGAAACTTAGACTCGACGATCTGTTTTATCTCTTCATGGTCCGCGTTGAGGATTGCTAAGCCGTAGCCTGCTGCTATGCCATAGTTACCGCCCTTACTAAGCCATTCCTGTAGCCTAGGATCATTCGCGTACATCAAGTTTTCAGGTTTCTGCCAATCATCCTCGAAGGGCTTCTTCTCCATTTTCTCCACTTTAACGAAGCGAGGACCTAAGCCATTCAACCGCTGCAGTAGAACCTCTGGAATTTCAACCCGTGGGTACTCGCCGGTCATTATGATTCACCGCCTGCTTGACGCTTATTTTTCAACGGACAATTGTTCGGCTCGCAGAATCCAGGCATGTCCCCGTTAGGTCGGAAAAAATAAAATTCCTCTTCTCCTCGCGTTTGATCGACTATGTTGTCGTCAGGCGCATAGATGACTCGGCTTCCGCCGCACTCAGGGCAAACCATTCATCTCCCTCCTCACCCTCTTGTGTAAAAAAACGTAGACTTTCCCTGCGTAGAAGTCTACAAAATTTTCAGATGGAAAAACGCTTAGATTATCGCGAACCAGCGGTTTCGCTTATCTTCTACGATCAATCCGGCTTTTTGAAGCTGATCTAAAGCCTGAAATATTGTTGCCCTCGCAAAACCGGACTTGTTCTCTAAATCTGAGAAGAAAACAGGCCCATTCAAAAATATGAATTTATAGAGCTTGGTCACAGCTGAACCTAGATCGCAGAGCCTAATCAACCGCTCAATAAGAACTGCGGCCTTCTCCTGGTTGGTGACGATCACGGGTATTCTACTCTTCCATGCAGATTACCCGTCTGCCAGTCGGAGGTTCAATGCGTTAGAAGCGCTTTGAGCTTCCGGCTGAACGGCTAGCTTCTTGACGGCGACTATATTTAAGCGTTTTAAGATTTTGCGGAATGAGAAAACACAAAAACGAGAAACGGGGATTGGGGATTGCGGATTGCGGATTGGGGAATGAAAAATGAGAAACGAGAAATGAGGTTTTCGCGCTCCTCAGCGAATCGGGCTTATATCATTCTAAGTGAACAACAATGTCTGCGCCCGAGGAAAATAGCAATCATCGGAGATTCGCGGACATCTAGGAGAGTACGCCTTAAGCTTTTGCCCTCCGGGCGTGTCAACGTAGCATCTGAAGTAGCCGACATGGTTGATGCTCGCTTGCTCAGTTCCATGTTGTGTTTTCTCTCGGCTTCGGGGTTCAGGATATAGGTTATTCGGCCTGCAGCCTGCAATTTGTTGTAGTGAACAAGATACTTTCCACCTTTACTCCAGTCTCTTAAGCTACATCCTTGTCCTCTTCTCCAATCCTGTACTAGCATGAGCATCTTTCCAACCTCTCCTAGAGCAAAAACTGAGAGTCCAATGGAAGATCGGTATCTCTTTTCCTTATGAAGAAGCATCGCATCTTGGTATAATCTGTTAGCATTCTCCAGCGCTAGCCGAATTCCCTCTTCAACATCTGCCTGAGATATTGATGGCATTGGTCATCATTTCGTTCAGAAAGAGTGCTGCTATTTTTGCCTTGTTTTTCAAGATGCTGTATTCGCACATATCAAAGGTAGTGCTTTTGCGAATATTGCAAGCTGAATCGCTTGACAACTAGATTAATCGTTCTATGTCAAGGAGCTTAAAAAGAAGGAGCATAGGAATCAATTCATGCCACAATAAAGATATTTCTTCGTTTAAATGAATACTATGTTTGAAAAGACTTGGGTAAAAGCGACGTAAAGAAGCTAGAGCCTCCGACAGCTCATTTGCAGATCAAGTTCGACCCGCGAGAACGAAAACACCTCGACGAGTGGAGAGATGGTAGAGTTGGCGGACGTATGAGGAAATTTGCTAGAGCTGATGTCTGGAACATAGGAGACAAGACAGCCAAGGATTGCATTGTAACTCTCGAAGTTTTTGAAGGCCCCAATGGATTCAAAGATTATTATCTTGAAGCTAGGAAGTTACATTGGATAGATGCAGTTGAAAGAAAAATTGTCTCGGTGAATATTCAGAAAGGGATCTGCCACCCTCTAGATGTCGTTTTCTCTCAGCAAGGTGAAGAAGGTGCATATATTGCCAGTCCTTGGTCTGTCAGCGATACCTTGTATCCCCAGGATCATCTGATCCCAGGCGATTACATAGTAAATGTGAAGATCCAGGGAGAAAACGCTGAACCAATATCGGCACGTTTCAAAGTGATGTCTAGATTTTCCTACAAGGATCTATACGTCGATATAGCACCTTGATGTATTGATGATGTAGTTATGTCAGCTAGCAAAGAAACTAAGATGGGATCAATCGTAGCTATGGTCGCCGCTCTATCTGGTGTTATTATAGTTCTGTTTGCAAATAGAAGTATCCTTCGTCCCGAGATATTCGACATGGTTCTCGTAATTCTTGGCTCTGCCCTACTTCTTGTTATCGGTTTTGGATTTCTGAAACCTGCTATTGACACAAAATTGGAAAAGAAAAAGGCGTTGATCGACAAGCTGAAGTCATGCGAATCTCGCATCAAATGGACTACTGATGACAGGGTGAAAAAGGATGAATGGTCATACTCTCCTGATGTCGCATACTTACAATTTCGCCCTGAGCTAAACCAAGAAATTAGGGAATATGTGGATAGATACCAAAGATGCGCTGACTTATTCTTTGCATGTAAATATGTGATCAGCTCAGAGATCAAGAAATATGCAATAGTATGGCTACCGAAAACGCACGAGAAATTTCCGTTAGACAAGGTAATAATGGATAAAACCGAAATCATACACCGACTTATCAATGGAGAGAAAGTTGCAAAACGCTGGATTGAGGAGAACTTTCCCGAAATTCACAATAATATCATCAAAAGCCTTCAAGAACCTGAAGAAGCCTTGGATAGGTTTTTCCTAGACCTCAATAAGGAGGCTAGTAACAATAGTGTTCTAAATAGATTCAGAGCTGAGAAGAAAAACCTAGTTGAACTTACGCAGTCCATCCAGGAAAGTCTGAATCGCGAAATAGAGAGACTAGGTAGATGGAGGATCTAGAAAACAAAGTTGGGAAGACGTCGTCGATCGATCAAAAGTTTAGGAGCTTTTGCCTGCAATGGCTTTGAACATCGCGCCAAACGTTGGTTTAACCTCTATCTAACTAAATGGATATTTCCTCGAGAATTCACACCGATCAAGCCAAACCCGAACCTCTTGAACACTGAATCATCAATTGTTCTAGTGTTTTTGAGCGTTGTAACTAGGACTGCTTTATCGTAGTTGAACACAATAGCCTGTCAATGTAATCCTGGAATCTTTTATCGAACATGTTGCGATTGTCCTCATAAATGTCTTTGAACAATGGGTGCTTAGCAAGTTCTTTGAGCCAAGTGTTCCATTGCGCCCAAGTTGAATCATCGATCCATTTATCAAGACGCAGAAGATAGACACGCTCAAACAGCTCATAATTCAACTCCAGATAATTGTAGAGTCGCTTGTCATCGGTGGAGTATCTAACCCAGTTGCTTGGACCAGCCACGCCGGTCTTGCTAAGATCATCATAAATCTTTGTAAGTTCAGGGTTTTCAACAAGAAGTCTTATGATTGAGGAATAGTCGCTCTGACATCTTTGATAAGCATCCTGTTTTAGAGCTCTTATCTGAGCCTTCACTTGCCAAATCAGAACGACGAGAGTTAGGACCAGAACAATTGTTCCAATAAAAGTGGCAACTGAGGATATGTCGAACATGCTCTCTTCCCAATCGAACTCGTAGTATCCTTAACGCTTGCTAAAAAAAACATTCCGCTTTCTTTGCAAATGACCGGAAAGGCGATTTCTCATGACATTATCGACGGCATAGCTATTTCCCGGAGCTACCTCTATACCCAAACTTTTTCTGTAGACCGTCACACAATGCTGATTCACAGCCTCCTAATAATTCGTTTTCTTGTCAGGACAATCTACAAATCTATCGATAGTGTATTAAGAATCTGGGCTTCTTATGACACGGGTTGTGATCTCAATCGAGTTTGAAGCTGACGACCTTAACAAAGCTTAATACCCTTGATTGCCTGAAATCCGAGGGAAAGAGCAAGGGAGAGTTTTGTCTGAAAAAATAGTCAGATGGAAGGTAGTGTCAGCTACTTGGTCCCTAATCCTAGTTTTCGTACTACTGAGAATTTTAGAGAAAGAAACCGCGTTGTTTCTTGGTTATCAAGATCTCTTACTACAAGTAAGTTCAATACTGCTAGTTTCTGGGGTTATTGGATTTCTTTATGAAGCGTTTATTCGGTTCGAAATGATGAAACACAAGAATTTGTGGAGAAGATTGACTGAAGAACCACATTCTCCAGAACTTGTCTGGGAATTGATAAGGACTATACGAAGAGAGAGACTGTTTATCTTGAGTGTTTTTTTCATTATAACCGAGCTGCTAATTCTCTTCTCTATTGGTGTGAATATATGGCCTGAAATTCCAATAACTACGCTTGGTATCCTGTTCTTCGGATTAATCGGGTGCTTTGGAGCATACTATTTGTTTTTCACACGACCCCCATGTCCATTGTTTCCAACTCCAATGTTTCCCAGACAATATTCTGGGCCGATCCCTAAAACTGATAGAGAAATCGAGTCTTTTCGCCTATCCACTTGCTATTACATGCATAGATACGCAAGATACCTTAAGAAGAGGACCGTATCCATTATAACACCCGATCCTTCAAGACCATATATAAAGACGGTTTTTATCCCGCCGATTGAGTACTACTATTTTGATCAAGAGGCCATAAATCTTTTTGACGCAGATGAGCAGAATAAGAAGAACAAGAAATATGAGGATTTTGAAAGAAATCCACTTGTAGAAAAGCAAGACGCGTTGTATTTGGTTCTATTAACCGGAATCGCATATTGCTCAACAGCTGTAAATCTCTTTCTCGGTACAAATGTATTAGCCGCAAGTCTGCCCTTTCTTCTCTGTCTCTTTTGCGTTCCATTCTACCACGGCTACGTTAGAGGCTCACTAAGAGATGACTTTGGAAATAGGCTAAAAGGATGGGAAAATCTAGTATTAATTTCTGTCATATTTCCGATTATTTCTATTTCATTTTGGTATTTGCTTCCCAATTTGTACTTCTCTATACGGATGTTTCTTCACCAGATTTCGAATGTTCCTTGGGTTGAGGTCATTACGCTGGCTCTAGTTAGCGCGGTTGGGCTTGTACTTGTACTAAGCGCTATACATGTAGCAGTCATCTTAGCTCGCTTGGTCGCGATTAACCTGACCCAGTTCTACTTTGATAGTAGCCCCTCTAAGCGTCACGACATATTGAAGGAAATTACTCTCGATCCCGAAATGATAGAGGCAAATCAAGTACTTTCGGCCATGTTGCATCGGAAAGAAACCGAAGTAGTTTTAGGAAATCAAGTACTAGCAATCAGAAATAGCATGGTTAGTTCAGACAAGTTTATTCGAGGATCATATAGAAAAGAATGGCCCTTGTTCGTGAATACTTATCTTCTTTGTTTCGGACTCGTCTCTGTTTTCATATTTCTCATGCATATCTTCTAGCTAATTCACGAGCTCTTTTAGTAGATCCCAACCTTCAGGAATCCAAGCCAATTACCCTCTGACACGAAGTCAAGCGGAACATTTCCGTATAGACAATGACAATATATCGTCATGCGAAAAGTTCACAAGTAACTTGACCTGTTTGTCTTCTAGAAAGCAATCGCTTGGCGTGTTCAGCCACTCTAGCGACTTCCCTTTTGAAGACAGGTATCAAACTAGCGTGGAGCGGAAGCTACCTATGCGTTTGTTTCTTTTCTTGCTAGTTATTCTTTAGAGGGCTCAATCTTCTATTCATACGTTTCCAGGATTGGAATTTCGAATACTGCAATGGGACTTTGAAAGAGCGTCTGCGTATGAAGAAATGCCTACACTGTCAAGAAGATTCAATTACATGCCCGCACTATACGCAATTTTGGGCGCTCGTATCCGCAAGTCTGGGATACTCTTCAGCGATTGCAGTCAATACCTGATCTTCTTTCGCAACTATCTCAGCTCCGCTGAAGCTTTATTCCTGATCTGGCAAAATATCTATCGAGAGAAGAGGACACATGGCCGTATCTAGCCCAAGTAGCGTCATCCAGAAGACTTGCTATGTGATCATGCCATTTTCCGACAGCAAGTCTTGTTCCAAGGAAGAATGGGACAATATCTTTGAAAAACTCTTCAAACCAACTTTCGAACATTTGGGATACCAGTGTTCTAGGTCCAAAGCCTCCCTGGGAGAAGAACTGATGGATAAAACTCATACCCTAGCACATTCTCTATTTCAGTGATAAGAGGAAAGAATGCGCTTGTTCCACCCTTGTTAATGATCGCTTGGAGGAGGCCGAAGGCTCGTTCGCCATGTTTCTGGAGGGCTTTTCTGGCATTCTTTCTTACTTCTTCCCAAGCGCTTTCTAGTCGAATCTCGCCTTTTTCAGTTGCTCGATAGAATCTTCCTTGAAAGCCTCCAAGCGAAACGTAGCGAGGAGGAAATTCCGTATTTATTGCCAACAGCTCATCATCGTTTATCGCCTTCGCTATCTCAATTACTGCCTCATCATGATTGAGCGACCAATAGCTCTCCGTTCCTAGAAAATACGGAATCCTCCGGTTTCTACCAATACTGTATAGTATGTCAAGCCAATAAAGCCGCTTCAACACCAACGCTCTTTCTCTTGTCTTTTCATCTTCCATGCAGATGCCTCCGTGCTTGAACAGTCTTTGGGCTTGAACCGCCTAAGCGCGGCTTGTATTTTTCTATAAGCAATGTTCCGTACTCATCGAGCTCTGAGAATTTCCGAATTTCGAAGAAACTCTTGCGTTCCCAGACACTTGTGAAACTGTTCGGTTGTTCCTCGTAATCCTCTTGTTTGTAACCTAACTCTAAGAGAATTTTTCGAGTCACATTTCGCAAAAGGTTCAGAATGACGTTATGTGTTGCGACAATGAACGAGTCCACACCAGCTTCAATTGCAACTTCGCTTGACTGAAAATTCTTATCCTCTCCGAACGCTTCTTTGGCAATGCAATAGCTCCATGCGTAAGGGCCTACCCCGTATGGAGGAAGTTCAAATCCACGAGCGCGCGGGTAATAATGTGGGGCACCACGAGTTACGCTGAACTCCTCTTTGAGGACTGTGTTCAGCACTTTCCCTCCTTCAATTGAGTTGAGTTCACTCACACACGGTACCCCGACATGAATTATGAGATGGACGCCTGGACTAAGCAGAATATCCACTAGTAGATTTGGCTCAATGATCTGGAAGAGTTCGGCACCGTCTACAGTCAGACGATAAAAGAAACCAAATTTCTGCATCTCATTCAAGAATTTCCGTTTGAAAACACTGAACTGTTTTTCACGTTCGAGATCGCTAGACTCGTAGTCTAGGAAGCCTTGAACGCACCAGAAGCCATTAGCGACACTATAGGACTCAGAGTCAAGGAACTGTTTCAGCGGCTTTGGAAAAGGAAGATATTCTTCTTTCCCGAGCCAGATCATGGCTTGGAGGTCGAAAAGCGTGTAGCCTGCCTCCGTGAGTGAATAACGCCCTCTCTCAACCTTTTTCACAAACCCCAGTTCTTCCATCTCGCCTAATGCCTTGTACAAAGGGGTCATCGTCCTTTCGCTAACGAGACTAAGATTGACTAGGGCTTTCTGCAGTGACACTACCTTTCCTTGTGGGAGTTCTAGGGTCAGCTGATTCACTATCGCCCTTTTGAGCTTGGAATTAGATGCCTTGGCGACCTTACTGAGTTCAAGCTTGGAGTTGCGCAAATAAGTTGACACGGCCGCTCCCTTGCTCGTCAAGGTGTAGCACCCACGAGTGGGCCGTTTAATAAGCCCTAGTTCTAATAGCTGCCGTAGGGCTTTTCTTAGACTCGACGACTTCAAAACGAACTCTCTATACAGCTCAGAATACTTCGTCTTCTCTTTTCCGCCAAGATACACGGTTATCTCAAACGCTTTCCCCAATAGATCCACGCCTGACATATCGACACCACGCGCTAGCCAAGTGCATTAAGAGAAGGATAAAGATATGGATTGAGAAGAAAAACATACTAAAATCGTAACTTTAAAAAACGGATTTAAACCCAAACTGGTCTAAATCCCTCCGGACCCGCCATTCAAAATCTACGATCTCAGCTTTTTTTTGAGCTTTTCCTGTTCAAAGTCAGATAATTCTACATTTACGACCACTGCGTACGAATCAAGGAAGGGAAATTGATTGAAGACGGTTGCGTCACTGGCTTAAAGACCGAAGATAAGTCTATTCTCGAACAGACGAATAAGAGTAAGTCGTCCCTACTCTTCAGTCGCTATGCGCAGAGCTGAAACCCTTTCATAG
>Ga0315312_1003503_pt1 | contig 10069 bp, 9 predicted proteins | sample TDP7_MG_FD_203629 | JGI IMG/M metagenome (GOLD analysis project Ga0315312, IMG submission 203629) | Freshwater sediment microbial communities from Lake Towuti, South Sulawesi, Indonesia - TDP7 | ecosystem: Environmental > Aquatic > Freshwater > Lake > Sediment | place: Indonesia: South Sulawesi... | reverse complement strand
AGGTTAAGTGTAATCTAACTGCAAAAATCAGAGATCCTTTAGGTTGGTCCAACATAGCTGCCGCAGAATATTTTGTTGGTGTTCTTGGCTCTAATGGAAATGGAACCCCCATGGCCCCATTGGACGGGGTTTTCGATCTCCCCATAGAAGACGTATGGGCACAGATAAATGTTGAAGAATGGCCTCTCGGCAATCATACCATATACATCCACGGTAAGGATGCCAAGGGCAACTGGGGAAGCATAAGTGAGATCGTATTGAATGTCGATGACGTGCTTAAGATGCATGTGGCGAGCATAGATGTATACTGGGAATGGAGTGGAGGAACACGCTATGTGCGCGCCACCGTAACCATTGTTGACAGTGATGGGAAACCGGTTGAGGGCGCGATGGTCTATGGTCACTGGAGCGGAAAAATCACCGGTAGCGATTCTGGAAAAACAGATATTAATGGTCGATGGATTACTGCTAGAAAGCGGGCCAGCTACAGCGGAACCTATGTCTTTACGGTGGATAATGTGGTTCTCGGAACCTATGTCTTCAAGGTGGGTAACGTGTTTAACCTATATCTTAACGGTGGGATCTATGACTACGGGGCTAATGTCGAAACCAGTGACAGCATAACAGGATAAAATGATCAAAATACATAAACGCTATATATTTTACATTAGTTTCGCGCTTCTTAAACCCTTTATGGATTTCCCATCGGCTTTAGATTTTGAGAGTTGGCATAAGGTTTGCGGAATGGTACACTTGCGTAGGGGTATTAATGGTAGTCTTGTCGTCTCTACTTGCCTACACGGCCGTTTCCCCCATACACTTCTCAAAGACTAACTTCAGAGAGATGGCAACCGAATTAAACCTGAACTTCCGCAGAACTCTAGCCATAAAAGCCCACTCTATACTAATTTCACTAGTGGTTCTTTATTAAGGGTATGTTTGAACAGCTTATGGAGGCTTTATTCATAAGGAAGTTTTTGTGGATTTTTATGATTATTAGCCTAGTAACTCCCTTATGGACTAACACCAAGTTAATGAAGATAATGAGGAGAGGCCTGCGATTAGGTGACGCAAAGATCGTCTGGGTTGGAGAAAGCAACCTATCCGAAGCCCTAATCACATGGAACACAGAACATTACAAAAATAAAACTTCACTGAAAGCCTTAACGCCCGAAGAATGGCTCAAAAACCACGAAACCTAGCCAACGAAACTCGAAAGGCTCAGTTTCTTAACCCCGAAAGGATCAGGTCCCTGGGTAAGGGTAAGAAGATTGCGGAGGAAGAAAAAATCAAGGGAGAAACTGAGATGCCCGCTTAGAATACTAAAGACTAACCATTAGCCATTAAGCTTCTCGAATTTCGCATCGGAGTTTTTTGACGATGCCCTCGGCTGTTCCCGGGTCAACCTTTAATGTAAAGAGCTTCTTTGGTGTTCGAATCTTCAGTTTCACCGCTTTTTTCACTCGTTTCACGGTGCAGTATTCCGCCTGTTCAGAGAGCTGGATAAATTTGTCCACGTCAAAGATTTCCTGGGGCACAGCCTTCACCTTGGTTAGTTAAATGGCTGAACCCTGTTTTATTCCTTACGGTTAAACCTTTATTTGGGTGAATCAGCTCATCTCCTTCCATTTTCGGTAGGTATTGTAGTCCACATGCTCTTTGTGGGGGCTTTCGATCTGTTGTTTTACAGAAATGGACCTTTCCCTTTTCCTTTCGATTTCCTTTGTGACCGTGAATATGTAGGATTCGCTTCCGGCGCCCGAGCCATAACTCGTCATGAGTATGCGGTCGCCCGGCTCAGCCATGTCGAGGACGGTTGCTAGGGCGGTGGGGCTGGAGCCGGAGTAGAGGTTCCCTATATATCTAACCACAAGCCCGGGTTCAATCTGCTCCTTCTGGAACCCTGCTTCCAAGGCGGCGAGGTAGGGATACTTGGCATTTGGTGAGTGACAAACCACGAAACGGATGTCCTTTGGGGTGAGCCCGCTCACCTTTAGGGCTGCCTTCATGGCTGTTCCAACATGTTTAAAGTAGGCGGGTTCCCCCGTGAACCTCCCACCGTGCCTTGGATACTTCTGGCCATCTCGCCGGTAAAAGTCTGGGGTGTCTGAAGTGTATGGCACGTAATGGTCTAGGGTTGCGACGACCCCTCTTTTTCCGAAGACGTAGGCGGCGGCGCCTGCGCCCACCGTGAAGTCTAAGGGGTCGTCTCTGTCGGCTTGGGAGTTGTCGGAGCCTATGACCATGACGTATTCTCCTCCGAAGGTGGGGTAAGCCACAAGGGCAGCGGCGTCGATGAAGAGGTCTGTGGCCGCCTTGCATGCAAACTGGGAGTCTATGCCCCCGCTGAAGAAGCCGCCCTCATACTCTTCGCCGAGCTGTAGGGCTTGACAAACCGTGGACATGGAGGGCTTAACGGCGTAGGGCGTAGATTCCGAGCCCACGAAACATTTTTTCATGTATCTACAATCGACACCGGCGTGGATTAACGCCCTCTTTCCAGCTTCCACGGCGAATGTTGTGGTGTCCTCGTCTGCGAAGGGCACGGTCCTCTCCCTAACTCCTAGGCCCGATTCGTCTTCGCTCCTTATCCTAAACTTTGGTAGGTAAACCCCGTAGCCCACGATTCCAGGGCGCTCACTTGCATTTGGGGGCTCCGTCTTCACATACTCCTGATAGGGATAATAATCGTCCTCAAAGCTGAAGTTGAAGCTTGAGTAGTAAATTAAGCCCTGGGAGCCATCCATGTAGAGGCGCCTAAACCTGGGTACAACCCCCTTCCCTATGAAGCGGGTAACGTCCAACTCTCCGTCGGGTGGAGCATAGTCAGTGATTCTTCCCGGAACCCTTACGTTTCCGTCTTTGAAGGAAACTATGCCCGCCATGAAGGAACCTACATGGAGGAACTTGTTGGTGGGCTTACGAATAACGCTCCCGCTGGTAAGGGTTCCCCTGCTATAGAAGTAGTCCACAAGGTTCATGCGGCTCCTTCTACCCTCAGTGTTGCAGAAGAACTTGGGTGGAAAATAGGTTCTGCCGCAGTCTGCACACTTTGAGGCTTGAATCCTGTAATCGACAAGAATCCTTCTTCTCGTGATGGGTTCGCTCATGAGATATCCCTCGCTAAAACGTGAACAGCGGCTATTCCGCCGGTTCCCCCAATGTTGTGGCAAAGGGCCAGGTTTAAGTCTCCGTCCACTTCCACTTGGTGCTTGCCGGCTTCCCCTCTCAACTGCTTAAAGCACTCATGGATTTGCCTTACCCCCGTGGCGCCCACGGGGTGGCCGTCAGCCTTAAGCCCCCCGCCCGGATTTACGATGAATTCTTGGCCGTCTTTAGCATAGGGTATGTGTTTTGAAAACTTAAAGGACTCGTAACTCTCATAGATGCCCTCCCAGGCCTTGCCCCTTTCGTAGAAGCCTGAGTCCTCCAGGAACATGGCCTCCTCGATGGTAAAGCAGTCATGAACCTCTGCGATCTGAAGGTTTTCCATGGATAAGCCGGTCTCCTTCAGGGCCTTACCCACGGCGAGCCTTGTGGCCTTAATTCCCGTTAGGCTTTCCCTGGTGCAAAGGGAAACGTCATCCGTGGTCTGTTGGCTTCCAATCACGTAAATTGGTGTGTCCGTGTACTTCTTCGCCAGCTCAGGCTTGGCCAAGATCACGGCGGCGGCGCCGTCAGAGATGGGTGAGCAGTGGAGGAGCCTTATGGGGTCCGCTATGAGCGGGGATTTGAGGACATCCTGCACCGTGAACTCCCGCCTATACTGGGCGTACTCATTGTTAACGGCATGGTGATGGTTTTTACACGCGATCTGCGCCAAGGCTTCTACGCATCGTCGGTCCCCGCGACCATAATCGTGGATGTATTTCGCCATCATAGCCGCATACAAACCTGAAAAGGTGAAGCCCGCGTCGAACTCGTGGGGATCGGCGGCGAACATGAGGTCGTCTATGATCTTGCTGGATCGGTCCGTCATCTTCTCGAAGCCGCCTACGAGGACAACATCGTACGTGCCCGACTTGATGGCGATGCAGGCGTTATAAAAGGCGGAGCCCCCGGAGGCGCAGGCAGCCTCCGTAGTGCTCATAGGAATGTTGATGCCCAGCTCCCGGGCCATGTAGCCAGGAACCAAGCCGAGCTTGTTGGTTGCCTGATAAAGGAAACTGCCAAAGTAGCAGGCTTGAATGTCTCTTCGCCTCAGCCCCAAGTCCACGGACTCCGCGGCGCCTATTCCCGCCTCCATCAGCAGCTTCTCTGGATCTTTATACCACTGCTCTCCAAAGGCGGTTCTGCCAGCGCCAATGATGGCGGCGTGGGGCTTGGCCTTCCAACCGGTTGGGGCATTCATATCTAAAAGATAGTTGATTATAACTTTTAAGAGTTTTCATAAAATGGGCATTTCAGTGTCTAGGAGTGATGGCTTAAATGGGTTCCTTTATGATCTTTGGTTCCGTGGAGCCGAGGGTCTGGGTACTTTTGTTACTCGAAGTTTGATAAATTCTGTTACCCAGGACTGCTTGAAGGGGCCATGGGCCTAACAGTAGTCTCCACCGTATCGTCTTTTTCATGCTCCCATATTATGTTCAAAATTTGGGTCGGGTCATTCCCGTTGACCGAAGGTTGAGGGAAACCTGCCTCTAGATGTCATCCTTTGCTTTGACGTCTGGTGGTCGCGAGCTCAATTAACTTTTTAGCAAGCAATCCCATATTCCTTTAATAAATGAAGATAAGTGAAAATTGATGTTGCCCATTGAGAAGCCCCATCTTCAGCCCCTGGCTGGTCTTCATGCTAGGGACATCGTTTGGTTGGCCGCGGTTATTCGTAAGGTGAAGCCCATGGCAACCCTGGTTGTTCCCCCTGACGTGAAGGAGTGGTTGCAGCGGTTCTGTGGGCAGATGGGCGTCATCTCATTTGAAGATGAGCCTTCACCCTCCCCTTCTCATCAGGTTATTTTAACCATCTGTCCCGACGAAGAAGCCTCCAAGTTAAAGAGGATTTCTCGTGACCTCCATTCCCTTTTTGACGAGGCTAGCAAAAGTCCGGTTGTCTCGCCGAGGGAAAAGGGAATACGCAGGGAATTTATGGAAACTATGACCGTGCTGGAGGGGGCGATGTTCGGTTATCCCGAGTGTTGTGTGGAACTCCACGCCAAGGAAGGCCCGCCTTCTAGGGCGCGGGCCTATGAGGAGTTCCTAGACTCGAGAACGGATCAGTTCATCCCCATCGAGTTTTGGGCTGTGGCCCACGCGCCCTGCAGATCCACCTGTCAAGAAACCCTTCGTTTGGGCAGGGAATACCTTAACGCCGTGGCTGAACTTTCAGGGAGCCTCAGGGATCACGTGGTTTCAAGACTACTTCTCCCGCGGTTCTATCAAACGGGCGGAGGTCGATTCATCGATCTGCAGCCCTTGGACTATGGGCAGCACCGAGGGGAAGTAGTCGTCTCTAAGGAGCAGTTTGAGGGGGATGCCCGATCCCGCCTTCCAGGGCCCATGGAAACGGTCCTATGCGAGGTCCCGCGACCCTTTATCCTCGTGGACGGGCCTGAGGAACCACCCTACAAGACCCTTTTCCCCAACCCGGAGATGATTGGTACCATGTGGCTCGCCTACACCCCAGGCCTAGGCGCCTACATGGTTAACGCCAAGACAGGGCAACTGGCCCTATACATAGTGAGCACCCAGTGGGTTCCCAGAATAGGCGAGAAATGGCGAAACAAAGCCAACTTCAGAATTTACCGATCCCATTACAGAACACTTAACGTTTAAAGTGGTTTGATGCCTTCTTAGGCGGTTAGGTAGCGTGTGCTCGTCTGCAGTGTTATTGTTACGAGGGATGTTTTGATTGATGGGTAACATTGTTCTAAAAGGTAGAATTAAATATGGGAAATATGTCAAAGTGGTTAGGAGGGGACTGACATTTCCTACGCTCTCAAGAGGGTGATCCGCTCTTGGAGGCTGTTTGCGGCACTACTGTTGGGCGTTGTCCTCGCCTCCACCTTCTTCGGCGGCATAAACGTGGCCGCGGACACGGCGGCCAAGCAGGCTCTGAACCAGTGGCTAAGCCAGATTCCCGTAGACATCATTGCAAGTTCCCATTATGCTCTTTCCTCGGCCAACGCCACAGACATGGCCAACGTCATTTCCGGTTCTGGCATAGAAGGAATAGCCCATACCGAGGTGATTTCAAGGCGCTTCTGGGATATGAGGATAAACGGCATTAACAAAACAGTCTCTTTCATGATTGCAGCAATTCAGGAAAACTCCCGCGTCTATGATGGGTTGACATTAACGAATGGCTCCTCCATCCTTGAAGCAAACGAAACCTGCGTCTGGGCTGAGTCCGTAAACGCCAGGGACCTGAAAATAGGAGATATCCTTCGCTTCAATTTCTCCACACAAATATATGCACGCTCCGGAGAGAGTTTGATGTTAAACATAACCCTGAATCTGAGAGTTGTGGGCTTTGTTAATCTTGATGACCAAGCCCTCAGGATCGCTTCAGGCCAATATTATTATTTGAGCCCTTTGGCTGGGCCTTCACCCATTACGCCTGGCCAGTTTCGACCACCTGGGGACAATCTTCTAATCACGGAGTGGAACAAGACCTTCGCTAAGCTCCTTGACTATGCTTACAGCTTGGCTCCTGAATTCAGCCTGGGCCAAGACCATGTCCTGGTTTTCCTTGACCGGGAATCGGTGATTAACCCGTGGGACATCGCCTCATCCGTGGAACGGGTTAGGGGCATCACTTCTCAGGTAAATAATAGGCTTTGGAAATACAGAGATGCATATGCCTACAACTACCTGGAAAACATCCTAAACAATTACAACATTATATCTCAAACTATGAGACTCCAGTTCCTCATCGTCTCCCTCCCCGTGTTTTTCGTGGCCTGGTACATGGGGACCACCGTCTCCGACGTTTCCTATAACCTGAGGCGTCGGGAAATCGGCCTCCTCCTAACCAAGGGCTTTTCCAGGGGCCAGCTCATGAGGATGTTCCTGGGCGAGGCGGCTCTAATCGGACTTATTGGAGGCCTAATCGGAATAGGACTCAGCCTCCTACTGAACCCCATCTTCGCCCAGATCATGGGCGGCACGTTTAGCGGTGCACCCGTCGTTGGAACGGATACCTTCTTCTTGGTGTTGACCTTCAGTGTTGGCATTGCCTTCCTTTCTATTTTTCAGCCTGCCAGGAGGGCCTCCAAGCTCGAAGCCGTGGATGCCCTACAGGAATATCGGTACGTGGAGGAAGTGAAACCCTATAGGCAGCGTTGGCCCTGGGTTACCCTCATCCTCGGCACCTACAAGATCGTCACGTGGCTCCTGGGAATAAACCTCTACACATTGATGATGCGCCCGCCCACCTACAACATCATCCTCATGATCCTGTTAGGAGTGTGGACCTTCTTCGATACCTTCTTTCTGAATTATGTTGGGCCCATCCTCTTCTTCTGGGGCTTCACGAAGATCTTCATCCGGGGCTCCCTGAAGTTTCAGGAGTTGACCACCAGGACGGCCAGGTTTGTGGGCGACCTGGGCACGCTGGCCACGAGGAACGTTAGGAGAAACCCAGCCCGAGCCGCATCCATCGCCTTCCTCATCGCCATGATCGTGGGCTACAGCTTCCAAGTGGTCGGAGCCTACGCCAGTGAACAGGACTACACCACCCGTCAGATCAGGTTCAGCGTAGGCGCCGACATCAGCGTTCAACTGTCCTCCCTGGTAAACGCCTCATCGACCATGAGCCGGATAGGGGGCCTCCCAGAAGTGGCGTCTGCAACCATGGAATACACGGTCGCTGGTACGTTCACCACTTTTGGAACCGGAACCGTGAGGGTTGCGGACCCGGAGAATTGGCTTCAAACCGCCCATTACGAGGGCGAATTATTCACAGGTAACGATATTAAAACGGCCTTCCAGCAGATGGAAACAGACAATAACACAATCATATTGGACCGTTCGGTAGCGAAGACCTTGAATTTGCAAGTGGACGAAACAGTTGCTGTAACCTTTGAGGGTGGTCAAATTCGTAGTCTGAAGGCTGTGGGGTTCTTCGGCCCCGAAGCCCCGGAAGCGCCCTATTACGGTTACACGAGATCCTACTGGTCCTACATACCCGTGGGCCTATACAACCACCTGAAATCCAAGATCAGCTGGGCATCGGGAAGGATTCTGGTGAAGCTGAACCCTGGAGCCGATGGCAAAGCCGTAGCTGATCAGATCCGAGGGCTTCACTTAAGCGATGTCAGCGTGGTCTATTCGGTTGCGGAGGAGCTGGAGTTGTGGCAACAGTGGCAGCAAAGTCAGCAAGGCCCCTTTAACCCCTTTGGTGTCGCATCTGGCGGGTCCATGAACCTCCAGCGTCTCGGCATGGCCTTCGCCGTGGTGGCAGCCTCCATGGGAACCGCCCTTGTAACTTTAGTCAGCCTGAAGGAGCGGAGTAGGGAGGTTTCCATCATGAATGCGCGGGGCCTGTCCCTCAGGCAGTTGGTGGGGATGCTCCTAACGGAGAACTTGGCGGTGGTCATCTTCGCCGTGTTTATAGGGGCGGTGGTGGGTTTAATCGTGGTGCAGGGGAACGTGTCGGCAGCCAACTCCATGCCCGCGCCCTTCACCTATTCCCCACTGATGCGTCACATGGTTTTCCCCTTAGACTCCATCCTGATCCTTCTGACCTGCTTAGGCCTCATCTTCGCCGCTACCATCATCCCGGTTATCGTGATGGCGAAAAGGTATACCTCAAGGCTTGAAAGGATGGTGAGGTGAGATTGAAGGGAATGGGAATAGCGGTTAGGGGTCTCATCAAGGTCTACCGCTTAGGAACCGTGGAGGTTCAGGCCCTCAGGGGCTTAAACATGGAGGTTAAAGAGGGTGAAATAGTTTCCATCATTGGGCCCAGCGGAAGCGGAAAGACTACTCTCCTCAATGTTGTGGGCGGACTGGACAAGGCTACGGCAGGCTCCGTTCGGGTCGGAGATGTGGAGGTCCCCACCTTGAACACCTCCCAACTCGTTGATTATCGGAGGAGGACCGTGGGCCACATCTTCCAAACCCTAAACCTCATCCCAACCCTAACAGCCGCCGAGAACATTGAGTTGCCCATGATCGCCATGGGCATCCCCCGTGGCAGGAGGGCAGAACAGGTGAAGAGTCTCCTAGAAGTAGTGGGCCTGACCGGGCGGGCCAACCATAAGCCCGGTGAACTGAGCGGTGGAGAGCAGCAGAGGGTGGCCATAGCGTCGGCCCTGGCCAATGACGCCCCCATAATTCTGGCAGATGAGCCCACGGGCGAACTGGATACCGTGAACGCCAAGATCATAGTGGACTATCTGGTGAAGGTAAACCAGGAGTTGGGCAAGACGATTATTATGGTGACCCACGATCCTAGTGTTGCCAGGGCGGGCCACAGAATACTAAGAATCGAGGACGGAGCCATAAAGGCGGCGCTCACACCGGCACAGATCATGGAGGAGGCAGTCGCCGTCTCCTATGTGGACCAGCTTAGAGTGAGGATAACCGACATGGACTCTCAACTGGGGAAACTCGATGACGATTTCAGAGCTGGAAAGATTAGCGGCGAAGAGTATGTTAAACAGAGGCAGAGCCTGACACAAACGAAGGCGCTCCTCCAGGAAGAGCTGCACCGCATGGGCGTAGTAACATAGTGGGCCGGGCAGGACTTGAACCTGCGACTTTCTGCGCGTCAGGCAGACGTCCTAACCACGCTAGACGACCGGCCCTCCCTCAACGCTTTAGAAATGGGGGCTTTTGCCTTATTAATTTTCACTCTGGAAAGGCTTAAATGAGACCCAAATATTCTTCTCTAAAATGAAGGGCCGGTAGATCAGCTTGGAATGATCGCAGCGTTGGCATCGCTGAGGCCGCGGGTTCAAATCCCGCCCGGTCCACCATTAAATTTAAGCATAAAAGATTTATATAACTTCGGCCCCTCCTATCCTGGGGTTTAGGGGTTGAGGGCTGCGCGTTGGGCTTACCTCCTCGACGAGAGCGAGGATTTTAGGCGTTGGTATGAGAACTTGGCTCGTGGAAGCGAGGGCAC
>Ga0315312_1003501_pt1 | contig 10077 bp, 9 predicted proteins | sample TDP7_MG_FD_203629 | JGI IMG/M metagenome (GOLD analysis project Ga0315312, IMG submission 203629) | Freshwater sediment microbial communities from Lake Towuti, South Sulawesi, Indonesia - TDP7 | ecosystem: Environmental > Aquatic > Freshwater > Lake > Sediment | place: Indonesia: South Sulawesi... | reverse complement strand
ATGATGTCGTCCTCCACCCCTGCCGCTGCTATTGGCACCCACCGAGCTGCTCAACTCTATGGAGCGCAAATACTTGCCAGGAATGTCCAAGATCACTCCCCCAACGTTACCCGCTTCGTTGTCCTCGCTCGCCACGATCACCCTCCGACAGGTCGGGACAAGACATCTCTCTGCTTCTCTTTCGGTGAGGATCGCCCTGGACTGCTTTACAACGTACTCAAGGAATTTGCCGAGTGCAACATTAACCTGGCAAAGGTAGAATCCCGTCCTTCAAAAGAAAGCCTGGGAAGGTATATCTTCCTCGTCGATCTCGAAGGACACCGACAGGACTCTTCTATCAGGCAGGTGTTGAAAAAGGTGCAGGCCAAGACATCTCTGTTTAAGGTCTTTGGTTCCTATCCCAGATACGTGGAGAAGGAATAACCCATGCGGCATGCCTCGCCTCTTAAGTCGCAGGGGAGGGGACTTTAATTGCCAAATTCCTCAGGAATGAAGGTTGACCTAAACTGGGATGATAACCACGTATTCCCTGCGACAATTTATCCTAATCTGGCTTTCCTCTTCCAGCAGATGAACGAGGTCACCGTAGCAGAGGTAGAAGCAAGGAACGGAGAAAGAATACTAGATATCGGCTGTGGCAGAGCCATTGATGCTGTAGAGTTAGCTAAACGGGGAGGGAAGTGCCTTGGGCTTGAGCCTTCAGAAAAGATGATAAACCACGCCAGGGATCATATTGCCAAGAGTGGCACCGAAGTGACTTTGATTCGCGGCGTAGGTGAGTATCTGCCCTTCAAGGACTGCTCCTTTGACAAAGCTATGTGCAAGGGTGCACTTGATCACTTCCCCAACCCAGGCAAAGCTGCAGAAGAGATCGCCAGAGTGCTCAAGCCTGACGGCAAGGCAATACTCGTCATAGCCAACCTCGAAAGCTTGGGCTTCAGGTTAGCCAGGCGCTTGTTCAGAGTAGTAGATATCCTAAATCGAGGAAGGCGGGATTACTCAAAATATAAGGTATGGCAGGTGGCGGTTGACCACACCTACAAGTTTGATTATGCCTTCCTAAAACGCTTGGTAGAACCTCACCTCAAGATAGAGCGGTCTATCGGCATATCCTTGTTCTTTGGATTTCCCTGGTGGGGGCAAGCACTTGATAAGCTACCTAAAGGTCTCTCGCTAGCTATCTTAAAGGTTCTGGACAAATTAGCTCGCCACTTCCCTTCTCTGAGCGATACTATCCTGATAAGATGCAGCCCAAAGCTTGAAAGGAAGAGTAAATATTAGCCTGAGGAAAAAGAATGAGAATACTTCTCATAAATACCCCCTATCCTTCTTCAGAGTTTCCCACAATTCCTTTAGGCTTAGCCTATGTAGCCGCTTTATTAGAAAAAGAGGGGATTGAAGTTCAAATCCAGGATTTCCTAGTCAGCAAGTACTCCAAAGAGAAGCTGGAAGGGAAAATGACTGACTTTGCTCCCGAGATTGTCGGGATAACTTCAGTAACCATGAACTATCCCATTGCCTCTCAAATCCTTAAGGATTGCAGAGAAATTGACGGCAACATTATTACTCTCATTGGCGGTCCACATGTTTCTTTCTGGGCTGAGGAAGCACTAAAAGAAGCCCCCTGGATAGATATAGTAGTCAGAGGAGAGGGGGAATACACTATGCTGGAGGTTGCCCAGGGGAAGAGTTTGAAGGAAATAGACGGGATTGCCTTCAGGGAAAACGAGGAGATAGTGTTAACCAAGCCTCGGCAGTGGATTCAGAATCTAGATGAGCTTCCTTTCCCTGCTAGGCACCTCTTCCCCTTATCTAGATACCGTGCCCTTTTCAGCGAATGCGGACTTTTTACCAGCAGGGGCTGCCCTTTTAATTGCATTTTCTGTCTCGGACCTAAAATGGTGGGCAAGAAGGGCAGATTCCGCAACATTAAACTTGTCGTTGATGAAATAGAGGAGATCCTCAGCTACGGATTTAAGGGTATAAATGTGGCCGATGACCTCTTCACCTTCAATCATAAGCATGCTTACGCCTTCTGCGATGAAATAATGAATAGGAAGCTAAAGTTCAGGTGGAGCGCTAACGCCAGGATTGATACGGTGAACCCCGAGTTACTTAGCAAAATGAAGGAGGCTGGCTGCTTCTTTATCTGTTACGGTGTCGAGAGTGGCAACCAAAGGATTTTAGATATCGCCCGAAAGAAAATTACCCCAGAGAAGATAAGAAAGGCGATCAAAATATCAAAAGAGGCTGGAATAGAGAATTTGGCCTCTTTCATCATAGGATTGCCAGGGGAAACAAAGGAAACCTTACAAGAGACGGTTAACTTTGCCAGAGAGCTAGACACTTATTATGGATTCCATCTACTGGCACCTTTCCCAGGGACAGAGGTGCGGGAGAGGGCAAAAGAATACGGGCTCAGGATACTCACCGATGACTGGCTAAGATACAATGCCAACGAGCCGGTAACGGAAACCGAAGGTGTAAGTGCGGCTGACCTGAATGAAATTGACCGTAAGTATAAAGAGGAGCTTGACTGGTATATCAGATACCTGGAGGAAGCAGGAAAGGTCGGGAAGTTGAATGCCAAAGAACAAGAGGAGTGGGAGAAGGCAAAGGGCAGGAGACATGCCGAGATCACTCTCAGATTGCTACAGGGCGACATCATTGAGAACCTAGCTGGGATGGAGACAAAAGGGGATGTGGTTGAAGAGCTAGTTGCCAGGGTATCAAAGGAGATAAACTACCCCCGGGATTGCATTGGGGAACGAATCAAGGACATGGTTAAAGAGGGAATTTTGAAGTATGAGTTGCAGGCGGGGAGGGTAACCTGGAGATGGAGCTAGGGAAGCTACTTTTTGACTAGCAAGATAGACAAGATACCCTGCTTTCCTTCTATTTCATGAATTTCGCTTATTCCACTTTTATGCGCCTCTATTAGCTTATCAACAGCCGGGGTAACCTCTGGCCAGTCATCAAACTTATAGTCGTGGAAGCCGATCACGCCACCCGAGACAAGATGAGGCCAAATAAGATGAAAATCGTTCTCTACATAGGCTTGCTGATGACAACCATCAACAAATCCAAAGATGAATTTCTGTCCTTTAGGAAATTTGACCCTTCTGGAATCCTCCTTAATAGTGATAATGTTGTCGAAACAGTGAATTGCTTCTTGATAAAGCTCTAACATTGATCGACCGTAAAGGAAGGCTTGGTAAACGTCGCACGCTTTAACTCCTCCTTTGCCTATGGTTTTGTCAAGGCTGGAGTCAAAAGTGTCAATAGCATACACCTTTTTACCATATCTCCGGGCAAACTCAGCCAATTTGACTGTACCACCCCCCATATAAGCGCCAATTTCAACTATGTCTCCTTCTAATTTGTATAACTTCCTTTCTTCTATAAAGCTTATCAGATTCTCGTAGCCTACGAATTCCTCAGTCAATGTCTCCACCTCTAGCTTGCGCCAATGCTGCTATTATCACCGCAGCCGACGTCCAGGTATTCTTTTCTTCAGGCCATATTAGCTGCTCTGGCAGCCTTATCCCTGACCAGAAGCCACCATTGTGGTCCTTAAGTCGAAGAATCCAAGCTAGCAACAACCTTGCCCTATCCATCTCTCCTATCCGGCATAAGGCCATAATCAACTCACAGGTCTCAGCCACAGTTACCCAAGGCGCGTTGCGGACGCATCTGCATCCCCAACTATCAATGACAAATTCATCCCAGTGTCTCAGGATACGCTCCTTTGCCTCCTTCCCTTGGATTACCCCAGTGAGAACTGGGTAGAACCAGTTCGTAGCAAAACCTTGTTTATTCTCACCAAACTTATCGAAAAGTTCCGGTTGTTCCCGGATCACTTTGGCCAGCCTACTGCTGGCTAACTCCCAATCAGGCTTCTCTATTCCTAGTAGTTTGGCAATCCTTATACCATTCCTAGTACTATGCCAGATACAGCTCGATGCACCTAGAAGAGCCCCCGGCCAAGCCTTATCATTGACATCGCAAGCCCAGTAAATCTCACCGGTCGGCTGCTGCAGACGTAAAGTGAAGGCTATGGCCCTATCTATTGTGTTCCACATCTGACGGAGAAAGTTCAAATCTTTGGTGAATAGGTAATGGTACCATATCCCCGTTGCTATGTAGGAGCTATAGTTTGTGTCTTTGGTTAGGTTTTGGGGTTGAACATCCAAGTAACCAAAATACCAGCTACCATCAGCATTCTGGATATCCCTCATCCACCTATAAGCCTTGACAGCTTCGCCAGACCTACCAGCTAGGTCTAGGGCTATGGCACACTCTACCTGATCCCAAGGGTCTGCGATGCCACGTTCGTACCAGGGGATAGCCCCCGAAGGAAGCTGATGACGGCAGATAAAATCTGCTTCTTCGCTAATCAGTTTTTGAATATCTTCCATCCCTCCCCTCGTGGCTGTGCACTTCGGTCAGAATTATACTCCAGCATAGAACAAGGTGGGTTTTTACACCTCCAGGTCAGTGAGCATTGCAGCCAGGGCTTGCCATTGGTTCAACTGGAGCATTGAACTCTAGCGCTAAGGGGACTTGCGCTGATTTCCTTAAACAGTTCGATGAATCGTAACGCTATTTCACGCCCGGAATTTTTAGTCGCATATTCCTCAGCTGCTGCCAGGCTTTCCTTGACGCTCTCCACACCCTCAAAGACATCGCGCAACCTCTGCTCCAGGTCTTCAAAATCCCTGTATTTGATCACCTCCTTACCTGAAAGGTCAAAGAAGTTGCAATAACTGGGCACCAGGATAGGACGCCCTGCGCCAAGGCAGGTGGCAACGGAGGAAGAAACACCAACGCCCGCTAACTTCAAGTCTTCTAGTCTCACATGGTAAACATAGGCGTCAGAGGCGTGGAGATAAGTATAAAGTCTCTCCAAAGAGGGCATCTCCTCTCGCAACAAAAGAAAGTCTGGCTCTGTCTCTAGCTTTACTCCATGGTGGGAAAGGAGAAGGAAGAGAAGGGGATAGTTCCAGGATAACCTCTCCATTGCGGGAAAAAGATCAACGTGACTCTTCGTAGTATTGAAACCATAAGCGAATACAATCCTCTTATCTAAAGGGAGATCAAGGCCTATCCTTGCCTCTCTCTTATCTCCATGTAATGGAGGATGACAAGGGAAGGGGATAATCACCACTTTTTGCTCAGAAAAAGCCTTGACTAGGAATTCTTTATAGCGAGCGTCAAAGCAGACAATAGCATCCCAATCAAATTTATACCAGTTGGGGTCCTGTGGGAGTCCCACTTCAAGAACCACGAGTACGGTTTTAGCCTTCTTCTTTATGCGGGGGAAGATTTCCAGCAGCTCAGGCATTGGCATGAACTGTGCCAATTCCACCATGAATATCTCGTAGTCCTCCTCCAAGAAGGGACGAGGGTCAAAGAAGTAGTCGCTGCGCTTTCTCTCTCCCCAGATATCTAGCAGGTAGCATCGGTGAACAAACGGCTCGTCCTCCCGTTGCATCAAGATGAGGTCCATTCCCTTAGGGGCGAACACCTTTAGCTCGTGTCCCATCTTCAGCCAAGCCTGTCCCAGAGGCTCAGCGTGGGCTGACTCGCCCGAGGGCGCATTCCACCTGGTCATTATACCTATCTTCATTCTTGACCTTGACGCTTCGGTAATCCTCCTTTACAGGTATAAATAACCACGCTTTTAGGAAAAAGCACATTTAATATGCCTTCCACTAGGCGAAAGAGCTTATAATTTGCTTTCATATCCCATACCAGAAACTTGTAGTAAAGGAAAGGAATCGGAGCTTTTTCCTTCTTCAGTCCAAAGAGGCAGCGAAGCAGCCAATAGATAGAATGCAAACCATGTTTATGCCGAATGGCGTAAATGCGGAGGTTATTTTGGCGTAACAGGTTGATGAGTTCTCTGGCTCTATATTTCCTAACATGACCCCCGGGACTATTGCAATAGTCCTTAGATATTTTCCAGTAGATAGTCTCAGTAAGATAAGTGGGCACACTGACAGCGAGTATACCATTATCCTTTAGCACTCTTACCATTTCCCTCATACCTCGCCCATCATCTTTAAGGTGTTCCAAGACTTCTGAACAAACAATCTTGTCAAAGGAGGCATCCTTAAAGGGAAGGTTCAATGCGTCCCCTCTAATTGCCGACCACTTGCCATTGCGCTTCTCCTGTTCATCCATAAGATAGAAGGTGTACCAGGTCTTCTTTAGATTTTCCTCCTCAATATCTAGAGCATAGATCAAACAATCAATTTGGTTATACATCCCCCAACTATGCCGCCCTTCCCCACAACCAACGTCCAGAACCTGATCGCCTTCCTGAATTCCCAGGAGTTTATGATCGATGGTAAGCATTCACAGTAGCTCCTGGTACACTTCCACAGTCTTCTTAGCAGCTTGTCGCCAGGTGAAATTTCTCTCCACTCTTTTCCTGCCTGCCGCACCCATCCTCTTCCGAAGTAGTTCATCGCCTAACAGGCGCCTGATTGCTGCCGCTAGAGCATCGGGGTCAGCCGGCGGCACCAACATTCCTACCTCACCATCTTCTCCTGTCACCTCTGGGAGTGCCCCTGCTCTAGTAGCAATAACTGGAACTTGGCAAGACATGGCTTCAGCAGCAGGGAAGCCAAAACCCTCATAAAGGGAGGGAGCAACGGCTATTTCTGCCGCTGAATAGCGCCTCACCAACTCCTCCATGCTTATTCTTCCCCTAAAGGTGACCCTATCTTTGAGCCCGTACTCTTCCACTAGGCTTGAGGCATGTTCACTATCTACGGGAGCCCTACCCACTACAGTCAGTTTCACCTTTATCTCGTCCCTCAACAATTGAAGAGCTTTCAGCAGGTAGTGGAGACCCTTCATTCGGCTTACCCCGCCGACCATAATCAGGCTGTTTGGTTCCTTCAATACTGAATCATCCCTCTTAAACAGAGCGCCATCGACGCCGTTGTATACTACCCTTAGCTTGTCCTGGGGGACCTTAAAGCGGCGCTTTATCTGCTCAGCAGAGCTATGAGAGACAGCTATTATTCGATCTATTCGCCTTGATACCAGGCGCTGCATGGTTAGAAAAGAGTACCACCTCATCATCTTGAACTTCATCCACCATCCCTTGGCTTGAGCAACATCGATATCCCTGTCGATGCTAGGAGGATGATGAATAGTAGCAATGACCGGAATTCTGAAGCGCCTCATAAGGAGCAGACCATAGCCCAAGCACTGGTTGTCATGAATAACATCGAACTTCTCCCGTGGTAGAAGTTGTCGCAGTTTACCATAGGCTCTCATGCTAAAGGTGAAGGGCTCGGGAAATGCACCCAGAAGCACAGCTATAAACTCATAGAAGTTGAGCGGAGTGAGTATGCGAAGTGGGTTTGGTGGAAGACGGCCAAAATTCACGCCATAAAGGTCCAGGCTTTCAATTTTCTCCATCTTTACAGCGTCTACAACGTTAGGATGGGGATTCCCCGACAGCAAATGAACTTCATGTCCAAGGTTACATAGTTCTTTAGAGAGGTAGTGAATATAAACACCCTGCCCACCACAGTAAGGTTCCCCTCTATAGGAGAGGAGGCATATTTTCATAATGCCCCTCCTATCAATTACTTCGCTTTCTCAATTGGAAGAACACCGGAAATAAAAGGGGGTCTTCTGGAAGGAAGTGTTAACGTTAACAACACCTCTTACTGCTTCCGCTTTCAAGGCTACTTGCACGACCCTAAGTATAGCACCTTGATTTAGTTACTACAAATCTTGAGAAGCCGTTTATTAATGTCATTCTGAGGAGTCGGCCTGAAGCAGACGACGAAGAATCTCAGAGATTCTTCGCGGAGTTTACCCCAAGCGAGATTCTTCAGTCGCTTCGCTTCCTCAGAATGACAATTAGGATTGTTAAACACCATCGAATGTGCAGTTCTGGCCTATTTCCTAGGCCCCTTTTCCCCTTTTGAACCAGCTTAGACGCAGTTTTACCAGAACAGGCAAACCGATCAGCAGGAGAGCCTTCCTCACCCCAGGCATAGGGTCCCAAAATCCTTGCCAAAAGGAATACATTACATCACTGAAATCAATATCAGGAAACTGAAACGACCTCTTCCCTGTTTCAGGGTCCTGCTGATAAAACTTAACTCTGGAATTTTCTATAGCTGTCTCCTCTTTCCCCTCGTACTCCACCCACATATGTATTGGAGACCAGCTAATACGGTAGGAGATACCTTTTGCCTCAAAGAGGGAAGCTAAAACTAAAGTCCTCGCTTTACAATCCCCCTCCCCTTTCTCCAGTACCTCTTTAACGCTGGGAACGTACCAAGGCATACCATAGCTTTCCCAATCATAGCTATAGGGTATCTGTTGAAGTACTGCATCCTCAATGGCAGCGGGATCGGAGGGAAGCTCCCTGGATAAGGATTCAACGGAAACAGGGTCAATATTCGGATTAAGAGCCCTCTGCAGACTCACAATCAAGTTCAAAGGATTGGGATATAGCACCACAAGGATCCAAAGTAGTACCAGCAGAGGAAAGCATCTACGAAAAGCTCTCCCCATAAATGGCTTTATGACCTTGGTAACTGCCATTATTTTTGACATAACCCATAGACGGACTTGGAATGTCTAAGCTGCCTTGGTCAAATTCTAGCATCTGCCAAAGTCTCTGTCGAACTCGCCCTATCATGCTTCAGTGTACCCATGATTAGAAGCAAAGACCTGGGGCAAGCAAGCTATCCAGGGGCTGAAACATGACATTGTTTCCTGTCTCAATGGGGTGCCGCCGGTTCTACAGAAAACTCACTGACCTGAACGAGGGAACAAAGCATACCTGTGGCAAGGCTGAGCAGAAGCCGTGGGGAAGGTTCGCTGCACCGCTTACTTTGGCTCTATTTGGCCCAAGACTACTCCAACGCCATAGGTATCAGCGGGGTTCAGCATATATTCCTTGTACTTCTTAAACCTGTCCTGGTGGTACTCTCTTATCTGGTCCTGATCATGCTCAATTAAACCCAAGACACCAATTCCCATTTCCTCAGCCCTCTGGCGAGCCTCGTCGACATCATCCACTGCAAAGACCACGCCCATCAAGCCTTCCCCGTGTTTTTTGATGTGTTTCTCTGCAAAGCTGTTGCGCCCAGGCAGCGGAGCAACAAGCTCTATCCCCGCATTCCAGCTAATAGCGCACCTCAGGCCATAGGGCTCCGCTGGAGTGCTCTGATCATGAAAAGTAGCGCCAAGAAGCTTAGAGTAAAGGGCAATCCCTTTATCAAGGTCTTTTACCGCTATTGTTACTCTATTAACGCCCCGTGGTCTCATAGTCCCCCTTTCGGTCACTAAATCTGCACATCAACTTCCTTATGAACTAAGCCCATCGACCATCAACAATTGCGGTCATACTAATCACCCGCCTGGTGCTTGTCAAGTCACACTATACGAGACTGTTTAACCGTCACCCTGACCCTGAACCCTGCCTTCGTCAGGGCAGGCTCCGTGAAGGGGTAGGGTTTCAGATTCTTCTCCCGATAAATCGGGGTCAGAATGACAATTAGGATTGTTGAACACCCTCTCTTACAACTTGCTTCCAAATATGCTATAATTGCACACCATAAGATGAGCTATTCTTTGGGTGTGGATATTGGCTCTGTCAATGCCAAACTGGCACTCATTGACCAGGACAGCAGAGCAGTCCGACTTGACACTGAAAAAATAACCTCCAGTCCCAGAGCGGCAGTCGCTTCACTTATTTTGAGGCTGAGCCGGGAGTTCAATCTAGAAGAGATCGCTACCGCTGCTGTATCCGGTTCCGGCAAGACAGTGATACCTAAAGAGCTGAAATGGTCAGAATACAGCAGCTCCTTATCAATTGCTTCAGGGCTTCTTCATTCCCATCCAGAGGCAAAAACCATCCTCCAAATTGGCGGTCAAAGCTCTTTTGTCATAGAGCTGGAAGATGGGTTGAGAAAGCCCTGGAAGGTAGCTTCAAACCCTCTTTGCGCCGCCGGCACGGGAAGGTTCCTAGAGCAACAGGCATACAGGATTGGAATTAGCCTGGCAGATTTTGCTCGCCTTGCCCTGGAGTTTGAA
>Ga0315312_1003500_pt1 | contig 10081 bp, 12 predicted proteins | sample TDP7_MG_FD_203629 | JGI IMG/M metagenome (GOLD analysis project Ga0315312, IMG submission 203629) | Freshwater sediment microbial communities from Lake Towuti, South Sulawesi, Indonesia - TDP7 | ecosystem: Environmental > Aquatic > Freshwater > Lake > Sediment | place: Indonesia: South Sulawesi... | reverse complement strand
GGCTGATTCCCTTAGTATGTCGTGCCCGTCGACTCTTGCTGTTCCCTCTGTCGGTTTGAGTAGCGTCGCAAGCATTGAGAGCGTTGTGGTCTTACCTGCGCCGTTGGGTCCTAGAAGCCCAAACACTTCGCCTTCAGGGATAGACAAGTCGACGTGATCGACGGCTACCAACTCGCCGAATTTCTTCGTCAGGCCAATGGTTTCGATAACGGGTTTGGTGGACTCATTCAAGACTTCGGCGTTGAAGTTACCCATTCTCGGTCCCTACGAATTGTCTCCCGAACCAGCACGGTTGTTGCCTCTTAAGCATTCTCTGAGACAAAAGCAAAGATCAGCTCCGACGATCGTACTTATCTGCAAGATTGTGCTGCATTTCGATCCAGCGATCTCGTTGTCATTCCACAAAATCAACGTTGAAGTGAAAGAAGACGCAGCGGTCATGGAAGACGGCGCTGAAGGCGTCAAGGTCAAGTGGCTCCTCGACAAGTCGATCGGTACACCGACCTTCATGATGCGACATTTCACCGTAGAGCTAGGAGGCTTTACCCCACTGCATAGGCACGAATGGGAGCATGAGGTCTACGTCCTCGAAGGAGAGGGCTTGGTGAGGCATGAGGACAGAAAGTACGCGATACGCCCAGGTGACGCGATCTTGATTCCGCCAAATCGGCTGCATCAGTTCCGAAGTACCGAATCATCCCATCTCAAGTTCCTCTGCATGATTCCCGTATGACCGTTCTTCTACTCCGCTTCAGATAGGAGCGTGTCTTGTTGGTCGGAGCAGTCGCGTCGATTACGACGTTGTAACCTCGCCTCAGCAGCTCATCGCGTATGACTGTCAGGGTCGAGTAGAGCAGATCCTCGTCCCGCGATGGTATCGGCTCGTTGAAGAACATCGTGCGCAAGTCGTCGCCGCTGATCCTCACAAAGTCCAGCCTATCTTGGACCAGTCTTCCAGCCACGAGTGTCTTCCCTGAGCTTGGATATCCGGTGAGTACGAAGTTCCAAAGCGGCATGATGGAACCTCAGCAGATCTTGATGACTCGCCTCGCAGGTGGTTCTGTCTCTCTAGATGCAGAAGTCCTTCACGAGAGAGATTGTCTCTTTGTCGACCGTCTTCATCTTGCCGAGGATATTTGCGAGGGGAACTTTGGTGATGACGTTGTTGCGCAAGCATACCATAACGCCGAATTCTCCATCCTTGACGGCTTGCACAGCGGCCACTCCGAGACGTGTAGCAAGTATTCGGTCGTAGGCCGAGGGTGCTCCTCCTCTTACCACATGACCCAAGACTACTGCCCGTGTTTCGATTCCGGTACGTTTCTCAATTTCCCTTGCAAGAAGGTCTCCAATTCCTCCCAAGCGCGCGTGGCCGAACTCGTCCACTTTCGTAGGATCGCCCGGGGGAGCACCTTTCAAGCTGCATCCTTCTCCAACCACTATGACGGAAGCTGTTGCGCCAGACTCGTGTCGCTTCCTAAGAAAACTCGACGCTTCGTCAAGATCGAATGGTTCCTCGGGGACAAGTATGAGGTTTGCTCCGCTCGCTATTCCTGCGTACGCGGCGATCCATCCTGCGTGTCGTCCCATGACCTCGACGATCATTATTCTGTCATGGGACTCGCCTGTAGTTTGAATTCTGTCTATTGCGTCGACAGTCACGTTGACGGCTGAGTCAAACCCGAAGGTCACGTCTGTGTCGACTATGTCATTGTCGATGGTCTTTGGAACGCCGACGACTCTGAGTTCCATCTGTGCGAGCTTTGCGGCAACACTGAGTGTATCTTCTCCTCCTACGGCGATGACGGCGTCCAAGCCAAGCTTCTTGGTGTTTGTGAGGACCGTCTCAGGGCCGTCTTTGCGGCTGAACGGGTTCGTTCTCGTCGTGTGGAGGATAGTTCCCCCGGTCTTGATGATTTCGGCCACGTTGCTCCATGTGAGCGGCAACGTGTTCACGTTGAGGAGTCCAGCCCAGCCCTGTCTGATGCCAATAACCTCGTATCCGAACTCCTCGCCTTTTCTCACGACCGCTCTAGTGACTGCGTTCAGGCCTGCGCAGTCGCCGCCGCCGTTCAGTATTCCAATCTTCAAGCCCGTAGTGCCTCCTCCACAGAACGGTTGTCAATCACGAGTCTACGCAGGGCACGAGCCATTCTGAGAGGGTCTGAGCTTTGCCAAACGTTGCGACCAACTGCCAGACCGGTTGCTCCAGCGTCAAGTGCTCCTCTAACTTGCCTTAGGAAGTCAACTTCCGAGGGAGCCTTGGGTCCTCCTGACATGAAGACTTTCGTCTTCCCTGCGCATTTCACCGCCCACTTGAACGATTCGACATCGCCTGTGTACTTGATCTTGACAGCGTCAGCGCCCAGCTCGAGGCCGGTCCTTGCGGCGTAAGCAACAATCTCAGGAGCTGTGTCGTCTTTGATGGCCTCGCCGCGGGGGTATACCCAAGCGATAGCAGCCATCTCTAGCTTGTGAGCTTCCTCTTGGATTCTTCCGAACTCCTCAAACATGACACTCTCGTGAGCACTGCCCGCGTAGATGGTGTATCCGACCGCTTTTGCACCAATCTCGGCACCGCGCTGCACACTGCAGTTCTGCCGAGCCACCGGTTCGCCCTTGACAAGATTCGTCTTTCCGTTGACCTTAAGGATCAGCGGCACTCGGCCGTCGTAGTAATTCTCGGCCAGTCCCTTTTGGAACACCACTCCATTGAAACGGCCGGCAGCCGCGAGCTCCATGATAGAGGCTGGGTCAGCATTTCGCTCATTGAGGTCCGTGGGGCCATGTTCGAGTCCTTGATCATAGGCCAGTAGGATTGCTTTTTGCCCTTCCAGAAATGCGCTCATGCTCATTGATCCAGACCACCTTTCTTGAATCGCTTTGATTTTCGAACGTTCGACGGCCAAGGAAATAAGAATTTGGAATTGCAGAATACTTTGATGCGCTAGAACAGTCTTCATCAGATCACACAGATCATTGGAACACGATGACGTGGGTCGCAGGCTAGCCGACTTGGCAAATCTTAACTTGAACAGTACGCATGTCTAGAGGGTCTGGAGGGTCCGGAGGGTCCAACCTGAGCAAGGAAGCGATCCTTGAAGGTCTGAAAGAGGCCATCATCAAGTTCGACATTGATAACATCAAGGCTCTCGCTGAGGCCGCGCTCAAGCAAGGAGTCAGCGCGCATGAAGGCGTCATGAATGGTATGGCGAAGGGCATGGAGGTCGTCGGACAGAAGTACCAAATGGGCGAGTTCTTCCTGCCCGAGTTGGTGATGGCGGGCGAGACTTTCAAGGAAGGTATGAAGGTATTCGCCTCGCACCTAAAACCGTCTGAAATTGCGTCACACGGCCGCATCGTTATAGGAACTGTTGAAGGTGACCTTCACGATATCGGGAAGAACATAGTTGCAAGTATGGTGGGAGCATCGGGATTCGAGGTACACGACTTGGGGGTCGACGTTTCTGCCGACCGTTTCTTGGCAACAACGAAAGAAGCCTCCGCCGACATAGTTGCATTGTCCGCGTTGCTTTCCACGACGTTCCCCCGTATGCGAGATGTAATAGATGCTATTCGGAAGGCCCAAGTTACTGCCAAGACACTGGTCGGAGGCGCACCTCTCAATCTGGAAACTGCCAAGTCACTGGGGGCTGACGGGTACGGCAGAGATGCCGTAGAAGGAGCGAACATCTGCAAACAGTGGGCGGCCGCGAAGAATCGTTGATGAATCTGTTGAAGGCCAGCGGTCGAAGGTTGAAAGGAAGAGTCATTGCGATCGAGAAGACTGGCGAAACAATTGCGAGAGACGCCGAGACCTGGGAGAAATGTGTTTTCACACTCGAGGTCACGCGTTTCTCGAAGCGTACACCCCTTGAGGTTGTTCCATCCGATCTCAAAGGCAAGAAGATCAAGCTAGTTAGGCACTGTCTATATGACTGGCATTACACTTTGGGAATCGAGAAGACGCTTAGCCCGGAGGAGACTGAGGCCGTTTTGCAGGGGAAACCGTCTTCCACCGTTTTCTGGTAGCAAGAGAGGCGAATCAGTAGAACGGATCGAGAATCGATTGCTGATCTCTTGATGAAGTCCGCTCTCCGAATTGTTCGTTATATGAATAACTTTCAGATATCTCTCCATGCGCTTCGTGCGTCTCATCGCTTATCCTCCAACCTTGATTGCGTTCAATTCGATTACACTTGTCTCAAGAGTTGGAGAATATTCAGGATCTGGAAGGCGTCGGCCCAGTAACCGCGAACAAGCTCAAGGAAGCAGGTTTCGACTCTATCGAAGCGATAGCGGTTGCGCCGGTCAGGGAGCTCGTCGACAAAGCAGGGTTAGAATCCTCCGCGGCGGCCAAGATTGTACGCGCTGCGCGTCAGACAATTCATGTAGACCTTCTAACAGCAAAGCAGCTCTACGATAGACGACAATCTCTGGTCCGCCTGAACACAGGATCCGAGAACCTGAACAAGTTGCTTGGCGGGGGCCTTGAAACTCAAGCCATCACCGAATTCATAGGAGAATTCGGAACTGGCAAGACCCAACTATGCATGAAGTTCTGCATCACAGCCCAGCTTCCACTGCAACAAGGAGGGCTGAACGCTAAGGTCCTCTTTCTGGATAGTGAGGGAACATTTGCTCCTCAACGCATCTACCAGATTGCACAGGCGATGTCGCTTGACCCTGACAAGGTCCTTGAAGGGGTCTTCATAGCGCGCACTTACAATAGTGATCATCAGATCCTCACAGTTGACCACGCCTTCAAGCTCTGCAAGGAGGAGAACATCAAACTCATCGTAGTCGATTCGGTACTCTCACACTTCAGGAGCGAATACATTGGTCGAGAGAACCTTAGTGAGCGCCAGCAGAAACTCAACGCGCACTTGCACAAGCTCACACGAATCGCTCAGGCGCTGAACTTGGCCGTCGTCTTGACCAACCAAGTCCAAGCGAACCCTCAAGCTTTCTTCGGAGACCCAATCAGGCCGGCAGGAGGAAACATACTTGCTCACGCATCGACCCATCGAGTCATGCTCAAGAAAGCCTCAAACAATCTCCGTTGTGCCCGCATCATAGACTCACCCTGTCTTCCAGAATCGGAGACGTACTTCGCGATCACAGAGAAAGGAATCGAGGACGCACAACCCAAGCCCAGAAGAGGAGACTAAACCGGCTCACCTCGAAGCCTGGAGATAGTTTCTATAGTGACACTCCAGATCCACACTACAAAGACGTGGAAGCTTGAAGAACTCGTACAACAATCACGTCCCACTCGCAAAGTCGACGCGTGGGTCTACTACTGCAAATTATGCGACGAAGTCCTGATGATTGCGCAACGGTTCATAGAAGCTAAGGGCGTACAGGCAGCTTTCAACGGGGTCTGCCCAGATTGCGGTTTTGGCTTAGAGGATGTCATGCATTGCGAACACGCGCAGCTACCTCATGCCAGAGCCGCCTACGTCAACCCAAAATGTCAAACAGCGCTTCCTGTCGAGTTTCCGCCTAGAACTTTCGAGACAATCAGACTACGGAAAGCCTGCCTCCCTGCGGAAGAGCAGATACTTACTACAGGGATCGAGGATCTGGACAAGCTTGTCCGCTTGACGACAGGACAGTTTGTCGTCTTTCAAGGTTACCCGTTCTCTAGATCACTGGCTGAGCTTCTCTGCGTCAGAGCTCAGCTTGATCGTCCGGTTGGATTGAACTCAGACGCGGTCTTTATCGATGGTGGGAATAGCTTCGATGCCTACGCGGTATCCAACTATGCCATCGAGTACAGAATCGAGCCAAAGCTCGCATTGTCCCGCATACACATCAGTCGTGCATTCACGTATTTTCAGCTTGCATCTCTACTGACCGAAAAGCTACCCGGCGCCCTCACACGTTACAACTCCGTGTTCGCGATCGTTTCAGACATAACTGAGCTCTTCCAAGATCCGGAGATTAAAGATAAGCAGGAAGCCTACCGAGTCTTTCAACGAATATTACGTTCGCTGTCTGCGATCGCAGAGATCAGAGGTTCTCTTCTGATTGCAGCAGACTCCAGTCAGGGCATTGAGCCCTTCAACAGTGCGCTCACACAAACCGCACATACAACTATCCTCGCCGAAGGCTGTGATGCGTTCACACGATTCACTTTGGTACGTCACAAATCGTTGCCATCTCAAAAGATCTCACAGCGAGAAGATCGCCTCGATGAGTTCCTCTAAGATTAGATGGAAGGGTATTGAATGGGAAGAACTATCCCCTCTTGGCGGATCATCGTCGAGCAAGAACTCGCAAGGATGAACAAGTTCAAACAGTTCCTAAGAGCCGAAGATCGGATAATCTTCGAGGATCTTCTGAACCAATGCAAGCTCTACGCCTCAGCCGCCGGAGCCCTCGCATCATCAGTCAAAGAGTTCCCGCTGCTGCTCTCAATGCTCTTCGCACATCACAAGAAACTCGCCGAACTAGAAAGACGAATGAAGGAACAGCTGAAGTGAAGACGGAAGGTTGGCTCTTTGACCTTTACCCAAGGCCGGGCCGCATGGTTCTATGGCTGAAGAAACACGACCGCGAATGCATAAGACTCGTGGATGAGTGGGTCCCGAAAATCCGCATCGCCGGAAACTTCACTGACCTGATCGATCTTGCCGCTCGGCCTGAACTCCGCGAGCAATGCTGCTTCGTTGAGAGGTTCGAGAGACCAAACGATCCATCGCGGTCCAAGGTTCTCGAGATCGCGGTCTCCTCCGACCGTGAAGCTACAGCACTAGCGCAGAAGATTCAGCGGCTAGCAGCCTACGGGAGCAAGTACAGGCCATACGATGTTGACATACCGTCCTCGCAGAGGTACCTATACGAGAAAGACCTCTTCCCGTTAGCCCATGTCGAAGTCGACAGCCACGACGGTCTCATAGTTTGGCGTCTTCTCGATTCATCGGATTCCACAGACTATGAGGTCCCACCATTCAGGATAGCTGAGCTGACCGTCAGCGCGAAGATAAGTAATCGGATACCCGGCATGAACGACCCGATCGACGCCATAACAATCACGGCAGATGATGAGGAAAGACGTATTGACTCAGGCTCCGAAACCGACAAACTACTAGATCTTGTCGAGGTGTTCAACGAGTTCGACCCAGACATCATACGTACCGACGGCGGCGACTCCTTCATCTTCCCGTACCTAACCCAACGCGCCAAAGAACGCAACATACTCCACAAACTTGCACTTGGCCGAGAACATTCACCACTTCGGGTCTTCGAGGTCACGGGTCGAAGCTACTTCAGCTACGGGCGAATCTACTACCGCAACACCGCGGCCCGCCTAATGGGCCGGCTGCATCTGGACTACAGCAACAGTTTCATCGACGCTGACTGTGGACTTGAGGGTCTCATAGAGGTAGCCCGAACATGCATCATCCCGCTTCAACGCGCCTCATGCAGTACGATCGGCACAAGCATGTCGTCGCTCCAGATCTACCATGCTATGAAGCGAGGAGTACTGGTTCCTTGGAGCAAGTCACAATCTGAAGACTTCAAGGACGGAAACCATCTCCTCCTAGCCGACCGAGGTGGTTTCGTCTACGAGCCCAAGTTTGGAATCCACGATTGGGTTGGTGAAGTTGACTTTTCTTCGCTTTACCCCACGATTATGTTGAAGAAGAACCTAAGCGGTGAGACCGTGAATTGTGAATGTTGCCGCGATTCACCTAATCGCGTTCCAGAAGTTGGCTTTCACGTATGTAGGCGTCGAGAGGGGATCGTGCCTGCCTCGCTTGAGGTCCTACTCGAGAAGCGGGCAAAGTACAAACGCTGGAGGAATGAGGCGAAGGATCCTCCAACACGAGCACGATACGATCAACGCCAAGCCGCGCTCAAATGGATCTTAGTCTGCTCATAGGCGCTCGATGATTGCATCGGAGCCGAGCAGTCGGCTATCTTGGGTTCAAGAATGCACGGTTTGGCAAGATCGATGCACATATCGCAACCTGCGCCTATGCACGGGAAGCTCTCCAAAAAGCGAGCGCTATCGCTGAATCAAGAGGCTTCCAAATCATCCACGGCATAGTGGACTCACTCTGGCTCAGAAAAGAGAACGCATCAGAGAAAGAATATTGCGACTTGTGCCACGAAATAGAAACGGAGCTAAACCTTCCGATAAGTTTCGAAGGAACCTACAAGTGGGTAGTCTTCCTCGACTCCAGAATCAACCCTTGCGTGCCCGTGTTGAATAGATACTACGGCGTCTTCCGAGACGGAAAGCTGAAGACCCGTGGAATTGACCTCAGACGCCATGATACAGCAGACATAGTCCGCGACTGCCAAAAAGAAATCCTGGCCACTCTCTCGCACGCGTCCAACTCGATAGAATTCCGCGCACTCATCCCATCAGCACTTGAGATCGCAAAGAAGTACATACGCCTGATCAGAACCGGTCAAGTCCCCGCGCAGAAACTCGCGCTCGAAAAGAGACTGAGTAAATCTCTCGAAGAATACAAAAGTCTCAGCCATCAAGCAATTGCTGCTCAACAGCTACATAGAGAAGAAAGATACGTTCACGCAGGACAGAACATTCGCTACATAGTAACTGCTGACAAGGCCACGATCCGTGGCAATCGTTCGGTGCCATCCGAATTGTTTGAGGAAGCGGTCGGCTACGATGCAGAGGCATACGTGAAACTCTTGATCACGTCGATTGTCAATCTCTTCCTACCGCTAGGGTATGACGTATCAGTGATCAGAGAAACTCTCCAGACCTGAACCAGCGTGCAGAATTCTCATGATCTGCACTCTCACAGGCTTGCCATTAGAGAGACAGGCAAAACTGAGTTCGTGTTGATGGACACCTGCAAGGATTTAGCGAACATGTTCTCGTTTCATAGAGAAGACAGATGAGCATTGCGGGGGGAAAGGCGACCAAGCGCACGCGCCTCGGGAAGATAACCGCATCAATGACTCGTGGCACACTCAGATCGGCGCAACTTTGCATCGCGTCAGGCCTAAAATACCACGTCATTGACGCCGAGTGGAAAATGAACTATCTTCTCGACGACGAAGTTATCAGTCTTTTGCAGGCTTCGCAATCAAAGGCAACTACTGTCCTAACCTACTCAACTCGCCATTCGTACTGTGAGAGGAACATACGGCAGGCGTTAGAGGGCGCATCAGGCCACGACCAGTTTGGCCTGTGCCTCGTTCCCGGTAATCCCGCGTATCTTGACGCTGACGAACAGAGACGCCCTCTGGCTAGGACAATTCGCGAAGCCGTAAAAATGGTGAAGAGGAGCTGCGAGAACCGCGAAGTCTGGATTGGCACGGAGGGGGTCCTTCGCCTATCCACGGAGCTAACGCTCGAACATGGCCTGACACCATTCCTGCTATTGGACAAGCATCTGGAATCCAGCATTCATTTCCTAAGGGACCATGGAGTCAAAGGTGATCTTGCAGTCTACATCCCGTACTACATCTCACCCAATCCGAGAAGGGTGCTCCGTGACGTACTGTATCGTCTCTCAGGCTACATGCTTCGGAGGAAATGGGTACGCGAGGATGCCAAACGGCTCAACTATGACCTGTCACTCCCATTCATGAGGAGTATAGTTCAAGAGAAGATGCCTCTGTCAAAGAAGCTCGTAAGGAGCCCGCTTGGCATGTTGCTAACCCGTGCCGCTAGTGCCCTGGCAGCTTTCGGCGAGCCGAGAACAGTCGAGGAACGCCTAAGACATATCGTAGAGCTTGGACCCAGAATCTTGGTTGGTCTGCCAATCAAGGAGAGCGAAGAACAAGTTCATGCTTTCGGTAGATGCCTTGCGGCTGTTCTTCCCTGAGTCGCGTGTACTACTCTAGAATTGGCCAAGACTTCGATGAGATTCACGTGCGTAAAGCCGCGTCCACCGCCGAGCGATTCTCTGCTGTGTATGAATCATTCAGACGCTTCCTTCTGAACCACCTTGAGTATCAAACGCCTCCTCCTCGGCTGAGGTGAAGAAGGAGATGCAAGCAAAACGATTGCCGCTCTGTCTTCTCGCGTTATGCTTCATTGCACTTGCGGCTGTTCCCGCGTTTGCTGACTCGCTTGCAACCGGAAATG
>Ga0315312_1003499_pt1 | contig 10087 bp, 10 predicted proteins | sample TDP7_MG_FD_203629 | JGI IMG/M metagenome (GOLD analysis project Ga0315312, IMG submission 203629) | Freshwater sediment microbial communities from Lake Towuti, South Sulawesi, Indonesia - TDP7 | ecosystem: Environmental > Aquatic > Freshwater > Lake > Sediment | place: Indonesia: South Sulawesi... | reverse complement strand
TAGTGGGAGCCTCTGTCTACGCTTCATCATTAAGGCTGATGAAGGTCTTGGATCTGAGTGATCTCGAACTCTTGAGGAAGATTTTGGGGGAGAGAATCGCAAGATATGTTGTGGTAGCTCTCGGTTATACTGAAACGCTGACAGAAGATCCAGCGTCCCTCAGTTCAAGTCGACCGTGATTTTTGCTGGTTGCCCTTCTGAGCAAAGGAACCCGTGTTTCTCAAGCGGAGTCTGGCTCTTCCAGCTTCTTATGTTCTCTAGCTATGATCATAGTGTAAGTTAGGAGGACATTGGGGTTAGATCTGATCTTGTACGTTATGAGATCATCCAATTGAGACAGGTCCTTTACATGCACTCTTATGGCGATGTCATATTCTCCATATAGTTCATTAACCTCAAGAACCTCGCCGTACTCTATGAGTTTCTTGCAGACTTTCTTTTCTGATCCTGAATTCACTGTAAGGAGAACAAGAGCATTGATGGCCATAGACTACCTCCGGTGGATTACTACTGTAGGTTCCTTGAAGAAATAGGTTTCTAATCTTTGAGGAGGCCTTCATAGACTATATGTCATGGCATTTCGAGGTTGTTCCATGAAGCTTCGAATCCAAAGATCATGACAGCTAACGCTTTGGCAATCTTGAATTATGCGACTGCAGCCTTCATAATTGACCAAGAACAATCTAGCGTTATTCATCAACCGAAGATGACCTTGAACCTTCCCTCTTTTCTGAAGGTCTCATGATCGTACATCTTCACGCCCCTCACAACCCGAGTTATTATACCTCTTTCACTCGGGCTGTCCGGTTTCAAATTCAAATTCAAAGACTTGAAGAGCCCCATCATCTGTCCAACCGTAACATCCATAACTGGTCTGCATGAGTCTGGAATATTGAACCTATTATCCCTGTCAAACTCTATCGAATAATCGACATATCTTTCTATCTCACTGTCAGTTCTGTTGCACACCACGATTTTTCTCATGCCAATGCCCTTCTCGTATATCTCTTTCATAAGGTCAAGCTCGTACCTTCTGACGAAGGGATCAGTTGACAAGAAATAAACTACCAGAGTCTCGTCGTCTATGATGGCTTCAGGTCCGTGTCTAACTCCCATAAACGTGTCCGCTTTGCACATTATGTTGCCCCCTGTCATTTCCTGCAGTTTCAGGCTGGACTCCACTGAGCATCCATATAGGCAACCGCTTCCCATAAAAAGAGTCCTATTGAAGCCAGTTTCCGAGATCTCTTTTATGACATGGGAGTAATCCTCAAAAAGTGCATCAGTCGCTCTTGACAGGTCACTTATGATCCCTTCGTACTCCTCCAGATCGTTTACAAAGGCCAAGAACTGGGCGACCATCAACATTGTGGTAAAGGAACAAGTCATAGCTAAACCCTTATCATTCGTCTCCTCGGATAGCAAGAGAAGGAGCACATTATCCTTCTCATTTCTTAGCTTTGCCAGTCTGCCATCCTTGTTACATGTCACAATTATATGGTTTGCACTTTCGCAGAATTGGCTAGCGAGGGCTACGGCGCCGATACTTTCTGGGCTATTGCCCGACCTTGAGAACGAGATCATAGTATTGTCTGCTTGTCTGAGAAGGATGGAGCTCCAATGGGTTATGATGTCGGTTGTGGCTCTGGCGTCAACGTCTAGCCGCCACTTGCATCTCAAGAGGCTCTCACATGCTAGGCCTATGAAGGCGGACGAGCCTGCCCCTGAAAGGATGACCCTAGGAGATTCCTTCGAGAATATTCTGGCCGTTATGAAGGCCCTTACCTCCTCTTCTCTCTTCCTGAGCATCTCGAAGTTTTTGATCCACAACTGAGGTTGAGACTCGATCTCCAATGGCGTGTATTCGATACCTTTCTCGACGCGTTCTTCCTTCGGTAGACTAGCCAACTTATGGAGGTAGTTCATGAGGTTTCTCACCCACTCTCGGACGGTTAAGAAGAATCTTTCATGAAGTTAAGTACATCGATTTCAGTGATCTTTTCCTCGGCGCCCCCGATGTATAGACATGAGAGCGCGCCCAAAGCGTTGGCGAATCTCATCGAGGTTTCGAAATCCTTTTCTTGGTGCAGGAAGTAGTATATGAACCCTGCGTCGAAGGAGTCCCCCGCACCAGTTGTGTCGACCGGATTTATTCTCATTGGCTCTACTTTGACTATTTGCCCTTCGGAACTACCGATCGCTCCTTTCTCGCCACGTTTAACTACGACAACTGGAACTTTTTGGCCCAGCTTTCTCATAGCGTCCTTGAGATTTGTTGACCCAGTCATATCCTTCGCTTCTCTGTCGTTCGGGAGGAAAATGTCAATATGATCCAAGATCTCGTCGATGTACTCGTACTTACTAATTGGATCAGCATTGGTGTCAAGAGATGTTCTTAACCCCCTCCTTTTGGCCTCCGCGAATATCCCAGCAAGCGAGACCAATAGCTTTCGCTGTAGGTATATTGATGATACATGAAGATGCCTATAGCTGCAAAACAATTCAGGATTAATGTCTGAGGCTGACAAAACGTCGATGCCGCCAGTGAATGTGATGAGAGCTTTATTCTCAGGATAGGTCAACGACAAAGTCACTCCTGTTCTGATAGAATCTAGGACCTTCACGTTGTCTATCCCTACATTGCTTGATCTGAGGGTTTTCAAGACGATTCTCCCGTTCTCGTCGTTCCCTACCTTTCCGAGAATATCAACTTCGCCGCCTAGCTGGGCGAGCCTGCAGGCGAAGATCGAGGCGGATCCGCCCATGACTGTTCGGATATCCTCGCAAGGTATCTCATGACCAAGAACGGGGAGTTGAGGTGCACCGGTGACGATTATATCAACGTTTAGATCGCCAATTACGATGGTTCTCAAGTTCAGCATCTCTTTCTAATTAAGCTTTCCAGACGAGGTTTTATTCCTCGAAGTCTCAGATAATCTTAACATAGAATGTTGGAAATCTTAAGCTTTAAGTACGCCAACCTCTGCGATGGGTTTAAACCCGAAAAGGCCCCTAGTTTGGCAAGAACAATGAAGGAATGTGCTACTTCCACGGTGGGTGATCATGATCTGTCGACCTGCACAAAAGCTTTAAGTTTCTATTGAGGTTAGCTAGATAATTGTAGGTGATTTTAGCTTGAGGTGTAAGATAGCTGTCATTGGGGCTGGAAGCTTGGCTTTCACCCCGGATTTAGTGGCTGATCTCGCGCGTTCTGCCTCTTTGAGAGGCTCCTCTGTAATACTAATGGATATTGACTCTGAAGTACTTCGAAAGGTCAGGACAATTGCTGAGAGAATCGTTGAGGCTCAGAGAGCTGAGTTAATGGTAGGAGCTACAACAGATCGTCAGGAGGCTTTGAAAGATGCGGATTTCGTGACGATCACGATCGGTGTCGGGGGCGTTAAAGCCACCCAACTCGACGGAAAGCTCGCCGAGAAATATGGCGTATACCAGACTGTAGCCGACACCGTTGGCCCGGGCGGTCTCTCGAGAGCTTTAAGACACATACCAGCAATCGTGGATATCTACCGCGATGTGGATAGACTCTGCCCGGAGGCTTTGGTTATTAATGAAACGAATCCTTTAACCGTACTGTGTAGAGTTGCCAGAGAAGTCACAAATGTCAATGTTATAGGTTTGTGCAGTTGCATCTTAGGAGCCCACTATCGCATATCAAAGCTGTTGAATGTTAAGGACGGGGATCTGACTCTATTAGCGTCGGGGTTAAACCACTTCACCTGGATCAAAGAAGCGTTAATCAAGGGTGAAGATGCGTATCCAACCTTGAAGAAGATATTGGTTGACCTGAAAGTCAAGGCTGACAGGGAAGGATGTCTGCCTCCGCAACCTATTTCGCTCAAGTTGTTTGAGGCCTTCGGTTTAGTTCCAGTTCCAGGTGACAGCCACATGGCAGAGTTCCTTCCTTACTTCCTCAGATCCGAGTTTGACTGCGGAAGGAAGTATGGATTAGAGATCTTTCCTGGAGGCACTATATACACTGATGAGTGGAGGGAGAATATGTGGAATAAGGCTTCAGACTGGGCTGAGGGCCGCAACCTAAATGATTTATTCACGGGAAGGATGGGCGAATTTTCCTTCGCTCCAAGCATTATGGAAGCTATTGTGAAGGGTGAGACAAGGTTCTATGAGGGCGTTGATGTGCCCAACGAGGGGCTGGTAGACGGTTTGCCCCGCGAGGCAATCGTCGAGGGACCAGGGGTAGCCGGTCCTATGGACGTGAGAGGCGTGCCCGTGGGCAGCCTCCCAAAGGCAATCACAGCCATGTTGAAAGCTAGAGTAGAGCAACAAGAGTTGACTGTTGAGGCTGCCTTGAGTGGTGATAGGGATCTGACTTTGCAGGCGCTATCGTTGGATCCTCTAACTCCCAACATAGACGTGGCTGAGAAGATACTGGACGACATTCTGACTCTCCATGCTAACTATCTTCCACAGTTTAGACGGTAGCGATAAAGCCGCATCCTAAGAAAAACGGTTCCTTTGCAGAAATTGTCCTTTGGCTCACGTATATAGATATGTTACGTGTAAGGCGCGGGGTCTACCGAATGCAGGATCGATCGCTGCACAAAACTTCAATTTACTATACACATGCCTTCAATACGGTCCAATGCTAGGTCGAACAGAGCAGGAGAAGGAAGATTAACCCTTCACGTCTATAATAATGTGATCACTGCATTTCTTCTATGTCCCTGACATTTCTTAGCGAGGTTTCAGCCATGTCCCTTCTACTATCAGTGAGCTAGCTAGAATAGTGAGAGTAAGTCTGGAAACCTTAAAAATGCTCTAAAGTAAATGAGCTAGATACTATCTATTCGGAAGCTGGCGAGAAAGATGGAGGAATTGAAGCTAGTGGTGAAGGCCGGCAATCACGACAGGGAGCATTGTCCTTTGACTGCTGGGATTCATCTTCCGGAAAAGGAGGAGCTAAAGGAGCTGAATCTATCCTTGGTCGATATAGAAGCTGGAAAGCGTGTTCCAATCCAACTCAGTTTTTCAGAAGAATCTGATCGAATGAAATTTCACTGGATCCTTGAGAGCTTAGGTAAAGGTGAGGAGAAGGAGTACGCCCTAAAGTCCGAAAGAGAACCGCTGGAATCCTTTCAGGATTCACTTGTCAGTGTTAGAGAGGAGACTAAAGGCAGGCTCGATGCGAATGTTCGAGGAGGCCTCTTCATTGCGTACAACTTTGGAGAAGACTTGATCCGGCCGTATGTATATCCAGTGGTGGGATCGAGTGGAAGATTCGTGACTAGAAGTTTTCCTATGATATGTGATGCTCCCGGTGAGACAAGGGATCATCCTCATCATCGCTCCATGTGGACTGCACACGGCAACGTCAACGGAGTCGATGACTGGAGTGAAGTAGCCGACTGTGGCAGGATAATTCATCGGTCTTTCAAGACTCTTATGAGCGGCCCTGTTTACGGGGAGATTGTCTCCAGAAATGACTGGGTATCTCACGAGGGCAAGAAAGTTTTGGAGGAGGAACGCAGATTACTGGTGTACAATACTCCCGAAAGCGTGAGAATAATGGATTTAGAGGTTGATTTTAGGGCCACGGAGGGAGATGTCACTTTCGGTGATACGAAAGAGGGAGGCATTGTCTCCGTAAGGGTAGCCTCCTCGATGGATGTTGTTAATGGAGGCCGGATAGAAAACTCTTACGGAGGCATAAACGAAGATGAAACATGGGGCAAGAGGGCTCACTGGTGCGATTATTCCGGTCCGGTTGGAGGTTCGTGGATTGGGTTAGCGATGTTCGACGATCCAAGAAACCTCCGACATCCCACCTACTGGCACGTCAGAGACTATGGGCTCATGACAGCGAACCCGTTTGGAATCTCATATTTCACTGGAGACCCTGGGAAGGACGGGACCTTTATAGTCAAGGAGAGAGAATGTTCGAAATTCCGTTACAGGGTGCTTATCCACAACGGAGATGCTGAAACGGGAAAGGTAAAGGACAGGTACCACGACTTTGCAAATCCTCCGAAAGTAATAGTATGTTAAACATTCTCAGAGAAAAGAACTGATCAGCCTAGATTACTAGATAGATCGTCAAAGGCTTCTTAGGATTCAGATGTGAGCATCAAGAAAATATGGGAAATATTGCACCATATTTTTATTTGATTCAATTGTGATGTCTTTGTGAGGAATTGAATTGGAAGGTTTGAGAGTAGTGTTTCCCGAACGGCTTAGGATCGAGACTGAGAGTTTCGAATCGTGTGGTGCTGGAGAAAGAGAGGCTCTAGTCGAGACCGAGGCGTCATTGATAAGCAGAGAAAACGATCTGACGGCTTTGACTGGAGACTTTCCGAAGGATTCAGCCCGGTAGAGGTACACTAACTATTCCTTTGTGCCAGAGTTGATGCTAATGATTTCCTTTCTAACGTCTTAATGTCTTGATTCCCCTCTAGAGGTGTGTCGACCAGATATGAAGAAAGCGTTCGGGTTTCTAAGGCTTATCCGTCCTATAAACTGTGTTATGATGGGTTTCGCTGTGATAGTTGGGGCTTCCGTTGTCGAACCAGATGCTTCTCCATCCTTACAGGAGGTTGTTTTGAAGTTTGCCTTAGGCTTCTTGACGGCTTTCACTTTAACCGGATCTTCCATGGCAATAAACGATTACTGGGATAGAGACATTGACAAGATAAACGAACCAAGCAGACCGATCCCAAGCGGCCTAGTTTCTCCTCGTGAAGGCCTGATCCTTGCTGCTATACTCAGCTTAATCGGGTTCCTAGCAGCTGCCTTAATTAGCCCTTTATGTCTCACCATAGCTATTGTCTCCTGGATTGTTTCCGTCTCTTACAACACAAAGGGGAAGAAGACTGGGCTTCCTGGAAACTTGCTTGTAAGCTTTTGCGTCGCCATATCACTCATTTTTGGGAACTACCTCATGAAGGGAGGGATCGAGTTGTCTCCTCTTATATTTGCTGCTCTAGCTTTCTTATCTAATACCGGAAGAGAGGTGACAAAAGGTATAGCGGACATTCAAGGAGACAAGACTAGGAATATTATGACGATTGCTGTCTCCCACGGAGAGAGGACAGCAGCATACGTTGCCTCAATCTTTTTCTTTTCAGCTTCATGTCTAAGTCTTTTGCCAATCTATCTCGGATTGGTCTCGTCATGGTTTCTCCCGTTTGTTCTTTCAGCTGATGCAGGATTTGCTGCATCATCTGTGATGCTTATCCATGACCACTCGCAGCAGACAGCCAAGAACATCAAGAACCTAACCTTACTATGGATGAGTTTCGGATTACTCGCTTTTATCTGCGGGACCATGATCGAATAGGCGCTTAGCCGTTGACCGAACGTCGAGATTGAAACAATAACAATAGACGCTCGAGATCGATGGTAGCAAGTTCTCCATTTTCGGCTAGAAAAGCTGAACCATCTTGTTGACACAAATTGTGAACGTGCTGTTCTGAAATATAGTCTTATATTAAACGTTAGCAAAGTCTGATGAGGAGATCGAGACTCTCAATGAATGCCGTAGAGGTTGCGCCGCCTGAGTCGTGGTGGCTGTCTTTCTTGCCTCTGATCGTAGTCGGCGCTGTGATCCTTGGCTTAATATTCCTTATAGTTTTTGGCATGTTGATAAGCCGACGGGTCACGATAACCGTGAGGACGGGCGGCGCTGTCGCCTTGACCTTGGCCTCAATCCTTCTGTTAAGCGGGCTCTGGTGTATGTTTCTCTCACCTCTGATGACATATTCAGAGACCAAGGATAGTTTCTACAGTCCCGTCTCAATCGACGGCTTAGGGAACTGGAGTTACTCCTTAAGCGCCCACGAAGAGGATACCTTAGGCGGCTCCGTGGACGGAGTCAGGGCATATGACCTCCCTAACGGTTCTGGTAAGACCTTCAATCTGCGAATCTACGATCCAGATAACAGCGTTGTCTGGTCCGAAACAAACATCACATACAGGTATTTCAGCGTTAAGGCTTTGAAGTCAGGTGTCTATAAGGTCGAGGTCCAGAACCCGAATCAACAACCAATCGAATGTTATATACAGATCACTATAAGCGAGAAAGTCACATATCGCCCGCTTGAGCCATTGGGACAATGGCTCTCGCTAGTGTCGCTTCCAACATTCGGGTTCGGCATGTGGGCCTCCGGCGTATTCGCAATCATGCAGAAAAAAGAGATGAAAGAACCGGATTAGGGAACGCACATGACAGTCACGTTGTCGGGGCTAGCAATATTGAAAAACATTTTGGAGAGTTTACGGATCTTAACGACTTATCTCACAGATCGACGAGGGTGAGATCTTCTCTTTGGTCCCCAACGCAACGGATGAAAACAGCCATTGAGGACAATCCTCACAGCACAGGGCTTTCCTTCCCTATTATCTACTTTCCTCTCGCGCGCGCTGTTCTCGACCAATCAATATTGTCACTGCGGGCAGTAAGGCATGAGTATTCATCCGAACCACCTCATTTATTTAGGGGAGGATAAAGATATACGCTGAGGAGGGAAAGAAATGCCCCATTGTCCAACATGTGGAAAGGAGGTTTCCGAAAAGGACAAGTTCTGCCCCAAATGCGGCGCAGATCTAAGCATCCCCACTCAACCTTCGCCAGCCAGAGTTGGTGAACAGATCCCTAGAGGGCCGGATGCTCTTGGCTTGCTCTCCGCCGGCGTGATCCTCATAGTCATAGCATCAACTTACATAAAGAACCCTATCAACCCTTCGGTAGTCATCAACTATTTTGAGAGCATGGGAAAGCAAGGAACCTTCTTAAAGCCGCCGCCAATCCTTACTGATGCCGCCGTCTTTTTCCTCTACGCCGCTGGCGTATGGGGAATCGTTCTCTCGGGACTACGCATAGTCTTTGAGAGAAGTGCAAGAAAGGCCTTGGGAGATCTGACCGGAGGTTTCTTCTCTTTCTTCCTCGCCTACCTGCTAACCAAGTACGCTGCGGGGATCTTAACTGGTCGACTGGCTCTAGGGTACTTTGTCATAGCCATTGGCTTGCTCGTCATAGTCAACGCGCTAGTTCACTTGGCTTTTCGCGAAAAGCAATAGTGTATACTTTGATTGGAGCCTGCCCCATTTTTGACGAAATACTGTTGGAAATGTTGCTTGAAATACCAGCGAGCATCTCGGTCATGGGAGCTATCATTCTCCGTTGACAGCAGATCTGCAGAAACGGAAAATATGTTGGTGCGTCACTGCATCATATGACAATACACTTTTTCCGATATACTGGAAAACAGAATGCGTAGGCAATGTCTTGCTGTATGCGAGACCACGTGTTCCGTTAGCCTGTTCTAACCTATTGAACGGATGTTCAACTTAGTGTTCCAAAGTGTAGTAATATCAAACCGTGACGAATAGCCATTATCATGAGGATGGACTGAGCAGGTGTCGTGCTTGGGCAAGAAATTCTTTGGTATCCTTGCAGCGATCGTTGTTACAAGCCTCATCAGCGCTTGGTATTTCCATTCAGATCCTGAGATAGTCCAAGAGGACTTTGAGAATGGGTTGGGAGAATGGGTTGCAGACGCGGATGTCCCCTTAGATCCCAACAATCCGGGTCACGTCATAGAATGGCATGTAAGAAATGCAACAAATGTTGCCCATTCTGGTCAATACTCCTTGGAATTCTTCATTGATGGCAGGCAGGACGACGGGACCATCTGGGTAGAAAGGAAAATAAGCGTCAAAAAGAACTCTCAAGTCCAATTAATGGTGTCTCTTGAGTTTCACAGTGAACAGGAGAGCTTCAATACCATTGCGGAGATATGCGCATATGTTGGGATCGATAACCCGGAATCCGAGGCGGACTTTGCCGTCCTTGGGCCTGCAAACGAGGTTGCGGGCTGGAAGAACTATGCCTATGCAAAAGCTCTAGATACGAGTTCTAGCGAAGAAGCATGGGTTGCCGTGGGAATCACAGTACGCTGGGAAACTGAAATGATCTATAACATAGACGATGTTGAGATAGAGATTAAGTGATTTACATGAAGAGACACCAATAGGTTTCCATGGCTTCGGAAAAAGCCAAGATTGCTGAGACAGCCGTACCCTCGCGGTTAACAGGTCCGTATACGTCCTT
>Ga0315312_1003498_pt1 | contig 10089 bp, 8 predicted proteins | sample TDP7_MG_FD_203629 | JGI IMG/M metagenome (GOLD analysis project Ga0315312, IMG submission 203629) | Freshwater sediment microbial communities from Lake Towuti, South Sulawesi, Indonesia - TDP7 | ecosystem: Environmental > Aquatic > Freshwater > Lake > Sediment | place: Indonesia: South Sulawesi... | reverse complement strand
GGTCTCTCTTCCGCTTCTCTGCACACATCTCTTGTATCCAATCCAAGCCTTGCGCACGCCTCCAAGACGGGGCAGAAATTGCGTGATCTCCAGACAATCTTTTTCTCATCTTCATAGACAATAGGGATCTCCTCTTGCCTCAAGCCCATGTATCTCAGAAGGAGCAAAGCGTAGGCCTTCCTTACATCGGATCCCTCAAGCTCCAGCCTTCCCTTGTTCTCCTCGTACCAGCGCAGCCTCTTCTGCGTCAACTCATCACAAATCCGAGCGTAGTTTCCAGTTCTCTTGACCATCGACAGCTTCGCTACAGCATCCTGTATCTTTCTCTCCTTGTCCTCACTCGCTTGGATTCTCTACACCCCCTTCTCTGCCCAAACCTCATCAGTCAATTGATTCCTTGCCTTCTATCTATGAATTGATTGCGTATCGGTAAGGCCCGGGTCTCTGTCCGGCCGAAGCGAGCAACCCTTTTATTTTTCGCGATCTGAACCTGCTCGCCCTGAGGAGATCCCTCACGAACGTGCAAAGGCTCGCAGTGGGAAAGCAAGACATGCTCGTTCGGGTTTCTACAGGATCAGCGCTGACTCTTGGACTTGCGAATGGCCTCTTGGATGTTGGGCCAACAACCCTGTATCTGCTCACCTACTATCCCGGAAGATGCTCCGCCAACTGTGTCTTCTGCTCCCAGGCCAAGGCAAGCCGTAGTAGGGAAGACTTCCTTTCAAGAGTCAGCTGGCCAGTGTTTCGCTTAGAGGAAGTTCTCAGCGCTCTTACAAGGAAAAGGGAGCGTGTAGGCAGAGTTTGTATCCAAGCTGTGAACTACGCTAACGTGATCGAGGACATTGTAGCGATCGCTTCTCAGATCTTGTCGAGGATGAGCATCGATGTTTCCGTTTCATGTCAGCCCATGAACTCTCAGGCGCTCCACAGGCTTCGTCATATTGGAGTGGATCGGATCAGCGTTCCGGTTGACGCTGCTAACCCGAGGCTCTTTGACAGATTGAAGGGACATGACGCTGGCGGTCCCTACAGCTGGCAGGGTCACATGTATGCACTTCGTCAAGCGGTTTCCGTGTTTGGGGCCGGACGAGTGACCACGCACGTAATTGTGGGACTTGGTGAAACAGATCGAGACGTGTTGAAATTCACTCAGGAGATGGCTGATCTAGGCGTAAGCCCGGCTCTATTTGCGTTTACTCCCATTCCGGGAACCCAGCTAGAGAAGGGAGATTCCCCGCCTATCTCACGGTATAGGCTCATGCAGACGGCACGTTTCATAATAGTTAACGGACCTGCTCGATTCGAAGACATGAAGTTTGACGCGTCAGAAGCTCTTGTGGACTTTGGAGTTTCAAGGGAAGAACTCAGACATCTGATTAGGTCTGGTCTTCCGTACTTGACGTCTGGGTGTCCAAGCTGTAACAGGCCTTTCTATAACGAGAAGCCAAGTGGTCCGCTATACAACTTCCCTAGGCCCTTACGTCCCTCAGAGATAGAGGAGATTGAACGAATCGTAGGAGAGGCTTGTCGTGATTGAGGAGTGGAGGTGGGTCAGGACAGGATTCAATGATGCCTTCACAAACATGGCGATAGACGAAACGATCCTCGTCTCTAGAGTCGGCGGTGCAGTTCCGAACACTATTAGGTTCTATCGGTGGAACCCCTCTGCAGTCTCACTAGGCTTTTCGCAGCAGATTGACAGAGAGGTTGAACTTGAAGCCTGCAAGAGACTGGGTGTAGACGTAGTGAGGAGACCAACTGGAGGAGGCGCCGTCTACCACGATTCCAATGGAGAACTAACCTACAGCATTGTCGCCAATTTCGATGCGATCCCTTCCGATGTAATCTCGTCGTACCGGTATCTTTGCGGTGGAATTGTTATTGCGTGCAAGCATCTTGGCCTGAACGCGCAAATGAGTTTCAACGATAAAGCACGGCAGTGCCCAAACGTAACGGTCAACGGAAGAAAGATCTCTGGTAGCGCTCAGACCCGCAGACGAAGCGCCCTACTTCAACACGGGACGATGCTCGTAGACTCCAACCTCGAAACAATGACTAGAGTACTGAAAATGGGGCGAGCGACGGCAGGTATGTCACTCAAGAAATTGCAGTCCAAGGTCACGACTTTGACACGTATACTTGGAAGGCCCGTATCCTTTGAGGAAGTGGAAGACAGTCTGAAGCTCGGGTTCGAAAAGACATTGAATGTCAAACTTTCTGAACAGGCTCTTTCCTCGCTTGAGTTAAGGCAGGCCTCAGAGCTTCGTTTAAGAAAATACTCAACTTACGAGTGGAACTTCAGACGATAGATGGATGTAGAATGGGAGGCAAGCTCAATCACTTCTAGCGAGCAGAGTAGATCCATTTCAAGGCCCTCATAGCGTTTAGCGTTACCCACTTACTTTCTTTCCCCTTCGTTTCTAGATTTGCGTGCATTCTACTAGTTGGAGTGCTCTCTAGGATCCATCGGCCGCGAGAATTCTGCTTGGAGAGTAGAGCGGACAACGCTTCGTCACATCTTCGGTCATTTCCATATCCAAGCTTGCCCAAGACGCGAAGGCCTCTCAATATGTCATAGCTGTAGAAGCTGGGAAATGACAGCTTTAGCCAATGGCGGCTGATGATTCGAAAGTTGTGATGGTCTGCTTTGAATAGCCGGTGCATCAATAGGAACTCTGCTCCTCGCTCAGCTACCTTCTTCACAGCGCTGGACATCGTCTCCGCCTCCGAGAAGGCTTCGAGCGCACAGATGGTTCCGTAGAAGCAGCTGTGCACATCCCTGATATGTGCCTTCCAATAAGGACACAGCCATCCTCCGTCGCTGTTTTGAATTGAAAACAGCCAGTTGAGAGCCCTTTCGACCCGCACATCGGGGATATAGCCTAACCTTAGAAGAGCGCTGACGACATTGCCTGTGAGACATGAGTATTCATGTTCTCTTATTTTCTCGGCCTTCCAGCTCTCAAGATCACCTGACGCCTTCCCCTTCCTCTTGAGATCATAGTATTCCTCCACGGCTCTGCCGGCTGCGTGTGTGGAAAACCCGCCTTCCTTGAGCTGGTGACGAAGAATCAATTCACAAGCCTTGCTAACCCTTGAATCTGCTTTGCTCAGGCCGAGAGTTCCAAGAATCATAATCTGCCAGTATGTCGACTTGTATTTGGGAGTGTAGAAGTTTGTTGGAGATTCCCAGTTCCCAAGTCTGCTCTGCTTCTGGAAGATCTTCGTGACGACTTTGGAAGAGGAGATAGCTTCCTTCGATTTGACGACGTCGGGATGGTTCTCGGGGTATTCGAGGATGTCTCTGAGAGTGTGATATCTGACAGAAGGATTGCTCTCTTCTAAGAGCCAGTCAGTCGGATCAGCTCTTAAGAGAGACTTCCAGCCCTGTGACACCAACAATGTCAAACCTCGGTAGGAGCCTGCCTAGTCCCAGCGACCGACAAATCCAAGATCCCCGCCTATCCAAGTCATTACGTAATTCCTCTACACAAAACCATTACTCTGTAGGCTTCTGACAAGATGACGGGGTTTTCTTTGATTGTCTTGTCGATGATTAGTATCGGGGTTTGGGATTGATCTAGGGACGATTCCTTGACGCTTGTAGCTTCAAGTGTGAAATCCGAAATCGCTTCTATGAGCTTCTTGAGGTGGGGTGGAACAATAGGTATCAGGACTTCATCTGATCAGTTCTATTAGGTTTTTTAGCATAGAATCTCTCAATCTGTCTATGGTGCCCGCCGTGATGTTACCTTTCTGTATCGCATCAGCAACTTCGGCAAAGTCTCTATTGCGTGAATGCAGATAGTGACGCTTGACGTACCCGTTCCATTCCTCTAAGCCAAGGGATTCAGGGTTCCTGATGGATAGGCACTCTGGGCAACCGCAAGGAATGCGCATATGATTGTTGCGATAGACTTCGAGGAAGTCCTCTCTGTTCAATGGTATCTGAGACCGCGGATCATACCATTTTCCCCAAGGATTTCTCTCCCGCCTCGTCTTCCTGTCCTCACGATCTACACTGAATGAGGCGGAGAGAAAGTCAAAACCTCTTCCTGCGCACGCGAATGTCTGGTTTCCAGCCTCATGCAACATGAACGTGCGGTCAGGATCCATTCGAGACTTCAAATCGAGTTCTTGCATCAGTTCTCGGAATCTCTCGCGTTCCACGATTCGATCTTCTTCGTTCAAGTTCAGGTACTTGAACTTAAGAATGGTCAATCCTACCTTTGTCTCGTCAATGCACTCCTTCAGATCATCCATGAGAGTCGAATCCCGGAGCGCTTCAACTCGAAACGTGAATGCATGAGCACACTCTCCAACAAGTCTTGAGATCTCAGAACTTCTATTGTTTATTGTCTTAGTTAGCTCGAAGAGATCGTGATTTGTGATCAAGGGCACTGGTGGAATCAAGACCGTTGCACCAAGTTCTCGTTCACGAATGAGTATGTCACGAATGAATCTTGCTCTTCTTCTCTCATTTCTCCGCATCCTCTCCCAGAACTCACGATGACTCGCCTCAATCCAAGTTCGCAAGTCCCCCTTCTCTGTCTTGCGCTCTGCCAATTTTCTCCTCGCTTCGTCATATGCCATTGCATAGTCAACCAGTTCTATAGGTAATCTCTGAGACAGAACAAAGTCGCTTAGATGGGCTACATAGTACAAATTCTCCAGTGCTGGGTCGATTAGCGTCAAATCGGATACGTTGCTCTTCAGAAACCCGTCATCATCAACAAAGTGCCCGTGCAAGTCAAGTTGGTTGCTTTCTCTGATTCTTCGACCCAAAATCCGCTGTGCATCAGTTAGACGCATCACATAACCGCAAATGTGGGGGAGTGGGTGGCTTCTCTTGCTTCTTAGATAGATGTGGAATTTCTCCGCTGAATCGATTCTTATGACGAAGCTAGGTGTGAGAAACTGCCTGCCTCCCAGACGAACTCGGCAGGCCTTCACCATTCCCTCTCTGTGCAGAAGTTCAACAACTAGATGTTCGCGTGGATGGCTCATTCTCTCACCTTCGTGGCCTCAGCCTCCACTCCGAACTTAGTCAGGCCCCTAAGAAATTCGTGAAAATCCCGAACATCAATCATAATTCCTCCTAGAGTTCTTACGCTTCTGAGCGGAGTCTCTGCCTTTTCTTGAATGTAGATGAATTGCCCCTCTTCATTATCCAACTTGTAGTATGAATAGATCTTTCCTCTTACCATAACCTCGAACTTGTCGGTCTCGTGGAGCAGTCGCCCATTCTTGAAGTATATTGCGACCCCCCCTCTCTGTTTCTTGTATGCCTCACGAATGGAAACAAGGTTCTCTAGGTGCTTAGCGACTGTGATTCGATTGAAGCCGGTTGCCTTGGCTACCTGTGATATTGTTACTCCTCTTTCGTTGGTCGCAAGAATCTCTAGGATGACCTGGTCAATGTAGCGCTCTCGTTCATCCGGTCTAAATCCCTTGATCTCGTCAAATGATAGAACATTCCGCGGTTCGGTAAGTCCAGACTCGGTCGTCGGCGTGGCAGACATGTTAAACACCTATGTCGAACACAGATGTTAAACATGTCCAGGACCCATATTTAAGTGCACCTTTAGATGGCTCTGATTACTAGTCGGGCGAAACGGGCTTATCGCATCGGTTGACAACTTTCGGGCGACAGGGCTAAGTCATACATGCGGTTCATCACCAGTTCATTGCTACGCTCGGTGGGGGGTTAATCCCCTAAGATGTGGTAGAAAAAGAGAGCAAAGCTTGAGAGGCGTCAAGGTCTTAGGTTGATCGAAGCCCTTTCAATTGGTCAACTATTCGGTTCGTTTCAGTACCTTGTCTCCATGTGTCGATCACATCGATTAGCCAGAGCGCCACGGTAGCGATGCCTGCCAATAGCGGGATTCCTGTAAGGGTGCCCCAACCGAAATGCTCGTAGAATACGGCCACACAGGTTGCAGTAAGAGCCGCCAGTTTCGAATAGAATACGAAGTAATCGAACGTATCCATGTAGTTCGGGTTACCATCGAACTCTGCATTAAGACTTTTGGTTACGAGTCTGTAAGCGACGGAACTCTTGCATTGCCTTGTCGCGCCTACGGGATAGCAGATATGTCCAAATCAGAGAAGAAGCCAATGCAGTGTAGAGGAAACCACAACTTATCCAGTTGAAAGGGTGGGCCGTAAGGAAGTATTCCAGTAGAGTGAACCCTATGAACAGTGCCACGCAAGTAATCATTATCATGCCGACTAGGGATTCCAACCTAGTCCGAACATTTCCTTTCACCTTGAACCCTTCTATGGGACACGTGATTCTGTGTCGTACGTTGTCCATAAGCGCTTATTTAAGTACCTAGGTCTAGTTGGCTGATAGAATCGCTCCAGAACCATGTAATATGTACGGGAAACTGAGAAACTCGGCTTTTCTTAGCTTAGGCTCTTGAAACATCTAGGGCGGATCATGCCTTCGACTGGGGTTGATAACTTTCGACCGATGGCGTGCACCTCTCTCGATAAGTGACTTCCACCTGTTGTCTCCGAGACTTAGGTCTAGGCCTGAGACTTCTGCGGGTGTCTTTCCGTCTAGTGCAATGTGTGGCCGTATGAGGTTATATTCGATTCGGGTTCCGTCAGCCATCAATTGTGCTGATTCTTCGTGGTCTAGTCCCCTTTGCGTCTTGTTTCTATCCCTGAAAGTCCGATTCAGGCGTTACATGCGGTTGTTGAAGCCTCGATCTCTGATGCTGACAGATCTCACTTCGACTGTTCTTGGCATAGTCCTGGTGTAGAACTCGTTCTTGAACGCCTCTCAGTAGGACTGTAGGCCGTCATGGTCACTGCTATTGACATGACTGCTAGTTTCTGCTTTGCATCTAGAAAGACTGCCCTTGCGTCAGTAACCTCACGTCATTGCGAAATGAGGGCGGAGATCCAAAATCTTGTGTCGTCATCAATCAGGTTCCACAACTAGTCTAGCCTACCATTCACATTGACTTTCATCTCATCCACATGGATTAAGCCCGAAGTCTTAGGAACTAACTGATCGACAGCCACTTTACAGTACAAGGCTGAGTAACCTTCACGCCACAGAACTGCTTCAAAGGATGAACAATCTTCCTCTGGCTTACGCCTTTGAAGTAGAGGTCTAGGGCGATTGTGATAGCTTTCGGTGTGGCCTTCATTCTCTCGAACCTTCCGTTCCTTGTGAATTTGTGGCCGCACTCTTTGCACAGAAAGCGTTGAACGCCTCCCGCCTTGTTGTGGCGTATGCCGGTCTTGACTACTCGGCCTGAGCCGCACTTCCTACATGTGCTTGGCTTCGTGACTTCGATAAGGCCTAGGCTGTTGAAGGCCACTTTCTGGCGTAGGTTCTGGGAGAAGTACACGGGCGTAGATGTGTTTGCAGACCGCCTGCCTGAATTGGTGGTCGGGGCATTGGCATGTCCAACTGGATCCCTGCCTTAGAACTATGTAGGAGCCGTTGCCGGACTGGGAGATGGCTCGATAGGTGTCGCTGTCAATCCGTCTGACTTGGTTGCCTTTTTGCCTAGGATCTCTAGGCCTCTGAGTTCGCGGAGATTCTTCGGGTGTCACTCCCCTCCTCACGCCCGCCGTATCTATTGATAGCAATAGATAAGCCAGCAGGCTTATAGGGTTCGTTGCTATTGATATCAATAGGTGTAAACGGGTATGGGAATGAAACGCTTCATGCTCTCCATAACCGAAGAAATGGAGCAAGCCCTGGAAACCGAACGAAAGAAACGCATGCTGGGTTCCATACCAGAGACTGCGCGGGTAATCATTGGCGAATACTTCAATTCAGTTAAGCCGACGAAGAGCAAACATCAAGGCTAGGGAGATAGGTATGGCTGCTCCCTACTTCAAGCCAAACACGATCTACTGCGGCGACTGCAAGGATGTTCTAGACAAGTTCCCTGATGGCTGCGTTGACCTGATCTATCTCGATCCTCCGTTCTTCTCAAATCGCAGATACGAGGTCATTTGGGGAGATGGCTACGAGCTTCGAGCTTTCGAGGACAGATGGAAAGGCGGTATCAACAACTATGTTTCTTGGCTGATGGAAAGGCTCACATGCTGCTACAGAGTCTTGAAGAAAGCAGGTTCCCTCTATGTCCATCTCGATCATCATGCTTCACATTATGTGAAGGTCGAATTGGACAAACTCTTCGGAGAGAAATTGTTCATTAATGAGATTGTTTGGCAGAGGCAAGTAGCGAAGCATAGTGATGCAAAGCAGGGAGCCAAACACTATGGTAGGCTACATGATGTGATTCTGCTCTATGCGAAGTCAGAAGACTATGTTTGGAATCAGCAGTACCTACCGTTCTCGCAAGACTATGTTGAGAAATTCTACAGACTTGTTGAACCGGAGACTGGAAGGCGCTATCAGCTCACAGCTATCGACGGGCCAGGTGGAGGTGCAAAGGGCAATCCGAGATATGAGTTCCTTGGAGTCACGAGATACTGGCGTTACAGCAGAGAGACAATGGAGCGACTCTACAAGGAAGGAAGAATTGTTCAAACGAAGAAGGGAAATGTTCCAAGATACAAGCGATATCTAGACGAGATGCAGGGAGTTCCGCTTCAAGATATTTGGGATGACGTAAAGCCTGTGTCAACATCGAAGGAAAGTCTTGGATTTCCTACTCAGAAACCAGAATTGCTACTTGATCGTATCATCAAGACCTCCTCGAATCCTATGGACATAGTTCTTGACCCATTCTGTGGATGTGGAACCGCCATAGCTATGGCTCACAAACTCAAGAGACGATGGATAGGAATTGATGTCTCTCCAACCGCATGTAATCTTATGGCAAAGAGGATGAGGGGAATTGGGGCCACGCCGCAGCCAATGGGCATGCCTATGACTGAGGATGAACTACGCAAATTGGAACCATTTGAGTTTCAGAACTGGGTCGTTCAACGGCTATTCGGAAGGATATCGTCAAGGAAGACCTCGGATATGGGCATAGATGGCTACACATTCGAGGGTAATCCAGTTCAAGTCAAGCAATCAGACGATGTTGGAAGAAATGTTGTGGACAACTTCGAAACGGCCTTGAGACGAAGAGGAGCAAAGAAAGGAGTCATCGTCGCCTTCGGCTTCGGCAAGGGAGCCTATGAAGAGATAGCTAGAGCGAAGTTGCATGATAAGCTGGAGATCGAACTTGTCAAAGTAGCTGACCTAATCAGGAACCGAAGAAACAACCACAGAAACGGAACAACAATCTCTGGCCAGAAAAACCTAGCTTCCTAGGCCGCCCAACACTCTCGCACCCCGACGCCTATCACTGACAAAACAGGCACAGCGAACCTCGTTATCTTATCAGAACTCTCTGTAGACTTCATGAATTCTCCTCATGACCGGCATCAAGTTAGATGAAGATGTGGGGCTCAAAAGACATTAAAGAGTGGTGTATGCTGAGTTCCTCTTAGTGATGTATAACATGTCTAGTCCGAAAGACGCCTATGACAAGGTCTTTCAACTCTTGGAGCGGCATCACAAATGGTTCTCTGAGAGCATTCCACTCATCGCCAGCGAGAATGTTCCGAGTGCCGCGGTTCGGGAGGCTCTTATGAGTGACTTCGGAAATCGCTATGCTGAAGGTTGGCCTGGGGAACGTGTATACGCTGGGTGCGTGTTCATCGACCAAGTCGAGCTTCTAGCGATAGATCTGGCCAAGAAGCTTTTTCGTGCTGAGTTCGTTGATGTGCGCCCCGTTTCAGGAGTCTGCGCTAACCTTGCGGTCTACAGCGCATTTGCGAATCCGGGCGATAGAATGATGTCGCTTGCGATACCGAATGGAGGGCACATAAGCACAGGCAAGCTGGAGTTGGGAGGAACTGCTGGCGCAGTTCGAGGTCTGAAGGTCGAGTATTTCCCCTTCAATATCGACGAGATGAATATCGATGTTGACAAGACCCGAGCCAAGGTGGAGAAAATGGCCAAGCAGGAGGGGAATCCACCGAAGATCGCAATGTTTGGCGCATCAGTGTTTCCGTTTCCTCACCCGGTCAAGGAGCTTGTAGAGGTATTCCATAGTGTTGGCGCAACGGTCTGCTACGACTCTGCACATGTCAGTGGAC
>Ga0315312_1003497_pt1 | contig 10090 bp, 8 predicted proteins | sample TDP7_MG_FD_203629 | JGI IMG/M metagenome (GOLD analysis project Ga0315312, IMG submission 203629) | Freshwater sediment microbial communities from Lake Towuti, South Sulawesi, Indonesia - TDP7 | ecosystem: Environmental > Aquatic > Freshwater > Lake > Sediment | place: Indonesia: South Sulawesi... | reverse complement strand
ATCCTGTGACTGAGAAGGAGAAAGATCTGGACTCGCTTTTTAATGAGCTGGAAGGATACGGGATTTATGCTGTCGAGGTGATCCCCAAGAGGAATACACGGAAAAGGCTGAAGCAGATTCTAACCGTAGCCGGGAGGCATGGGTTCCCGGTCTTCAACGGTACCGAGCACAACACAAAGACGCCTGAACCGCTCTTGGACAGGTTTTCGAGAAATCCCGCGTTCCTGCCGGTCTTCGAGCGGGGCGCCTTTCTTGTTCTTGGGAATCAGTTTCTTTCGAGTTACGCGGGAAGAAGCTATCTTGATCGTTCCGGTGAACCTGCAATCAGAGATAGGAGGCTTGCGGTGTCGTTTTTCGCTTTTGCTGGAAGACTGATGTGGCCCGAAGAAGTCTTGGAGTGGCTAACTGAGATCGGGGAAGGCGACGCCCTCAAAGTGGTTCTCGGGCTTTACTCACTGTTGGGATACGGAGAACCCCGCGAGTTGAGGGTCAGACCTGACTTCAGAGTACCAGATGACCTCCTTATGAAAACCTGGGTGAAGGATGACCATCTAGTCTTCGCGGACGGAGATGTCAGGAAAGAACTTGGCAAGATAGTGCAGAGATCTGTTACCATCACTTGAGCCTCCGGTGAGGGTCATTCCGTTGACGCGAATTTGGCTAGCATGTGAGGCGACATTCATATATATATCGCATGCAAGAGAGAATGCCCTAAGGGAGCGAATACGGAATGTTGTTTGAGCATTTGGCTAGTCCAGATGTGAGGGAGGCTGCTGAAAGAGGATCAGTGGCAATATTGCCTATAGGCTCCATTGAGGTTCACGGTTCTCACATGCCGACTGGGACGGACTCGCTAACCGTCTATAGCGTGGCGAAGCTGGCAGCGGAAAAGGCAGAGGCTGTGGTCCTTCCGCCTTTCTATTACGCCTACGTTCCAGAGAACAGGCATTTCCCAGGGACCATCTCGTTGACGGCGAAGACTTTGCTGTCCGTTCTCGAAGAGGTCTGCGACGAGATTGCGAGGAACGGGTTCAAAAAGATTCTGATATTGAACGGGCATGGGGGAAACAACGAGATACTCAGAGTCTTCCTCAGAGACAGCCTGACTAGGAAGAGAGACTACACGTTGTACGCCATGATTAATCCTTGGGCGCCACTCACGGAGTTGGTTGCCAAGCTGAGCGAGGGAAGAGAAGTTGGGCACGCATGCGAGTTGGAGACAAGTGCTGGCTTATACCTTTTTGGAGATCTGATCAAAATGGAGAACGTGAAAGATGTGGCAAAAGTCGGGAGCACAGGGATGCCGAAGGGTATCGAAACCCCTGTTGATTGGCAGGCATATGCGCTTCAGCTGTACTTGGGCGACCCGAGGTTGGCTACTGAGGAGAAGGGGAAGATGCTTGTGGACAGGTTCGTCGAGTTTCTGGCAGATGCGATAAGGAAGATCAGGCAGGAGACCAACGTGCCCGGAATACTAGATGACTTCTACACAAGAGCCTACCAAAGATAGCGCCCAACCAGCCCAAACAAGCACTCGTAGGGTTGAGATCTACCTTCCGCGGTCGTTAAGGGTTCTGTTTTGTCCAGACATAGATATATCTGGGCTCACCAGTTTTTATGGTTCACATTTTTCTGAGAGGCTGGCGATTCTCAAAACTTCGCTTCAAGTATCGGATATCTTATTATCCCGTTTCGCCTATGCGGTGACTTGATCCGGGTTGGATTTTGTTGAGTTGCTTTCGTTTCCTGTAATATTCCTTCATGTAGTAGTAGGGGTCGTAGACTCTTCTGGGATCGAGCTCGCCTGCCTCCGCCCTTCCGTTTCTGGTTGAGTATTCGTATAGGAAAGTGGGTTTTCTTAGCCTCTTCAACAGCTCAAGGTTTTCGGCTATGACGCTGCTGTTGTCCGTCCATATGATGATTGCCATGTCACAGTCTTCAATCATTTTCCTCTCTCGTTCCTTGAGGTCGTTTCCATACATCACTGCTTTCCAATCTCTCGCATTATACCTTAGGCTTTTCGCGTGACCCACGATGACATTTCGGTACCCTTTAGACTTTAAGTAGTCTTGGTACAGTCTGCAGGCTCCCGGTGCTTCCCCTACGATTATTGTCATGTTTCGAGCCAAGGCTATGTCTATCCGTTCCTTGACTTCGGGTGGCAATTCTCTGGCTTTGAATGCCTTACTTCCCATTAGAAGCATCTTCTTGCTGGCGAACCGTTCTTTGTTACTCATTGTCAACCCCCAAGTCAGTGTCAGCGGTGACGAACAACAGTTCCTTTCGGTCTCTGCCGATCTCCCTTATGGCTCCCATTTTCTTTAGGCAGTATGTTAGTTTTCGAGCTTGGGAAATGTGAAGACCCCTGTTCACTGCGAGGCTTCTGTTTGTGAAGGGTTGAGCCAAGCCTCTTGGCAAGAGTTTGAGGTAGTCTTCCCTTTTATCGAAGACCTGCCTTTCCACGACTTCGATGAGCCTTCGGTCTTTGATGCTTGTGCCTCTTCTTCTCCAGCTGCCTTTGCCGTCGGCGCATCTGACTTCCTCTTCCTTGACCATCAGGACCTCTATGGAAAGATTAGCCTCGAGGACCAATTCGGGCATCCATATGAGTTCCCGGAAGAGGTCCCACACGTCTCCTTTTCTTGGGGACCTCCTTCTTCGAGTCTGTCTTCCGGTTGCAGGGTCAACCTGAATTATCCGCTTCTCTTTGGCTATGGGATAGATGAGTCGAACTCTGTGCTGCCTTAGGAGGCTCTTCAACTTCTCTCTGATGGCTGAGAAGTTTCTTGTCTGGATCTCAATCAACAGGTCGTCTCTGACTATATCGACAACGAAGCCGTCCACCTTAACCTCAAACCGGTCGCCTGGAAGAGAGCACAAGTCCTTCACCGCCATATGCAGAGAAGTCTCGTTCCCCATGCATGGTATGTTTCCCATCAACATTGGTCCAGCGTGGATTCAAACACGTGACAGTAGCCAGAAGGAGACAATAAGAAGGTTGCTAACATGCCGAAATACTGCACGCATCATATATCCGAGTCTGTATCATGCCGATTGGAGACTGGCTGGTGTGCTGGTTGTAACCCGTCTTCTGTTTTTGACGGCATTCGACTTTACGGGCTACCCGCGTCTTGCACAGAGACTCATCGACGCCTATTCGCCCTTCCACCCCGCAGGACAGCCGTTTCACCGTTTCCCCCAAGCCTACTCAGCGACTTAACACGCCTCAACGTCACAGGCCCAGCGGACGTTCCGTTTCTGTTCCGGAGCCAGGGCTCTCGCCCCACGCCTTGCGGCGCTGCGGACTGTGCGGTGGACGGAGTTTCCCCAGACACCTTCCAACGCCCTATTCGGCGTGGAGGCATCCGACGGCCGTCCGCCAGCTCACCAGCCACAAAAGACTTGTATAGTTGTCGTGGATAAGGATTTTGGTTCTCCCAAAGTCCCTTCTAGCCTTGCTTCGCCTGGTACCTTGCGGGTTGCCTGCTGAATCGCGTAACGGCGTTGACCGATCCGCAGGCAGGGCATTTCATATGTTCGCCGTGGAAGGTTTTTCGGCAGTTGCCGCAGTAGGTTAGGCTCCTGTCATACGCGTAGAGTCCGATCCCGTGGTCCTTGACGATCTTCTTAGTCGTCGAGAGAAGTTGCTCAGCTCCCGTCTCAGCCTCGCCTAGGGGAATTGTCACCATATGACCTCCCGGAGTCAACGCGTGGAACCGAGCCTCTAAGCGGAGGGAATCTTCCAGAGGCACCTCGGCTCTCCAAGGAACAACTGTCATATTCGTGTAGCAGGGGATTTCGCCGACCCGTTGAGCCCGAACCTCAGCGAGGCCATACCTCTCCGTGTCCAGTTCAGCTAGCCTCCTAGCTCCGTGAAGGTCGGGCGTCAAGGCGAGGGCGAAACGTATCCTCTTCTTCTTCGCATGTGCCTTCACAAACTTGGAAAGGGAAGAGGCAACCTCCTCCGCAAAGTTGAGCGCTTCCTCGCCCTCATGCACAGCCTTCCCCGTCATCGACTGAACGGCCTCGTTAAGCCCAACGAAGCCAAGCAGACAAGAGGAGTTCTCAAGCCTGAAGTACGGGTCCTGCTCCCCCTTCTGCACGAGGAACGGGAGGAGACCCTCAGCAGCCCGTCGCCTCAGAGTATGATACTTTATCTCTAGGGCTCTCAAGCCCTTCTCCGCCAGATCGTAGAGGTTCCTAAAGAACCTCGTCCTATCCTTCTCAGCGTCGTAAACCGCTCTCGGCAGGTTCAGGGTTACGCTGTCTATGCATCCGGTCCGTATGGAGTCGAGTTCCCAATCCTCTCTCCAATCGTCCGCAAACCGGAGACCAGTCGCAGAGTAAGACGCGTAAGCCTGCCCCTTTTCACCCAGGTTAGCAAAGTAGGGAAGTCCCTCAACAGCAAGCCCATGCGCCTCATAAAGCAGACCTTCAGCATCCCCATCGCCAAGGGTTTCTGGACGCACCTTCACTATCAGGCTTGGGTTAAAGATAGGCTTAGAACCACTTCTTTCCCTTAGGCATCCGAGAATAGACGCCGTAACCAGATGGCTCTCGTCAGCAAAGTCTCCGTAGATGCCTGAGGCTTCTCCGCCTGGTCCGCAAGCCTTACTCTCAGCCAGAAAACTCGGCAGAACTGTCTCTAGGCCCAACGAGATCCCTGTGGTAGCCGTGAGGTTTGCGGACGCCAGAAACTGCGACAGTTCCTCCTCGACTTCCTGTTCCGACAAGCCTCTTGCGAAGGGAGCCAATAACACGTTGAAGAAGTCGACGCCCTGTTCAGACGAGACCTCTGCCCCAGCGAGCCTCAAAACGTCAACAACTATCGAAAGGGCAGACTTGAAGGTCTTTGGCGGACGCACTGTAACTTGAGGCGAAGACCTGTCATCGAAGACCAGTCCGCGCTGGAAAAAGAACCTAAGGTCATGCATGAACCCGGTTGCCCTCAGTACCCAGCTGCCAAGGTTGTTCAAGTTGAGTGCCCCAGATATGTGGGCGTCAGCCACATCTCTCGGAAGGGCGTTCAGAAGCGTATACTCCTCAATGACACGGTTTCCAGCCGCCGCGTGAACCTTCCCGACATCCGCAGACCTGCCACTCATCTCCCTTATCAGCTGCGTCACATCATAGACTGGAAGCCCCAGCCGCGTAAGCTTATGCCTATACTCTTCCAAGCCGCGTTCTATCAGGATCGCGTTCACAAACTCCCTAATGAGGGGAGCAGTGAGGTACTTTGTTCCCAGCTTGACCAGACGTTTCTCAGCCTCCCTCGCAATCTTCTGTGCAAGGTCCACGGGAACCTCCGCTTCCCTGACAAGCGACTCTGCTATTTTGTTTCGGTCGAAGTTCTCTATCGCCAAGCGGGAAGTTCGTACAAGCATCCTCTTCTTGTAGGCGCTCTCGTCGAGTTCATCGGCGAACTCAACTATCGCCTTCCCCATATCCGTCAACATGTACTTCTTCGAGGCAACATCAGGCTCCACCAAGTCCATGCCCAGAAGCGTCTTGAGATGATACGCAAACCTACCCGCGTCCCTGCTTGGGCTTAGCTTCAGAAAGGTCATTATTTCAGTGTAGGACAAGGGGCCCCTTTCATAGAGCAACCTAAGAATGCCTAGCCTCAACGAAGAGGCGACGGCTTTGAGCACTCGGGCACCCACTCTTCTTCTTCGAGCCAAAACCTGCACTGCAACCTTCTGCGTCTACTCTCCAGACACGCGTCTGACTGGTCTGTCTTCTGTTCGGCAACAGATACGCTTTACTATATTACGTGGAGATATCTCAATAAAAGATTTTGCCACTCATCTCTAGGCCGAGGCGATTCGGACAAGGCATCGATCAGAGCCTGATCTGCCGATAAGCTATTTATGCTTCTCCGGGGTGATTCTAAGCCCATGCACTCGCAATCGGAAATAAGAAGGCTGGAAGAGAAGGCGCTCGCCATAAGAAGGGGAATCCTAGAGATTATGGCTGGAGGCAAGAGGGGGCATCTTGGCGGCTCCTTGTCGATTGCGGATGTTGTCGCAGCGCTGTATTTTCATCAAATGAGGCTAGACCCCGAGAGTCCCAACTGGGACGAAAGGGACCGTTTCATCCTGAGTAAAGGCCACAGCGTCCTAGCCCAGTATGTCGCCCTGGCTGAACTCGAATACTTCTCCAGAAAGGAGCTCAAGAACGTTAAGAAGCTGGGATGCATACTCCAAGGCCATCCGGACAAGATCAGAACACCCGGCATCGAAGCCTCAACCGGCTCATTAGGCCAGGGCTTATCAATCGCTTGCGGCATAGCATTAGGCGCCAAGATTGCGGGGAATAAATTCCGAGTCTACGCCCTCGTAGGCGACGGGGAAAGCAACGAAGGCATGATCTGGGAGGCAGCTATCTTCGCGGCACACTATGAGCTGGACAACTTGACGGCCATCACGGATGAGAACAGGTTGATGGCTTCTCGAGCAACCATTGTAGGCTCTTTAACGCCGAAGTGGCGGACCTTCGGTTGGGCGGTCACAGAGGTTAATGGCCACAATATAGGCGAGATACTGGATGCCCTAGATTGGGCAACCGGCGTTACGGGTCAGCCCGCAATGATTATCTGTCACACAATCAAAGGCCGCGGAATCTCCTTTGCAGAGAACGTCGCCGACTTCCATCATTGCCAACTGACTCAGAAGCAGTATGAGATAGCGTTGAAAGAACTTCAATATGCCGGAGGAGGGGGGTGAATGGAGAAGCTGGAAGACATGCGAGATGCGTATGGTGAGACTCTTGCCCAGATTGGAGAGGACCCGAAAGTCGTAGTGCTTGATGCTGATCTTTCTCATTCGAATAAGACAGATATTTTTGCGAAAAAGTTCCCTGAAAGGTTCTTTGAGGCGGGGATCGCCGAGGCGAACATGATCGGGGTCGCTGCAGGACTCTCTACGATGGATCTGATTCCCTTCGCGCATACTTTCTCAGTTTTTGCCACTGGAAGAGTCTACGACCAGATCAGAATTTCAGTCTGCTACCAAAATGTAAACGTCAAGATTGTGGGCACAAGCGCTGGGCTGTCCGACTTTCATGATGGGGCGACACACCAGTCCATAGACGACATAGCCCTCATGCGTGCCCTGCCAAACATGACTGTGGTCGTGCCTTGCGATGGCATAGAGACGAGGAGAGCCACAAAGGCCGTCTACAGACATGCTGGTCCGGCTTACCTCAGAATCAACCGCATGCCAACTCCGCTTGTCTGGAAATCGCTGGAAGACTGCAGATTCGAATTGGGGAGGGCGCTTAGTTTGAAGGAAGGGGCCGACATCGGCATAGTTGCTTCAGGACACCCGGTGGCGCTGGCGGTGAAAGCAGCGGAGAAAATGGCGAAAGAAGGCATCAGCGCAGAGGTCCTCGACCTGCACACTGTGAAACCGATCGACCGCGAATCGATCATGAAGATTGCCGAGAAAACCGGTGCTCTCGTTACAGTCGAAGAGCACAACGTGATGGGCGGCGTCGGAAGCGCGGTCAGCGAAGTGGTCGGGGAAACTGTTCCGGTTCCCGTTGAGCACGTTGGCATTCGGGACAGGTTTGGCGAGTCAGCTCTTGACTATAACGAGCTCCTGGCAGCTCATGGGATTACCGTCGAAGCCATAAATGCGGCTATCAGAAGGGCTTTGGAGAGGAAGAGGAGATAGAATCCGATCTTCTAGAAGAGGATGTATCCGCCGCAGACGGATATGCACTGGCCAGTGACGTAGTCTGAAAGATCGGTGACTAGGAATTCAACGACCTTAGCGACGTCTTCGGGCGAGCCTAGCCGACCTAAGGGAATCTGTTTCTCAAGGTTCTCCGCAGCTTTCCCTGTCCTCCCTTCCGCAATGGCTCTTGATGTGGATATCCATCCCGGGGCGATGCAGTTGACGTTGATGTTGTAGAGGCCGAGCTCAGCAGCTAAGCAGCGCGTGTAATGTATAATTGCGGCTTTTGCGACATTGTATGACATGGCCTTGATCATCTCTGGAGCCGCATGTAAGCCTGCCTGAGACGCCACGTTGACAATCTTGCCATATCTCTGCCTTTTCATTGGTACGCTGGCAGCTTGGCAGCACAGGATTGTGCCAGTTAGATTGATGTCCAGGATATACCGGTGGTCCTCCATCGAGGCGGAAGAAGGAAATGTCACTGGTGATCCTGCCTTTGGCCCTTGGCGGTTGAGGTTGCCGCCAGCGTTGTTCACAAGTATGTCCAGATGGCCGAATTCGTCAAGAACCTGTTTGACCATCTCGTCAACCTGGTCCTTTTTCGTTACGTCGGCTTGGATGCCGATTGACCTTCTGCCTATTCTCTTTACTTCATCCATTACTGTTGGGGCTGTGAGCTCTTCGCCATAGTCCTTCGCTGAATCGAGGTTGATGTCGTTTACGGCAACATCTGCGCCTAGCTTAGCCAGATGGAGGGCATAGGCCCTTCCCAGTCCTCTACCTGCGCCCGTTACCAAGGCGACTTTTCCAATGAGCGTCAAGCACATATCAATGCCTCAGACGTCTTCTCAACCATAATAGCGACTTGTGTTTCCAAAAAGCTTTTCGCTCGGGTTCCGTCTTCATGGCTTACTGGCTTCTATCAAGGTCACGTTTTCAAAGAAGGCTTTCTGCTCTGCTAATATTCTTGCCTTGAATCCTTGCCTCTTCAACTCTTCTAGTGTCTGCTCGACATCGGACAGCGTGGATTGAACAAGAAGGATGCGGCCGCCCGGTTTGAGATATGATGACGCGCGCTTCAAGAAGCGGTCAATTAAGTCTCTGCCAGTCTTTCCGCCAGACCATCCGCAGCTGATCCAGTCCTTGGACTCGTCTTCTTCAATCGGCAGATAGGGTGCGTTGAACAGGATTAGGTCGAAGAGGTCTCCTTCCTTTAAGGGTCCGAACAGGTCTCCGCATATCAGGTCTGTCTTTTCTGAGACTTTGTGAGACATCGCATTCAGCTTCGCGCATCCGGCAGCGTGAGGGTTCACATCCACGGCGACTACTTGCCTAGCTTTGAGAGCAGATATCACTGCAAGTATCCCGCATCCCGTGCCCATATCCAGTACAATCTCGTTGTGCCCTACCTTTAGGTTTTCAGCTAGCAGGAACGTGTCCTCGGATGGCTCGTAAACCTCCTCGAAGACATGAAAACTTTTGCCTTCAAAGAAGACCTTTTTGCTGCTGATTCTTCTCATCGCATTATTCTGGTGCCTGAGTCTCATAAATTCCTTCTTCCGTATCGACTTGTCTTTCCTAACTCTCGTTTTTTGGCTGGTCGAAAAGGGTCAACGATGAGCTCTATGCCTTAGGGCCGCTTTGCTTCTGTTCAAGCTCGGCTCTGCCTTTCTCGGCATACTCCAGGCAGTAATCAACGAAGCGTGAGAAATAGTTCCTCACGGCCAGCAAACCTGCCGCCCTTCTAGGGCCTAATAGCACGAGCGAAAGTGGATTGATGCCTGTGAGAAATCTTGAGAGGACAGCCAGTTTCAGAGATGCCAGCCTTTTGTGGGTTTCGAGGTCTGAAATCTTTCCGTGGAGCTTCTCATAGGCCTTGATGAAATCTTCAGCCAACTCGGGATTCGAAGGCGTGGCGAATCTGATGCAGTGGTAGGCGTATCCTAGGTCGCAGGCTGGATCACCAATATATGCGCTTTCCAAGTCGATGAGGTAGACGACGCCGCTGGAGTAGATGACGTTGTCGGGGCCGCAATCGCCGTGCAGTAACGCCGGAGGATTGCCTTCGACACAAAGATCCGAGATTGCGGACAAGGTCCTGTAAGCCCTCTGGAAGATGACGGGGGCTACGGAGAAAGCCAACAGCAAGGCGGAGGTGGTCTTGAGCTCTGACACCTCATCCTTAAAGTTTCTCCTTTGCATGTTCAGGCCTAGGTTCTCGACACTGACCGAGTGCAGTTGGTGAAGGCTTGAAGCTAGAGCCTCAACAAAGCTCGTGCCCATGCCCCTTTCCAACAATGAGCCGAAGGCCTCACCTTCAAGTTTCTGCATCAGAAGGAAGGGTCTGCTCGCAACACTTCCCTTGGCATCAGCAAAGTACGTCTTGGGGACCGGGACCCTGGAGTCTG
>Ga0315312_1003496_pt1 | contig 10096 bp, 6 predicted proteins | sample TDP7_MG_FD_203629 | JGI IMG/M metagenome (GOLD analysis project Ga0315312, IMG submission 203629) | Freshwater sediment microbial communities from Lake Towuti, South Sulawesi, Indonesia - TDP7 | ecosystem: Environmental > Aquatic > Freshwater > Lake > Sediment | place: Indonesia: South Sulawesi... | reverse complement strand
TGATCCTTCTCTCAAGGATTGCGATGGGTGGTTGAACGTGATCGATACAGGTAATCTGCTGATACAAGCGATAATTGTTCCGATCATTCTATCGGTATTCGCACTGGCGTTAGGGAAAACATATGGAAAACATACAGGCTGGCTGGCTTTCTTCGGAATGCTATATTCCACCGTGATCCTTGCTTTCGTCAATTACGGGCTTTTCACAGGAGAGATCAAGAGTGCGCTCGAAGCTTCATATGACTGGGGACCTTACATCGGCAAGTTTACGCTCGTGGCTGACGGGTTAAGCGGACTTGTAGCGCTCACAATAGCTCTACTTTCAACGTTGATAGCTGCGTACTCAATATCGTACATGGAGCATGAGCATCGGCTAGGGGCTTACTTCGCGCTTTACCTGATCTATGGGAGCGGTATGATAGGCACGGTCTTGACCACAAACCTTGCAGCATTCTTCCTCTTCTTCGAGTTGATGTTGATTCCATCGTGGGCGCTGGTCGGCGTATGGGGGACCGGCCCGAAGGAAGCGATAGCATTCAAGTATTTCATGTTCACCGAGGCAGGAGCGCTCTCGCTCTTAGCTGGAATAGTTACGACGCGTTCCATATCCGGAACCTTCGATGTCTTTCAGATAGCTAAGACAATTGCAAAGGTTGATCCAGCCGTCCAGATGGCGATCGTTGTAGCCATCATGCTTGGACTTTTCGTTAAGATGGCGATCTTTCCTCTCCACACATGGCTGCCTGACGCCCATGCTGAAGCGCCGACGCCGATAAGTGCGCTCCTTTCGCCGGCGATGATCGGTATAGGCGGCTACGCTGCTATTCGAATCGTCTACACAGCGTTCCCGATTGTGTTGAAGTCTCAAGAATTCACAATAGGACTGTCGGTTCTCGCTATCATAACGATGTTCTATGGCGGAGCGATGGCTCTAGGCCAGACCGATATCAAGAGACTTTTAGCGTATTCGAGCATCAGCCAGATGGGCTATATGCTCTTTGGAATAGTATCCCTTTCGATTCTAGGCCTTACAGGTGCGATTCTTCTATACGTTAGTCATGGACTTAGCAAGGCGATTCTCTTCATGGTTTCAGGGATATTCATTCACAAATTCAAGACAAGAGACATTAGCAATCTTAGCGGACTGGCTTCAAAGATGCCCTACACAGCCGCTGCAACTCTGATAGGTTTTCTAGGCCTCGCAGGCGTACCCCCCTTGGTAGGTTTCTGGGGCGAACTGTTCATCTTTGCTGGATCGATGTACACAGGTCTGGCCGGGGTTATCGGCGTCGATATCGGAAGAGTGTTTGTGACAGCTCTGGCCGTTGTAGCTTCAATCTTGACAGCGGGCTACGGTCTCTGGACAGTTAGAAGGGTATTTTACGGACAGTTGAGTGAGCGAGTGAAAGACGCAAAGGAAGGTCCAGTGTTGATGGTGGTTCCTATACTTGTCTTGGCTGCGATCGCGGTGATTCTAGGGGTGTATCCTACAGTCGCCAGCGAGATCGTTGGACTTGAGGCATCGAAGTTGATAGAGCTGCTTTCCGCAGTTTTAGGGTGATCTTGATTGTCTAAGGCTCTAAACATCTTCGGAACCCTCGTCACGAAGATTGTCAACCAGAACCTCTGCAGTTACTGCGGTACATGCGTGGCATCATGCCCAGTGAATGTTCTAGCACTTACGGATGATGAGAAGCCCACGATAAGGGGAGTTTGCGCTCTATGCCAAGTCTGCTACTACAGTTGCCCTCGAGTTGAACTCCCAGTTGCAGATGTTGAGAGAAAGGTTTTCGGCAGACCGAGGAACCCAGAGGAGAAGACGAGTGGAATAGTTGTAGGAAGCTACTCAGCTAGATCAACGGATCAGGAAGTATTGAAAGTATGCCAAGACGGCGGCGTAGCCACATCGATCATGAAATATGCTCTTGACCAGAAGTCGATAGATTGCGCCGTTGTGACCAAGACCTCCGGCGAGAAGGCGTGGAGGCCTTTCCCAATCGTCGCGACCGAGTTTAAGCAGCTGCTTGAAGCCTCAGGGACAAAATACACCTTGGGAGGAACCATGGCTGCCGTGGGTGACGCATCCTTGGGATACCCGAACGGTAAAATCGGCATGGTCGGGTTGCCCTGCCAGATTGAGGGCCTCAGAAGAATGCAGACATCTAGCTTGGGAAACACGAAGATGGCTGAAAGAGTCGTTCTAACGGTTGGGATATTCTGTAGCGAGAGCTACTACTACAGTAAGTTGGTCAATGAATACCTACATGGTAAACATGGCTTGGATCCGAGTCAGATTACAAGGATGGGCGTGAAGAAGAACAGGTTCAAGGTCAATGTTGGCGAGAAAGTGGTGCTCGACGTTCCTGTAGCTGAAGTCGACGTCTATATGCGAGAGCCGTGCCGGAAGTGTATAGACTATACGTCTGAACTGGCCGATATCTCGGTCGGAGGCGTAGGATCGCCGGAAGGCTGGAATACTGTGATTACGAGGACGAAGCGTGGGGAAGAAATCTTCAAGAGCGCTTATGAGGCAGGACTGTTCGAATGGAAACCCTTGAGCGAAGTGAAGCCTGGGATGGCCTTGGTCTTAAAGATATCCGAGAAGAAGAAAGTCAGAGATGCAAGTGCATACATTCGGTAAATATTGATTCTGTGTAAGCCCTTAGCCCCAAGTAAGTTTGTTTTGCTGGTTCTTGCGGCGGATACGGCACTTGCCAAAATAGAAAAATACTTTAGTCTTGAATATGTTGATTCGCACGAAATGAAATTCGGCATCCGCTTGGAGAATCTTCCGGTTGCGCGCTGAAATCCTGCTTGAGGGAATTGTTCAGGGCGTAGGCTTCCGCCCCTTCGTATATAGATGCGCAGTGCGTAACCGTCTGGTTGGCTATGTGCAGAATCGCCAAGATGCAGGCATAACGATCGTTGTTGAAGGTTCGAGTCGAGATGTGAAGCGTTTTGTCAGCGAATTGAAGAGTAATAGGCCGCCTCTTGCGCAAATAGACAGTTGCGCAGTTAGATACGGCCGACCACGAGGCGAGTTCACAGAGTTTAGGATAATGAAGAGTGCGCGAGTTCGAGAGATTACGGGATCGGTTGTTCCGCCTGACATCTCTATATGCCAAGAATGCCTTAAAGACTTGCGAGACCGATCGAATAGGCGGCATGAATACTTCTTTATCACATGCACCGACTGCGGGCCTAGGTACACGACGATCAAGGATACTCCTTACGATAGGTTGAACACGACTATGCAGAAATTTCTGATGTGCAGAGACTGCCAGAAAGAATACGCAGACTCCATGGACAGGAGATTTCATGCGCAGACTATTGCGTGCGCTCAATGTGGACCGAAGCTCTACTTAACGGACAACGATGGCGATCGCGTAAGATGTGAGGATCCGATAAGGGATGCGAGCAGACTGCTTGACGAAGGATACATCGTAGCGATAAAAGGGAATGGGGGCTTCCACATCGCCTCTGCGACCACGAGGGACGATCCGATTGCCAGATTGAGAAGAGTGAAGCATAGAGCGCAGAAGCCCTTCGCCATAATGGCTCGAGATCTAGAGACGGCAAGGTCATTCGCCCACGTCAATGCAAAAGAGGCGGCGTTGCTTGAATCCTACGTGAAACCTATAGTTCTTCTTAGAAAGCGTAAAGAATTTGGCCTTTCAGATCTGATTGCGCCAAGACTGTTCAACCTAGGCGTTATGCTTCCTTACACTGGGTTGCATTTCATGCTCTTCGAGCATGCTAAGGAGCCAGCGTTCATCATGACTAGCGGCAATCCCCCTGATGAGCCGATTGCAACTGGAAACTCTGAAGCCTTGAAGAAACTCGGGCCTGAAGTGGACTTCTTCCTGTTTCACGATCGAGAGATAGCCCAGAGATGCGATGACTCAGTTGTCCGCGTAGTTGGGAAGAATACCATGATGATACGGAGATCGAGGGGTTACGCTCCAGCGCCGATCTACGTCGAAGCACAGGTGGAGGGTTGCGTTCTCGGCGTTGGCGGCGAATTAAATGTAACCTGCTGCCTCCTGACTCAGAAGAAGGCGTTTCTCTCTCAACATATCGGGGACATTGAAACGCCGGATACGCTTCAATTCTTGAAGCGGACCATTAGGCATCTTTCCAAGCTGACGAAGAGTGAGATAACAAGCGTCGCATGCGATCTACATCCAAGCTTCCAAACGACTAGGCTTGCCTTCGAAATAGCTGAAGAGAAACAAGTGCCCGTAATCAAGGTTCAACATCACCATGCTCACATAGCGAAACTCATGGCTGAAAACAATGTAGACGAAGTCGTTGGAATAGCATGCGATGGCTTCGGCTACGGCCAAGATGGAAAGGCTTGGGGAGGAGAGATCTTACATTGCTCTTCGAACCGTTACGAACGGATCGGTCACCTTCAAGAGCACCCTATGCCCGGCGGAGATCTTGCGACGAAGTATCCGCTGCGCATGGTCGCTAGCGTACTCTTCGGCGCTGAAGGCATCGGTGACTGGCTCAGTTCGAAAGTAGCCTACTTCCCCCATACTGAAAAGGAGATCGAGATAGTCTTGGCAGAACTGAAGCGTAAGAAGGGGCCTTACACTTCCAGTTGCGGGAGGGTTCTTGACGCTGTATCCGCGCTCCTCGGCATCTGTTACTCTCGAACCTATGAGGGTGAGCCTGCGATGAAATTGGAGTCGACTGCAGCCTACGGTAGGGATGCCTTAAAGCTACAACCAAGGATTCAGGGAGAAATACTTGACACAAGATTTCTGCTCGAAGAGGTCTATAGGAGACGAGACGGTCTGCCTGTTGCTGACCTAGCTTGCTCAGCTCAATCCTACCTTGCTAGAGGACTAGCTGAGCTGGCCACTTTAGGTGCTGAGCGACTCGGGGTCGGAACGATCGGCTTCTCGGGCGGCGTTGCGTATAACGAGCATATTGCGCTTACGATCCGCAACTGTGTTCAAGAACGCGGATTCAGGTTCATCATGCATGATAGAGTGCCCCCAGGAGACGCCGGAATATCCTTCGGTCAAGCCATCGTCGCCGGCAAAACTTTCTAAAAGATCTGGTTTCGAAGAACGTTATCTTGAATCATTTCTCGCATATGCGGTAGAACGACCGCTTATCTACAAGAGCAGCATGTTGACGCATTGGATGTTCAGTTAGCTCCGTCTTGAAGCGATGTGAAAAGCGATAAGGAGTCCCTTAAGGAATGTGTCTGCTGATTTGTCGTACCATGCTCTTACCTTACCTTCTTCCATGCCCCTCTCGTCGTCCTCGATTCTGTGAGCCTATCACGTTTAGTGGTGGAGTGATAATGCTGATCGATGTGCTCTTCCTCTTGCAGTTCATAAACCTCGAACTGCATGCTTCTTTACCGAGATGTTGCTTTCCTGGCCAGGTATTCTCTAATTCCGTTTACGGCGAACTTTGCGTCCTCGACGATTGTTTTCGCTTTCTCCAGTGTGTAATACTCCATCGGTGTCACCCATCTCTCGGCGACTTTAAGGGGATATCGAGCGTAGACAACTTCTCTCCCGATCTGCCTTCCCTTTTCTATCAGCTGCTCGCACAGTTCTTCTCGTAGCCAATCAGGCCTGATCCTTCTTGTGACCGCGGCCAGTCCGCTTATGGCTTTATGGTTTTTCGCTTCATCGCCTCCAAGTTTCAGAATTAGCGCGTTCGCAGCGCTTTCCACAGCCATGGAAGCGTGGAAAACGGCTGAATCATACTCTCTGTCTTTCAAACGCTTCTCAGCTCTACCGAGATTCACTTGAGAGATCTTTAGCAAGACTTCTATTCTGCTTTCAGCCATATCCTTCCTTCCTGCAAGTACTCGCGAGTCTTCCTGATCTCCTCAATCCTCTCACGTAAAATCCGGCTTAACCTTCCCTCTTTATCGGCGAGAACCTCGAAGCCTTCAGCAACCCCGTAAACGATCCCTGCGTCGCCGGACCTGATATTGACCAAGAAATCTTGAGCGGATAAGATGATGGGTTCAATCGTCAGATGGTATCTTCTCTCTAGCTCAGAGATCTTCGAGGCGACTCTCTTTTTTACCTTCTCTTCATCGACCACGACTAACATGTCGAGATCGCTATACTCGTGGGCCTCTTTCTTAGGGACGCTTCCGAAAAGGAGGATAGCTTGAACAGAACGCATTTGCGCGAGCTCATGTGCTGTACGTCTAGCTTGGCAAGACATGTATAGACTCAACTCGTAAGCGGAAGCCTCAGGCTCCCCCGTCAAGCCGTACCATTTTCCATCCTTCTGGAGCACCTCTCGATCCCTCAGTTCCTTCAGTTTGATTGTCAACCATCTATCGCTTAGGCCTGTTTCGAAGCTTAACTCGCTGTAAGTGTGCTTTCCATGCTTCAACGTCAAGACGATCATCCCCTCGGGTGTTAATGAGACGAGATGCAATTTCCAGCCTCATTGTATGGAAAGATCGTCGCCGGCAAAAAAGACTTTACTAAGTAAAGCATTTCAATTCATGCGATACGGTTCGGCAGAGCTCTGGCCACTAGCAAAGCTTTTTTAGAGTATGCGGCTTTCGAAAGCGTTGGCGGTTATTTGACGGCGAATGAGTCGGTCGAGGCTGAGTTCTGGTGAAGTTTGAGCGTCGCGTTCCGGTTGGCGAAAGAATTGGAGGGAGTGGCAATCGGCGATGACCATGCGGCTAGATCTGTTGCAGAACTGATCGGGATCGAGCTTCATGGCACAGGGTACATACTTGGAAGGATATACAAGACCGGAAGAATATCGAAAAGTGAACTAGTTAGAAAAGTGGTTGAGATGCGTCGCTTGGGATGGCGGATAGCAGAGGAAGATTACGAAAAGGTGCTGGATTATCTCAGAAGACTCTAGCCGATTCGGCTGTTAGACTGGCCGTCGTAGGCATCGCTGTTTAAAGATTTCACATTATTCTCGATGGAGGTGTATATGGGCTTAATTCAGTGCTACCTGTAATTCTTGTCCTTGGGAGAGGTAAGCGGCTCTTGCAAGAAACTAAGAACCTTTGTCCAATCCACGGCACACCATTGATCGAATCACCATACGAAAATAATGAAATAGACTTTTGTTGGAAGTGTGAAAACGAATGGGAGACGGCTTGGATTACACACATGAAAAATCCCCTGCCCGGAAATCCTATTAAATGAACAGAATCCGCGTATCGAATTAAATGAAACGGTCGGTTGAATTCGTGGTCAACTTTAGAAATTTGCCGGTACTTCCTTGTTCAGATTTCCGCGGCCGGCAACCGAGGAGAACCCGCCACAAGGAAGAACCAGCACGAACACGTTTGATTCTTGGGTGAATAAAGCTTTTCGATGGTGCCGATCTTTCTCGCCCTGGCCAATTGTGTGTATGTGTGCCACATAGGAACTATTAAATACGTATAGTGATAAACCTTCTAGACCGGTCGGAACGGCCTTGTTTAGATTTCTCGGAGTTTTCTGAACGGAGGTGTAAATGGAGTTAATTCGGCGTTATCTATACTTGATGTCCTTGGTTGCACTTGGCTAGAGCAGCTCGAGTAATCTCTGGATCGCGTGGTGAAAGGGGATCAGTTCTTTCTCTTCGATCTAAACTCCGCGGTGGGCTACCGGGGAGAGCCCGCTACAAAGAAGGCCAGCGACAGAATGTTCATCCTCTGGAGAAATAAGCTTTCGAAAAAAATGAATACCAGCTGCTCTTTCCCTGGCCGTTGGAGGTAGGACGGTCGAAGCTGCGCGCCGTGAAGGGTGGGTCCATATGCCTTCATATGTCCTGAGGCTTAAATATGTGTGCAAGTGTATAAATCATATGCTGGTATGGAAAAAACTAGACCGGCGGAAGCAGCTTTGTTTAAAGATTTCAGAGTTTTCTGAACGGAGGCGCATATGAAGTTAACTCGACGTTACCTACAGTTCATGTCATTGGTTACGCATGACTGAAATTGTTCGTGTAACCCTTGAATGATATGGAGAGAAGGAAACAGTTCCTTCTCTTCAAATCATGTTCCGCGGCCGGCAACCGAGGAGAAAAGAATGAAAGAAAAGCGCAATCCAACCGCTAATTTTCATCTCGACTTTAGGCACATAGTCTCAGCTGTAATGCTTCTCACTGTCCTCATTACTCCTTTCTTCATTGAGCGCGAAATTGACTCGCCTTCAGCAGAGGCAAGACCGGCCGATGAGGCCGGACTCATCGCCCGAGGTTTCGGCGTCGACGTGGCTAGTTTTCGAGAGACTGAGCGCGCAAGAAACGATTTTTTTGCAGCAATTCTTCGAGAGGCTGAGCACGTCAGGAAAAGTGTAACCGCAGATGGCGCTATAAATATGGTTCCTATACTCGATTCGAGGCAAGACGCATACATAATACCGTACTTCGGTGTTTATGCTTCTATAGGTCTTGATATAGCAGCTCTGCTAGCCAAGGAACGTGATTTGGGAAGAGCCCTCGAATACTTGAGACTGTCCGAGAACTTCTACTATTGGTATACGGCTCACATGAATCCGGATGGCTCCATATACGATTACAATAAAGGCTCGGTAGAGGCTCCGGAGCCTAGTGGTGACGCTGACTCTGAGGACGCGTATGCCGGCGTCTTCCTATACGGCGCATATATCCACTATAGGGCAGTTCAAGCAATTGACAAAGTGCGGGCAGATGAGTTTCTTACGCGCATTGAGCTGTTTTGTAGGAAAGCGGCAAATTTGATAATAAGCCTTCAAGAGCCTGATGGCCTTACTTTGGCCAAAAGAGACTATCCCATACAGTACTTGATGGATAACTTGGAGGCCTACGAGGGGCTTAAGGCTCTCCGACAACTGGGCCTCGTGGGGTTTGAAGAATACGCTGAAAAGATTGCGACAGCGACCAACAGATACCTTTGGCTCCAAGAAGGGTATTTCGCTTGGGCGAAAGACCCGCATGACGACACTGTAAGCAGCGGATGGGACAAATGGTACCCTGACAAGATGGCCAACACTTGGGCCATCTACTTCAACTTCATAGGACAGGAGAAGAGAGACATCATCTACGGAGCGCTAAGGCAAGAATTCTCAGAACCTAAATATGCATACTCTGAGCTTCGAACAGGAGTCATCCAATTGGCTATAGCAGCTTTGGTGCAAAGGGATACTCCGCAGGCGGTGGACTACATAAAGGAAGCGTTGAAGCACCAAGACAAAGATGGAGGATTTCCAGATCCATATGAATACACTCATCTCTCAGGCTGGTTCATAGTGGCCGCAGGATTATACCTTGATTGGAACGACCTGGCTGGAATCGTACTTTTTTGAAGCTTTCTTTTTCCAATCTTTCAGATAGATGAGCGCGCATAACATTAAGGAAACGCCAGTTACAACGTTTGACACTATCTTGATAGTCGTATCGGTATATTGAAAGGTAATGGTATGTTCTCCCGCTCTGACGAAGAGCCTTACGAAACCATCTTGATCGATTATCTTTGAGGGAACTCCGTCCACGTATACCTTCCAATAAGGCGAGGTCGTTATCGATACGCGAACCATAGCGTCTGAATCCAGCCGGATCCTATACTCTTTACGGTCCGCCTTTTTCTCAATAACCTCATAATCTACCCTACGCCCACCATCGGTCTCAACCTCGCTGACAATGAGCTGCTCCAAGAGAGATATCTGTGCGGGTTCGACTGTCAGGGCCGTATGATAGAAAAGGTTGCCCCCTAAAAATACAACGCCGTTTTTCCTGCCAATAATAGTCTTGTCCTCGTTTGTGATTAAGAGCGGGTCAAGTTCCTCATAGACCACGCCAGTCCACCCCGAGGGATTAAGGCCAGATGTGAAGTTGAACTTTGAGTAGGCTATGGTAGAAGATGCACTGGGTGTGAAGTGGTAGTAGTTTACCTCCATGAATCTACCTGAAAGGTCAGCGCTGCTGTCAGCGTCAATCATCAGAAAGCCATCGTCCTTGACATACTGTGAAAGCAGCTTCTCGGCCGCCGACCTATCATGATGCTTAATGCCGTAGATGACTACTGCATCATGGCCCTCAAGATCACTAAGCGAGTAATCGTCGATGAAGTTGTATTGCCCTCTAGTTACTGTGAAGTTCTGGGCAAAAGAGG
>Ga0315312_1003495_pt1 | contig 10097 bp, 9 predicted proteins | sample TDP7_MG_FD_203629 | JGI IMG/M metagenome (GOLD analysis project Ga0315312, IMG submission 203629) | Freshwater sediment microbial communities from Lake Towuti, South Sulawesi, Indonesia - TDP7 | ecosystem: Environmental > Aquatic > Freshwater > Lake > Sediment | place: Indonesia: South Sulawesi... | reverse complement strand
ACGTAGCTGGCGAAAACAGCTGTGAACCTTACTGGAGTGAAGGTACACCGAGCGTCGTACCAACTCTGCAGAAATTAGAAAGCGTAGGCTCCACCGCCAGCGTTCATTTTGTTGCTCTTGTAGATCTTCTGAGCGTTGCAACGACTGAACTTGTTCACATCGAGCAAGGCACCTACACAGTGGTTGAGACGTATCCTGATCTAAACTTGGGAGACCCACAAGTGTGCATAAATTTCGTTAACAGAGTGAAACAGCTTTATCCGGCTAAGAAGTACCTGTTAGACTTCTGGGACCACGGCTGGGGTTGGAAAGGCTTCTGTTGGGATGATACTGCTGAAGATAATCTTAACGTCGCCGAGTTAGCCCAGATCATGGACGCCGTTGGCTTCATTGACATCGTAGGGTTTGACGCATGTAACATGGCTCAGGCTGATGTGTACTATGCGCTTGTCGGTCACGCAACTGCCGCGGTAGGGTCAGAGGAATACGAGGAGTGGGAAGGGTGGCCATATGACACAGATGCCCAAGACTTGGTAAACAATCCGACGCAGGACGCTTTAACTTACGCAGCTGAGATGGTGGTCAACTGGGGAGAATTCTATGTACCTTGGAAGGGACCCGCCTCGCAGACGTTTTCAGCCATTAACATGGGCCAGATGCCAGCCTTGACAACAGCCTTCACCGCTTGGACATCAGAGATGAAGGCCAACCTAGCCAAGTACAAGACGAAATACACATCAGCACTAAGAGACGCCGAGAAGATGGTTGCCACATACTACTTCGTTGACATGTACGACTACATGCTTGAACTCTTACAAGAGAATATCCCTGCTACATTGGTGACTAAAACAGAGAACGTCAAGACCGCTATAAACAACGCGGTGATAGCCAACTTTGCTGAGAAGGAACAGAACGACTGCTACGGAATAAGCTTCTACTGGGCCAAGGCAGCCTATTGGACGGGCGCTTGGAGTGAAAGAGACAGCTACATCAGCGAAGTTGCTTGGGGAACAGCAACTGGCTGGGCAAACTTCTTAGATGCCTACCACGCGTAGCGCAAAACCAGTCGACACCAAAACCTTCCCTTTTTTGTTTTTCCTAATTACGTCAGGTCCTCTTTCAAATGCCGAGGTTCGAATTCGAACCCTACATACTGCTTAGTATACTTGGCCGGTTGTGATGTTGTTGTCTTTGGGCAGGTTGAGGTTTACAAATCTTTCGTTGGTTTATAGAACAAATTTCTAGAAAATAACACTATAATTAATCTTATATACATTAGACTCTAAAGAGACAGACTCGTTTTGAGTACCAAACATTGGTGCAATGATAAACAACACAATAGAGGAAGAGAAGGATATGAGGAAAAAAACATTCGTGCCCTTGGGACTAATCTTCGTGTTCTTGATGCAAGCGCTCTTAGCTGTAGGAGCATCAGCAGCCCCACCGACAGCTCAGTGGACTTTCATGATTTACGTATGCGGTGACAACGACCTTGAAAAGTACTGGCCTGACAAAAACCAGCCAGCGCTAGAAAGTGTGGGCTCCACCGCCGACGTTCATTTTGTTGCTCTTGTAGATCTTCAAACCAGAATGGAAGGGTGTCAGCTTCAACACATTATGAAAGGCTACACCGAAGTGGTTGAGACGTATCCTGAGCTAAACTTAGGAGATCCACAAGTGTGCATAAATTTCGTTAACAAAGTGAAACAGCTTTATCCGGCTACCAAGTACGTGTTAGACTTCTGGAACCATGGCAACGGTTGGGACTACTTCTGCTGGGACCAAAGTGATAACGACTGGCTTGACAACCCCAAACTAGCCACAATCATGGACGCCGTTAGCTACATTGACATTGTAGCGTTTGACGCTTGCGACATGGGTCAGGTTGATGTGCACTATGAGATGCTCGGTCATGTTGGTTACATAGTAGGGTCAGAGGAAAGCGTGCCCGGAGATGGTTTTCCCTATGACACAGATGCTCAAGACCTGGTAACCAATCCATCCCAAGACGCTCGAACATACGCAGTTGAGATGGTGACCAACTACGGAGAATACTATGCGGGTAAGAAGGGACTAGACTACGCGACCCTTTCAGCCTTTGACGCAAGCCAGCTACCAGCCTTAAAAACAGCCTTCACCGCTTGGACGTCAGAGATGAACGTCAACCTAGCCAATTACAAGAGGAAATACGCATCTGCACTTTCAGGCGCCAAAAAGATGTGGGCAACAAACTATTACGTGGACATGAACTCATACATGGACCAACTCTTGGAAGAGGCCATCCCTGCCTCTTTGGTGACAGCAACACAGAATGTCAAGACTGCTGTAAACAACGCGGTGGTAGCTGCATGGAATGGCAAGAAAATGACGGGCTGCTGCGGATTAACCTTCTACTGGGCCAAAGCAAACTATTGGAAGGGCACTTGGCGCGCGCGCTACATCAGCGAAGTTGCTTGGGGACAAGCAACTGGCTGGGCAGCCTTCTTGGATGCCTACTACGCGTAGTGCAAAACAGTTGACGCCAAAACCCTCCTTTTTTTGTTTTCAGGTTTAAGCATCTAGGGAAACTCTACTTCACTAATCTCTCCTAGATCCTCTAGGCTGTTCATCTTTACCTTCTTGTCCGAAATGGTGTAGAGCACGTTGTCTATGTAAAGAGACCTCTTCACAGAGTAGAGAGAGGAGAAGTAGTAACCACTTTTCATTAGATCGGTGTCATCCTCTAAGTGGGTGATTCTGCCTTTTAGGACAAGCCCTTTGTCAAGGGATATGTCAAACACGTAAGCGCCCTGCCAAACGTAGTCTCCGTAGGCGTATGGGGGAATCTCCCCTAGATATTTCTCCTCATCTATGTCTGCAACCAAAACAGGTATCACAAGAAGGTTCCTTGATCTATCGAACAGAAACGCCTTGTGGTCACTCAGAATGGGAGAGTCTGTTCCTCTGTCGCCTATCTCATACTTATCTATCTCCTTTGGATTCTCAACGTCGCTGACATCAAAGAGGGATATTTTCACTCCCTGATACCACGCGAAGTCTCCATCCTCCGCTGCCACAGTTTCCTTGCCAACGCCTATAATGTGGTCTTCGTCGTATGGATGCAGGTAGTCTGAGTAGCCAGTTATCTCTAGGTGGCCCAGAACTCTTGGGTTTCCAGGGTCTTCCAAATCTATCACGAACAGGGGGTCAATCTTCCTGAAGGTGACGAGATAGCATCTGTTGCCCATGAACCTAGCCGAGTAAATGCTTTCTCCAGGAGCGAGATCTTCTAACCTTCCAACAATGTCCAGGTTCATGTCAAGAACGTACACGTTATTCTTGGACGACTCTTCGCCCCAAGTTCTCCAAGTTTGGCCGGTCGTAGTTGCTATTCTAAAGTGGCCATTGTGTTCGTCCATGGAAAACTGGTTTAACACGTAGCCGGGCACTTCACCGCTTGCCGCAGACTCTATTTGACTGCCTTCTATGTGAATCCTATAGATGAGAGTCTTCTCATTTTCGGGAATGGTTATGTAAATGTTGTTCAAGGAGACGTACATGTTACTTGCTGCTCCAAGCAAGAATGGTTCCAACGTTGGTTCTTCAGCATCATTCTGCACGTTTACAGCAACTATTGTACTGAAAGTGTAGGAGTAGTCAGCGATGTCGGAATAGTAAATATCGGTTGCGGGTATCTCCCTAACTCCGTCGTCAGAATAAATCTTCGGCAGCGCAACTTCATCATCTTGGCAGTATGCTGGCTTGTTTATCACGACGTAGACGTAGTCGCCTATCATCCTTGAGTTGAAGTAGTAGCCGTCGAGTGAGACATTCCTTGCTTCCATTGGATTCGTTCTGTCTAAGATGTCATACACTCTGATGAAAACTCTGGGCGATTCATAAGCAGGTGGTTCTTCGTAAGAATTGAATTTTTCATACAAAATGTAAGCATCGAATCCCTTTTCCTCGAAGACGACCAGCCTATCACCGTTTATGAATACCCCCATCAAGGTTCCATTTAGATCTATCTGGGAGACTACTTCAGCCTCCTCGGCGGGATATGCCTTTACAATGAAAACACTCTTGTTAGACATAGCATAGATGTATTTTCCATCGGTCTTTACGACATCCGCCTCATCCACTCCCTCAACCTGAATGTTGGTGGTCGAGTAGTCAGGAACGCTAAGCCCTTCAGCGGCGTTTTCCATGGCTGTCGCCCTCAGCGCCCAGGTTTGCGGGGAAAAGACCCGGTCGGAGTAAGTATTAGCCTGCGAGCTTGCTTCTACAAAACTTTTCAACTCCTGGTAGGAGGAAAATTTCTTCAATGGCGATAGTGACGAATAATAATGGAGCTCCCCTATGAAATAGAGTGGAAGGGATGCGCCGACTATTGCCACGACCAAGACAATTATAAAGATGATTTTTCTCATTTATTTCACCACCTTAGTCTTTTTCTCCCTTGATTTTGTTGCTTATCACTTCTAGCAGCGTTGCTGTTCTATAGACCGCGTAGGCTAGTAGAACAATTACAACGAAGGTTCCGAAATCCTGTAACACCCGCATGAGCTCTGTTAAAGTCAACTTCAACAAACACCTCCAATCATTTGCGCGTGACTTTCTTGAGTATCTATAAACACGCTGGGTGATTTAATGCCACGTTTTAGAACAAACTGTACTAAAGACAGAACACTAGAGAAGAGACGCTAAAAAATTCGTTTCTTGAGGTATAGGGAAACACCTAATGCGAGGAGGAGGCTGGGTGCAAGCATCAATCCGGCGGACCCAAGATTTGGAGGACTTACCGCTCTATTAAAAGCTGCTTCTGTAGACTCTACTTCTCTTCCGTCCAACGTTTTGTAGAATTCAAGTGAAGCTGGGGCGCGCGCACCACGAGAAGTCATAATGTTGTAGTAGCTTGGTTTAAGTAACCTTAATGGGGCAACCATCGTCACTGTGCCCAGCAAGACAGCAGTCGCGACGTACAGCAGAACCTTTTTCATCGCTTTTCTCCACCATTACTAGAGGTGCATCCCTCTTTTAAGTCCACGTTTTAGAACAGCCTGTTCGTTGTTTCAGAACGGCTTTTCCCTCCAGAGCCTGATTGTTTCAAACCACAGGATGATGTTGGCTATGGAGCCAAAAAGGATGGCGGCTATGTTGTGAATGGAGCCGGTCGGCAAGTACAAGGCTAAGTAGATGATGAACATGGTGGAGAGCCAGATGGAATAAAAAAGGTAGCGGGGGACAAGGAAACGACCCAGCCTAGTAAAGAACTTTAAGAGACCTATCCTAACTTCCTGAACCAAAAAATACTCGCCTGTCATGCTCTTCTCAACCAGCCCCAGCGAAAGAAGCTTCTCCAAATGATGGGCAGCAACGCTCGGACTGGAGAAACCCAAGGAACGCTGAATCTCACGGACACCCACCTTAGAAGCTGGAGACCTTAGCAAATACCAATATACAAGGAGGGTTTTTCCCTTCAACTGAGACTCGATCATCGCCAAATCGGAAGAAGAAACTTCAGACATAGGACTCGCCAAAACCACATTATGAGTATCTTCTTTATAATAAAACCCTCGCAGAAACTCTACGGGAGTATGGCAATCTTTAGGTCGCTCTTCGATGTCGTAAGTATTTCAAACGCGTCCTTTACTTCGTCCAACTTCATTTTCCGAGTTACCAGCGGCTTCACTTTTATTGCTCCAGAAGCTATGAAGCTTAGTGCTTTCTTGAAGTGGGCTGGAGTTGTGTGGAAAGTTCCCAGAACTGTTACCTCCCCGTAATGAAGTAGCTCAGTTCTCACCTTAATCTCTGTTCCAGGCGGACATCCACCGAACTCTAGGACTGTTCCTCCCTTCCTAACCATTCCCAATGCTTGTTCCCAAGTTGCGGGAAGCCCTATGGCTTCGATGACCACGTCTGCCCCGTATCCCCCGGTGAGTCGCCTAACCTTCTCTATAGGTTCTTCCTGCTTCGCATTGATGATTTCTTCGGCTCCAAGTTGCTGGGCTATCCGCAATCGTTCCTCGACCAGATCACTAACTATCACTTTTTCTGCACCCATCTTTTTGACTGTTAATAGGTGGAGGAGTCCGACTGGTCCTGCGCCTATAATAGCCACTGTGTCTCCCAGCCTCACTCTGGCTTCTTCAATGCCGTGGAGCACGCAAGCCAGAGGTTCGGTTATAGCCGCCTCTTCATAGCCTAGGTGCGATGGGATTTCCTGCATGTTAACCATTACCATGTGCGCCGGAACCTTTATGTAATCAGCGTAGGCTCCCCAGAGCCACATCATGTCTTCGCAAAGGTTGTAGTTTCCTTTCTGACACATTTTGCATCGCAGGCACGGTGTGCTGTTTCCAGCTCTAACTCGCATCCCTTTTCTAGGCCATGACACTCCCTCGCCGACCTCTGCCACGTCTCCAGCCCACTCGTGTCCAAAGACTGTGGGATACTGAATGACTCCGCCTACGTAACCCCTCTGAAAGATCTTTACGTCAGTTCCGCAGGTAGTGGCGGCTTTAACCTTAACCAAAACCTCGCCGGGTCCCACTTTTGGCTTGTCAATGTTTTCCACCCTAAGGTCTTTCACTCCATATAAGAGGGCGCCCCTCATCTTTTGTCTACTCATTCAGCATCACTACCTTTAGACACTCGCCTTTTTCCGCCGTCTTAAAGGCTTCGCTGGTTTGACTTAAAGGGAAGCGATGTGTAATGAGTTCCTTTGCTTTGATTCTTCCGTTGCTTATCAGCTCCAGTGCTTCTCTTGTCTCTATATGTGACGTGGAATAGGACGGAACTATTCGAATTTCTGAAAAGAACAGTCTCCGCGGGCTCACGTTTACGTCCTCGGTAGGCGGTGTAGGCGCAAACAAGCACATGGTTCCGCCTTTGCGGCAAGCATTGAGTCCCTCTTTTACGGCTTCTACTCTGGGGGCGGTGACGATGACCAAGTCTGCCCCCCTCCCATCAGTAGATTCTCTCACTTTTTCGATCAAGCTCTCGTTTTTCGGGTTAACAGTTAGGTCTGCTCCGAATCGTCTAGCCGCTTTCAGTCGGTAGTCGATGGTGTCACTTACGATGATCTTCGCTGCTCCAAGGTTCTTTGAGAGAATCGTGTGGATTATTCCGGATGGTCCTGCGCCTATGATGGTCACGGTGTCTTCTGACCCTATGACAAACCTTGTATGGGCTCTTAGACAACACGCGACCGGTTCAATTAGGGTTGCTTCCTCAAAGGAGAGGTTGTCCGGAATCTTTAGCGTGTCTTTTTGAACGTTTGGGGCGGGAACCCTGAAGTATTCAGCGAGTCCCCCCGGATGTATTCTGGTCCTTCCAAACTCTTCGCAGAGGGTGAAGTCTCCATGAGTGCAATAATGACATTTGAGACACGCGACATGGTGGTGTACAAAGACGCAGTCCTCCTTTTTGAAGTGCTTTACCCTCTTTCCGGTTTTGGCAACTATTCCAGCAGGTTCGTGACCTAGGACCAGGGGAGCCCGGTTTTTTAGGTACCAGTGCATGAGGTCGGATCCGCATATTCCGCAGGCTTTCATTTCTACGAGGATTTCGTCTGTTTTGATTCTTGGTCTTGGGACCTCTTTGACTCGTATGTTGTTGGGGCCATAATACGTGGCGGCTTTCATTTTGTTTCATTGGTGTTTTGGGTTGTGGACACTTAAGATTTTCTTGCTGTTTGCTTCTCCGTTTTCATGTTTCAGACACGCCGAGGACGCGCACATGGCCCTGAGAGAAGATGTTTTTGAAAACTCTGGCGCCTTTGTACATCTCCACATCTCCGCCTGATGTGAGAGATAGACCAACAAAAGAGTCTTCGTCTAAATGAACAGACCCTCTGGCATCCACCGAACCATTGATTCTAGTATGTTTTCCCAGTTTCACAACTCCTCCCGAAATCAAGTTTCCTTCTATAACAACTTTGCTTCCGATCTTAACGTCTCCTAAGGCCTTAACGCTGCCGTTGAAGTGACATCGATCCCCTATCACCAAGGAGCCTTCCACGACTATGTTTTCCTTTGCTTCAACGTCAGGGGGAAACTCCGCATCACTCTTTATTCGAATTGTGTCCACTCCGAGTTTTAGGACCTTTTTTCTGTTGAACTCCATGGTGCTTTCCGCGACTCTTCGAGGTCCCTTGTCTCTCGGTCTTTTAAGTTCTAGAAAAGCTGGTAAGAAGAAGAGGAGAGCGAACCCGCATAACGCGAGGACCAAGAGCACGGGTGGCCAAGGAATGGGAGGCACTTACCTTTACCGCCTTTCTAGTTTCGATGGTAATGTAATTGCATCTTACACGCTTTATAGTGTTTTCCGTTGTACTGCCCTCTTTGCTGGATATCTTTGCTACACCCACCTTGGTGACATATTCCCTTTAGCTTTGAAATGATTGAGAAGGGTGGAGCAAGCCCCGGTGAGTAATTCCGTTCAAAACCCTTTTCCTTTTTTTGACTCATTACTCTTAAGACAGAATTCTTATGTAGTTTATGACTAATAATGGAATTGTCTGACAGCTGGTCGCGCAAGGCTCTCCAATGAAAAGGTTAGAGGACTAATGCCCCCTCCAGATAGAAGGTCCGTTGAAAAATATAAAGAAATCAGCAAGAAGTTGGCGAATCCAACTTTACTTTCTCAATTGAGAGGCCTCTTCGAGAGAAGGTACACTCTAAGGGAGTTGCTGGAATGGCTTCATGGGAAAGTGGAATGGAGTAAGGGCGACATAGTTCGCCACAATGACCCAATGGAAATAATAACTTATGGCAAGGGAAGATGCGGAGAGTTCAGCATTCTGTTCACCGCCCTTTGCCTAGCTCACAATTACCGCGCCAGATTAATCCTCGACATGTCCGACCACGTTTGGACAGAAATATGGAACGCCAAAGAGAAAAGGTGGATTCACGTTGATCCTTCAGAGAAGAGAATTGATGATCCTCTAATGTACGAAAGGGATTGGAAGAAAGATCTGAAAGAGATATATGCTTTTGAAGATGGCAAAGTGGAAGATGTGACAAGACGGTACAAAATGGCTAAGGACTAGAGCGCTGTAAAACTGGATAGCCCACAGGCGAAAGGCATGAGAAGAAATATTTCTGTCAAGAATCAGGAAATTCGCAGTAGCCCAAGTTTCTTTCGGGGAAATGTTCTGGTCATTGCGGTTAGTAGCGCCACCAGAAGTTTCGGAGGAGGATTCATCAGCACTTACGTTTCTCTTTATTTCGTTGAGCTCGGTGGAAATCCCTTAACACTAGGGTTAATGGCATCGATCGCTCTTCTTGTCCAGTGCTTTGTGCTCCTTCTAGGAGGCTTCATAGCAGACTACTACGGCAGGAGAAGGCTAATGGTGTTAACCGCCTTTTACGGCATATTCTTCCCATTACTTTATGTGGTTGTACGGGACTGGCGCCTATTCGCCGCGTTAAGCATAATTTCCGCGCTTGGGGCTATCTCCAATCCAGCCTCCCATGCCATGGTGGCCGATTCTATTCCTCCAGAAAAGCGAACCACAGGGATAGCTTCTCTTCAAGTTCTTTCCTCTCTTCCAGTAATAGTGAGCCCTCTGATCGGAGGATGGCTGATTCAGAATCATGGTATACTCGGCGGTTTTAGACTGGCTTGCATGTACGCCGCGATCACAGCTTTTGCTTCGGCTCTGATTGTTTTCTTATTTCTCAAAGAGACGCTGCAACCCAGACTTGACGTAAAATCAAACCTCTTGAAGTCTGGCAAACTTATGAACTTAATGAAGCCTCCGCGTCCTTTGTCTATCAGTCTGAAAGGGTTAATGGTTTCATACGCCCTGGTGATGTTTGCCAACGGAGCTGTGGGACAATATTACATTATCTATGCGAACCGTGTAATCGGGCTTACGCCGTTACAATGGGGTGTGATTGCTAGTCTACAGTTCCTATTGCTTAACGTCTTGAAGATTCCTGGAGGATGGTTTAGCGACAGATTTGGGAAAAAGAAAGTGATGATAGTTTCCGCGGTAGCATGTGCCCCTTGCACCATACTTTTCACCCTTTCTCACTCCTTCGTTGAAGCCTTGAGTGTCGCCCTCCTTCTCATAATAACAGGGATATACTATTCACCGGCTCACGAGGCCT
>Ga0315312_1003494_pt1 | contig 10098 bp, 16 predicted proteins | sample TDP7_MG_FD_203629 | JGI IMG/M metagenome (GOLD analysis project Ga0315312, IMG submission 203629) | Freshwater sediment microbial communities from Lake Towuti, South Sulawesi, Indonesia - TDP7 | ecosystem: Environmental > Aquatic > Freshwater > Lake > Sediment | place: Indonesia: South Sulawesi... | reverse complement strand
GAAATGGATCATCCGGGCCTTCAAACAAGAGTATGACGAAATCAGATATCTCCTGGAAATAGGGAACAGACCTGAAGGGATCAGGGTGCGACGTACATGACTGAGGAGCCCCATGTTATTGACGGCGCGGACCGACGAAAAAAAAGGCTGCTCGAGCTGCTCAGTTTTGTACACACGAATCAGGGAGCCACAAACCTAGAAATGTTGTCTTTCTTAACGATCAAATTTGGACTACGACATAGCACCGGCGCCACCTACATTCAGGAGCTACACCTGGCAAAACTGATCACCCAGGAAGGCTTAAAATGGCACACGACGGCGAACTATAAGAGGCTAGCCGAACACCTGTACGGTTGAGGACACATCCTTGGCTCTAACGTTAGGGACTGTCAAGGAGGTGATATTTCATGTGCTGGGTATATGAGTGGGCCAGAGCTCTTAACAACCTAACCTGGGCCATCATCCACATTGAAAGAGCCAGGGCAAAGACAGAGAAACGAGGCCTCAAGGATGCCACAGTTAAGAGTAAAGTGATAATTGACTACCTGCAAAACTTCCAGGAAGAGCTAGGTGTACTGATCAGTACATATGGGATCAAAAGGAACCCCAAGGCACCTACCATAAGGAAACTCGCCAGGGGCCAACGCCGGGTACGTGGTCGTTAACTTCCTTATTTTCTCTCTGTCTTGTTCTTGTTAGCTTTGTTATATATTGCTTGCGCGAGCCTGACCAGGCGAGGTTTAAGGTCCTAGAAACTAGTGCGGGCCGAGGTTACGGTCTTGAGCCTAATCCTCAGGTCCACCGCGCCCGCAGCCCTCCCAGGTCACGCCATAGCGTCAAGTGGTTGTCATCCAGGTTAGGAGCCTCGCCAAGTGGCGTACTCACCACTCCAGCTTTGTGATTTACACTCGCTCTGGCGCTACCGACTTTCACGGTTTCTTTGCCCTTAAGACGTGGTCCCCCTTTCGGATCCCTCGACCCTAAAAGGTAGCATGCTTGAGAATATTGTCTAAGGTGTATATATGTGTGTTGTTTGTTTACTAGGCCGGTCAGTAGGCGCGGTTAATACATCTTGTTGAGGCTAAAAGACACAAGGAGCGCGCCTAGTTTTCATCACGCCGGTCCAGTGGAAAGATGGGGGTGAGGGTTAGCCTTCAGCGTACCGAAGCCTCTTCCCTCTTCTTCTCTGCTGTTTTGGGTCTTAAGACTTTTGCCAGAATCTTAGCGTCCTCTTCAGCCTCAGCCATTTAAACCGCCTTTTTCAACGCGAGTTTGATCTCTTCATAATGGACCATCGCTGCTACGAGCTCCTCGGAGTAGTCTAAAGCTCGTAGCCTCTGAGTCAGGTCCTCACTGGAAATAGCCTCAGCCCTGAATAGGGTTAAGGCCTCACTCTCAGCCAGCTTGGCGATCCTATGAGCTTCACGACCGCGCTCCACCTCTTCAACGGGGGGCTTGGGCACGGGGCGCCTGGCCTCTTCGTAGTCAGCGCGTGCGCTGGCTTCAGCAGGATCAAAACCCGCGGCGATCAAGCCGGCGATGAGATCCTCTTTCTCTACGGCGTACCGGTGATACTCAGTAGCCAGCGCCAGGCCGGTCAGCCTCTTGACTTCGGCCTCTACACGACGGCGCTCAATCTCTTCCGGTGGAATCGGGGGCGGTGGCCGACGGATATCCTCGAGCTGCACTGTGGCCGAGGCCAGGGCTTCAGTTAAGCCAGCTTCTATGAGTCGGCGCTCTAACGTGTCGCGATCTATTATGTAGTCTCTGAACTCTTCAATCGCTGCGCGTACAGCCAGGGTTTGAACCCGGGCCAGTTCCTTATTACGCGCGATCTCTTCAGGCGACGGCTTTGGTGTAGGTCTTTTCAGCTCCTCATAATCAGCGCGAGCGGCAGCCACAGCAGGATCCACACCAGCCTCAACAAGCATGGTGACAAACTCGGGTTTCTCTACAGCATAGCGCCTGTACAGCTGAAGGGCCTACGATACTTTTTGGTGTAGGCCTTTTCCACGCGTAGATCTGCGACCTCGGGGGCCACTATGATCTCGGTGAGTCGATCGCGGAGCTCTTCCTCAGTTACTAAATCCTTTTGAAAGCCATCCTCGTAGAGGTCGATTAGATCCTTTAGGACCTCACGGTCTCGTTTCTTTGTTGCGTATGTGACATAGTAGTTGATTCGAGTGGCACCTATGCCTATGGCCTCGAGATTAGCCCGCAGCGTATCTTCTAGGATGAAACCGTCCACAAAGTCACGGATCCACTCATCTCGGACCTTATGAACCTCTTCAACCAGGCCCCGGATCATTTGGATCTCAGCCATCAGGGGCGCGTCCTCTTCGTAACCCAGGCGCTCATACCATTCAACGAGTTCGTCGTCACTGAGTCGGCCCATCTCCCAGGCGTAACGAAGATCTACACGTGGGATCAGAGTTTTAATGACCCCACGCATGATATCGACGTCACTCTTTTCAATGCCCGGGCGAGGATCAGGTTTATAGTCATGCCAAATGATGTACTTGTCTAACTCCTCAGCCGTTATGATTTTGCGGTGAAAGGCGTCGTACAGATCTCTAGGGCCGGGAAGCTCCCAGTGAGCATCCCAGAACCACTCAGCCTTTTCTCTACTGTACCCCTGGAGAGGCAGCAGCTCATAGAATTTTTCTGGCGTAATAACCTCACGGACCACGAACCGAATAAGATCAGGGATCGGCGGAATTAGGGGTGTGTACGCTTGCATCAGGGCCTGACGAAACGGAATAAGCAGGCTGGCCTCAAACTCCTCTTTATAAAGCGTTAGGCCTAGATCAGAAGCGGCTCGTATCTTAGGGACATCCATGGCGTGACCCATGGAAACGTCCAGCTGACCCATGCTCAATCCTTCAGCCAAAATGGTACCCTGGGCCCAAGCGTGTAATTGATTGTCCATTTCAGCTCGCCAGCTATGGCCGGTGATCAGAGCCTCGGCAGGTGTGATCGGACTATGTGCAGCAAAGAACCGGGAGATACTCTCACCGACTCGCGTAAATAGATCCCAAAGAACATCAAGAGGCAGGGTGACATCTATACCGGCAAAAAACGAGGCGACAGATGAGGCAAAGTCAGTTAGAGGATCGATCAGAGGCTGAAAGACCGCGCCGATTCCCCCCATCAGATTATGAAGGGTCGCACTAAACGCGTCAGACACCGACGCAACGATCCAGCCAAAACCCGCCGTTATTTCATCATGCAGCCAACGGAAAGTGTCAGTAGCCCAGCGCAGGGCTCCATCAACCCAGCCCCAGATGACACCGACGAGCCAGCCGCCTATGTCGCTCACCGTTTTACCTACAAAAGTCGCGAAGTCACTTAGCGCCGTCGTTATCGTAACTAGTAGCGGCAGAATCTGATCCCAGAGCCATCCGGCGCTGTCACTTATCCAGGTCCCAATCGCTGTGATCGAGTCACTAACAAAGGTACAGATGGTTGTTATGGCGCTGGATATCCAGCCGGCGACGTTTCCAATCCAATCGTTTACGACGGCGATCGACGTCGTGATCCAGCTCTTAAGCGTTTCAACGGCGCCACTGATCCAGCCTGAAACCGTGTTTATGCTAGAGGTTATGAACCCTGTGATCCCAGAAACAGCGTCGGATATCCAGGCGTTAATTTGGTCCCAGAAGCTCTCAAACCAATCCTGAACAGCATCTAGGGGCCAGGGCCAGCCGCTGTGATGAATCAGCTCGGGCATTGACATGGTTAAAGCCTTATGGTGGTAGGCGCGGTTTCACGTCGTTTTTTGACATCTTCGCGTATAAGCGCGGCTTCCTTCTCCGCGCTCCACTCTTTCTCAGGGATAGTGATTAGGCCAGGAGTGAGGCCTTTCACCGTGTAGGTCACGTAGATCGTGGCTTGGGGTTCGCCTTCGGCGGTGGGTAACAGGATCCGGCTGCGACGCACCTGGACCTCTTCAGCCGCCGGCTTCTCTTCCACCGCCATGTTCAACACCTTTTTTCATAACGTCCTTTGACATGCTCTCGGCAATTTCACGAAGGATATCTCCCGCTTTTTTATCATCTCCCTTACAAGCAGCTAGCAGCGCAGCAAAGAACGCCCTAGACTCCCACGCGCCAGGCGCCTCAGGAAGTTTAGGCGAACTCACTCAGAGGCACCTCGCTCTATTAACTGGTGGAGACCGGCTAAACCGACGAAGGTCCCAGCCCAGGCGACTATGTACGTCCGTATGGCTATGAAACACCAAGCGGCAGGATCCGCGACAACAATGATCCACTCCTGGACCGCAAAGAAGTTTAAAACCCACACACAGAAGGCAATGACAACAGCGACGATGGCAGCGTCCTTTAAAGTCATAGGGTTTCCGTTGTTAAATGGGTTGATGTTCAACCTCATCTTTTCACCATTACAAAGTTGCATCTACGCCGCAATTAAAGTTTTTCAACTCCCCTCGAGGAGTACCCATTTCATAGAGCCCGAAACAGGGCCTGAAACGATAACAAATTTTCCAGTAGGGCTTATGGCCACCGCGCGGACACCGTCCGCGTCGATTCCGAGATCTCCGTCCTCCAGAGTTTGTAACAGGGCGCCGTCCTTGAAAATGTAAATCTTGTCACAATCTCCGGCGCCTGCTGACCTTGCCATAGCAACGACGTATTTACCATAAGCGCTCTTCCAAGATATCCCTGGTTGAGATCCGTCGCTCAAAAACCAATAAACATCGCTCTTGATCGCGGATCCTAAGGTTTTCGACGAGATAGTGTATGCTTTAACAACGGTGTTGAAACCATCAACGATTAAGATCATGGTCTCGTCGGTGTTGAAGACCGCGTCTTGACGTAAGAATCCATTACTCGCGTCAGGATCTGAGAAGGTATCGTATGCCGCATACGAGGAATAGTTACCTTCTTCCAACTCAACCACCGGAGGAGGAACTAACCACCAGAAAGGAAACAGTTTGACCATAAGAATCTTATGCCACCACCATAGTTAAACCGGCACCACATAACAGTCATTTGACCTCTACCAGCATCAGGTAATGCTTGAACCAAAACTTTGACGTGCACTGAAGATCGTAAACCCGCTTCACCCAGAAGTACCTTATCTCCTCGATCAATATCGGCTGAATCTTATGCTCAGGACCAAAACAACCCCACAGATAATCTTCACCAACACGTAAATCCCATGCCTCAACCTCACCACGATTAACCGTCATAACTGGATGGCTGCCTGTCACAGCGATGTCTTTGTATGGACCATGCTTAACCCGGTCTGGCGCCCGCTTTTTCGCCCATTCAAACAGGTCGTCAGGGATCCGGCAGATTATGTGGTGGATTTCAAAGTCACCCTTGTGCTGAGTAAGACTTGTCACCTTCGCCTTTACAAAGTCTCGCCGGATCGGATCCCAACCGATAATCTCATCCCCTTCTTTCAGGTTCTGAATCTTCTTCAACTTCGGCGGTTTCTCAAGATCATCATTCCACATCGCTACTTCTGTGTCAGGTGCAAAGCAGCCTGCAGCAGTCAATGTGCTACGCAGATCAACTCTCAAATTTGTATCGGTTAGTTTGGCAGGCGTCCAGGTTGTATCCGCGGTCACATCAACCCATTTGGTTGATTCCAGCGAATCCAACCCAGCATCTCGCCACGGCCCCCAAGTTACTCCGCCATCCCAACTAACCCGGACATCACAAACCTCGTAAGAGGGGTCAAGCTCGTAGCCTTCAACGCCAACCTCAACCTGTGTGATGGTGGCACCTGTTTCGATCTCAAAACCATAATTATAGTAGCGAGTGGTTGCACCCTCAGTGGCACTTTGCGCATAACTATTGTTACTTGTGTAGGCCTGCTCTGGACTACTCCAGTTGCTCACGATTATGGTATGCGCTGTCGGACCACGAGTTTCAGTCGGGTCCCAACCAGCGAATCCATCGCCAACAAACTCTTTCACCACAACCGCATACGTAACTCTAACCGGCAGCCAATCCACATAAATCGTGTTATTCTGCCAGTTGACGCGAATTCTAGGCTTCCGTTTTGTACTGGACATAACCCTTCACCGTCACCGCACCCTCAGCCCGAAGATTTAAGGCGGTGTAGACAGAATGCACGATCGGATGGAGCCATGTTTGTACAAAAACACCTGACGTAGTTCTAACCGCGTACCGAAACGTCGTACTAGTTCCATCCCTTAACCCAACCTCAACATTCGCGTTACTCTCATAGTTCACAGCATAAATCTTGTGTTTCTGGTCCGAGACCGCACTCAAAATCGCATAATCACCGGCAGCCGTAAAAGTGTTAGAGAAGTATTTGATAGTCAGGTCCTCTCTTTCAGCCTGGGTTTTCAAATTTGTTCTGGTCGCTTGCTGAGCTGTCACGGTCCCGGTTACAGTACGATCCTTCTCAGCCTGAGTGACCGTGGCCTTCAAATTAGCGGCTATGGCCTGCTCCGCTGTCACTGTTCCGGTGACGGTTCTATCCTTTTCAGCCTGAGTAACAGTCGCCTTAAGACTCGCCGCCGTAGGCTGAGAAACCTCAGCTTTCAAATTTGCCGGGGTGCCCTGAATCACGGTGACGTTACCGGTGATTGTCCGGTCCTTTTCTGCCTGGGTAACTGTGGCCTTAAGATTTGCCGCCGTAGGCTGAACCACGGTTACAACGTCAGTTGAGGTGAGCGCGCGTATGCTACGAGGATCAATCTTTGTACCGTTATAATGAAGGGCGCATTTAAACAGATCCAGAACGGCGTCGTAGGCTATGGCTGGGTTCTCAATGCTGGTGGGAAGAGAAGAGGCGATTGTGGGATCCTTCAGAACGACGCCTTTAACCTTGGTGTGGTCGACCGTGCGATCTTTCTCAGCTTGATAGACGGTGGCTTTGAGCTTGGTTTGGTCGGTCTGCTCAACAGTTGCGGTGCTATTATAGAGTACAACGTAGAGCCGGCCTTTAATGTCAAGCAGCAGTGGACCACGCGATCCGTCCGGGAGATCCTCAGGAGTGAGATCGTACTCGCCTATGTCAGAGATCCCTGTCTGACCGGGCGGAATGGCAACAGAAACAGGGACCACATACATGTGATAGTCAGGCATGTCACCCATGCTAGCGGAACACCCCCATACGACTGAGGAGACGAGTAAGCAACTCAATAACTGGGATCATGCTAGCCACAGCTTTAGGTAGAACGGTGGTTCTGACGGTTATGACGTGATCGTAAGTGGTGCCAGGGCTACAGCCCACAAACTTCAGCTGATAGGGTGTCGTCCAGAGCTCAAAATACTCTGGCGACGTCACGGATTCATCGTCGCCAGTAACCCACTCCCCACGCGACAACGGAACCAGCTGAGATTCCTCGTGTAGCAGCCGAACACGTACCATACCGTGACAGCCGCGAGCAAATTTGATGTCAACCTTAGTTATGACGCCCTTCGTTAGCTTGAGGATCTTTGTAACCGGGGTTGTTGCCAGGGTCCCTGCCGGAATCGTGATATCCCAGGCAAAGAACACGGGCTAACCTCGTTCTTTCGCCGGGTTGATGGGTACTAGGGTTCCGTTGATCATAACCTCATAAACTTGGCTTGTGCTAGTGGCCTCGAAATAGGCGAAGGGCCGTGCGTGCCCTGGAATATCCACGCTTTTGACCCCCACGCAGCCAGGGTTTTTCCCGCTCGCCGGCTGAACGTCGTGGCCTTCCAGGTAGTAGTTGACGCCGTTGAGCTCATAGCCCAAATAGATGAACTTCGCGGTGGTGTAGTCTCCTGGAGCGCTGGTGTAGATGGTTGCCGCGAAATGGAGAACGTGCAGCTCGCATCCTTCTGGGATCTTAACTAAGTAAACGGTTTTGGCGCTGGCGGCGCCCGGCTCCTTCTTCTTGTCGTGATATCTCATGTGACCACCTTAAACACGAATCTGTAAGAAAAAAGGGGGGGGTTAAACCCTGCGGAACTGTTGTGTCACTACGTCGACGTTGCCGCTTGTGCCGCTGGCTCCCGCTCTAAGGCGTAGGGTTAGGGTGCCGACCTTGGTAACGTCGTACCAGTCCTCGATGAGATCGGGCTTGCCGAATGGAAGTTCAATACAGAAGTGCGGGTAGTTGCCGAGTACCGCTCCATGGAGTTCTTGGCCCGCTGCTCCCTGCACGTAACCAATGCGTCCCCCTTTCAGATAGCCTGTGTGGTAGCCTGTTTGGACGGCGCCAGTCACCGCATAGATGTATTGGAAGTAGTCGGTGGGCATAACATATCGATAGGTTGTTCCTACATCATAGGTGGTATCGAGTTTCTCGTGTACAAGCGGGTAGTTGGAGCGTTTCTTGTACAGCCACGCCTCTAGATCTGTTATGTCGTAGGGTATCCTTTTGAGATTGTCTTCGTCTAGGCGAATTTCTTTGATTTGCAGCCATGGTTCATAGTAGTAACGGTACGGGCGTAGAATCAGTTTTCTTAGGGGGAAGTCGGTAGGCATATCGATGTACTCGTAGCTGTTCTCAACGCCACATACATAGCTATAGTACGTTTTGCTCATTAGGAACCCGGATGGCACTGGTTTCAGCTCATCGAAGACATCGGCGTACACGCTCAGCTTTAGGGCGGTCGCCCCGATATCGCTCACTCGGTAGTTATGGCTTAGTTTAAGCTGCGGGTTTTTGAACTTGGTGGGATCAAAGGCTAGCTGTGGATCATAGAGATAGCGTCCGAAGTTGATGAAGAACTGGGCGTGCGTGTCTACGCCGCCGTAGCATGAGAGCTCGTTTCCAGGGGCCTTACCCATCTCGTACGTATTGAGGCCTTGACATTCTTTTCCGCTCATGCTGAAGAGAACATCGCTGCCGTCTACGAGTTCGATTTTGGTCAGGTCGGCTGCCGGGTGGTCGTCCATGGCGTTCTTACTTTTGGTACATTTAGCGATGATTAAAAATCGGCTGATCATGTCGGTCAGCGTGATATCTATAGTTTTTGTTCCTGCTGCTGTGAAAGACTCTTCGGCTAACACGGTTGTTTCTCTGTATCGCATCACTTTCACCTTCTAGGCCCGGCGCTTCTAGGCCTTGCCTTTGAGCGCCTTCAGGCCTCTCAGGTTCTCAAGCATACGGTTCTCGCGGTCAGCGTCCGTTTCTTCAGCCAACCCGTCGATCTTCGCCAAGTGGCTAGTGAGCATCGGCTGGAAGCTGGTGATGAAGGCTGCAACCTTCGGCTCTCGCTTTGTCACTCCGTCAACGAGTTTGTCAGCGCCCAAGTCATGTGAATACTTGTACCACTCGCTCATGGAAGTCTTTTCCAGGGCGGCCTTTCTGCGCCCGGCGTCGATGGCCTTCCTGGTTTCAGCGGCGTACTTGTCCTCGGTCGCGATCCCTCGAGCGATGGGATCAGCCTTAGGCGAGGCGATTCCCTGTAGATAGTTAGTGCGTCCAACAGATTTCAGCGTGTCGATTTGTCGCTTTTTCCAATCTTCAGGGCTGATAACCCTTTTAACTGCTGCCAAATTTTCCTTTTCCTACAAACCATCGTTTGCGAGCCCCTATATGCCAACCGTTAAATATTAAGTTCAGAATAGAATTATCCCGATCCGAGCTGAGGAAATTCTACTATGGCGATCACAGAAAAACGCGGATGGCAACCCCGCGAAATGCAAATGCTCACAGAATGGCTAACAAAAACACAGAAGGGAAAACGCTGGCTCACAAGAGTACGCCTAGGCTCCCCCAAACCCGAGATCCCCAGACCCGAAATGAGCGTAGAGGAAAGGGCCATGATAGGGTCCTGGCGCCGCTGGGCCGACGCCCTCATCCTAGAAAAAGACAAAGTAACCATCATAGAGGCCGCCATAAGACCCGATCCCGGAAAGATCAGCCAGCTAGAACTATACGCCAAACTCTTCCCGCACACCCCAGAGTACCAAGCCTGGAGGGGCGTACCCATTGACCTCATTCTGCTTTACGCGATCGAGGACCCAGCCACAAACCTGCTAGCCAGAGAGAAAGGCATCCTGGCAATCGAATACAAACCCGCGTGGCTGCCAGCATATTTAAATCTACTCATGCCGAGGGAGAGACGTGGAGTCAGGACATGAATCAATGATACACACCACCACCCCCCCAGCGAAATT
>Ga0315312_1003493_pt1 | contig 10099 bp, 9 predicted proteins | sample TDP7_MG_FD_203629 | JGI IMG/M metagenome (GOLD analysis project Ga0315312, IMG submission 203629) | Freshwater sediment microbial communities from Lake Towuti, South Sulawesi, Indonesia - TDP7 | ecosystem: Environmental > Aquatic > Freshwater > Lake > Sediment | place: Indonesia: South Sulawesi... | reverse complement strand
GCTTCTCGAACAACTACACCCGCAAGCACGATGACCTGTTCGTGCCCACCGGGGACCTGGGGCACTCCTGGGCGGCCTTCCTCATGGGCCTGCCGAACTCGATGAGCGTCTCCACCAACAGCGAGACTTACGCCATGCACTCGCCCTACTTCGGAGGCTACCTCCAGGACAACTGGCGCCTTCAGCCGCGCCTCACCCTGAGCCTGGGGTTGCGCCTGGAGTACGAGATGGGGCCCACCGAGCGCTACAACCGCATGATCGGTTACTTCGACCGAACGGCGCGGCTGCCCATCTCCGCGCTGGCGGAAGCCAACTACGCCGCGAACCCCATCGCCGAGCGGCCGGCGGAGCAGTTCAAAGTACAGGGCGGGACGGTCTTCCCTGGAGAAGGCGGCGTCCCGCGCCGTGCCTTCAATCCGGAGGTGCTGTGGATGCCGCGCACGGCGGTGGCCTGGCAGATCAGCCGGCGGACCGTGATCCGCGGCGGCATCGGCCTGTTTTTCGACACGCTGAACGTGCTGAATCAAGCGCCCAATCAGACCGGCTTCAGCCGCTCGACCTCGACCACGGTGAGCACCAACTACGGGCGCACCTGGCGGGTGGGCGATCCAGCCAATGGGATCTCGCCGCTGATCGATCCCTTTCCCGTGCGCGCCGACGGCACGCGCTTCAACCTGCCTACCAAGGGGGCGCTCGGGCTGATGACGCTCGCCGGGCGCAGCTTCTCGTTCACCGACTGGGACACCCGCCACGCACGGCAACGGCGCTGGCGCATTGGCCTCCAGCACCAGTTCAAGGTCAACATGGTGCTGGGGGTCAACTACGCCGGCTCGTACTCCGACCGCGTGTACGTGAGCCAGAACCTCTCGTCCTTGCCCGAGCCTTACTGGGCGGACGGACTGGTGCGCAACGACGCCAATGCCACCTACCTCCGGGGCAACATCCCGAATCCCTTCCGGATCACCCATTTCGCCCACTTCCAGCAGACCGATCCGCTGCTATACGAGGACATGAACTCGGTGAGTCTGTTCCAAGGCTCGACCATCCAGCGGCAGCAGCTTCTGCGCGCCTTCCCGCACATGAGCGGTCTGACCCAGAACTACTCCCCTCTCGGTAAGGTGCGCACGGATTCCCTCGAGGTCACTTTTCAGCGGCGCTTCTCCAAGGGCCTTTCCATGAACACCGGCTACACTCGCCTCCGGGCACGTGCGGCGGATTTCTTTGCCAACGAGTTTGACCCGCAGCCCACCTGGCGGCCGAGCAACAACGGGCGGCCGCATCGGTTCGTCGCTACCGGTATCTACCAGTTGCCCTTCGGGCGGCGACGCGCGTTTTTCAAGCGCGGTCTGGGGAGCAAGATCCTCGGCGGGATGCAGGCGGCGGTAACCTACGAGTGGCAGCCCGGCCCGCTGATCGACTTCGGCAACCTCTTCTACTACGGGGACCTGGACGACATCCTGACGGGCACGCGCTCGCTGGACCGCTGGTTCAACACCGACAACTTCGAGCGGCTCCCCTTGAAAGGGCCGGCCTCCTATCACCGCCGGGTCTTCCCTACGCGTATCGAGGGGCTGCGAAGGGACATGACCAACCAGTGGAACGTCAACCTCCAGCGCGAGATTCCGCTCCAGAAGGAGCGTGTGCGGCTGTTTGTGCGGTTTGACGCGCTGAACTTACAGAACCGCTCGCAGTTCGGCGCCCCGGACACCAATCCCTTCTCGACCAACTTCGGGCGGGTGACCTCGCAAACGGCAGCGGTCAACCGTTTTCTCCAGATTCAGGGGCGCGTCCAGTTCTAAGTGCGGACTGCACCAGCGGCCCGCCTTGCGGCGGAGAGGCCTGACCGCCGGTTCCGAACGGGCTCTACCAGCCAACCTCGATTTCGTAGTCCCCGGCGCCGCTGCTCGCATCGTCGATCTCGAACACCAGGCGGTAACCGTTGCGAGGCGAGGGGAACTCGACGATCTCGACGCGGCCGCGCCCGCGCAAGCGGCGCACAGTGGCGTCGGGGTTGCTGCGGGCCGGAAGCGTGCGGGAGAAGTCCGCGCGTTCGTTCGCCACCGGCGCTCCGCTGAGCACTTCGAGGCGGGCGGTCGAACCTTCCACGATGACGCGGACGCGGCCATCCACCCGTCCGCTCCAGAGGAGGCCGCGCCGGGCGATTCCGGCGCCTGGCTCCTCGCGCCGGGGCTGCGCCCAGGTCAGCGTGAAGGAGTAGTCGCCAGGGCCGCCCTGCGGGTCGCGGATGCCCACTTGCGCGGTGTAGCCGTTCTCCTCGCGGGGCTGCTGGAGCAGCCGGATCTGGCCACGCCCTTCAGCGCGGTCCAGGCTGACCTCGGTGTCGCGGGCGGGCAGGGGGCGGGAGAAGCGAGAGCGGTCGCGAGTGACAGCCCCGCCGCGCACCGCTTCGGCCACGCACTCTTCCCAGCGGCAGCTCACCACGGCTTCGTCGTCCACGCGCCCGCTCCAAGTGAGGTTCTCCATCCGGTCGAACCTGGAAGGCGCCCCCGGCGGCGATGGCCCGAAAAAGCCGCCCCGGGACTCCCAGTAGAAGGCTAGCGAGTAAAACGAGCTGCCGCCCTGGCGGTCGTCGATCAGCACCGAGAGCGTGTAGTTGTTCTCCAGGCGGAGCTGCTCGAGGATCCTCACCTGGCCGCGGCCCTCGACCACTTCTAGCCGGACGTTGAGGCGGCTGTCGGGCAGGCGCTCGAAGAAGCGGAAGCGCTGGCGTTGCACGGGCAGGCCCTGGCGCTCCTCTACGCCGACGCGGCTGCCACGCACGCGGAGCACGATGGCGCCATCCACCTGCCCCTCCCAAACCAGTTGCGGCTGGTCCTGGGCCAGCAGCAAGGGACACAGCGCGAGGAGCACAAGCAACCTCATGGCAATGAGGTTAGCACAGGGTGACGAGCGTGGCGCCCCAGCCGCCGGCCTCCTCGGGGGCGTCACGGTAATCGCGCACGTAGGGCGCGCGCGCCAGCACCGCCCGCACCGTCTCCCGCTGGACGCCGATGCCCCGCCCGTGGATGATGCGCAGCGCCTTAAGGCCCAGCCGGTGAGCCTCTTCCAAGTAGGCTTCCACCGCCGCCTTCACCTCGCGGGGCGCGATACTGTGCAGATCAAAGACGTCGGTGATGGGGATCCGAACCGGCTCGTCTTCCATCGGATTCTACCTGCATCTTAGCGCGGGTTAGAATTCAAGATATGGCTTTCCCCGTGCATCGTATGAGGCGGCTGCGCGCCACCGAGGCGTTGCGCAACCTGGTTCGGGAGACGCACCTGGAGCCTGGGCAACTCATCCTGCCGTTGTTCGTGGTCCCGGGCGAAGGGGTGCGCCGCGAGATCGGCGCCATGCCCGGCAACTACCAGTTGTCCAGCGATGAGCTGGTCAAGGAGTGCGCCGAGGCGGAAGCGCTGGGCCTGGGCGGGGTGATCCTGTTCGGCATCCCGGAGACCAAGGACGAGATGGCTTCGGGGGCTTACGCCGAGGACGGCATCGTGCAGCGCGCTGTGCGGGCCCTCAAACGCGAACTGAAGCGGCTCGTGGTCGTCACGGACGTCTGCAACTGCGAGTACACCAGCCACGGGCACTGCGGCAAGGTGGTCGGTGGCGACGTGGATAACGACGCCACGCTGGCCTGGCTGGCGGCTTCCGCCGTTTCTCATGCGCGCGCCGGGGCCGACATCGTGGCCCCTTCCGACATGATGGACGGCCGCGTGGCGGCCATCCGCAAGGCCCTGGATGAGGCCGGCTTCACCAATACGCCGATCCTGGCCTACGCTGCCAAGTTCGCCTCCGTGTTCTACGGACCGTTCCGCGAGGCCGCCGAGAGCGCCCCGCAGTTCGGCGACCGGCGCAGCTACCAGATGGACCCGCCCAACGCGCGGGAGGCCCTGCGGGAGATCGAGCTCGACATCGAAGAAGGCGCCGACATCGTAATGGTCAAGCCGGCCCTTCCCTACCTGGACATCATCGCGCGTGCGCGCGCGCGCTTCGATGTGCCCCTGGCCGCCTACCAAGTGAGCGGCGAGTTCAGCATGATTGTGGCGGCGGCGCGCAACGGCTGGCTGGACCGCGAACGCGCCATGATGGAATCGCTCACCGCCATCCGGCGCGCCGGCGCCCAGATCATTCTCACTTACTTTGCCAAGGATGTGGCCCGGCTGCTGACGTGATCCGCAGGCGAAACCGCCTGCGCCGCGGGTTAAGCAGCCGGCTAGATCCCCAGCGCCTTGGCCGCCTTCCTGAGGTCCTTGGGATCGACCGCGACGAGCGCTCCGTAACGCCCGGCGCCTGCTACCACCGCGTGGGTGGACGCCACGTTGATGCCCGCGGAGGCCAGCTTCTCGGCGGCCTCGAGCAGCGCCCCGACGCGGTCCTCACCCGTAATCAGGAAGGCCTTGAACTTCTTCCCCAGTGCGAGGCCGGCCTTCTTGGCGGCCTTGGCCAGCCCGGGGGCCTTTTCGGGGACTACCAAGACCACCTCGGCCAGCTTGGCCGACTTGCGGTAGCCCAGGAACCCGGTCAGGCTGATTCCGGCTTCTTTCAGCGCGCCCAACACCTTGGCGCCTTCCCCAGGTTGGTTGGGGATAGCGCCCATATAATACTCAACACGTGTGATCTCGTCCGGCATCTGAATCTCCTCGATCAATCGCAACTTACACCTAAGCTCGTCGCAAGTCAATATGTAGGGGCCGGGCATGGTCGGCCCCACCCGGCGTGCCTGACCCCTGCGTGCTACGCTGGTAACTTCGTCCGATGATGCAAAAATACTCCCTGGAAGAACTTCAAGCCATTGCCAAACGTGTGCGCCGGGCCATCGTGCAGATGACTGGCGAGGCCAAGAGCGGGCACCCGGGCGGGTCGCTGTCGCAGGTGGAGATCCTGGTCACGCTGTTTTTTGGAGGCGTGATGCAGCACGATCCCGCCAACCCCCAGTGGCCGGATCGCGACCGCTTCATCCTGTCGAAGGGCCACGGCTGCCCGGCGCTCTACGCCGTGCTGGCCGAGGCCGGCTACGCCCCCATCGACCAGCTCAACACCTTGCGCAAGCTGGGTTCCATGTATCAGGGCCACCCGGACAAGCGCTTCCTCCCAGTCCTGGAAGCCTCGACCGGCTCGCTGGGCCAGGGCCTGTCGATCGGCCTGGGCATGGCGCTCGCCGGCCGCCTGGACTCGCGCCCCGTCCGCGTCTACGTGGTGCTCGGTGACGGCGAGATTCAGGAAGGCCAGATCTGGGAGGCGGCCATGTTCGGGGCCTACCACAAGGTGGATAACCTGGTCGCCGTCGTGGACTACAACAAGCTCCAGCTTGACGGCTTCATCAAGGACATCATGGAGCTGGAGCCGCTGGTGCCGAAGTGGCGGGCCTTCGGCTGGCACGTGATCGAGCTAGACGGGCACGACCTCAAGGCGCTGGAGGCTGCCTTCGCCGAGGCCGCCACCGTGAAAGGCAAGCCCACGGTCATCATCGCGCACACCATCAAGGGCAAGGGCGTCTCCTTCATGGAGAACAGCCCCAAGTTCCACGGGGTCGCGCCCACCAAGGACGAAGTCGCGCAGGCGCTCAAGGAGCTGGAGTGACCCTCATGAACAAGTTCGAGCTCAAACCCGGAATGGCGACCCGCGAGGCCTTCGGCAAGACCCTGGTCCAGTTGGGCCGCGAGAACCGCGACATCGTGGCGCTGGATGCCGACCTGTCGAAGTCCACCTACACGCACCTGTTCGCCCAGGAATTCCCGGACCGCTTTTTCTCTTGCGGCATCGCCGAAGCCAACATGGTGGGCGTGGCGGCAGGGCTGGCCTCCGCCGGCAAGATCCCCTTCTGCGCCAGCTTCTCGTGCTTCCTGCTGAACAAGAGTTTTGAGCAGCTTCGCGTGGCGGTGGCCTACCCGAACGTGAACGTCAAGGTGGTGGGCACGCACAGCGGGATCTCAATCGGCGAGGACGGCCCCTCGCAGATGAGCGTCGAAGAGGTGAGTCTGGCCTGCTCGTTGGCGGGGTTTACGGTGCTGGCCCCTGCCGACGAGATCGCGGCCGCGGCTTTGGTGCGCGCCGCGGCGGCGCATCTCGGCCCAGTGTTTATCCGCGCGGGCCGGCCCAAGGTGCCCGTGGTCTATAACCCGGACCAGCGCTTCGAGATCGGCAAGGCGGTCGAGGTGGTGCCAGGCTCCGACCTCACCTTCGCGGTGAACGGCCTGCTGGTGGCGGAGGCTATTCGCGCCACTGTGGCGCTCGAAAAGGAAGGCATCTCGGCGCGCGTGCTGGACATTCACACCGTCAAGCCGCTCGATAAGGAAGCCATTCGCCGCGCGGCAGCCGAGACCGGCGCCATCGTGGTGGCCGAGGAGCACCTGGTGGATGGCGGGCTGGGCGTGCGCGTGGCGCAGGCCGTCGGCGAGCTGCGCCCCTGCCCGATGGAGTTCATCGGGCTTCAGAACTGCTACGCCGAGTCCGGCACTACCGAGGGCCTGCTCGATAAGTACGGCCTCATCGCCCGCGACCTGATCGCCGCCGCCCGCAAGGTCCTGGCGCGTAGGGGTCGGGCATGCCCGACCCCTACTGTCTGACGTATCATAAGGTTGTAGCCCGCCTCCGCGGACGTGGCGGAACTGGCAGACGCCCTGGATTTAGGTTCCAGTGCCCGCAAGGGCGTGGGGGTTCAAGTCCCTCCGTCCGCACCAAGCTCTCCGAGGGCCTGTTTCTGATATAACGGACGCCATGGGTGAGTTCCGCCGTCGTGACTTCCTGAGCCTTCTGGTCAGCCCCGCGCTCCCGTTGCGCGCCGCGGCCCGCCGGCCCAACTTTGTCGTGATTTTCGCTGACGATCTGGGTTACGGCGACCTGGCCTGTTTCGGCAGCCAGACGAACAAGACCCCGCACCTGGATCGTATGGCGCAAGAAGGCGCGCGCTTCACCGATTTCTACGTGCCCATGCCGTTCTGCGCTCCATCGCGGTCCTCGATGCTGACCGGGCGCTACCCGTTCCGCACCGGGGTGACTAGCAACCCGGCGCCGGATTCCGGCATCAACGACATCGGCCTGCCCGCCGATGAAATCACCATCGCCGAGGCGCTCAAGCCCCTGGGCTATGCCAGCATGTGCATCGGCAAATGGCACCTCGGGCACACGCCCCAGTTCCTGCCGCGCACCCAGGGCTTCGACGAATACTACGGCATCCTCTACTCGAACGACATGCGGCCTGTGCAGATCGTGCACAACGAGCAGGTCGCCGCCTACCCCGTCGTGCAGGGGTTGCTCACCCAGGACTACACCCAGCGCGCGCTGCGCTTCATCGAGCAGAACAAGGACCGGCCGTTCTTGCTTTACCTGCCCCATGCCATGCCGCACAAGCCTCTGGCCGCCTCGGAGGATTTCTACACGCCCGAGACGCCCGCCGATCTCTACGCCGACGTGCTCGCCGAGCTGGATTGGTCAGTGGGCCAGATTCTCTCCTGGCTCCAGCAACTGGGGCTGGAAAAAAACACGCTGGTCATCTTCACCTCGGACAACGGCGCCTGGTTCGGCGGCAGCACCAGCGGGCTGCGCGGCATGAAGGGGTCGAACTGGGACGGCGGGATCCGCGTCCCCATGATCGCGCGCTGGAGCGGAAGGATTCCCGGGGGCCGCGTCTGCCGCGAGGTGGCCGGCGTCATCGACGTCTTTCCCACGCTGGTCACGCTGGCCGGAGGCAAGCTCCCCACGGACCGGGTCATCGATGGGCGGGACATCTTCCCCCTGATGACCACCGAGGGCGCCAAAAGCCCGCACGAGGCGCTCTTCGCCATGTCGGGCCCGGAGCTGCGCGTGGTGCGCTCCGGCCGGTGGAAGCTCCACGTGCGTGCGCCCGCGCCCGGCGGCGCGTACCTCGAAGACGCCAGCAAGTGGGTCGATCCGCGCGGGCCCGACGGCCTCACCCTCATCGCTCCCTTCGAGCAGGCGCGCCCCAACCAGTATCCCGGCGTGCGCACCGGCGACCCCGCCAAGCCCATGATGCTGTTTGATCTGGAAACCGACCCCGGTGAGCAGCGCGACGTGGCCGCCCAGCATCCCGACGTGGTCGCGCGCCTCAAGGCCTACTTCGACAAGATGGAGGCCGAGGCCAAGGCGACCCCGCGCCGCCCGCGCCAGCCCGGCCCCATGAAGGGCATCCTGCGCCTCAAAGGTGGCGAATTGCGCTACGACCTCGAGCCGCGGCGGCCGTAGAGCAGGGTCACTCCCCTGCTAGTCGGAGCGCTTCCTGCCTCAACGCCGGGCTGATGTGGAAGCCGCCGAGTTCCAGGCTGTCCAGCAGCGGACGGAGTGCGGCAACTACCCCCCTCTGCCTCGCTCGTACGAGCACTCCGACGGTTCCGATGATGCGAACTCCGAGACGGACGGCCACCGCCCGAGCCCGTCGGTCATCCAGGATGATCCGCCAGCCGCGCTCCTGCGCCAGGGCGATCGCCTCTGCTTCCCCAGTATCCACGAGCAGGCCCAGCACTGCCACGAGCGCCGGATTGGAGGGAGCCTCCACCCCGAGCCAGGGCAGCGAGACGCCGAACTCCCGCATGACCTCGGGAGTCACGACAACGGGGTGGAACAAGGCCGGCAGGACCTCCAATTCGCCGATCCGCTCTAGGCTGATCAGGCAACTGCTGTCTGCCACAACTGGCCCTTCCGTCACGGGGCCGTTTCCTCACGCAGTTCTTCTGGGGAATAGCTGAAAACAGGAACCTGCTGGCGGCCCAGCACCTCCATGAAGGCGCGCTTCGAGAAACGAGCCAGTTTGGCCGCCTGACCAAGCGACATCTTGCCGGCCTCAAAGAGCTTGACGGCGAACAGGAGCCTAGCTTCCTCCTCGGAGAGCGTGGGCGGCAGGTCGAGTCTCAGTTCGCTAGTCGTGCTCATTTGCCCTCTCCTGGCTGCCTGGTGGCGTCTCTCCCAGCATCGCACAACTGCCCCGAGCCAGCCACAGGACGCCATGCCCGCGTGGCGCGGCCGCCCACAGGTCTCTTGGAAAGAACAGCGCGACGTGGCTGCCCAGCACCCTGGCGGGAGGCCGTAAGGTGGCCTCTCAGACCAGCTTCCCGATCGGACCAGGACCGTAGTCGAAAACGGCCTCCTTGAGGCTGAGGCCGACAACCTCGATCCGCGCCAGATCGGCCGTACCGAGGCCGGCAGCTTCGGCCAGCTTGAGCATATTGTCCCCGCGAACGAAGGGCTTCGTGCCGCGGTCGGCTCCCGGGTCGTAACCCATTGCCGCGGTCGAGACCGCGTCCACGCAAATGGGGTTCCTTCCCGCCAGCAGCAGCCCCGGCTTCACCATCTGCACCCCGGGATTCCACACTCCTTCGCCGCCGCGGATGGATTCCACGCCGTCCACGATGGCCAGGTCGATGGGCCGCGCACCCACCAGGTCCGTCACCACCCGTGGTACGCGGTAGCCGGAATCGCGCGGCGAATCCGGATGAAGTTCCTGCGGCACGCCTTTGGGCGGAGTCCTGGTTCCGTTGTGGCAGACCGGTCCGCGCTCCTGGCGGGGCTCCTCATTGCCCTCAGGGCCCGCGTCCCCGCCGTAAAGCGAGCACGGCGTGATGCCGAAGTTGTTCTTCATCGCCATAGTCACCCCGGTGATCCAGTGGTTCTTGAGCTTGGATAGCGACACGTACACGTCGCAGTCTTCATAGGAGTGGTTCAGATCGTAAGAGGGGAACACGTAGCCGCCCCACGGCACTCTTAGGCGCGAGTATTTCTTGCCGTTTCCCAGGTTCTGCGTGTTCTCGAATTCCACCGGGCAGCCGGCGTTGTTGATGGCCTCCACTTCCAGCCCGTAGCGCGCCCAGAGGGCCAGCTCCTGGCCGGCCGGAAAGAAGCCCTCCAGGATCCGGATGCGGCGCGCCCCGGCGCGGGCCAGCAGGTGGGTGACCGCGAGCACCGTGGCCGGCTCGTTGCGGTAAGGCAGGTCGGGCCGATTGGGGAACCGCGTGATGTTCCCGGTGAGGTTCAACTTCAGGGCGACGGTCCTGCCTTTGACTAAACCCCCGAGGCCGCCGATCTGGTCGAACAGCTTCGCCAGGATCGGGGCTAGGTCCCGGTCGTAGCTCCGGCAGCGCCCGA
>Ga0315312_1003492_pt1 | contig 10100 bp, 8 predicted proteins | sample TDP7_MG_FD_203629 | JGI IMG/M metagenome (GOLD analysis project Ga0315312, IMG submission 203629) | Freshwater sediment microbial communities from Lake Towuti, South Sulawesi, Indonesia - TDP7 | ecosystem: Environmental > Aquatic > Freshwater > Lake > Sediment | place: Indonesia: South Sulawesi... | reverse complement strand
GAATCGTCTCTAAAAGGGAGCTTGAACGCATCGGCTAAACAAAAATCCAGTCGGGGCGAAATCTTGGATCTATCGAAGTTGTTCTGAATGTCTACCCCTATGACGTAGTTGCAGCTGGACTGGATCATCACTGAACTTTTGCCGAAACCGCATCCGACGTCGAGCACACAATCGTTAATACTTCCTAACTCGGAAAGTATTCTTTTAGCTAAAGCCTTGGCTAACCGAGAGAAATACCAGGCCTGGCCGAATCTCAGGTCCGTTTGGCGCCTATTATGGTCTGAAGAAAGAGAATCCATAAATGCTCATCCTCTATCGAGGACACACCACAACCTAACGCCATGACAGAGGGCGCGCGCGGGCGTGTGTTTGATAAGAAATCTTTCGAATCCAAACATTGACAATAGAACTCCAGTCGAGACAACAAAGCGAGTCAAGGGAAACAAAAAGAAGTAATTAAAGAGAAAAACGAAAAGGGATTCTCTCTCTTCTTTGACAAACGTAAAATCGAGGGACCTAAGGCAAGTTCGCAACATACCGGTCGTAAACAGAAACGTAGGAGGAATTTCTCCAGCTGGACCGACATCAAGCATGAAATTTTTTATATATTTTGGTATAAGTGGAAAAACAGTCTTGCCGAGGAAAATGAACGGATTATTCAAGACGGTCTCGTTTATGAACAGATATCCCCCTTTCTTCAAGACTCTCTTAACCTCCCATAGAGCATCTAGTCCGGAGTGATGAATTATATCGATAGCCAACACAGCGTCGAACGTCTCGTGTGGAAAAGGCAGACGTACAACATCGCATATTATGAAGCTCAACCTGTGTCTGAGATTATGTGAGAACTTGTTCGCTTGTCTGACGCTGAGCGAAGAGATATCCACACCAATGACGTAGGCGTCATTTCTCGTTGAAGCTACAAGATGGCTATATCTACCGTCACCGCATCCAAAGTCAAGTATGACTTGAGCGGATGACGTATTAAGAAATTCAGCCAAATCCTCAATGAATTTGGCATGGCAAAAGTTAGATAGAGTTTGAAGAGGGCTAGGTCTCTGTAGGCGCTGAGATCCCCTTTCTTTAGCAAATTTATCAAAAAATTGCTGTTGTTTGATTTTCTCTATCATAGGATTTCATCCCAGATAGGGCGCTATTTCTTGGCCGTCGCGGACATGAAGATGACATTACGGAAATATGATAAACGAGTTGTGGTAATCAAGAAAAATAAGAAGTCTTGAAGCCACGGAAGTTTTTTGAAGATCATTTGCAACTTGCCGAGCGGCATGATCCATTTGGGCTTTTTTTTATACTGAAGTAGCATTGGCATTCTAAACCGTAGTGTGATGTCGGTAAAACCGCATCTGTTTAAGGCTTTCTTCAAAACGTTCGGTGCAAAGAGAGTTATATGTGTTGGGTCGGCAAACCACTTCTCGGCATAAAAAAGCCTTGCAATACTCCATGCGTTGGGAGTAATCATAAATAACTTGCCGGAAGACCTTAGGACGCGATGCGCGTCCACTAGAAAGTTTCTGGTCTCTTCTTTTGTTAGATGCTCGATTAAATGCGCTGATATCACAACATCTATACAATCGTCTCTAAAGGGTAGATGCGTTGCTGAGGCTCTTATTTGCCTTGAAAATCTTGCGGCGTAATAGGAAATATCCATACCATACGAGTCGAAACCACTTTTTCTTAGAAAATTCACGTAGATTCCAAGACCGCACCCTACATCTAGAACTTTTGAACATGCCCTAGAGAGCATATTCGCATTCATAATATCTTTTAGAAGTACATACTTTAGGTATGGATCTAGATCTTCATACGTTCTCTCATGGTAGTAATCCATTTTATAACACTGAAGTCTGCGGTGTTTGTCGCCCACCTCATTTCATCTCTCTGTCGCTTGATTAAGTTCAACTGGGCATCGTCAACGGTGACTCTCATCTTGTTTTCAAATAATAAGAAATGCCGGAAATAAAAGCAAGAAAGCCGCGTAGAAAGTCAACATCTTTTGTTTGGAATCCTTTGTAAAGCCAATACATGTTAAGGTAAATTATGTTAAGAATAAAGCGAAGCCATCCGGATAGAGTCTCTGGGCGAATGTCTTTCATGTAGAAGTAGGCAGTATCCCTACCAAGATAGTATACATCCCGCGATGGACCCGTTCTTACATGGTGCCAAACTATGGCCTTGGGGTTGAATATGAGCGTGTATCCCGCCTTCCTTATCCTTAGAAATAGATCTCCGTCAGCATGGTTAAAAAAGAAGCTCTCATCAAAACCTCTAAGCCTTTGAACTACAGATTTCTTTATGGCCATTCCCGTGGTGGTGAGTAGATCTACCGGGATTGGGCGCTCAAGTCTTAAACAAGTCGTTAATGCAGCTCCCATGCTGTACGCTCCACTTTGAGAAAGAAATCCTGGAGCTTGCAACTGATTTTCAAGTATTACAATCTCGTAGATCTTAGCCGCTAGACCCAGCCATTTCGAACGTTGAGCGATTTCATGCAGTAGATGCATCTCCTGCTTGCGGGTCGAGATCGTTGGTCCGCCGACCGCCGCAGCTTCCTCAAAGGCCTTAAACGTGTCTATGATGTTTTCCAACCAGTGCGGGTCGGCCTCAGCATCATCGGCAATATACGCGACAATCTCGTGAGATGCGTTGCGCCATGCTAAATTGAACAGAAATGATAACTTTCTCGTTTCGTCTCTTATAGCCCTCACAGGATATCTTTTGAGGAGGTTCGGAGTATCGTCAGTGGAGCCATTGTCTATGACTATCAACTCGAAATTTTGGTAAGTTTGCTTCATCAATGAATCAAGGCATCGTTTCAAGTCGTTATGCCTATTGCGAGTCAATACCACTACAGAAATCTCTGGCTTCTCCTCCAAGTTTCCTGCTCCTCAGCGACTGAGCACTGTCATGTCCCTTCATCATATAACGGCTTTCATCTAATGTAGACATAAGAAGCACAGTAGAACTTTTACTTTTAATATACGTTTCGTTCAGGTTACCTCTCCTACACGAAACAGATTTATTGCATGTCTGTGAACAACAATACAAAGATGGAAGAAATGGAGAACTTGCTTAAGGTAGCCATGGTCACGAAACTCTTCCCAAAATCACACTATTCCATCTATCTCGGTAGAGCGTTCGAAAATCAACTCAAGCGCCAAGTGGGAATAATCTTCTATAGAAGTAAGAAAGAGAAATATGTCCAAGTCGCTCTAGGTCGAACGAAGAATGTTTGGTCTACAAACATACTGTATCCCTTTCAAATCTTAAGGGAAGCAATTACCGATAGACCGGACCTGGTCCATGTTCAACATGAAATCAATATGTTTGGAGGCTTGTTAACAGCTTCCGCATTCCCTTTGCTGATGTTTCTCTTATGTTTCGCCAAGCTAAGAACAGTAGTCACGGTGCATGCGGTTGTTCCTCTACATCAGATCGACAAGAGTTTCGCTAAAGCGTTTTCCTTTCCGCGGTCACTGTCATTCGTATTGAAATGTGGTCTGCTCACTATTTTTCGTTCAATCGTTATGCTAGCATCATCCGTAATCGTACATTCCAATTACTGCCGTGAGTGCCTTATTAGTGACTACCGTGCGTCTGCCGATCAATTGTTTATTGTTCCTATGGGTGTCGATGAAAATGATTTGGGCTCGGGGCCCACTTGTACGTGGACAACGCGGCTGAAAGGGAAGAAGGTAATTCTCTTCTTCGGCTACCTTTCAGAGAGAAAAGGAGTTGAGTACCTAATCGAGGCTTTTCACGATGTCGCAAGCAGACATCCGGAATACGTCCTGGTGATCGCTGGAGGAATCCTTACGTATACACAGCCATACATCGAAAGGTTGAAGAGGATCATATCTGAGAAGAAACTCGATCAAAGGATCATCTTTACAACGACTACACCATTTCCGCTCGAAGAACTCCATGAACTCTATCAACTGAGTGAGTTCGTAGTCTTCCCCTACATATACTCAATATCGTCAAGCCTTCCTCTATCATTCGCGATACAGCATCACAAGCCCGTCATCGCGACCAATATCGGAGTCTTCCGCGAGGAAGTGAACGATAACGAGGACGGACTTCTCTGTCCTCCAAAGGATTCTCAAGCCCTCCGAGATACTATGCTGAGACTGATCTTGAACCCAGACTTGAAACAAAGACTTTCAACTAACCAAGCAATTAAAGCGAAGAACAGATCATGGTCAATATGTGCACAACGAACGTATGAAATTTATCTGAAAGCTCTACAAAAGCATTCTTCTTGAAGATAGTCTTGACAGAACCTCTTGAAAGCCACATGGACCTTGGAGTAAATTCTGATTAGATAAGCTTCCCTCAAGATCAGCACCGAAAGATATCAATTTTAGATTTTTCTTAGTATTGATTTAGATCCGGGGAAGATTTCTTGCATCCATCTCTATAATTGCCAACTTTGTTCCTCGCAGCCTCTCATCTCTGATTCACTTGAAGTCCTTTATATGACCGATAACCTTGCGAGCTCCGCGAAAGCTGAACTTCAAGTCTTCGAACGACCGTATAGACAGCATCCTTCTCAAGGCGTATTTCGGAGACAGAAACAGCTTGTAGGTCTCATCACATAACTCCTTAACCTCTCTAGGCGACATATCAAGGCTTTTCATAACAGGCTCAGACATATCCCAATGCTCCCACTCGCCGGGTGAATAGCGTAGCCAACCTTTCTCTAAAGCCGTCTCATACAACTTGCTTCCAGGGTACGGCATCAGAAGCGTACTCTGCAAAGTATCAGCACAGCCGTCCTCTATCAACTTCCTCGCCAATCGATAGGTCTGAAGCTCCTCCTCCCTAGATGCCGTTGGATAACCAAACATAACTGTGATGTGAACGTCCAAACCCGCCTTCTTCGCTTTCCTACAAGAGTCAACCATCTCCTCGACGGTCAAACCCTTGTTAATCTCATCCAAAATCCTCTGACTCGCAGACTCCAAGCCGAACAAGAGCATCCTGAATCCAGCCCTCTTCATTAGCGTATAGTCTTCTAAGCTCAATGCGCCGAAACGCATATTACAGCTGAAATAGACCATCTCGTTCAACCCCCTCTCAATCATCAAGCTACAGAACTTTCTCAACCATTCTCCAACAGGAAAGGTTCCCGTGTCATCAAAGACCTCACGAACTCTATACTTCGCCACCAACATCTCTATCTCATCAACAAGGCTCTCAGGACTCCTGACTCTGAAACTTGGATAAAGCACAGGCCAGCTGCAGAAGGTGCAACCTCCATTCCTTCTATACCAGCAGTTATGGGTTACTATCCCTCCGAAGCCAGCTAAGAAGCTGGAAGCTTCGGGTATGTATAGGTCGTATACATATGGTTTATCTGAGTTTATTTCCTTTATTTCTACGACCCTATCGAAGCGGATGTCGCCGCTTAATATTTTCCTTAAGCTCTCAGCTTGCACGTAATTGAGTAATCTTTTGAAAGTGTCTATGGATATGCGCTCTTTAGCGTAGAAAAGCCTCTTTACCCCCAAAGGAATCTTATCGCTGTTCTCTCGAACTATGCTTTTTAGATTTAGATGGTTCACGGGCATTAGCCTGCTGTATAGTGGTCCTTCGCTGTTCCATTGGATAGCTTTCACTTGTTCCTCTCTCTTACGGCCTATAATCGAGATGTTAGAGACTCTTTCAACGAAGTTTCTCGTTATCGAAATTTCCAATGGTACGCTATGGTTGGGTTTTTGTTTTTTACATCTTCTAACATGGAATGGTATCCCGCATTTGATTAATAGATAGCAAATACCATTCACGAGATTTTCCGACACAGATCTGATGAGGACGGAGTCTCTTACTCCAGATCCATCTCCAGCTATGTAAGCCGCTAAGAAGTGCGTAGCCACATCGTCAGATGCTTCAAATAATATTGGAGGTATACGGGCTATGCTCTTACGCGATGGTATTTGAAAGATGCCTTTAAGCATTTTTGCAAGTGTGCTGTTGGGGGCGCATACTTCTACCCAGCTTGGTCTTCCAAGCTTGTCCTTCCTCACGGAGGTGTGCGTGTCTATGCCCAACGTAGATCCTACGCATCTTCTAAAATCTTGAATGAGGTCTTCCTCATCTAAATCGAAGTAGCAGTGCGCTTTTGTTTCAGATACATGTCCGTCACTTAGTATGTATCCTAAAAGCCGTGCCAGTTCGTTGTTAACCCTTACTATGGCTGGAATAGGATCCTTGCAGCCTCTTGCGACCATCATTAGGTTTTTACGGTCTATGTTGATGTCAAGCAACTTCTCGATTTTCATGAAGGCATGAATGGGAATTCTTCCACTTCTTCTCCACCTTCCCACTATGCAATCCCGGGGATTCCGTTTATACCCTTTAATTCCAAGCAGACTCATCCAGAATCCTAACTTTTTCGAGTATAGTACTTTCTTAACTTCTACGCCCGCTACCCTATACTTTGCCTGCTCTTCCAAGCTTAACCTCGATACTTCCTCTATGAAGTCAACCTCCCTTACTCCACAACTTACACGAGAACGTAGGGGGACTACGCAATAATCGCCAATCATAAGCTGTTTAGCCAACTTTTCTACTATGCTTCCGTCTTCAAGAACAAACATTGGATGCGTTTCTGTAACCTTTATGACACGTCCCGATTCTGTACGAATGTAAAGTAGGCTTGCAGGGGAAGGTTTTCTTATTAGCTCTGCAACATCAAAAAGCTTAACACGTAAACTCACCGGGTCAAATCCGAACACCTTAATATTTTGAACTCTCAGCACCTCAGTTATTCCCTGATACTCTATTCTATAACCGTTTTCATCAAATACCCGGTCGATGAATTCACCCATCTTCACAAATCTAAATCTGCCATTGACCTTTAGGAGTATATCAGTATCCCAAGTAACGCAATCGCGCCCGGTCATGGTGTAAGTTCCGGGCGTCCTCTTGTAATTACCATTCTTGTAGGCGTAAAGCTGCCATCTCGTCAAATCCCTATCAATAAACGGCAGGCTATCCAAGTCATGCTTAAGCTCGAAACGCCCAGTATTCTTAATCCCTCCGTTCTTCCTCAACCAGATTCCGGGCTCCAGATCTCTATGCCTACCATCAAGGTACTCAACGAGATTAAGCAATAGAAAGTCGAAGTCTCCGCCGGTCAAAACGAAGTCAACCTGCGAGCGCTCCATAGATTCGCTTGGAAGAGCCGTGACATGATCACCCACAAGAACTATCTTGACATCTGGAAGAATCTTCTTCACGTCGCCTATAATCTTCCAATGCCTCTTCACAACCGGAGTCTTCGTCTCAATCATCATAACATCAGGGCTAACCCTCTCTAAGTCAGCTAGCCACCGCTCGTAGGTCTTCTCCTCAGCGATCCCATCATCCCAAAGAACATCATAACCAGCATTCTTTAACAAGGTAGCCGCATAAGCAGGAACGACAGGATAGATATACGTACTCTCAGAGAACCACTGAAACTGTCTGTTTTGCGAAAGCATTGGGACGCCCTTATTATTAGGCAAAGGAGGATAACTGATTTGTATCTTCATCTCACATATCACTTACAGCGGATAGGCACTTCAATTGCCGCCATTTTCCTTAACCTATCAACTGTTTCATATATCGTTTCAACCGTTGCTTTGTGGAACATTCGTTGAAGTTGATCCTTAAATCGAGGGTACGTAACGATGACGAGTTCCCAACCGTGCCTCTGATAGCATTCCTGCTTTTGATGAAGTAAACCCAACTTCCGTTTATCCCTTATGAAGTAACCCCCCTCAATTTCGAAGATCTGATTGAATTCAACTAAGTAAGCATCCGGCCTGAATCCTATCTTCTTGTACTCACAACCAACTGAGTGCCAGCATTCGCCACATAAGACAAACGGCTTCAGAGGCACCAGACCTAAAAGCCTAACAAGATTGAAAAACAGACGTTCCAACTGGGAGGTACGGCAATTAATTGCCTTGAGCACCGCTTCTTGATAGCCCTTGTCTTGCCATAATCTTTTCATAAGTTTACTTTGGCTTCTTTTCTTATCAGGGTCGTTCCAAGTCTTTGATAGTATTTGGCTGATCTTGTTGGAGTAGCTCCCGCTTCGGCGTAACCTTAACTGTCCCTCCCGAAAGGATGGTGTCTTCCAAAGCTCTTTCCACTTTTCTTTCATCTTTAAAGCAAAGTTAGGGTCCCTCCATAAAGCCTTCATTCTTTCCGATTGAAATCGTAAGAATTCTTCTGAGTGAGACTTACCGAAGAACGGGTTACTTTCACCGCAGCCACTTCCCCTCTTAGATTGAGAAATTTTTCTACGAATTTCAAGAGGAAGAGGCTTGCCTACCTTTGCCTTAGCTACCTTTTTGAGATGTTGCAACTGTCTTTCAGAAACAGGTCTACCGTGCTGGACTCTCCTCCCTCTTTTCGCGTCTGAGATCCGCTTGCGAACTTCGGCTTTCTTAGCAATGTTACTATCGCCCATCATTCGCTCTGAGATTCGTCGTCTCCTTTCCACAGCGCCTTTCCAGTAGGCAATCAATGATTTCGATCTTCTTCGATTTACTTCAGAACGATCTATATTTCCAATACGCAAGGTTTGTCTGTTTTGTAAAATTGTCGGTGTACCTTTAATACCGGGTATTGGCGGGTTTGAAATAGATATCTTCATGATGGATCTTCAGATATTTTGACTAATCCTAGTTTAATCCTATGAAGAATTGAATTTTGTATAGTTTGCGGGTTTACACTTAACTGACGAGTAACCTCTCTGCAGTTCTTAACTTTATCATAAAGCGAAATTCCTTTTTCATACAGGCCTAATGTGTATTGTCCTTGTGCAGCTCATCCACAACATCTATTCTCAACTTTTCCAACTCTATTCTAGTTTTCTTATCCTAATTTTCTTCTCTGAGGCTACTAAAATACTTCCAGGGATAGCTTTCCTATGCTTTTTTATGATGTGCAACACCATCTTAACCTTATTCTCAGCTCTTTCATCTCTTAATCTCAGAAGGATTATGCCGGGCGGCTTGTAGAATGAAGCAAGCCAGCCGAAATCTTTATCATTCGTAATAATTACACGGTTCTCGTCAATCGCCTTTCGTATGATCTCTTCATCACCTGCTCCCTTCATAAATTGTATAGCAGAGACAGCGTCCAAATTCATCTGCTTCAGCTTTCGGGAAACCTCTATGCCCGCACTTTCATCGACTAAAAACTTCACGATTCCGATCTCATTCAACTGTTACAGGGTAGACTTCTTCTCTACCAGTGACCTTCGCCGCGTAAACCAAAACCGCAGCAATATCGTCCCTCGTCAAATGGGGATAATCTTTTAGGATTTCCTCAACAGTTAATCCCTGAGCTAACAGCGTTAACACATGCTCAACCGGAACCCTTGTGCCTCTTATCACAGGTTTTCCAACCATAACCTTAGGATCTACCACGATTCTCTCTAAGAGTTCTTCCGTAGTTTTCATTATCGCTTAACCACCAAACATAATGCGTAAACAACTCCCACTAATAAACTTGAATTGTCGTCTGACTCGTGAAGGGATTGTACATCGGAGTATATGTAGGTGCCCTCTGAGAACTACTGTCTGTTTACGAAAGCAATAAGATGCGTAGAGATGAGCGGCTCGATAGCGTTGTAGCCGGTGTCTATAGCCAGCCGCGTTCTTCCTTCATTGCAGGCATCTATCGCATAGGACAAGTACTCTTCGGCCAGCCTTAAATACTGCTTGAAATCGAGCTTCCATTCAGTAGACTCATCCGAAGAATATATTGGATACCCTGTAGTCAGGACCTCCCAAAGGAATGGGGAACTTCCAACATGCTGATCAAACTCCTCCGCCCTCATCAAGATTGGCTGTATCAGGATACCTCTTTCAAGGGCTATGTCAAAAGCTATCTCGCAAACGACGTCTAAGATGAGGTCGCTTGAAGCATCCCTATATACGACTAGAATATCTACATCGCTCTCCGGTTTAGCCGTCCCTTTAGCCACACTGCCGAACAGGTATACATTGACCATCTTAGTAGGGATTCTATCTTTCAAGCGGTCCACGAACTCGTTTATAGCCTCGTCCCGAACAGCAGTG
>Ga0315312_1003491_pt1 | contig 10103 bp, 3 predicted proteins | sample TDP7_MG_FD_203629 | JGI IMG/M metagenome (GOLD analysis project Ga0315312, IMG submission 203629) | Freshwater sediment microbial communities from Lake Towuti, South Sulawesi, Indonesia - TDP7 | ecosystem: Environmental > Aquatic > Freshwater > Lake > Sediment | place: Indonesia: South Sulawesi... | reverse complement strand
GCCCAATGTAAAGGTAGTATGCATCGTTCGTTATCGTGACGTTAAGGATGTCTGTTATGGCGTCTGTATTGTCTTCTGGGTCGTATAAAGAAACGTAATTTAGGTCGCTCCAATCGGAGAGGTCGCCGTCGAGTACAACTGTGGTTACCGCTCCTCGCCTTTTAACAGGTGTTGGGTCGAAAACTGTATGATTTCCCAAGCCGGTTGTAAAGTTTTGCATAATGGTGTGGGATTCGCCGGGCTTTAGGGTGGTTGCCTTGTATATGAGATTAATTATGTTTCCCGGAAATGTGTCCTGCGGCGTTTCAACGTGAAGCTGATTCACTTGTCCATCAAGGCGTATTAGCGCATATTCTTGTTTGTTGCTCCGTTGAGCCTCCCACCAGTGGGTGAGATCCTGATCTTCAAACGCAACCCATGGAAATTCTCCATAGACATCCTCTGGTTGCATACCTGTTGTTTGCCAAACGTCGTCTCCTTCTCTGAAGGTTATCTTGTCTTCGCCGTCTAAGTATCCGCCTGGGGTTAGACACCACTCATCAGTGAAGTGGAACGTTAGATTTCCTTCCGCCGTGTTTGTGAGGTTAAAGTATATCTCAAGGTTTGGCGAGTTTGACCGTAAGGTCAGAGTCTTTTGTATTTGTAACCCACTGTATGGACCGCTACTAATCGTGTAGTTGAGCTTTAAGGAAACCGAATCTGCTGTGGAGCTGATTTCATAGTCATAAGGCTTGAAGGCCAAATCCGTAGAACCGAGTTCATAGAGCCCGTCTGTAAGGGCGTTCCTGTAATCTTGGCTAACTGTTCGAGAATATTGGTAGGTATTAACTAGGTTACTATTGGTAGCCTTGGAGTCTAACTCGATTATTCTACCTCCGCTGTAAGGGGCAACATAGATTTTAAGATATTCATTCTCGAGAATTACCACTTTTTGATAGGCTTTGACCATGCTTAGAGCTTCCGTTATGTTTAAACCATCAGTGAATTGTTCTGCCTCTCCTTCTGCCATAATTATATGAGTGTAAAGCATTCCCCTCTGGCCTGAGCTCGCTTCTAAATTTCCTAATCCCTGATATCGCATCCCTGATTCTTCAGACTTCATAAGATATTCCCATCCCATAGTGAGGTTTTCCCCCAAGCCTTCTGCTTCAACTATCTCGTTCATAGCATGGTTATGTCGATCTTGCGAATGAAGATCTACGATGGTACTGTTCCACCAGTCAAAGTTTGGAGGCCAGGCCCAGGTGGACGGTGGAATATTGGAACGAGTACCATAAGGACCATAAGTATTGTAATATTCGCCCAAGGTGATCGTTTCTATGGTGCCAGCTGCTTGTTCGTTCTCCAATTTTGTCAAAAGACTTTCAAGAAACTGTATACCCGCAAGCCAATGCAGCCCCACTACTTCACCGTCCCCTGCTACCACTACGATTGGATTAGGTATACCGGCACTAACAAGGTTATCTCGTCTCTCATAGATTTCATTGATTACGTCTTGAGCTCGTCGCTCGGGATCCGTATTACCAAAGGCTACTACCATGCTAGTATCCTTGTCTCTCGGGAAGACCGTGAATCCGCCTTCATAAGTTATGTTATGAGGTTGTGTCTGTGCAGGAAAGCTCACCCCAGTGAGACCCTGTTGCTCTATGACCCCATACTCTAGGCTAAAATTATTTAACAAAGGAATAAGGTCCATGGAAAACCCGCACTCGGGGAACCATATGCCCTTAGGAGTAACATTAAAGTAGCTTTCAACCGTCACAATTTGCTTGGCGATCTGCTTTTCCCTCAAAACATCAGGCAGCAAAGGAAGAATAGGGTGGTAATGGCCGCTGGCCAACAACTCAATTTGTTCCGTATCTAACAGATTACGATACAAGTCGAGGACTGACGGCCTCATTTCGTCAAGCTGGTCAATTAACATGCCTTGCAAATTAATTGTGGCTTTAACAGAGGTATGGTTCATATATATTTTCGGAATCATTTCGTAGGTTAGGTCAATGGACTGCGGAATGTTCCTGAGCACCGGTTGATGAAGATGCCACACAAAGGCCACGTAAACCTTTTCGTCGGGGGATCTTACCCTTGCTCCTTGGACGAGTAGCACTCCACCCGTTAAAGCAGCTAAAGTCAAAAGGGCTCCTACAAAAAGCGTTTTCAACTTTCGAGAAGCATGCATAATCTTTCCTCCGAGATCGCATTAATATTTTCCCAAACACATATAAACGTTATCAAGATAAAAACTCGGAAGAATTTTAACATTATTAACAAATTTTATTCCGCGCTCAAAGGAAAAAAGGTGCATATGGCCATAGTCCGTCTATCTCAACGATTTCTAGCATTATAGTACTTCGTTCCTCAGGTGAGGAAGAAAGCCATTCTTTGTCCAATTGAGTTAGCCTATCCATAAGTACACTGCGCGTTACCATGAAGGAAGCGAGGCTCAAAACTGCTTTTCCGCCATCTGTCAACACAAGTTCAACCTTCATCACTGGCTCCTCTTGAGGACTTGAAACATTCACGGATAAACTAAGGTTAATTGGAGAAACATCACTCCACACAGTCGCATTTCCCCGATAATTACCTGTCCAACTATAGAAAACGACAAGCAAATGATTTCCTTGGAAAATATCTAAATCGCATTCAAGATGCACATGGTATATGTCAAGCGCCCCGTTGAGCATGCTGAAGGAAGCCGTGCCGTTGGCCGCCACAAAGCCCTTCGTGTTGCCATAGATGTCTTCCCCAAAGATTTGGTACCATCCTTGTGGAAGGGGCGCACTCACCTCATGGGCGCCGTGATACTTCATGGTTTCGTTAACTACTTCTCCGTCCTGCTCATATCTCAGAGTCACTTTTCTAACATAAGTCGGAACCTCCACGATAATCTTTCCACTCTCCTGCCTGGCACCCTTGAAAAACTCTGGATCAGTTGAAATCCTAGAACTTTCTAGGGAGAAGGTTATGAGCGCCTTTTCTCCGCTGTTGAGTCCCATCGCAAACTTGGGGATTAAAGACTTTGCAAACACATTGTGACAATAACGACAACCGTTATCGCCGCCCATGGCAACTGTAAAATTTACTAAAACAAGGGAAACAAGAGCACCGCTCTCCACATTAACTACGCCAACCGTTCCTGAAGTTGGAAGCTCCGACTCGGAAATGACTTCTCCGTCTTTCCAATATTGGAGAATATCCTTTCCTGCTTCCATAACCATCTCGTATGAAGGACATAGCCCGTTCTCTACTTCTAGCTCAAGGTTTGCGAAACCACCACCCTTATATGTTATCGAATAGGTGACATCTACGTTCTTTCCGTCTGATGGTATTGTTACCCTTTTTTGGATGTTAACTTGGTCGTCTGAATAGGTAAAGGTAATGTTGTTTCCGCTTAGGCTGTATGCGTAGTTTGCATTTACAAGAGTGAAGTTGGACCCGCCCAAGTAAGCCCCATTTATTTTAAGGAAGTCGTTGAGGACCCTCCTCCTTATCATGAACCTCTTGTAAACATCCCAAGGAATAAGGTTGTTTCCCGCCAGCCAAGACCATAGGGGATCGCCTTTCTTTAATGTTGGCACATACGTGCTATCGTCTGTATAGCCTTCCCCATAGTAATTGAAGTTCTCGTTGCCCACCAACTCTTCGCCGTTGTCAATGTCAAACCAGTAAATGAGCCTACCACCCCTTCTGGAGAAAACAAACATGTTATGCTGATTTTTAACCACAATCTCGATTAGGCTATCGTTGTTTATGTCCTCTTCAGTTATTTGGGTCGTAGACGAAGGATTCAAAGCATATCGCGCTGCCTCAGCACTGACCAGGGCTGTCCTAACTAGCTCCATTTGTGCATGACCAGCATGCCCAACATAGCATCCGAATTCGTATTGATGTGCGATCATGGACGTCCAAGCGTGCTCTAGGAGTTTCTCGGCGCTGGTCGTGTCATTTCCGTCATTTTTAGCTGCCTGAATGGCCTGTTCTGTTGCCATCAGGACATTCCTAACTTGCGTAAAGAGCGCTCTCATTGCATTTACTCCGGGGTTGTTTGCGTTGTAGTCGAACCAGTCGTCCCTCCCCATCCAAGTTGCGGCTCCGTCAACTATGGGTGAGACATCCTCCGCTGAGCTATGATTTTTAAGAAACTCTTCATAGGTGGTTATTTTGATCCACGGTTCGTTTTCTAAATCCGTGAGGATATCGTCCAGGTTGTTCCAGTCTACGTGCGGGTCCTCCAAATGCTCGTAGTCCCATAAACCCGTGGCCTCGGCATCTTGATGGTAGCAGACCGCAAACTGATCGTCGGTGTCTTCGTTGTATCTGTCTTGCAGGAAGCTTATCATGTTCCCTGAATTTCCACTATCTATGGTGCTATCTCCAATACCCATAAACGTTTGATCGTCGGTGAAAATTACTAGTTGTTTTCCGTTAAGGGTGGTGGTTCTAACGAGGTATCTGCTTCCTGCTATGCCGCTTCTATCTAAGATATAATCTTCCACTTGGGTGTATTCATATCCGTTGTCTACTAGAAGAGGAACAAAGCTTTGATTCCAAGTTCTTTCAGGGTTCCAAAATCCCTTAGGCGAAACGCCAAAGATTTTCTCTATAATTTCCCTATGCTCCTTAATTTGCTGGTCGTTGTCCGTCATGTTAGTGGAGTACATAATGTTCTGGGAGTAGGTGCTACCGATCACCTCGAATTGGCCATCAACAACGCCGTCTCTGACCAGTTGCAGCGCCGTGTTGTTAAACCATTGCATGTCTTCCATCAATGTCCCAGAAATGTGTATTGCAAATTTCGAGTTAGGATGCTTCCTTAAAGTCTTCAAGAGTCCAACATAACAAGCATCATTCGCCTGATCCCCATAAGGAACCAAATCTTGGTTAAAATGAAAAAGAAATATGACATCGATTTGGCGGATAGCGCCATCTAGAGGCGGAACTGGCGAAATCACGTCAAAATCACCCCAGTCTCCTCTATACTTGTGAGAACTTCCAGTGGTAAAATGAGCTACAACTTGCACACTATGCGTCCCTGAAGGGAGACACATATTCGAAATAATCCCTAGGTACTCAAGGGTGAGAACCGCAACCTTTGATTGCCCAGAAGAGAGGGAGAAGCCATTCTCGCTAAAGGTATAGTTAAAATCGCCTAAGTAGCCAGTTCCAGGAGAAACTTGGGATACCGAAAGGTCAACCGCATAGCTTAGAGGATCGCTAGCATTAATTGAAACCGTGACATTGAAGGTCGCGAATCTGTCACTTGAATCATTCATCAGGGCGTCTAAACCAATCACACTTATGTTGCCTCCAAAGGGTTGGCCGCTGAAAGTGATATCCTTATACCCGTTAAGAACCACGAGGCTACCTGTTGTCGAAAACTCGCCCAACTCAGCTTCTTGCTCTTCAGTAGAGTTATAGAAAGCTAAATCTAGGAAGTTCGGATCGTTACCGATATATGTAGAGTTGCCTTCCCCTCCACCTATGCAATTAGTGCTCACGTTTGCGTCCACCCGCCGACAATGTTGATATTCTTCTGGACCTAAAATGACTGTGAAGCGCCAAGTTTCGCCGCTAGGATCGCCGAGAAAACTTATCGGTATCCCCATTTCTATGCAATCGGTTGATGTGTTCCCCGCAACGACAGCGTCTGAAAAGTCTTCGTAAGCGTTTCCAGCGGCGTCTTCTGCTCCAATATGCCAACCTGAAGCCCAGATGGCAAATTCCCAAGCTGCGTTATCCGATACCCGGCAGTTTGCCTCTCTTATTACATCTGTTCTACCTGATCCTTGAACTCTATCCTGATCTATAAGAATGATTGGCAGTTGATGGCTGAAGCCATTTGGTCCGTTCCAAGGATTTGTGACATTGGCGACACGGAAAAGAAAGTACACTTTGTCTAAATCGTTCGTTACTCTCCACTCAAGGAGGTCGTAAACCTGATCGTCTTCAGGAAATGTGTCATAAGCAACACCCGTGGGGTAAATGTAGCTGCCATTCCCCGCGTCGTCGTTCTCTGCGTCTCGCCATATATACTCCCCCTGATCGTAGGCCCCAGAATTCTCAGATGTCGGAGCTGACCCAACCCAATCGCTAGGATTGCCATCCACTGTTATAGAGTGGTTCCCAGCAAAGCCCGGAAAAAGCGAAAAGACCAAGAGAATAATAAGCGTTATCGAGGTCCATATACGAAAATTCTTCATGTTGCTGACCTCTAAACTTCATTGGGCTTTCGCGTTATATTAAACTTAGGAAAGAAAGTTCCACACTTAATTCTATTCTAATTAACACGGTGTTCGTATAAACCAGAGCATACAAGTCTTGAAATGAATGGATTTATAACGGTTCAACGAACCTCTGATATTAGAGGACTACTGGTTCCGGGTGAAGATAGTGGCTGGCATTGAATTGGTTTTCTTGGGGACGGGAGGCGGGAGATTCGCGACCATAACTCAGAAGCGGAAAACTGGAGGAATCCGAATCCTTTCTGAAGCCCTTAACGTGCATTTGGACCCAGGGCCAGGAGCATTAATATATTCATTGAGCATGGGGCTGAACCCCCAGAAGATCAGGGGAGTCCTTGTCTCCCACTGCCACCCTGACCACTACTGCAACGCAGAAATCCTAGTTGAAGCCATGACCCAGGGAATGACAAGGAAAAGTGGAGTATTGGCCGCCCCTCCCAGCGTTCTGCAAGGAAGCGACGTATGCGGCCCTTCCATCTCTAAGTATCACCAGCAGATGCCCGAAAAGGTAATCGAGGCAAAGCCGGGAATCACCTTCAACATCAAGGACACGAAGATCATCGTGACCGAAGCCAAGCATACTGACCCTGACACCGTTGGATTTCGACTGGAAACAAAAGAAGTCGGAGACATCGCCTACACCTCGGATACCGAGTTCTTTAAGGGCATCGGAAAGTTCTACAAGGCGGTTAGGCTCCTCATTCTCTGCAATATGAGGCCCTCCGGAGAGCCCTGGAAGGGTCACATGACCACAGATGACGCCATAAAAATAGTGGAAGAAGCCGAACCGGAAACTGCTGTGATTACTCACTTTGGCATGAAGATGATCTTTAGGGGACCTGCTCATGAGGCGAAGTTAATTGAACAAAAAACTGGGGTTTCCACCATAGCCGCCTTGGATGGAATGCGCATAAATGTAGGCGAGAAGATTCAAGTACAAACGCTGAAGAGGAAACAAAGGGGCTTAGAAGAGTTTCTGAAAGAAATTTAACCTCCCCGCATAGGCTTAATTTCTAAAGCCTTCACTCAACAATAAACATGTTGCCGTTAAGTCTGCGAGCCTTGGCTTTTACTTCATCTGCTGGTTCAAAGAAGCAGATCTCCCTGATTCCATGCATGTCCTTAAGGTCCTCCTTAAAGTTCTCCAGTTCCTTCGGCGCATACACTGTGGCTGCCAGCTTACGACTTAACGCGATGCCTTTCTCCTTCTTATACTTCCAAACAAGGGCATTGAAGTACATGAACTGAGGCGTGAGTTTCACTAGATTGCTTTCCCATTCGGGCTTTTCCTCTGGAAAAGGCTGGATATGTATACTTTCGCTTGAGTATAGATTCCGCCACGCAGCCTCCGTGATGAAGGGACAGATTGGAGCAAGAAGCTTAAGTATGGTTTCAAGACAGGCATGAAGCGTGTACCATGCCCCACTTTGAAGTCTGTCGTCAAACTCGCTGTCTTTGTTGTAAGCTCTAGGTTTTACGGCCTCAATATAATGGTCTGCAAACACGTTCCATGTATAGGCTCTTATGGCGTTAGCGACTGCAAATACGTCCATGTCGTCGTATGCCGCTCTGCATTTCTTGATTAGTTGGTTAAGCTCCGCTAGGATCATTTTGTCTAGGGCTGCTAGCTCGTAATTTTCGGTTTTGGTGGGAAAAGATGATATAAACCTGGCGATGTTCCAGAGCTTTGTTAGAAACTTGGCGGTTCCCTCTATCCTTTTAAAGGAGCAGCGGATGTCTCCCTTTGTTATGTTTCCTTCGAGGCATGTCCAGACTCTGAAGGTTTCAGCTCCGTACCTCTTTAGAACATTTTGTGGATCGATTATGTTTCCTTTGCTCTTACTCATCTTTTCTCCTTTTTCATCAACAACGTGCATGTGTATCCAAACGTCATTGAAGGGTGCCTTTCCAAAAAGCAAATAGGCTTTTAGCAACGTGAAATAAAGCCAGTTTCGAACGATTTCTTTTCCCTGAGGCCGAAGGGTGCACGGAAATTTCTTCTGGAAAAAGTCTTTATCCCATAGATAACCTAGAATATAGATTTCTGAGTTAGCTGAATCGAACCATGTGTCGAAGGTTCTTTCTTCTCCTCTAAATTGTGTGTTGCCGCATTCTGGGCATTTTTCTATTGGCGGTCTTTCTTTCCATGGCTGATAATATCTTATCGGTTCTGGGACAAAGATGTAACTGCATTTTGTGCAGTACCATAGGGGAATTTCGGTTCCATAATATCTTCTTCTTGAGATTACCCAATCAATGTCTATGGGGTTTATCCAGTCTATCAGTATTTGCTTGTTCTCCGGAGCGAAAAACCTCATTTGATCTGTTACTTTCAAAATATCGTCCTTGAACTCGACTTGTTTTAAATAGAATTCTTTGATGGGTACAAACTCTATGGAGTTTTTGGACCTCCAACAGATGGGGCGCCTCTGGTCTATCTCTTCCTGCTTCACGAGTAAGCCTTGAGTTTTTAAATCCTCGGTTATCTTTTTTCTCGCTTCCTGCACAGTCAAACCTTTATACGTTCCAGCGTTTTCATTCATTCTTCCTCTATAGTCTATGGCGTAAATTGGATTGATGTTCAGCTCTCTAAGCAGCCTAACATCGCTGTAATCGCCGAAGCTGCATACCATAACCAATCCTGAGCCGAATTCCGGTTTCGCATACGGATGGCTAATTATTTCAACCTCGTAACCGAAAATAGGGACAATAGCGTGCCTTCTTTTCAAGTGCTGATATCTTTCATCTTCTGGATTGAACAAAACTATCCTACAAGAGCATAGCAATTCTGGTCTGGTAGTTGCGATGACAATGTCTTCGTCTGTCTTTTTAACTCTAAACTTAACGTAATTTAACGCCACTTTTTCCTCTTCGTATTCTACTTCTGCATCAGAGATGGTTGTTCGGCAAACTGGACAATAGTTCGTTGTTTTTACATCTTCGTAAATCAGTCCCATTTTCCAGAGTTTAATGAAGGTCTCTTGCGTTAATTTCCTGTATTCAGGGTCATCTGTTTCATATCTGCCGCTAACTTTGTGTTCGACACTCCAAGAGTTGCAGCTTAAACCCAGTTTTTTAAAGGTGTCTAGGGAGATGTCTCCGCACTCCTTTAGGACCTGTTTGCACTTTTCTACGAACTCTTCCCTAGGTGTTTCATGCATTGATATGTTGAATGTTTTCTCGGTTTGGACCTCAATCGGTAGGCCGTTCTTGTCTAGACCCATTGGAAATAGAACGTTGAAACCAGCCATTCTCTTATATCTTGCAAACATGTCCATCCATGTGTACGTGTAAGCTTGACCTATGTGTACAGGCGTGTTAACGTATGGGGGCGGGGTGTCTATGCTAAACATGGGCTTTTTACTGTCCTTTTCGAATTTAAACAGTCCTTCTTTCTGCCATCCCTCGAAAAGCTTTGATTCTATTTTCGGGTTCCAAGTTTTCTCTTTTATCTTTGGTTTGAACGTTGACTTAGCCTTAGCTTGCCGCATCACGATGACCTCCTTTTTATATGGATAATATGAATAATAATACCATCCTCCATGGTAGCGGGGTTTGTTGTTCTAAGCCGAGACGGCTTAAAAGAATTTTGGGCAAACCTATTGTACTTGGCGGTGGGTCATCCCTCGAGCCTCTTTTCGCCTAAAAGTTCTTATAATGTAAGAATTTAAATGTTGCCGTCGATTTGTTTTACTATTGGCTTTAGTGTTTAAAGCGTAGTACGGCTGCGATGCCTCCGAAGGAGTTTTTGAGCATTACGCCTTCTTCAGTTTCGGTGGATATGATTTCCACATCGGAACCTGCTTGCTCTGCTAGTTCGGCTAGGTCGTCGATGAGGTCTTTAGTTTCGGCGATTTGTAG
>Ga0315312_1003490_pt1 | contig 10109 bp, 9 predicted proteins | sample TDP7_MG_FD_203629 | JGI IMG/M metagenome (GOLD analysis project Ga0315312, IMG submission 203629) | Freshwater sediment microbial communities from Lake Towuti, South Sulawesi, Indonesia - TDP7 | ecosystem: Environmental > Aquatic > Freshwater > Lake > Sediment | place: Indonesia: South Sulawesi... | reverse complement strand
AATCGGTCAAAGAACTGTCCAAGCGTTTAGATCTGGAGCCTCAAACCACCCTACGTCACATCGTAGTTTTAAGGCGAAGAGGCATGGTTACAGTGGACCGGGTTGAGGAGACTACGCCATTATATGCCGCCTTGGAAGTGGGAAGATGAAGGAAAAGATAGGCGCCGTCTTGGTCGTCGGAGGAGGAATCGCGGGAATACAAGCCTCTCTCGACTTAGCCGACTCAGGATTTAAAGTCTATCTACTCGATGAGTCGCCTAGTATAGGAGGCGTTATGGCTCAGCTAGACAAGACCTTCCCCACCAATGACTGCGCCATGTGTATCCTCGCGCCAAAGCTTGTGGGAGCTGGCAGGCACCCAAACATTCACCTCATAACAAATGCAGATATAAAGAGGGCTGACGGTGAAGCTGGCAATTTTAAAGTTACAATTACGAGAAGAGCCCGATTTGTGAATGGGGAGAAGTGCACGGGCTGCGGCATTTGCGCCCAGAAATGCCCCGTTGAAGCCATCGATGAATTTAACCAAGGCTTAGGTGATAGGAGTAGCATATTTGTAAAATATCCGCAAGCTGTGCCACTCACCTACATGATTGATAGGGATAAGTGCATTGGGTGCGGCACATGCCAAGAGGTCTGTAAAGCAGGCGCAGTAAATTATGACGACAAAGAAGAGGAAGCCATACTAAGTGTTGGTTCAATCATACTGGCGCCCGGCTTCGAAGAGTTTGACCCCAACCTAAAAAGTGAGTATGGTTATGGCCGATCCCCAAATATTCTGTCCAGCATCGAGTTTGAACGAATTCTAAGTGCTTCTGGCCCATATGGCGGGATGGTCCTACGTCCATCGGATGGCGAGATTCCGCGAAAGATAGCATTCATTCAATGTGTAGGTTCACGTGACGCCAAAGTTGGAAATAATTACTGTTCCTCAGCTTGTTGTATGTATGCTATAAAGGAGGCGGTCATAGCCAAGGAGCACACGCCTGGCGTTGAATGTACCCTTTTCTTTATGGATGCCCGCGCCTACGGCAAGGAGTTTGACGCCTACTACAGCCGGGCAGGGGAAGAATACGGAGTGAAATTCGTTCGATCCAGGGTCGCTCGTATAGAGGAGATTCCGATCTCACGAAACCTCATAGTGAGACATGTTGTAGGGGAGGAACCTAAGGACGAAGAATTTAATCTTGTGGTTCTATCAGTAGGAATGAGACCACCCAAGAACACAAAGGAACTGGCCAAAAATCTTGGTATCCATCTGAATGGGTACGACTTCTGTTACACAACTACTTTTTCGCCACTGGAAACCTCTAGGCCTGGAATCTATGTCTGCGGAGCCTTTGCTGCTCCCAAGGATATTCCAGAGAGCGTAGCCCAAGCAAGCGGGGCTGCGGCTAAGGCAGCTAGCATCATTGCCTCCGAGAGGGGAAAACTCACATCTGTGAAGGAATATCCTCCAGAGGTGGATGTGTCTCGTGAGGAGTCCCGCATCGGTGTGTTTGTTTGTCACTGTGGTATCAACATAGGCGGCGTAGTCAATGTTCCTGAGGTTGTAGAGTATGTTAAAACCCTACCCAATGTCGTCTACGCGGAGCATAATCTCTACACATGTTCACAAGATACACAGAAGAGAATACGTGAGAAAATAAAGGAACTTAACATCAATCGTGTAATCGTAGCTTCATGCACCCCTAGAACCCACGAGCCCCTCTTTCGAGAAACCATCCGAGAAGCTGGGCTGAACATCTATTTATTTGAGATGGCAAACATCCGAGACCAATGTTCATGGGTCCATATGCACGAGCCGAAAGAAGCAACGGAAAAGGCAAAGGACTTGGTGAGATCTATTGTAGCGAAAGCCCGTATGTTGCAGCCGCTACCGAAACCACTGATCAATGTCGTGCCATCCGGCTTGGTATTAGGTGGTGGCTTGTCAGGTATGATTGCTGCATTAGAGCTGGCAAAACAAGGCTTCGATGTGCACTTAGTAGAGAAGGAGAAAGAGCTTGGAGGACACCTACGCAAAATCTACTACTTGCTTGGGTCCGAAGACCCTCAAGACAAGCTGAGATCCATTATAAATGAAGTTATGGAGAACGAGAAGATTCATGTCTATCTAAATACTGAAGTCGCTGATGTAAATGGATACATTGGAAACTTTAAGACAACGCTAAATCACAATGGAGAGAAGAAACTGATCGAGCATGGCATTGTGATCGTAGCAACTGGCGCTATAGAATATGAGCCAACTGAGTATTTCTATGGTGTAAATGAGGAAGTGATCACTCAGCATGAGCTAGAGGAACGACTGGCTAATGGCAAGTTTAATGCAAAAACAATTGCCATGATCCAGTGTGTAGGCTCAAGAAATGAGGAGCGCCCAAACTGTTCTCGAATATGCTGCGCCCAAGCCGTCAAGAACGCGCTCAAAATCAAAGAGATAAGCCCAGAAACAGATGTATACGTTCTGTATAAGGACATTCGGACATATGCGTTTAAAGAGGACTACTATCGTGAAGCCGCTTCTAAGGGAGTCTTATTCATACGTTATGATGACGAAAACAAGCCTAAGGTCACTCAAGAAAATGGGAAACTCCGCCTTCTAGTCTGGGAGCCCGTGTTGGATATGTGGTTTCCTGTCGAACCGAATCTTCTAGTGCTAAGCGTAGCCACCATACCAAATCCCGACAATGAACGCATAGCAAAGATGTTGAAAGTCCCACTAACCAAAGATGGATTCTTCCTAGAAGCACACATGAAGCTTCGCCCTGTCGACTTCGCCACTGATGGCGTATTTCTATGCGGATTGGCGCACTCGCCGAAGTTCATTGAAGAGAGCATCTCACAGGCATGTGCAGCTACAGCCCGAGCCGTCACAGTCCTGTCTAAGAAGGCGTTAGAAGTGGAGGGAGCCATAGCGAATGTGGACGAGGACCTCTGCAGTGGGTGCCGAATTTGCGAGTCAGTTTGTGAATATGGCGCTATCGAAATGAGAGAGAAAGAAGGAAAGCAACGGGCGCATGTTCTCGAAGCCCTATGTAAAGGTTGTGGTGTTTGCGGCTCCTCATGTCCCACGGGGGCAATATCTATGCTTCACTTCACTGATGATCAAATCCTTGCTCAGGTCAGAGCAGCATTAATGGAGGAAGCGAAGTATGACTGAATTCAAACCGAGAATCGTTGGGTTCTTGTGCAACTGGTGCTCTTACGCTGGCGCTGATTTAGCTGGTGTTAGCCGAGTTCAGTATCCTCCAACCATTCGAATAGTGAGAGTGATGTGCTCTGGCAGAGTCGACCCGATTTTCATCATTGAAGCCTTCAGAAGAGGGGCAGACGGGGTTCTCGTCGCTGGCTGTCATCCAGGTGACTGCCATTACCTCGCTGGCAATTACAAGGCACAACGAAGAGTGGTCATGCTGAAAAGGCTATTAGAACAGTTCGGTATCGAACCTGAGCGTCTCAGGCTGGATTGGGTGTCTGCTTCTGAGGGAGACAGATTCGCAAGACTTATCAAGGATATGACCGAGGAGATAAAAAAACTCGGTCCTAGCGCCTTAAAGATTGGAGGTTAAAAATAATGTTGGAAAAGGGAAATCACCCCAAAGTAATTTCGAGTAAACGCATCTTAACTCTCAAGCACTTCATGATTACATAAAGTGGTGATCTTGTGGAAAAGCTGAAATTTGCCTTCTACTGGGCTGCCAGTTGCGGAGGCTGTGAGATCACGGTTCTCGATATAAACGAGAAAATTCTAGATGTGGTGGCCCTTGCCGACATCGTCTTCTGGCCAGTCGCCATGGATATCAAGTATAAAGACGTGGAGGCTATGAAGGACGAAAGCATAGATGTATGTTTCTTCAACGGCTCGATTCGAACCGAAGAACAGGAGCACATGGCTAAGCTACTGCGAAAGAAATCGAAGGTCCTAGTAGCCTTCGGCTCTTGCGCCCACCTAGGCGGTATTCCAGGACTAGCAAACATTGCGAACAAAAAAGAGGTGTTTGATAGGGCGTACTTGCAGAATCCCTCAACACAGAATCCTAGCGCAGTTACCCCACAAACCTCAACTCAAGCGAAAGAAGGAACGCTGAGCTTACCTGAATTCTATGACACGGTGAAGACGCTAGATCATACTGTAGACGTAGACTATTACCTGCCTGGATGCCCGCCGCCAGCTAAACAAGTGGCGAAAGCAGTTGAAGCTATTGCCAAAAACGAGTTACCTCCACGGGGTTCGGTGTTGGCTCCCCAGACATCTGTCTGCGATGAATGTCCTAGAAAAAAGGAGAAGAAAAAAATTTCTAAAATATACCGAGTGTATGAGATCACACCTGAACCTGAGAAGTGCCTCTTAGAGCAAGGAATCCTTTGTATGGGACCAGCAACCCGCGGAGGATGCGAGGCACAATGTGTCAGCGCGGACATGCCATGCACTGGATGCGGAGGTCCATGCCCTAACGAGGCTGAGCAAGGAGCAGCGATAATCAGCGCGCTTTCCTCTATAATCGGGTTGGACGAGGAAAAGGAGAGATCATACGACGTTGAAAAGCTAATTGCCCAGATCAAAGATCCACTAGGGACCTTTTACCGGTATTCACTACCAGCTTCGCTACTGCGTAGGAGAGTCATCAAAGAATGAACAGACAAATACCAATAACCATAGAGCCAATAACAAGGTTAGAAGGCCACGGGAAAATCTCGATTTTCCTAGACGAGGAAGGTAACGTTGAAAATGCTTACCTCCAAGTTCCAGAGCTTAGAGGATTCGAAAGATTCTGCGAAGGTAGAAAAGCCGAGGATTTACCCCAGATAACGCCTAGGATTTGCGGTGTCTGCCCAGTTGCACATCATTTTGCCTCTACGAAAGCCTTAGATGCCGCATTTAATGTAGAGCCTCCTCCAGCCGCTAAGAAGCTTCGGGAGCTTATGTACAGCGGTTACTACGTGTATGACCATACTCTTCATTTCTACTTTCTAGGAGCTCCAGACTTTGTTGTAGGCCCGGATGCCCCTCCTGCTGAAAGGAACATCATAGGCGTCATAAAAAAGGTAGGCTTGGACATCGCAAAGGAGGTAATAAAGCATAGGGCCTATGGGCAAAGGATCACAGCTATAATTGGTGGGAAGGCCACCCATCCCGTGTGCGGATTGCCCGGGGGCGTTTCAAAGCCATTAAAGGAGGAGGAGAGGCAGGAAATCGAGAAGATGGCGGAGTCTAGTGTTGATTTTGCGAAGTTCACCTTGAAAATCTTTGAGGACGTGGTGTTGAAGAACAAGAAGTATGTTGACCTGATCTTAAGCGACGCATACGCTCTACCAACCTATTATATGGGTTTAGTTGACCCAGACAACAAGGTTAACTTCTATAATGGAAACGTACGGGTGGTTGACCCAGAAGGTAGGGAGTTTACAAAGTTCGCACAGTCTGACTACTTGGATGTGATTGAGGAACATGTGGAAGAATGGACCTATGTGAAATTGCCTTACCTTAAGAAGGTTGGATGGAAAGGTTTGGTCAACGGACCTTTCAGCGGCATTTACAGAGTTGGGCCACTTGCACGGCTGAACGCTTCAGAAGGCATGGCAACGCCTCTGGCCCAACAAGAATATGAGAGAATGTATGAGACTCTAGGCGGAAAACCTGTGCACTCGACTCTAGCTTTTCACTGGGCTAGGCTTATAGAACTATTGTATGCAGCTGAAAGGACTTTGGAGCTGAGCCGAGATAAAGAGATCATTAGCAAGGAGATCCGCAATAAGCCGGGCAATCCCGGAGAAGGTGTTGGAATAATCGAGGCAGCAAGGGGAACATTGATCCACCACTACCAACTCGACGAAGAAGGCCTAGCCAAAAAAGTTAACCTGATAGTAGCTACAACGAATAACGCTCCAGCGATTTGTATGTCCATCAGGGACGCGGCTAAAGGCCTTATACATGGTGGAGTAGTTAGTGAGGGCTTATTAAACATGATAGAAATGGCATTCAGAGCCTATGACCCTTGTTTTGCGTGCGCCACACATTTTGCAGTCGGGCAGATGCCTCTTGAAGTGAAGATTTACGATAATGAAAAAAGGCTACTAGTGACTCTAAAAAGATAACTTATTATGCTATCATTATCATAACTATAGCAAAATATTGTAGCTGCAATGATTCTTAGATTAGTATCCAGATCAGCTCTTTCCCTAAAAGGATTCTTCTCCGATCAGCTTCCCATTGTAGGGCATTTCAATCGTTTTGGTCTTTGTTTAAGCATGTCTAGGTATTGTTCCTTCCCTATCTGATTTGCGATACGGATTTCATTGTCTGCAAAGCATTGTACCACGTGAAGGGGCTCAAATCCACAAAGCTGCCCTTCGATATATTTATACCTCATCGTAATTCTTTCATGTTCATCATACGCACATTTACAAAACAAATCAGGAATATGGCATGCCCATAAGCCAGGACAGCCTTTCGTTTCAATAAGTCTACAAGTTCGATTCAGTTCCATGATAATCCTTCTCTCCTTATCTTATATATAACAGATAACATGCTTATAAATTCTACTATAATTAATATTTTGGGATAAATTTACTCTAAATATGTGATTTTGTCCCATTAATTTGTTATTTTTGAAAAAAAATATTTAATTAATTCATTCAAGACTGAGATAAGAAGCCTACACCTTAAACTAGGCTAGTGACCTATTTTTTACATGTGCTGTACGATATTTCCAACCAGAAATGAGAGAATATTTGCTACGACTTGTTTTCTTCTAGCAAGCTGTATACAAGCTGGTTGTCTCGTTCGCCTATAATTAGTATTTTTCCAAACTCCCTCATGGCCATTAGATGCTTTAAGAGTTTTGACTTTTCAATGCTTGTGGCCTTTGATAGTTCATCTATGGTTGATGGACCTTGATTTTTCATCTCTTGAATTACAAGATTTCTTTCTCTGATGCGTTCCTGCATCTCCTTCGCCTTTTCTGGCTCTATCTTGGGTTTTTTCGACAAGGCTTCCACTTCCTTGGGAAAATATATTCATACTTGAGGCAGTATATAAAAATAATTGACTGTGTAATCAATATCCAGATAGATAGATGAAGATACAAGTAAACTCTATAACTACGAAAAGTGGGGATGGAGATATCCTTGAGTAGGAGTTTGTCAGAAGTAAAATTTGAAGAGTTCAAGGACAAAAGCTTCGAGATAATTCTTATAGTTGAAATGCTGTGTGAAGTTTGCGAGAAACCATTGAGAATGAAAGACAAGTTTCTTAGGAAAATCCAAATCTTAAGTAGAGAAGATTATCGGAATCTTCGAGATAGGGCAAAGGTCCATGATCGGGTTGAAATTGATGTTGAAAACAGCCGAATCTACTTTTACGATCATGACTTTCCCGGTGATGTTCACCCAGAATGTATAGAGAAACTAAGTTTAATGCGCTCTAGGTGAGTTTATATAAATACTGCCTATTTTTTTCCCCAACCTCGCCTATTACACCATTTCTTCTAAGGGCTATTATATGTTGTACTATTCTACTTGGTTGGAGACCGGTCAACTGTGAAAGTTCTTCCACCGTAAGCGGGCCTCTCTCTTTTATAGCTCCAATCATCATATGTCTTTCAATCTCTTCCTGCATTATCGAATCTACGACTTGCTGGTATCTGTTCTCATCAATATCTACTTTTATTTGCGATCTTCCAGTAACCCATCTAAGCCTTCGGGACTTAAAAGCCTCTATTGCCGCATTAGTTTTTCTTATTAAATTTTCCCTTTTACTCATCTTTTTCACCTATCTAGGGTTATGAATAAGTCTAAAGGGGCTTGGTCCCAACTGTTTCATTTGCTGCGTCATCTCTCGGACGAGAGCTGCGAATTTCCCCCCTTCACTTGCCGAGATCCATTCTAGCCTTACACGCCCAGGTTCTATTCCTATTCTGTCCACAGCTTTCTTTACGTAATCAAATCTTTTCTCCATTATGTAGTTTCCTTTTTGGTAGTGGCAATCGCCGGGGTGGCAGCCAGCAACTAGGACGCCATCAGCTCCCATTCTTAGGGCTTCCAGCACAAACGTGGGGTCTATTCTTCCTGTGCACATTACTCGAATTATTCTTATGTTTGGGGGATATTCAAAACGGCTTGTCCCAGCTAGGTCTGCGCCTGCATAGGAACACCAGTTACAGCAAAAAGCCACAATCAACGGTTCAAATCCTTCTTCCACTCTCTCTCCCTTTTCAGATTTATCCATTATGATCCCACCTCCTTCAAGCTTTCGGGGATCAAAAGAGCCTTTACCTGTGCGAGAATTTGGGAGTCGCCAAAGTGACGCATGATTATTGCTCGGCTAGGGCATTCTGCAGCGCACGAACCGCACCCTCTGCAAAGTATTTCTAGAATTTTCGATTTCCCATTTTCAATTTTTGGTGCTGAATAAGGACATATTTCCTCGCATAGTCCACATCCAAGGCATAAATCTTCATCCACAAAGGCAGTTATAGCATCAGTTCTAACTTTCCTGTTGCCCATTAGTATTGATGCTCTGGCTGATGCCGCTTCGCCAGAAATGATGCTTTCAGAAACATCTTTTGGCCCTGAAACAGTGCCAGCGATAAAGATGCCATCAACATTTGTATCAACTGGTCTTAGCTTCAGGTGGGCTTCCATCAGAAAGCCATCAGTCGCTATAGGTATCTTTAGCATTCTCGCATGTATTACTTCGCCCTTACGGGGCCTCAGAGGTGTCGAAAGCACAACCCAGTCTGCTAGAAATTTTACTTCAAGTCCAGACAGAGCATCATAAGCTTCAACATTAAGCTTGCCTTCCGATGTCTGAGTTATTTCCGGCGGGACCTCTTCTATATGCCTTATGAATCTCACCTCGAGGTCTCTTGCCATTTTATAGAAGTCTTCATATTCCTTGTAAACCCTTAGATCTGTGAAAAGAATAACAACGTCTGTTTCCGGTGTTTGCTCCTTTATGAGAATGGCATTTTTAATAGCATTCATGCAGCATATTCTTGAACAATATGGCCATCCTTCCTCTTTGCGTGCTTTAAGGATTCTTCTCAAAAGTTCAGCAGTGTCTGATTTCGGGAAAGCCTCTAGTGCAGAAGGTCTGATTTCACCTTTTCTCGCACCTACGCATTGTATCATTACGATTCTTTCGGGTTTTCCTAGATTTCCCTTCCTTAATATTCCGTCAAGTTCTTCTTGCGTTATAACTCTGTCGTAGACCCCGTATTGATATAACCCTTGGGGTGGTTGATAGTTCAGGGCACCACAAGCGACGATGATTGTGCCCACATTTATCTCCCTATCACCCTCTGGGGTTGTTAGGATGATGTTAAAGTTACCAACGTATCCTGAAACTTCTTTTAAGATTGTGGAAGTCATGAGCTCGATGTTTTTATGGGATTCTACAGCTTTTATCAGTGGATCTATGACCTCCGAAGAATCAGCCAATGTTGGATACAGCTTATAAAGTCGCCGAACGATTCCACCTGGTTCTTTTTCCCTCTCAATTAAATATACTTTGAACCCTTGGTTTGCCATGGAGAGGGCTGATGTTATTCCCGCGACGCCAGCTCCGATTACAAGTGAAGTACCTTTAACCTCGACCTCTGGTTCTGTCTGAGGTTGAAGTAAGGCAGCTTTTGCTACGGCCATCCTAACAAGGTCCTTGGCTTTTTCTGTTGCCTTTTCTGGTTCATGCATGTGTACCCATGAGCATTGGTCTCGGATGTTTGCCATCTCAAATAGGTATGGATTAAGTCCAGCTTCCTGCACCGCTCCTCTGAAGAGGGGTTCATGCGTCCGGGGAGTACATGAAGCCACAACAACACGGTTAAGATTGTGTTCTTCTATTGCTTTCTTTATTGCTGCTAGTCCCGCCTCTGAGCAAGTGTAGAGGCTATGTTCGGCATAAGTGACATGTGGTTGTTTCCTAACGTATTCTGTTACTTCTGGAACGTTAACTACGCCGCCTATGTTAACTCCACAGTGGCAAACAAATACACCTACACGTGGTCCCTCGTTCATCTATGACACCTCCTTGCTTGTTAAAATTTGAGCGATCCGTGCGGCCGTAGCGCTCCCTTGAGTTATGGAGTCTGGGATGTCCCCAGTTT
>Ga0315312_1003488_pt1 | contig 10110 bp, 8 predicted proteins | sample TDP7_MG_FD_203629 | JGI IMG/M metagenome (GOLD analysis project Ga0315312, IMG submission 203629) | Freshwater sediment microbial communities from Lake Towuti, South Sulawesi, Indonesia - TDP7 | ecosystem: Environmental > Aquatic > Freshwater > Lake > Sediment | place: Indonesia: South Sulawesi... | reverse complement strand
ACTCAGGATCATCGCGGGACTGGAGCCCCCGGACGCGGGAAACATTCGCATCGATGGAAAAGCCGTGAACGATCTCCCCCCGAAAGATCGAGATCTAGCGATGATGTTCCAGTCATACGCCTTGTACCCCAACAAGACTGTGTACGGTAACCTCGCCTTTCCGCTCAAGAGTTACAAGGTCCCGGAGGCCGAGATCAAGAAAAGAGTCTCGGATGTGGCCGAAACTCTTGGAATCACGCCTTTGCTCCGCCGCCTTCCGGGTCAACTCAGCGGCGGAGAAAGACAACGCGTGGCAATGGGAAGAGCTATCATTCGAAATCCGAAGGCTTTCCTTCTAGACGAACCCCTGACCAATTTGGATGCGAAGCTAAGAGTCAACATGCGCGCGGAGTTGAAGAGGCTTCAGAGAGAGCTCGGTGCAACGACAATATTCGCCACTCCTGATCAACTGGAGGCATTGACGATGTCGGATAGGATCGCGATTATGAATCAAGGCAGGATTTTCCAAGACAGTTCACCGGAGACTATCTACGATCGTCCCAAAGATATCTTCACAGCCACATTTGTTGGTAGTCCCGCCATGAACATTCTTGACTGCACCATAGAAGAGAAGAAGGGAAGGGTCGTTCTTAGCACAGGTGAGTTCAGCCTAGATGTAGCAGGACTGGCGGAGCTCATACGCAAGGGAACGTCAGGGCCGGAGGCTTTGCTTGGAGTAAGACCTGAGCACATCATGCTTACTCGAGACAAGGCCGGCACACATTCCATAGGCGCAGAGGTGTACGTGACGGAACGCACAAGGCCAGAGCAGATAGTTCACCTCAAGGTTGGGAAAGCAATGATGCAAGCCATCGCGCCGCTCGCATTCCAATGCGAGCCCGGCCAGAGAGTATGGATGACGATCGACCTTGGAAAGATTCACGTCTTCGACAAGCTCACGCAAAACGCGATCGTCTAGTAGCGTTTGTTGAGGGAGGTTAGGGCTATGGCTAGAGTGCTGATCGAGAAACTGACGAAGAAGTTCGGAGACGTCACCGCCGTCGATAGCATCAGCGCCGAAATCTCGGACGGGGAATTCATGTGCATGTTGGGCCCGTCGGGATGCGGCAAGACGACAACTCTGCGAATGATCGCAGGGCTGGAGCAACAAGACGAGGGCGACATCTACATCGGAGACACCCTCGTGAACGATCTCCCTTCAAAGGATCGAGACATAGGCATGGTATTCCAGTTCTACGCCATGTATCCGGACAAGAATGTCTTCGAACAGATAGCCTTCCCGTTGCGCATGAGAAAGGTTCCCAAAGACGAGATCAAGAGGCGGGTCAGGGAGGTTGCAGAGATGCTTGGGATCGCGGAGTTCTTGAAGGAGCCAATGTCACGTCTCACGGTCGACCAGAAGCAGAAGATCGAGATAGGCAGGGCGATCGTGAGGCAACCTCAAGTCTATCTTCTTGACGAACCGCTTACGAACCTTGATGCCAAACTCAGGGCGCACATGAGAGCTGAACTGAAGAGAATCCAGAGTGAACTTAGGACAACCACAATCTACGTTACCCATGACCAACTTGAAGCGATGATCCTCGCGAGCAGGATAGCGATCATGGACAAAGGCAAGATAGTTCAGTACGATACTCCCGATAGGCTGTACGAACGACCTGTGGATCTTTTCGTCGCCGGATTCGTGGGAACTCCTCCTATGAACTTCGTTGACTGTACTCTGACTCGGGACAAAGACGGCTACAGACTTGACGCTGGAGACTTCAAGTATGACGTCAGCGACATGGCCGAACTCTTTGGCAAGTCGTCAGCTCGTAGCGAACTGATTCTCGGCATCCGGCCGGAGGATCTTAAGATTGCCGAGCGACCGACCGACAGGGACGCGATTGAGGCCCAAGTTGACATCATTGAACCGTTGGGTAGCAGAATGATCGTCAACCTAAAGGTAGGCAACCACTACTTGAAAGCCAATACCCGTGCAATCCCTCTCCAGCCCAACGAGAAAGTCAAGATCATTCTCGACAAGAACAAGATCCACATCTTCGACAAGAAGGCCTCGACAGCTATCGTCTAGGCGTACGTTCGTCACAGAGATCTTGTCACGGAGACTACGCGACACTCCAAAAGTCTTTTTACGACCTGTTCCCGTACCCTCACAACATGACAGAAGAGAATCTGCTCTACCGCGATCCTGCGTCTTTTCCCGATCTTGGTCCTCAAGAACGAGAGAACCTGCGCGTTGTCATGGAAGAACTGAAGGGATGGGATACACAGAGCGTGGATCGCGTACTCTCGGTGATGGCAAAGGATGCCGTGTATCATGACATCACCCTCCCGCCAGCTAAGGGATGGGAGGGAATTCGGAAGTTCGGAGAAGGGTGGGTCAAAGCAGCGCCCGACTTTCATGTTTTTGTGGAAAAATTCGTCGTGCAGGGAGAGAATGTTGTCAACATGGGGCGAATCTCTGGGACCATCAAGGGACAATACTTTGGGCTTCCTGCTACTGGAAAACGCTTCGATTGCATGTACTGTCAAGTGGCCACTGTCAAGAACGGCAAGATCGTTTACGTAAGAGACCACTGGGACTCGATCACAATGTCGAAACAAGTCGGGTGGTCTAATCCCTAGCCAACGCCATTGGAACCCAGTAACGCTACAGCGCCGAGCTGTCACCGTCGATGCTCTCAATGCAGATGCCCGTCGCCAGGAGGCCTTCACGCAAGTTTCCAGACTTCTGGTGCTTGGGCCGAAGGTTGTCGAAAGGAAAGGAAATCGGCGTAGGTGCTTCAGAAAGGAAAGCAAAGAGATAAGTGTTTAATATTCAGCCTACGCCCTCACTGCTTGGAGATGATTTGATTGACAGACGACGTCTCCACTGGAAAAATGAAGAATCTATCCGAACAGAAAGGAACTGATCGGCGAAGATTTCTCAAGTACGGCGCAGGCGTGGTTGTTGTGGCCGCAGCAGCCGCGGCAGGATACTACGCGCTCCAACCGGCCCCTAGCCCACCAACACCCACAACCACAGCAGCAACAACCCTGCCGCCAACGCCAACAACTACCGCTCCTCCTCCGCCACCGGCGCCAGTCACAATAAACGCATACTATCCTGCCCACAACAATTGGCTGGCTTCAGACGCTGTGCTAAACCCGTTTACTCAGAAGACGGGAATCAAGGTCAATGCAATCGTCGACTCGTTCTTCGTAATCCACGACAAACTCGCAAGCACCTTCGCTTCTGGGGTTTACGCCTACGACGCATGCTACGCCTGGGGCGCTTGGATGAGCGAGTTTCTGGAGTTCTTCCAGCCTCTCGATGCGCTAGGTCTTGAAGTGCCTTCAGACCTGAAGGATGACCTCATTCCTTGGACCCGAATAGCGCCCACCTTCAAGGGCAGGTGGTACGGTCTGCCCAATGCATTCTGGGTCATGCTCCTCCACACGAACAAGAAGATGTTCGATGAAGCAGGATTGGCGGTTCCTACAAGCTGGGACAAGTTCCTTGGGACGTGCGAGGCGCTAAAGAAGAAGTTTGGACGCGACGGGGTCTACCCGTTTGCTGCCGGCTTCCAGCAAGGATATCTGTTTCCGCACTACTGCGCGTTCTTGCACGGAAACGGAGGCTCCCTTTGGGCTAACGACGCCAAGCGAACCGTGACTTGCGATAGCAAGGAAGCCATAGCCGCAGTAGAGGACATGATCACACTCTATGACAACTACATGGACCCTGGTGCAATAGAATGGATTGCAGGCGTTCAAAGTGGAAAAGCATTCTACACTGAGAAGGCCGCGATGACTCTATACTATCCTTGGCACTCGATTGTAGCGACGAAGTACTACAACCTGACAACCGTTGCGGCGTTGTGGCCGGGTAAGAAGACGCGATCGGGTTCTGGCTCGGCCGCCGAAGCAATGGCGATTCCAAAGACAGCAAAGTATCCCAAGGAAGCCTTCGAGCTGATGAAGTACAACGCCAGCGCAGACATCGACGTAGGAAAGCCTTTGGCCGCTGATGACAAGTACGAAAGCACCTGGCCGATCAGAAAATCCAGCTACGACGACCCGCGGCTTGCGAATCTGGTCTACCCCGGCTTCGTCAAGCTCGTCAGAGAACAAGCAAGCTATCGTTGCACCCGATACGAGCGGCCTGCCTATCAGAAGATCAATGACATAATCGAGGCCGAGATCGTGAACGCTCTAAAGAAAGTCAAAACTGCTGAAGGTGCGATGAAGGACGCCGCAGATTTGATCAAACCAATAGTGGATGACGAGTACGCGAAGTATGGCGGCGGATACGAGGATCCTTGGGACACGATGCCTCACTAGAAAAGTGTCATTTTGGTGAGTTCAGCTGGCACAGGCAGGACCTAAGGGAGAAGCCAAGTTCGCGCTGTCGCTTCTCTCACCCCTCTTTGTTTTGATCGCCGTTTTCATTGTCTTCCCGCTAGTTTATTCGTTGTACCTGACGTTCAACAGCTTCAGCTTGCGTGACTTGGTTCCGACTTTTGTCGGTCTGGGCAACTACTTCAAGACTGCTCAGGACAAGCTGTTCATCGCTGCGCTGACTCAAACGACCTACTTCACTCTGCTGACAATGCTCACAGGTATTCCGCTTGCAATTGGATTGGCGCTTGTTCTGAACGAGGACTTCCCCGGACGAACGCTCGCGCGAGTATGCCTGTTAATTCCTTGGGCCATGCCTCCGATAACTGTCGCAATAATGTTCTCATACATTCTGAACACATCATTTGGAGTGGTCAATTTTCTCCTCAGATCGCTCGGATTAACTGCCACCTCGATAACGTTCTTCGGAGACCCAAATCTAGCCCTCAACTCTCTCGTGTTGATAAACCTCTGGAAGATAACGCCTCTATACGCGATAATCTTCTTGTCTGCGTTGCAGAACATCCCGTCCGAGGTTGTCGAGTCTGCAAAGGTCTATGGGGCGAACGCCGTCCGACGGTTCACGACTGTGACGCTGCCATACCTTCGGCCTACTGTAGTTGTCATCGCGATACTTTCGGGCCTTCTCTCTCTCCAAGTGTTCGACATCATCATCTCAATCACGAATGGCGGACCTGGTTTCAAGACGTACATGCTCTACTTCTACGCCTACAAGGTAACCTTCGATTGGCTCGACGCGGGGTACGGTGCTACAGTCTCATACATTGTGACTGCGATCTCAGTGATATTTGCTCTCCTTATTCTGAGATACAGAAGAACAAGGTGAATCATTTGGTTTCGAGCCGAGCCGCTAGAAAAAGGAAGCAACTCTTGGCTGCCATTCTGGGATTTGGTTTCATGCTTATCGTCTTACTTCCCTTCTTGTGGATGCTCCTGGCTAGCTTCCAGCCAGAGGCTGACCTGATAACCCTACCACCCTTCCCATTCAGGTCGACTACTCTCTATCTTGACAACTACCAAATCGCACTAAGCTACAAGCCGTTCACCAACGCGATATTGACGAGCATCGCAGTTGCCCTGGTGACCACAGGTCTTGTCATGTCTGCGGGGGCTCTGGGAGCTTACGCCCTGGCACGGCTTCGATTCAGGGGCCGCGAGACCATATTCAAAAGCATCATGGTGATCTACATGCTGCCCGGGCTGGCCATGTTGATCCCTCTGGTTATTGTTATGAAAATCCTCGGCCTGCTTGACTCTATTCCAGGCTTGATAATGGCGCATACTGTCTACATTCTACCGCTGATGACATGGTTCTTGGTCGGCATATTCGAGGGCGTCCCAACAGAGATCGAAGAAGCAGCACAGATTGACGGAAGATCCAAGATGGGAGCGCTCCTTCGAGTGATAATCCCGCTTTCGATATCGGGTTTCTTTCTGATAACGGTGTTCTGCTTCGTTCTTTCATGGAATGAGCTGATGTTTGCCAAGGTCGTGGGAATCTTCAGAGTGAAAATGCTTCAACCTGCAATCTTTGAATTTCTGAGCCCGACCAGCGTAACATACTCGACCTTGGCGGCTGCAAGCATGATCTCGAGCCTCCCAGTGGTGCTCTTGGCCATCATTCTCCAGAGATACATCATAGCGGGCATTCTGAAAGGCGCCGTTAAGTAGACGAAGGCTTGGGAAAAGGTTACAGCTTGGTGAATGCGCATGGCAACGAAACTGAAGATAGGCAGCTCACCCGATGTGGTCGAGTACCATCCTGTTGATCTGTTCAATAGGGCGGCCAAATACGAAGAGGCTGGTTTCGACTATCTGTGGGAGGGAGACCACACCCTGCCGTGGCATCATACCGGGGGGCACTGCAGCAGTGGTACTGTAATGCTTGAAGCTTACTTGGCAACGACGAAGAGAATCAAAGCAGGTTTCATGGTTCTTTCTCCCATAGGCATTAGAAACAACCCAGTTGACGTCGCTCTAATCTCCGCCACTATGGCTAACCTCCATCCAGGTCGCTTCGCCCTATGCGTTGGAACAGGCGAAGCAATGAATGAACGGACAACCGTTGGCTTCTGGCCTTCCACAAAAGAAAGAATTGAACGCCTGGAAGAGGCGATCCAAATAATAAACATGTGTTGGACTAGCAAGGATTACTTCAAGTTCAGAGGAAAATACTTCAAGCCCTTCTTCTACATGTACGATAAAGCTCCGGAGCGCATACCACTGTACTGCGCGGCGAACGGCCCCCGATGCGCTAGGATCGCGGGGAAGTACGCTGATGGCTTCGTGAGTATAAACCCGCCCCAATACTACAAGGACACTATCATACCCGCGGTCACCCAAGGAGCACAGCAGGCCGGAAGGGATGCACGCCAGATAGAGAGGGCAGCTTGGATTAGCACGTTTTACGATCCTGATATGGAAAAGGCACTTCAGAGTGCTAGGCGTTACGCAGGTCTGTTGATACCAGAGTGCTATCATTCCATAGACGATCCAAGGATCATAGAAGCCCGTGCAAGCCTAGTCCGCGACGATATCTTAGCGAAAGTATTTGGAATAGCCACGTCCGCTGATGAGTTGATATCAAGAGTCGAGGAATACATCAAGGTAGGAGTAGACCACCCAATCTTGGCTGAGGGTTCACCGGACCCTGATGGTGCAATGCCAGTTTACAAGAAGGTCATACAGTATCTGCGTGATACATACAAGGACGTACCTGTCCGCTAACTGCGTTGAGGAGATTCAAGAATAATCTTTCCGCTCTTGAAGTTCCTTGGTAGGTTCAAGCCGAGGTGAAAACTAGACCAGACTCTGAGTTCGGGCCCACGACCACATATCTTGACAACTACGAAATTGCCTTAAGCTGCGTGGGGTCTCTCCCCGATCTCTGCTGAGGCAAGCCCTTTACGAGCGCGATGCTCACAAGCATCACAAGTGCCTTGCTCTTACTACAGTCGCGGGGTAGTCTTTTAAATCGTGCCAAAACTACCTGTCTATGGACAGGTGACGAACGTGAAGTTTGACAAGATCATCAAGAACGGAAAAGTTGTCGATGGGACCGGCAACCCGTGGTATGAAGCTGACGTTGGGATCGAAGGAGAACGAATCCGCGAGATCGGAGTCTTGCCAGCCTCGTCAGCCGAAGTGGTAATCGATGCAAAGGGACTGTTGGTGTCACCTGGTTTCATTGACATACACGGTCATTCGGACCTTGTGTACCCTCTTCCAGACAACGCGTCAATCTTGAGTCCATTTGTGTGTCAAGGTACTACGACTCAAGTCATTGGAAACTGCGGCATAAGTCCGTCCCCGGTAGACAAGGATAGCCTTCCTCTCATGAAAGGATACCTGGCGCTGATTACGGCAAGGGACATACCGTGGAACTGGTCATCCTTCAGCGATTACCTCGCAGTCCTAGAGAAGACTGGGGTTGTTATGAATGTCGCGCCCTTGGTTGGACAGGGCGCTATCCGGTTCTCAGTAATGGGCGCAAAGGCCGCTGAGCCTACAAAGAACGAGACGGACGATATGAGGGCGATATTGGCTCGGACGATGGAAGAGGGTGCGATTGGCATGTCATCGGGCTTGATATATCCTCCTGGAATGTGGACCACCACCGAAGATTTGATCGACCTCTGCCATGTAGTCGCGCGTTACGGTGGTGTCTTCACGTGTCACGTTCGAGGCTCTAGCGAGACCGCGATAGAATCAGAAAGAGAAATAATTGAGATAGGGAGAAAGACTGGAGTCAGAGTAGAGCATTCCCATTCCGAGGCCTTCGGCAGGCCGCATTGGCCCAAGGTCAGGGAGACGATGCGGTTAGATGAAGAAGCTAGAAGCCAGGGAATCGACATAGCGTTCGATGTCATACCTTACACCACAGCAAACACATACCTGACCGCAATCTTTCCGCCATGGTCCCTTGAAGGCGGTGTACCCAAGCTCATCGAGCGGCTCAGCGACGAAACAACTCGAGCCAAGATCCGATATGACGTAGAACATAAGGTGCCTGAGTGGCCCCCCTGGAAGCCAGGCGGCTGGCCTCACAACCTCGTGGAGGCGACGGGGTGGGAGAACATAAGTCTACTTTACTTGGGCAGCGAGAAGAACCGAAAGCTGCTTGGAAAGAGCTTGGCGGAGATAGGCACACTGCAGGGAAAGCACCCCTTCGATGCAGCAGCAGACCTTGTCATAGAAGAGAGAGCTGATGTGATGGCCTTGTACGCAGGTGTCAGCGGCGATCTGACAGATGAAGAACATTTGAAACTACTTCTACGACATCCTCTAGCCTCAATCGGCCCTGATGCCATCGTCGTTGGGAAGGGAATTCCTCATCCCGCAGCCTACGGAAGCTTTCCCAGGGTCATTGGCCGGTATGGGCGTGACCTGAGGCTATTCACGATCGAGGAGGCGGTCAGAAAGATGACCTCTCTACCCTCACAACGGATGGGACTCAAAGAAAGAGGCCTTCTGTTGAGAGGTTACTATGCCGATATCGTTGCGTTCAACCCTGAAACAATGATCGACAAGGCCACATATGACAATCCGTTCCAGTTGCCAACAGGAGTCGAATACGTGGTCATAAACGGCAAGCTGGTCGTCGAACGGGGTAAACACAACACGAAAATGTTTGCAGGAAAAGTCCTACGCCGAACCGGGGCCGGAACAGCCTAATGTCATGTATAGATAACTTGATCAACCAAAAGCTTCGAGCGCGTCTACGGCCACCATTTCTTGCTACGTGGAATGGCTATTACCTCTCGAATCTCGAGTCTCCTGTTTGTGTCCTTTGAGAATATCATCGCCGGGTAGGTTGCGCGCATGATCGCGGCTGAGTCCGCGCCGCTCCCGGAACCTCCAACCCCGATGACATCTTGGTATGGTTCGATGTATCCGCAAGCCACCGCAGTGAGAACAACCTCCACAGCCACCTTCAGGCCTTGACCGAAGGAGTACAGAGTCTCACGGACGACGTACTCCGGAGAGGGGGAAACCCACTTGCTACCCTCGAAGACTGAGCTATGAAGTACGTAGGGAACTTTGTCGATTATCCCGGCTCCGAGCTTTTCGAGGTCTGCTCGAAGATCGGGATCCATGCACGGCCACTTCTCCGCCCATTCTCTTCTGTAGGGGCTTTCGGAGACACAGAAGATCTTCGCTTTTCCGCCGACGGCTTTCGCAAACTTCAAAGCGGTCTTTCCAGACGTGCTGGCCACAACGACGATCCTAATCCCCGTTAGTTCGAGCCTCTTCAGGACCGCCTCAATCACATCGTCAGTGTTCTCTTCGCCAGGAGTTTCGAAATAGTAGTCCTCTCTGACCAGCTTTGCCATGGCAAATCCGCAAGAGCTGTTGTCTATTGTTCTTATATCGCTTGTGCGCTGTTCACTCTGTCGCCACAAACGGAAACATTAGCGACCGCGCTGCTTCTCGGAAACTCTTGAGAAACCAATCAATAGTGCGCCAATTATGACCATTACCGATCCTGCAAGTTGGGTTAGGTTTGGAGTTTCACGAAGGAACAAATAGGCCAGATATATCGAGATCGCGGGTTCGATGCTGGATGTTATTGCAGCTCTACCGGCCTCTATCAGTCGGAGCGAGTAGGTCAAGACCCCGTACCCGAGTAAGGTTGGGACGACCGCGATCGTCACTATCACTATCATGATTTCCATGCTCGTATTCAGTCTCGGTCCCTGCTCGACG
>Ga0315312_1003487_pt1 | contig 10111 bp, 10 predicted proteins | sample TDP7_MG_FD_203629 | JGI IMG/M metagenome (GOLD analysis project Ga0315312, IMG submission 203629) | Freshwater sediment microbial communities from Lake Towuti, South Sulawesi, Indonesia - TDP7 | ecosystem: Environmental > Aquatic > Freshwater > Lake > Sediment | place: Indonesia: South Sulawesi... | reverse complement strand
TCTTCTGTTCTTCCTCCGCCAATATCAACAATCATATTACCAGAACAAGTGTCAATTGGAATTCCGGCACCGATAGCAGCCAAAATTGGTTCTTTAGCCAAATAAACTGCTTTAGCTCCAGCTGCCATTCCGGCTTCAATTACCGCTCTTCTTTCAGTAGAAGTAATACCGGCCGGAACGCCGACCATTAATTCTGGTTTAAAAAATCGAAAAGAGCCTGAGACCTTATCAATAAAATATCTGAGCATGGCCAGAGTTACTCTAAAATCAGCAATCACTCCATCCCTGAGGGGTCGATAAATTTTGATTGTATCGGGAGTTCGACCAATCATTTCTTTGGCTCGAATTCCAACAGCTAAAATTTTATTTTCTAAGAGCGATACGGCTACAACCGAGGGCTCCTGCAAAATCACCCCTTTTTTAGGGATAAAAACAACCGAATGACAAGTTCCTAAATCAATGCCAATTTTCATAGTGGTAATACATAACGAGGTCGCGGCACGCGACGATTGCCTTCGGCAATCGCGCTGGGCCCCTTTGGGACGCTCCTTAAAAACCCTCGGTTTTTAATATTTTCCGACCTCTCTCCGATATGGGATGTCCCTAATAGGATTTTACTGCGATTTTCAAAATTTTGCAAATTTTAGTCAATAAAATATAATTTAAGAATGACAAGGAAAGTTCGGAAAATTTTGTTTTTCATTTTCTTTATAATATTTATTCTTTCAGCCCCTTCCCTAATTTTATATTATCAGGGTTATCGATTTGATTTTCAAAGTAAAAAATTAACCCAAACGGGAGGATTATTTTTAAAGGTATTGCCAAAGCAAGTTGAAATTTACATAGATGGGAAATTAATTAAAAAAACTGATTTTTTCTTTGGCTCGGCTTTAATTGAAAATCTTTTGCCAAAAAAATATCATATCGAAGTAAAAAAAGAAGGATATTTCGTCTGGGAAAAAAATTTAGAAATAAAAGAAAAAGAAGTAATTGAAGCCGAAAACATTATTTTATTCCCAAAAATTCCTAATTTTGAAATCTTATCAAAAAATGCAAATAATTTTTGGCCTTCTCCTGATGGAGAAAAATTAATTTTAAGAGAGGCAAATGAAAATGGCTGGTCTTTAAAACTTTTTGATTTAAAAAGAAAGGTTAAAAGCCATTTAATTAGTGAAAGGGATTTCCATTCAAAAATAGTTGATTTATTAAATTTAGATTGGTCTCAAGATTCAAAAGAAATTTACTTGGATGTAGGTCTGGAAGAACAAGAAAAGCATTTTTCTTTTCAAGTTAATCAAGCTCCCCCAGTCTTAATTGAAAAAGAAATTGCTACTTCCTCTGAAAATATTATTTCTTCCAAAAAAGTCAACGGAGATATTTATTATTTAGATAATTTCGGTCACTTTTTCAAAAATGAAGTAAAGCTTACTGAAAAACCCTTTCCAGTCGAAGGGGAAACTAAATATGTTTTAGAAATATTTGGAAATTTTATCTTTTTAGAGGAAAATCAAACTTTGTACGCCTTCAATCCCGATTCAAAATTGTTTGAAAAATTTTTCGAAAAAATTAATAATTTAAAAATTTCTCTTGATAATAAAAAATTAGTTTATTTCTCAGATTTCGAAATCTGGATTTTGTTTTTGGGGGAGAAATTAGACCAGCCAACAAAAAAAGCCGGCCAAAAACTATTTTTATCGCGGCTTTCTGAAAAAATTAAAGATGTTTTTTGGCTGAATTCTGACTATTTAATATTTAATGCCGGAGACAAAATTAAAATTAATGAAATTGACGACCGAGATAAAATAAATATGTTTGATTTGGCTGAATTTAAAAATCCAGAAATATTCTTCAATCAAACTGATAAAAATTTATATGTTTTGAGCGAAGGAAATTTATTCACTTCCGAAAAATTGATTCAATAATTTACCCCTCACCTTTTTTCTAAAGAAAAGTTTTTCTTCTAAGCAATTCTCAAGGAAAAGGTGCGGGGTTTATCTTGAAAAGGATTCAATTTTCTTTTTAAAGTCCTCCCAGTTTAATTCTCCGGTGCCTGCCGTTTGACAAATCTCTCTAAATTGACAATATTGACACTGCCAATTTTCGGGATAATTGGGAAGCCTCGAAGGAATAATATTCGCCTCAATTTTTGTTTTAAGTTTGGCTAAGCTATTCAAAAGCATTTTAGACCGAGCCGGATCATAACTTACAAAAAACTCTTTTAATTCTAAAGTGTCTTTATTAACATAAAGCAATATTCCTTTTTCCCTTTTGAAAAAATGGAGATAGAGTTGAAGCTGGTCAATGTGTTCTTCTTTAGGTTGAGTTAAACTATTAAAAATTGAACCGTTTATACCCTTTATATCAAGAACATATAATTCTTTGCCATCACTAATTATTGCATCTGCCCTACCAGAAATTAATTCCTGTGAATCAATGTTCACTTCGGCCGAGACTACATAAACTTCTTTTTTGGCAAGTAGGGGCTTCATTATAAATTGGTGAATATAATCTCCATAATCAAACATTCTTAAAACTCTCGCCTCCAGTTCTTCTCTGGGGGCTTTTTTAAATTTAAAAAAAACTGTTCTGGGGCATCTGCCGGCATCAGAAATATAAAAATGATGTTGTTCTTTTTCTTTTTCTCTATCCAAATAAAATTTATCAATAAGTTCTTTTAACATTTTGTTATCTCATTATAACTTTAAAAGGGAGGCATATCAAGCTCTCCCGTACCTAACACCGGTGTTGGGTAAACTTATCTCTTTTGCCACTGGGGAGCTCTCCTTGCCCTTTTCAAGCCGAATTTTTTTCTTTCTTTCATTCTGGGATCTCTTTTTAAAAATCCAGCTCTTTTTAATCTTTTTCTAAAATCAGGGTTAAAAAGAACGAGGGCCCGAGCAATTCCATGACGAATGGCTTCGGCCTGACTAGATAAACCGCCTCCCTTAACCATCGAGGTGATTCTGAATTTATCAAGGCACTTCATTTTTTCCAAGGCGGCCTTGGCAGTTTCCTGGAGTTCAAAAACGGGAAAATATTTTTCCAATGGTTTTTTATTAACCAAAAATAATTTTTCTCCTTTGGTAAAAAGCCTAACCCGAGCGATAGCGGTTTTTCTTCTTCCCACTGCTTCAAAATATCTTTCCATCCCCTTCGGGGGCCCAGGTGTTATTATTTTTTCTTTTACAACCGGTTTCTCTTTTTTTAATTTTTCTTTCTTTTCAATTTTCTTAGGCCGTCCCCGTTTTTTGATTGTTTCTTTAATTTTAGGCATATTCATAATTCGTAGGGTTACTCAATTTTTAGTCTTTTTATCATTTTTGCTCTTAGTCTGTTTTTTGGTAACATTCCCCAAATAGCCCTTATCAAAACTTTACTGGGCTTTTCTCTAAAAAGTTTTTTTAAGGGAATTTCTTTTAATCCTCCAGGATATCCAGAATGGCGATAATATTTTTTTTGTTCCATTTTTTTGCCTGTTATTTTCAATTTCTCAATATTTTTAACAATGACAAAATCGCCCATATCTTTGTAAGGAAGAAAATTTGGTTTGTGTTTGCCTTGCAATAATATTGCGATTTGGGCAGATAACCTGCCTAAAACTTTATTTGTGGCGTCAATTGTGTGAGTTTTTCGTTCCATGTTTGAGTTCTATTTTACTAATTCGAGAATTACCATTTTTGCTCCGTCTGATAATCTTTTACCCAATTTCACAATCCTGGTATATCCTCCTTTTCTTTCTTTGTATCTTGGGGCAATTTCGTTAACTAATTTCTTGACAACTTCTGGAGAAAATTTTCTGGCTAATAATCTCCTAGAATTTAAATCTCCAGCTTTAGCTTTTTCAACCTGTTTTTCAGCAAAAATAGAAATTTCTTTTGCTTTTGCCTCGGTTAATTTAATTCTTTCTTTTAAAAAAAGCTCTCTAGCCAAAGACTTCAAAAGAGCTTTTCTCTGATCTCTTTTTCGACTAAGTTTTCTTCCTTTTTTCCTTTTTCGCATGTTTTTTAGGGGCTTTCTTAACCTTCTTTTTTACTTTTTTCTCTTCGGGAGCCTGTGGAAGAGGAATTTCTTTTTTGAAAGTCTCAGTAAGTAAAGAAAAATGGGAAAGTAAAATTTCTGAAGCCTGAAAAAAGGCATCTTCGGGTGAAATAGTACCATCGGTTTCGACCTCTAAAAATAATCTATCAAAATCTGTTCTCTCACCCACTCTCATATTTTCGACTTTTAAAGCGACCTTCCTAACCGGAGTAAAAATAGCATCCAAAGGAATTGTTCCAATTTCTAATTTTTCTTTCTTTCCTGCCTCCTTTGGCAAATATCCCCTTCCCTTTTCAACTTGAATTTCTATTTCCAATTGCGCTTTTTTGTCGGTGAGGGTGGCGATATGACACTCTTTATTAATTAATTCTAACTGAGCTGGCAATTCAAAATCAGATCCCTTGACTTCCTTCTCGCCTTTTATAACTAATTTTGCCTTTTGGGGTTCTTGGCTGAAAATTCTAAATCTCAATTGTTTTAAATTGAGCATGATGGTAACGAAGTCTTCTAAAACTCCGGGAATGGTTGAAAATTCGTGGGAGACTCCCTTGATTTTCATTTGGGTTACTGCCGCCCCCTCCAAAGAAGAAAGTAGAACCCTTCTTAAAGAGTTTCCAACTGTGACTCCATAGCCAGGATAAAGAGCCTCTATTTCAAAAGTGGCTTTGTTTTTTTCCTTTTTAATAACTTTTGGTTTTAAAGGTAATGGGATCATAATTATCTTGAATAAAACTCAAATATTGCTGAAATTTCAACTGGTGGTGCTACTTCTTCTAAAGAAGGTTGACCAATTACTTTGCCTTCTAATTTTTCAACATCTAACTCAAGCCAACTTGGGGTTTTATATTTTTTTAGCAAATTATTAAGATTTTTAAAAATGGCTTTCTTAATTTTGGGGGACTTTAGAGAAATAACATCGCCTTTTTTTAACTGATGTGAAGGAAGGTTCATTGATTTTCCATTAACTAAAAAATAACCGTGGGAAACTAATTGTCTTGCCTGAGCTCGAGAAATAGCAAAACCTAATCTAAAAACCACATTATCCAAACGAGATTCTAAAAGCTTATTCAATAAAGCCGAAGCATCTTCTACTTTCCCCCTTTTTTCTAATACTTTCTTTACATAATTTTTGAATTGTCTCTCATTTAAATTATACAGAATTTTTAACTTTTGCTTTTCTCTTAATTCCTTTCCATATTCAGAAGGAGGACTCTTTCTCCTTTTTCCTTTTTGACCGGGAGGATATGGCCTTTTTACCATCGGACACTTTGGAGACAAACATCGTTCACCTTTTAAAAAAAGTTTTACACCTAACCTTCGACAAATTTTACATTTATTATTTTTCACTTCGTAAAAAACGCTGATTTATGCTGAAATATATCAGCGTTATATCAGCGGTTATTATACTCGCCTTACTTTAGGTGGTCGACAACCATTGTGGGGAATGGGAGTTATATCTTTTATCGAAATTATATCTAAATCTCGGGCAGCCAAACTCCTAATTGCCGATTCCCTGCCCGAACCAATTCCTTTAACTAAAACTTGAATTTTTTCGATTCCCAATTTTTTAGCTGCCTGGGCCATTGCTTCAGCCACTTTTGAGGCGGCAAAGGGAGTGCCCTTTTTTGTTCCTTTAAAACCGATGTGACCGGCTGAAGTCCAATATAAAACATTTCCCCGAGGGTCGGTCAAGGTTAAAATGGTATTATTATAGGAAGAAGAAATATAAATTTTTCCCTCTCTAATTTTTTGAGGGATCCCTACCCTAATTTCTTTTTTTACTGCCGCTTCGACTTTCTCTCTTTCTTTTAGTAATTCTTCTTCAGTTTTAGTGATTATTCTCTTTTTTCCCATGAGTATTACCTATAAAACCCCGTATCGGAGAGGGGTCGGGAGAACCCTTCGGTTCTCCCGTGAAGGAAAACAACGAATAGAGTGAGCGTTAGAAACCGTGGGTTTCTAAGGAGCGGTGTTAGCGCGGTCGCCGAAGGCGACCGACGCGTGCCGCGACCTGACTCTGAATTTATGTTGGTGTTGGAGGTGGCTTTCTACCAGAACCAACTGTTTTTCTGACATTCCCCCTAACAGTTCTGGTATTTGTCCTTGTTCTTTGACCCCTGACTGGCAAACTTTTAATATGGCGAATTCCCCGCCAGGCAGCTATATCCTTTAATCTTTTAATATTCATCATCGTCTCCCTTCTTAACTCGCCCTCAACTTTATATTTTTTTTCAATAATTTCTTTTAGCAGATTTATTTCATCTGGAGTTAAATCTTTTGCCTGAGTTAAGGGGTTTATTTTAGCTTCAGCCAAAATTTTTTGAGCCAATGCCAAACCTATCCCATAAATATAGGTTAAAGCAATTAATATTTGTTTATTTTCCGGGATGTTTACTCCCGCTATTCTTGGCATCTCAATAGAATTTAGGGTTTAGAATTTAGGATTAAGGAAATTTACTTACAATCTTTTTTTCTAATTCCCAAATGCCTATCCCCTATATTCTAAATTCTGTATCCTAAGTTTATCCTTGTCTTTGTTTATGCTTGGGGTTCTTACAAATCACATAAACTCGTCCTTTTCTCCGGACGATTTTACAATGTTTGCAAATTTTTTTTACCGATGCTCTTACCTTCATTTTTTTCACTTCGTGAAAAACGCTGATTTTACGCTAATTTAGTCGGCGCCTTCGGCGCCTCTACCGCTGATTTACGCTGAATCAGCGTTTTATCAGCGTAGTTATCGGCGATATATCAGCGTCCGCGATATACTATTCTTCCCCTCCTGTCATCATAGGGGCTCATTTCTACAGTTACTTTATCTCCAGGTAAAATTTTGATGTGATAAATTCTTAACCTCCCGGCAAGATGACACAAAACTTCCTTTCCATCGTCTAATCTCACCCGGAAATTAGCGCTGGGAAGAGCTTCGATGACGGTGCCAAATTTTCGTAGTTTCTTTTCCACCGATAATTAATTAATTTAGCACAAGTTCAGAGTTTAGTCAATAATAGGATATTTAATCTCAATTTTATCAATATCATTGGGAATACTCTTTAAAGGAAATGGAAAGGGCCGAATTTCAGCTCGAATAATCTTAGGTTGATTTTCCAAAAAAATTTTTGTTTCAGCTAAAGATTTTCCAACCAGACCCTTTTTTAAAGAAATTAAATCAATTTCTGGATAAATCTGATCTGAAAAGTTCAGCGAAAGCGAAAGTTTTCCCAATGCAAAATTAATAGTTTCGGGAAAATAATCTATTTTTAGCGACTCTTGAAAAATTGATTTGTCTTCGGAAATTTGAGAAAGAATAAATTCTTTAGCGAAATTGTCAAGGTCTTTGCTTTTAAAAGAGAGAGTGGTGGATTTAGCTTTAACTTGGAAATAGAATTTTTCCATCTCAACTCCTTCTTTGGCTAGAGAAAATTTTTCCAAAATTGTTGTCTCCAAAACATCTTTCAAAAAAACAAATTCAGCTGGGATTTTACTCTTCAAATTCTCTTCGGATTCTGCTTTTATCCTTTCTGTTAAAATCTTTTCAGCATTCTCTAAATCTTCTTTTTTGACTTGGGGTACTTGGCCTCCTCCAGTCATTGGTTGGAAAGATTCACCGTAAAATTTGGTATATCTTGGTGTTCCCCGAAAAGCAACAATAGAGAAATGAGAGGGACTAATATTATAATCTGGCCCGGGCTCAGCAGCAATTACTGGAACATCAATATAACTCGGGACAATTTTTCCATTTTTAATTTCTGCTCCTGGAACGGGTATTTTATCTTTTGATAAAAACAATTTTCCATCAGACGAAACAAACCTAGTGCCCTCTTTCCAAGTCTCTGATTCTGTAGTAAAAGCGTTATAAAGCCTGATGATACCTTCAGCTTTCTTCAATACTCTTCCAGAAGCTAAAAATTCTTCAGAAACAGTTTTTTCAGCTTCAAAGATTTCTCCTGGAATAATTTTATTTTTGAAATCTGGGTTTTCAATTGTCTTATCTACAGTTAATTTTGTTTTGAAAGTAACAGTATCGGTTTCCGGCCAGATTTTAATTTCAACTTTCGATATTTTAAAACAAAAACCAACAGCTAATATTAAAATTAAAGGAATCACACCCAACCATACCTTCCGTCCTTTTTTCTTTTCAAAAGACTCTGGTGTTTTAACTTTTTTAACTAGCGGAAGACGTTTCTCTTCTTTAAAGGGAGCGGGGGGTAAAATATCAAATATTTTCTTTGCCATAGTGGTAATGCCAGGTTAGTCGCTCGCCCTCTCCAGAACTTCGTTCTGGCGCCCTTCGGGCTTCGGGCTCGCTCTTTAAAAACCCTCGGTTTTTAATCTTTTCCTAGACGGGAGGTTCGAAGAGGCGATAGCCTCTTCTCTCGCCTCGTTGCCACTCGGCAACCGAAGGGTTCTCCCGACCCCTTTCCGATATGGGTTGCTATTTCATTATACCAAATCAAATTTATTCTAAAATTGCTCGGATTCTCCTAATTCCGGCGCCAGAGGATTCTTCTTTAATGATTTTAAAATGACCTAATTCTAGGGTTCTTTCGACATGGGGGCCGGCGCAAACTTCTTTTGAAAAATTGTTTATTGTATAAACTGTCACTTTTTCTGGATATTTAGGGGCCCGCTCGCCTTTGGCGAGTGGGAGGGTGGTGGACGGGTGGTAGTCTTTGAAAAAAGCAAAGGCTAGAGCACCCAATTTTAATGCCTCATCCAAACTCATTTCTTCTTTTTTCACTTCCAAATTTTCCTTAATTTTTTGATTAACTAAATCTTCAACTTTTTTAATTTCTTCAGTTGTTAATTTTTGAGGATGAGAAAAATCAAACCTTAATCTTTGAGGAGTAATATCAGAACCCATTTGTTTAACATGAGTTCCTAAGATTTTTCTTAAGGCAGAGTGTAATAAATGGGTGGCGGTATGAAGCTTTGTCGCTTCATAAGTCGCCTCCCGGCCAATTCCACCAAATTTTTTTTCAACTCCAGCCCGGGAAATTTTTTGATGTTTTTTGAAGGCTTCTTCAAAACCTTTTTTATCTACTTTCAAGTTCTTTTCTTGTGCCAATTCTTCAGTTAATTCCAGGGGAAATCCATAAGTATCGTAAAGATGGAAGGCATCGATACCCGCAATATCTCCCCTTGCTGAAATTTTTTCAAATTGTCTCAAACCACTTTCTAAAGTTTTTTCAAATTTTTCCTCTTCATTTTGAATAACAGTTAAAATATCGGTTTCTTTTGATTTAACCTCTGGATAAATATCTTTGTAAATTTCGACAACTTTTTGAGCCAGTGGGATTAAAAAATGCCTTGGTAAATTAAGTAATTTTCCAAATCTAATTGCTCTTCTCAAAATTCTTCTTAAGACATAACCTCTTTCTACGTTTGAGGGAAAAATTCCCTCTGAAATTAAAAAAACTGAACCTTTAATGTGATCAGCAATTATTCTATGGGGAATAGGATTTAGAATATAGGATTTAGGAGATTTTTTTGAAATTTCTTTTAAAATTGGTTCAAATAAATCAGTTTCATAAACCGAGGGTTTTTGCTGACAAACCATTGCCAATCTTTCTAATCCCATTCCGGTATCAACCCCTTTTTGTTTTAAGGGTGTGAGTTTTTTATTTCTGTCCTGATAATATTCATTAAAAACTAAATTCCAAAGCTCAACTTCACCAAAATGAATTTCGGTAGTTGGACCACAAGGACCTTCCAGACCAGTCGGACCCCAAAAATTATCCTCTATACCCATTCCCAATATTTTATTTTCTGGAATTCCCAATTTTAACAAGATTTTTTTAGATTCAAAATCTTCCGGAATTTCCTTATCGCCCTTAAAGTAGGTAAACCTCAAATCGTCAATTTTCAATTTGCAATTTGCAATTAAAAATTCAAGCGCAAACTCAATTGCTTCTTTTTTAAAATAATCACCAAAACTGAAATTTCCTAGCATTTCTAAAAAAGTCAAATGTTTAGTGTCTCCTACTTCTTCGATATCTGAGGTTCGAAAACATTTTTGACAAGAAACAACATTTGCACCGTAAGGCGACTTTTCTCCAAGATAATATGGCTT
>Ga0315312_1003486_pt1 | contig 10111 bp, 12 predicted proteins | sample TDP7_MG_FD_203629 | JGI IMG/M metagenome (GOLD analysis project Ga0315312, IMG submission 203629) | Freshwater sediment microbial communities from Lake Towuti, South Sulawesi, Indonesia - TDP7 | ecosystem: Environmental > Aquatic > Freshwater > Lake > Sediment | place: Indonesia: South Sulawesi... | reverse complement strand
GTCATAAGTGGTGGACACTGTCCTTGGCCCCAAGAGGTGGCGATCATGGCTCAAACAGCCTACGCTCGAGTGCAAAGGGGCGACATGATAGAAGGATTCAATATGCTCCAAACAGACGGCCACGCAGTTCACGGACTGCCCATGGCGGTCTACGCTGCCAAGAGAGAGGCGGAGATGATGAGGGAGGTCGTCCGTCAGGCAGGTAGGCCAGGGATGGCGATAACCCTCTACCCGATCCTCACCTCAGCCGGACCCATGATCGCACCCTCCGACCCTGAGCAGGGGCTAAGAAGGACAGACGGCCTTCTCCTATCCATTCTTCCCGATATGAAGGTGGAGGCGGACTACATCGCCAATGCAATCCACTATGAACGCTACGGCGGCTATAAGGTGAATGGTGGCTGCTACTCGGTCATCGGCGGCTTCTGCGGTGGGGTTGAAGGAGCCATGATCGAGACTATAGGAAAAGCTCTGGCCGCTTGGATGGTCTACAGAGACCAGATGCAGTATAGCATGGCTATTTCAAGCCAAGAAGATGTCCTGAGCTCCAGGTGGCGCCTAGAGATGGAGACTGAGACGATTGAGGAGAAGTTCAAGGTCCCAGTTTGGCCTACTTACGTGGTTCACAGAGCCTTGGACAGGCATACGAACATCATCCGCTTTGGCGGGTTCGGCGGACGCGCCGGCATTGGGGGTATTGGGAGTGAGGCCGACTTTCTATCCATAGCGAAGACCACCATGATGAATACCGTCCTCGGCTGCAACTTGGTCTGCACCACAGGTGGCAACTCCACACCATACCATGTCGAGTTCAGGGCTGAGACAGCAGATGCTGTGGTCAAGTCCAAGATAAGGAGGGAAGAAGTACCTGAACTGGAGAAGAGGTTCGATGCGCTCATCGCTGATAGGCTACAGGGAAAACCACAAGCAGGCTACGGCGACCGCAGGATGTACGCGTACGTGGACTTCGAGAAGTACTTCGGCGCCATGAAGGAGGCCTACGACTTCGTCAATGGTAAACCCACAAAAGAGACAGCCGCGAATGCACAGAGGGCCAGAAGGGCGACAGTTGAATTAGGTCTCGACCTAGAAGCGGCTATCACCCATTAGCTTGAGCCCCGCCTCGGCTTTTTCCCTCTGCACGGAACCGGGGAGACCAAAGACAAAATCGACCCCATGGTTCTCCAGGGCTTGCACAACCGCCTCTGAGGCGTTCATGCCCTTGGTTTTCTAGTCTCTGAACTGAAAAGCCTTTCCTCCAGTCGGGACCGGCGCCGAAACTGCTACGCGCCGCTCATCGGAGGGCTTTGATTATGTTGTCTGAGAAGAGTCTGAGGGTCTCAAGGTCGGTCACGTCTGGGAAGTTGAGGAGGAAATGGGTGGCCCCTGCATGGATATACTCTCTAAACTTCTCCCCCAACTCGTCCGGTGTACCTATCAGCCTCGGCTGAACCGTCTGATACACATCCACGGAAACCCTCCCAGGCTTGAACCTCTCAAGCTTCCTCCCTAACTTCGCTTCGTCCTCTGCTATGACGCATCCCACTCCCAAGGCCCTCCTCATTCCCTCTAGCCTCCTGCCATGGGTCGCACAGTACGGCTCCAAGGCCTCCAGTTGACCCCTATATTCGGCCGGGGTCGGTAGGTAAAGGCTGGATATGGTCCATCCGTCCGCATACCTCGCTACGAGATCGAACATCCTCCGCTTCCCAATCATCACCCCGACCCAAACGGGGGGATGAGGCTTCTGGACAGGCTTTGGACTACAGACAGCCTCCTTCACACCGTAGTACTGGCCTTGGTGGGTTGCCTTCTCCTCAGTCCACATCCGCTTAATGATTTCCAAACTCTCCGCGAGCTGGGAGATCCTCACAGAGGCCTTAGGGAAGGGTATGCCGTAGGCCTCGTACTCCGGCCTGAACCAGCCGGCACCGATCCCGAAGTCGAGGCGGCCGTTGCTGATGGAGTCGAGGGTCGAGGCCATCTTGGCTAGGACGGAAGGGTGGCGGAAGGAGTTGCAGAGGACAAGGGTGCCCAACCTTATTCTACTGGTGGCGGCTGCCAGTGCTGAGAGGGTCGTCCAGCACTCTAGGATGAAATCTTCCGGCGATCCTAGGGCCATTAAGTGATCGGAGAGCCATATCGAATCGAAACCAAGGCGCTCACACTCAAGTGCGACGTTCTTGACCGTGCTGAAATCCACGTTCGTCTGAGGCAGGTAAGCTCCGAATCGAACCAAAGAACTCACGGGTGCATACTTTGTTGCGGCCTACCTTAAAATGGTTCACAGAAGAAAAATTTTCCGCCCCATTCTGTGGTTTTGTACTCTTGGCAGGACAATCTGTCTGGGCATAAGATGAGCAATGAAATTGTTAAGGAACACCAAACAGATATCCGCAAAGAAATCCGGCAGTAGTTGCCGAGCGCGGCCTAGCCCCTCTTCTTCGCTCTGTGGCTCGGGCATTGGAGCATCAGGGCTCCCAGGAGGCCGATGACGATGCATGGAGGAAGAAGAATTAGGTTCCTCAGGAGCCTTACGGGGGCTGGTAGACTACCTGCAGCGGTCTTGACCTTAGACTTGGTGCCGGATGGGTATGGAATCTGCAAGGTTCTTCGTCCACTTTGCCCTTCTATGGAAAAAGTGATACGATTTTCTAGATAATAAGTTTATGCTGTTCTCATCCACTCAGCCTTCAACTCTGAGACCCTGGGAACGAGGCGTCTGGGATTCGAGGAGCCGGTGAGTAGATGTTCTCCTGGAGCCTATCCCACGATAGCTCCTCGCGCGTTCTCACAGAACCCCTGACCTCTTTTCTTTTTGGGAAAGGCTCACTTCCGTCAGGAGGCCTCTCCGATGGACTTATCAGGACAACGGGAGAGACTGCTCTTCGGTGATCTGCATGAGCTCGGTCGAAAGAAAGACGATTCCTGTGGACAGGATAATGCTCCAGGACTTCCACCACATCTGCCTCCTAGTCAGGGATGTGGAGAAGGCCGCGGAGAACCTCGCCAAGACCTTCGGCATAGGCCCCTTCGCGGTAGCTCCCTACGAAGCACCAGCCAACAAAGCAACAGTCGACGGGAAACCCCAGGGGTACAAGCTGAAGTTCGCGAACGCTAAGATCGGCCCGATAACCCTCGAACTCGTCCAGCCCGTCGAAGACAACTCCGCCCTAACAGATTTCCTCAAGAAACGGGGTGAGGAACTCCACCACCTAGCCTACCGCTGCCCACCACCCATAGACGAGGAACTCGCAAAATGGAAGAAACTCGGCAGCGAAGCGCTCCAAGTCGATAAGAGCATCTCCGACGACCCACGCTACGGATGGGCCTACATGGATACGGAGAGGCTCGTGGGATGCATCCTCGAAATAATGTGCCTACCACCCTAAACGCGAAAAGCAAGAGAAAAGCGACGAGAAGAGCTTAGCAGACTACGAACTGTCACCGGTTCTAATTCGCGGCGGAGTTTCAATACCTCAAGTTACTCAAGGCTCAGCAACAGAAGCCATCGTCGACATTGAGAAAGAATAGCGAATGAGTTCCGGAATTCTGTCCGAAGGGACAAAGACGGACGGGAGAAGAACAGGTTCACACAAAAGTCCATTCAGGACTGATGAATAGAAGTGAGACAAGTTCTAGAAGCATACTAGGTCGACTTGCTCGGTACTTTGGCTTCTTCTGGCTTGCTGGTTGGTATCTCGACAGGTATTATAGTAGACTGTATTGAAATCATAGCCTTATCTCCGATTCCAGAAACGTCCACCTCGGAATTGGGAAGCTCATAGAATTCGACGAGGCGCTCCGGAAGTTTCAGGATCACATTACTGTCTACCTTGTTCAGTCGCACTTCCTCCTTATAGAGAGAGACCCTTTCCCATTCCAAGTCCTCCTGAGGAGATATGCCGATCGCTGATCTCGAAAGCGCATAAACCTTCACCGTGTCCCCCCAATTTCGTACGTCGACGAGTTCGGGACTTATCTCTACAATCTCGGGTCGTTGGATGGCCTGCCCTAGAAGGTATACCTTCTTGATGAGCATACCTCTTCTTAGGAAATGTCTGACGTCTACGAGCCTCTTTTCAGCCAGTCGATTCACACTGCCGTCAGCTCTGCCGTTACTGATTCCAAGGCATCTCGCAATCTGGCCAATGGTGGCGCCCGGGTGTGCTTTGACGTAGGTTAGGACCTCATTGTCTGTAATCTTGCCAAGGGCCTTCATATGTGCCGGTGCTCCTTTGAGGCCAATTCCCCTTTCCAGAGTTGTCACCGTTAGTCATTGATTATGAAGCGCTATATTAGGGCTTGGAAGCTTCCAAACAAGACAGACTGTCCGTAGGGGTTCTGTTAAGTCTTTTGACCTAAACCGCTTGAGGCGTTGCGTTACCAGTAAAAATGCAAAATCGCTGTGAGAATCGCTTTCGAGAAACAGATACTAATTGTAAACAAGAGAGAAGAAAAAAGAGGGGCGGACTAGTCGGGAATCTACTCGGCGTCGATCTTGATGTATGTTTTTCTGTACTCTGGGTAGTCCCGATGTACCTTTTCCTGAATGGTCAAGGGGTCCAGCGGGAAGAGTTCTTTCTTGACCTTGAGAGATGTTTCCAAAAATGGTGCTGCGATCTTATTGCATAATTGGTTAGCTAAAGCTAACCCTTTCTTGGTTAGTTCTGTCGTCTTCGAACTCTCTTTCGTAGTCTTCCCCCATTGTACTAGAGTAACCTTAACCAATCCTTCGTTTTCAAGACGCCTAATATCTTCTTCAAGATGCTCTGGGACAGGTCCTCTATCTTTTACTGTGAAACTGTCATGGAAAAATGCTTCGCCTAATCCTTGTTTTTCTAGTTCTTTCCATTGATAGAATAGCATTTTATTTAGTCGATATCTGTGATGGATATATCCCGGTTGAACTGGACCAATTTGCATGCATAAAATCATAAACAATGGTAAATCTCTTGGTTCGAGGCCAGCTTCTTCAGCCATTGTTCTAAGTTCGGCCTTTGATACGTCTTCGGGATAGACGCCTATCTGGCCTGTCCTTGAGTTCCTTAATGCTGGAACCCTTGTGAGGTGAATCGGCTTCCCTTTCCAGTCTACCGAATCCATTTCAATCTCTATTCTTTCCCAGTTAGATTCCAACTATTCCACTTCCTATTACTATCACTACTACTATTACTGTTATCTTCTTCGTGGTCTTTGTGCTTGTCTTGCTCCCGTGATCATTATTTTCCCATCATCAGTGGGATGACAGTCGAGAGCATATCGTGCGCCACCAAGTGTAACAATCTCTTGCCATTTCTTACGGCCTCGTGGTCGCGTATGATTTCGATTGTTCACCAATTGACGGCGCAACATCTCGACTTGTGTAGAGTGAAGCTTAGTAAAGATGCCCCGGGGATCGACGATGACATCTTCCAGCTGAGGATTGAACCATGGCGGGTCGTTTTGACCCTTCTTATCTGGAACCAATTGGCCGACGAGACCCCACGACACCCTACTAAAACGACTTCACCCTAATTTGCTTTCCGTGGAGCGCATCACATTTTCCAGTCAAGCGTATTGTTACCCTTGCAGAATATAAGACTTTCGAGTCCCTCAGTTATCAGTAGTCCTTATCTATCGAGAGTCCCACCGATTTCAGGATTCCCACTGGGTCAAAAGACTTAACAGAGCCGATCTGCCATCAGAGTTGAGAGTGACGAAGATTCACTCCCAAAGCCTTAGGCATCCAAGAATGCGTAGGTGACGATTCCATGACTCCTTATCGTGCCCTTTCTAGGTAGCCCAAGCGTCGGCCGATAGCCTCAAGCATCGCCGTGTCTGGGTCGTTCCTCAGGAGAACCCTAAGGGGGTCGCTCTTTTGTGCGCCTCCTACGTCGTGTTTGATGAGCCTGAGCTCCGTGATGTGCCTTGACCCGTCCTTCCATGCTCCGTCTGCGAAGATGTGGTGGAGGCTCACGATCCGATAGACTTGGTTCTCGATTCCGGAGGAGGGTGCGTTCGCCGTTAGCGTCTGCCCAGCGTACTTGAGGCTCGTGTTCCCTACAGCGGTGACATCTAGGCTCTGGAGGGGGGCTTTTCGCTTTGCCAGGACCGTTTCCACATATTCTTCCAAAGCCTTCTGGCTCGCTAGGTCCGTCCTCGTCTCCACGTGCATCCGTTTCCTGTAGCTCGTCTGGCTCGGCGGGTCCTGCTTTATGGCCTTGGTCCTGATATTGCTGGGCAGCTTCAGCCCGTCCACGATCAGGTCGGTGCATGGGTTTACGCCTCCGACGCTAACTGCGATCTTCTTCACCTTCCAATTGAAGGAGGTGCCTACAGAGTAGTCCCACTCGTCGTCTGGTCCGTCTATTCCTACTCTGGCGCCCACGGGGCATTCCCAGAAGCGCCACTGTCCGCTATAGATGGGTGTCTTGCTGTTGGTTGAGTCGCTGATGATCACGTTGTTGTCGGTGTCGGTGAGGAGGAAGTTGCCTCTTGGGTCGCTGGAGACGGCTTGTACCCAGCAGCCGATCCTATCGACTGTGATGCCACTGAGGTCTAAATAATCATAATTATACTTGGGGAGGAGGAGGTAGAGCCTGTTCTCGCCCTCCTCAGCGTAGGATCGAACAGATCCCTTCCCGACCATGACCTGTGAAAGTTCGTCCACGCAGGAGTCGGTCCCTGAGAAGAGGTAGTCGACATGGACGTAGACCGTTCCTGACTCAGCTGTTCCTTGGTCGTAGTTGAGGACGATGCGGTCGATCTGGAACTCCTTGTGGAGCACGGGTACAGGTAGGTCGCTTCGCGTCAGGTTTATTGTGTCCTTGCTCACGGCGCTGAAGAGGAAAGCCTGAATCGCCCACTCGTCCCGACCCCTATACTTGCCGTACTTGGCTCGGACGCCCTTTGGTAGCTTCCCGTCGAAGTCGGTCAGCTGGAACGTATCGAACTGGTCAGGCGGGTCGATAACCCTTACATGAATAAAGTCGGATGTTTCTTCGACGGGCATTATGCTGGCACCGCCCTCCGAGCCGCCTCCTCATCCCCGGGGCCACGATGAGAACCGTGATCTTGGGAGACCTCAAGGCAGTCAGGATCGCCTTCGCGGCCAGAGTCGTGGTCTTCCCTGCTTGGCGGCAGAATCTAACTGCTATTCTGTCGTGTTTGTCTGTTAGGAGGTCTTCTTGGTAGGAGAGGGGGCTGAACTTGAGGGCTACGCGGCAGAACTCGATGTCGTCTGGGTTGTCAGCCATTTCCTGAACCTCAGAGATTTGGGGCGGGAGCGGGTCAGAAGCGACCGGTTATGTGTCCTCTAGCTGAGGCTCTTCTAGCTGGTTCGCTTGTGCTGGCCACTCCCGAATCCCCTTCAGAAGTTGATTCCTACGTCCTCGAAGTCGTCAAGGAGTGGGTCGAACTGCTTGTTCTCGATCCTCTCTGGTTTGGCTTAGCTAATGGCCTGAAGCCAGCAGTAGGCTTCCATGTATGGGTCGATGGCGATGCTGGGGCTGATGAAGCCTTGGCACGTGTACAGAACCTCGCCTTGAGAGACCGCGGCTTCCGGGTAGGATCTCAGCGAGACTGCCTCTCCCCTCTCCCGATCCCAGAAGGCCTCCCGCAGGATCCGTCTCCGGATCTCTCTCCGCTTCTGACTGGACTGGCCGCGTCTATGAGGCATCTTCCTACCCGTCCTGAGAGTCGCTTCTGAAGCCACGCACGTCCATCTTCTTGGGCAGGCGGCTCGGTTGAGGAAGTCTGCGCCTTTCTCTTCGGCGACCCTCGGTTACCCGATAGGAGGATAGGATTGAGATAACGTTTGACTGGAGGGGCATAGGTTCTTGGAAATCTACGACTCTTGGATTCCAAGATTCTTCAGTCAAGCGTTTTCAGGAAGTTCAGACCCTGATACGGTATCCTGTAGATGTGGTATGTGTCTCGTAGGAACTCTCGCAGGGGATGTTCAGTTTGAAGAGGAGTGATCGAGTCAAGGAGATAGAAGATGTCATCTCCAATCTGAGCCTTAACGATCCTGTCACCGTGCACTGGACCGACATAACACAGTTCCGAGAGGTTCTTAACATAACTAGGCAGAAGTACGTCTCACCTGCATGGGTGCTTGGACGGTTCCACAGCTATGATGAGGAGAGTGGGGTCGTCGTTCTCATAAACTGCGTTGTCGATGGACGGCTACACGACGGCTTTGGCATACCAATTGGCTGTATAGAAGCCATCATCCCGAGTCCGGGCGCAGAGATTGCGGTGAAGAAGGTGAAGGGTCATGCCCACACATCTAAGGGTATTCGGCGCATAATGAAGAGGGGGTGAACGTATGTCGAATGAGAAAGAACCTCGGATCGTGACGAAGAAGTTCGGGGAGATCACAGAGGCGGATTATCGTGGGGTCTTAGCGATAATCTTGGTCCTCGGTACCGTGATCATTAGTCTTGTTTCAGTCTGGAACGGGAACCTCGGGGGCTTCACCACGGTCATGGCCATATTGGGTCCCCTCGTCGCGTTGGTTGTTCGGGACTACTTCAAGAGCAGAGAGTAGCCGTGCCTCAGTTAGATCTTGAGCATCGGGGTGAGAAGATAGGGCTGCGCCTCTGGACGCTTGGCTTCTGGACTCAGGAGACCGTCCTGGACCTTTATGCTGGGGAAGGGAACCTGAGCAGACTCTACGCCCCTCATTGTAAGAAGTTGATCTGCGTCGAGAAGGATGAGGAGGTTTTCAAGAGGCTCGAAGAGACGGTACAGGCAGACAATGTTGAGTTCCACAACTGCGACAACATGGGGTATTTGGACTCCTTCCATGAGCCGGAGTTGACCTTCGTCGACTTTGACGCCTTCGGTTGCCCCAATGTACAGATGGCCAAGTTCTTCGAAAGACACCTGGTCACGAGGGCTCTCATGGTCAATGTCACGGACGGGAGTCTCCTGAACTTCAACAGGGGTGCCAGCATCGACATCGAGAAGTATTACCTGTTGAACGTTTTTCCGGAGAAACGACTCGAAGAGAGAGACTTGAAGGCGAAGCGTGGGTTGAAGAGGCTTCTCCCGTGGTTGGCGGAGACGTTTGTCCATGCTCTTGCTGCAAGGTATGGGTTCAGCACCCACTTTGTCTATCACGCCATGAGTAGCAAGTCTAACGTCCTCTACTACGGGTTCATCGCCTATCCCGAGACCTCGACCGGTCTATGGGCTACTGGTAAGACGCCTGTCCTGCGCTTCAAGAAGGATGTGAGGGTTCCTGTGAAGACGCTGAGGAGGCACCTGAAGACATAAGGCCTCATCAATTTTTGTATAATCACATTTTTCGTCAGGTTTTTTGTGCATAGACCGTCCAGAAGGAGAAGGTATGCCGTTCACGCCTTTCCACCTTGGTCCCGTGCTCATGCTAGGGCAGCTGCTCTTCTCTCATCTGGATTCTCCAACGCTTGCTGTGTCGAGTATCGCTCTAGACATCGAGCCTGCTGTCGCTAGCGTCTTTGGACTATCCTATCCCGGGTATGGCTGGTTTCACACCTTGGAAGGCAGCATGGTAGCCGTCGCAATAGTCGCGGCAGTCATGTATGGGTTGAGGAGTCGCACAGGCAGACTCCTAAGCTCCTTGAAGCTCAAGCAGGAATCATCCCCTAGGAAGGTCGTCTTAGCACCCTTCCTGGGAGTTTACCTCCATCTCTTGCTCGACGCGCCTCTCCACGCCATGTACGACCTGCGCGTCCCTAGGGTCGAGCAGACTCCTATGGGACTGACGATATATGGGTTCTGTGTACTCTCCTTCTCGGTCGGTCTTATGCTATATTGGCGCAGGCTGAAATGAGCATAGCTCACGTTAGAAGCCTCCCGACATAGTAACTCTAGCTGCCGAGTGACAGGAGAGACAAAACGGAACAAAGCTCTAGAACGGTTCGAGCGGGCCTTCTAGCCTAGAAGGTGCCGTAATACCTACGGTGGAACGTGGATATTAAGAGTCTACAACCCAGGCCTATTTGGTCCTCTTTGAGAGACAAGTCGCCCATGGCCTTGTAGGCATGGCCGTCCTTGCTCTCTATTCTGCTGGTGCTTGGAGCACTGCACTATGGTCGAGCCGCCAGTGTTTAAGACGGCTGAGGCTTCGGGCTTTGAGCTG
>Ga0315312_1003485_pt1 | contig 10111 bp, 7 predicted proteins | sample TDP7_MG_FD_203629 | JGI IMG/M metagenome (GOLD analysis project Ga0315312, IMG submission 203629) | Freshwater sediment microbial communities from Lake Towuti, South Sulawesi, Indonesia - TDP7 | ecosystem: Environmental > Aquatic > Freshwater > Lake > Sediment | place: Indonesia: South Sulawesi... | reverse complement strand
GAGTCGAAGTGAGTAGGATGGTGTTCAAACCTGCTGAATTGAGATGCTCACAGGCTGCTAGTGCTGCAGTCCTGTTGTTGCCGATAATGACATTGTGGACTTTCTTGAACGCCTCGTCATTCTCCTTTGGTGTTTCAGGTATGAGGCTCTTCTCTCCGTCTGACAAGATCTTTCTGATGGATTTCGGCACGCTATCCCAAAGACCATACTTTCTTAGCACCTTTATGGCGTCGCTGAAGGTTGTTGGGTCTGGGACCGTCGGACCTGATGCAATGGACTCCAAGCGGTCTCCCACGACATCAGAAAGAATAAGATTCAGGATCGTGGCTCGATTGGCCTTCCTAGCAAGCCAGCCACCTTTGATGTCAGATACGTGCTTTCTGACAGTGTTAATTTCACTTATTGATGCACCGCACCTCAGAAGTGATTGCGTAATCTCCTTTTTTTCCGCGATTGAGACTTCTTGTCTGGGTAGTGGCATGAGACTGGATCCGCCGCCAGAGATCAGGCACATGATCAGGTCGTCTTGCCTTGCCTGTGCGACCATGTCCACTATGCGTCGTGCCCCATTTACGCCTGCTTCGTCCGGGATTGGATGACTTGCTTCATGGAGCTTTACGATGTCCGTCCTAATCCTGTTGCCGTACGGAACCGTCACGATTCCATCTGTGATCCGTCTTCCGAGTACCTGCTCCACGGCTTCTGCCATCGAGCCGCTTGCCTTGCCGCCCCCAATTACGTAGATTCTCTTGAATCGTTGTAGGTCAAAGGAATATCCATTGATATGAACAGCAGAGTCCTTGAGCACAAGTCTTGTCTCCAGTATGCGTTTCGGGTCAACAGAGTTTACTGCGAACTCAATGCTGGTCAACGCTAAGGCTCTCGCTTCCTTGTTGAGCGCTGATTCCCCATTTGTCACCAGTTGGTTCTTGTTCATTATGGCTATCATATCGACTACTCGGCCATGATTTGTCGGAATTGAACGTTTAGCCTGTGATAGATGAGTGTTAATAAACAGTTGCATCAATCAAATCCATGTGAGTCTCATGCCGAAACCGAAAGTCTACGTTACCCGTCTTCTTCCTGAGAGAGGTTTAGGCAAAATAAGGCAGAATTTTGACACGGAAGTGTGGGAAGAATACAGCCCACCGCCGAAACGTGTCATACTCGAGAAGGTCAGAGACATCGATGGCCTTGTACCTCTTCTGTCAGACCCTATCGACGCAGAAGTGTTTGATGCAGCGCCAAAGCTGAAGATCGTCGCGCAGATGGCTGTAGGCTTCGACAACATCGACATTAAGGAAGCAACTAGAAGAGGCATATATGTAACGAACACGCCCGAGGTTTTGACGGAGACTACAGCGGATTTCGCTTGGGCGCTTCTCATGGCCATTGCCAGGCGTGTCGTCGAAGCAGACAAGTATGTTCGTACAGGGCAATGGAAAGTGAGCTGGCACCCTAGCATGCTACTGGGTCGAGACGTTCACGGTGCTGCATTGGGGATAGTTGGTGCAGGGAGAATAGGCGCGGCATTGGCAAGGAGAGCCAAAGGGTTTGACATGAAGGTTCTCTACTACGATGTGGTCCCTCGACCGGATCTGGAGAAGGATTTGGGAGCAAAGCGTGTTGACTTGGATACCCTTTTCAGAGAATCAGACTTCGTGAGCGTGCACGTTCCGTTAATGAAAGAGACTTACCACTTGGTGGATGCAAGGAAACTTGGCCTTATGAAGAAGACAGCTTACCTGATCAATAACTCAAGAGGGCCGACTGTGGATGAAAAGGCGCTGTATGATGCGTTGAAAGAAGAAAGGATCGCGGGAGCCGGACTTGACGTTTTCGAGCAAGAACCGACTCCCACGAGCAATCCTCTTCTTAGGCTTGAGAACGTTGTTGTCGCACCGCACATATCGAGTGCAAGTCATGAGACACGTTCGAAGATGGCAGAAATGGCAGCTGACAATGCGATAGCTTTCTTTGAAGGAAGGAAGCCGCCCAACTTGGTCAACCCTGAGGTTTTGCGAACCCGGCCATTGTCGAAGCAGTTCTAGCATTCAGTTCAAGGGGCACTTCTTGGACTGGCGAATGATCAAGATGAATGATCTAGTGCAGTAGCTCACAAAGTGGTCTTTGATCAGTAGATCGCAAAGTGGTCTTGAATGCTCATAGTTTGAAATTCAAGTCGCGGGTTGCTTGAAACCGCTTGAATGCCTTGAAAACCCTTGAATCGCTTGAAACGTGTTGACCGTTCCGCCTGATAGAAACCCCGTAATAGGGAGATGGACGCTTGAAAGTAACTAGTAAAAACTTGTCGCTTGTGGCAGTATTTACTGTGCAGTCTTCTGTTCAGAGCTTCAAGATGCCAAGTGCGTAGATGAAACTTGAGTACGCCGATCCGCAAATCTGACAAGACTCAGTGGCGTAAGACTTACAAGTTGCAGTAGTTGGCCATAGTTACCTGCAATCGTTGACTGTCAGGAATAGTACTATGAGTTCCTGAGTTTGGAGGCTCTGAAATGAGTGAAAAGAGAGACCGGTTTCTGCTTCACGGCTATGATGCTTTTTGGAATAACGTATCACGATCGGAAGATACGGCTTGGAAAATGATCGCCGCGTATAGCGCACTCATTGCAGGAGTCGCTCTTGCACGAGATGTCATTACCACCACTGGCGCAGCTTTCATATTGATTGTTTTCGGCTACCTTGGCTCATGTCTCTTTGCGAGTGCCAATCTCTGGAATAGAAGAAACTTGACACTAATAGGACGAATAGAACAGGAGTTCCTTCGCGAAAGCGACTATGGTAAGCTGTTCCCAACTGAGTGGAAGCGACCCAGAAGGTTTTGGGCACTTGAATATTGGTGTCTTTTTATTTTCGCCCTTCCCGCAATCTCCATTTTTATCAGTTTCATAATGTTGGCAAGTGATGAAGGGCCCACCTCCGCAACACTAGCAGTAATCGGATCGGCGAAGATTCTTGCGATTACATCTCTAATAGGTTTCATATTGTCCGCCGCATATGTTATGAGACAATGGCTCAACTACCGTCGATTCTTAAAAGACACGACGGCAGAATGATTCCTTAGAAGAGGAAATTAAGTCAGGACACTAGCATTAGGAGCACCTCTTCAGACTCTGATTTCATCAGGTGACAAGTTTGCGGACGAAACATAATGCACCCAGCACACAATCCCCAGGAAAGAAAATCACTTTCTTTACCACCGATCTAGGAGGGCGAGCTCTAAAAGTAAGGGTTCACCTTCGTCAAAAGGAGCAGGGAAATTTCATTTGGTATCTCGCCACAAAAGATAGTACCAAGAAAGGTAAGTGGACACGATTCATTCTGCGCTTGAATGAGATGGAGGAACTCGGCCTACTTCTGCTTATGCTTTCCAAGTTCTGCCGAAAGAGTCGAGTGATGTCCCACGATGCCCTCAAGGAGATTGAGGACTTTCACAAGATGTGGCGAAGTCTTATACAATAATGGCGCGATGAACGAAGCGTTAGGTTAGTTCTTACTGGAAGAAGATTTGACTCTACTCCTGGCGTACTCCCACAGGTGGATAAACCATGGGGCGCGGCACCCAGAAAATATCTGGTCCACATACTTTTCATATGCACTGAAATCCCTTTCGATAAGTCGACAGGCGCGATTTTCTTCCAGCTGGAGAACATATTTGTTATGTACAGCACGGGCCTTCCAGTTGGAAAATAGATACAGTTGATTCTTCCTGCAAACAGGGCAACCACATTTCGACAGTTTCTCAAACTCCAACTGGGACGGCGCCGGAACTCCAAACGATCTCACTTTCTTTCCGATCGATCTCCATCCAGTGCCTTGAATTACGATTTTGCCATAGGCCGCGCCGCGTCTGTAACCGGTTGTGTCAGTGCTGTTTACACCACAAAAGAAACCCAAGTGCAGCGTCAAAGGCGAGCTTCCGAAACCCATCAAATGCGTTGAGAATCCTGTTAAACTGTGAATGCGCTGAACAGACTCGATTATCATGTCGACCAACGCCCTGTTTGGAAATCGATCGCCAAAGAAAGGGCGGATTACTCCAAACTGCTTGGACACTACACTACCTATGGCGACATAGTCCGAATCAGCATTCTTAGCGAGCCACTTCAGGTTCTCATCCAGAGATCTTACGCTCCAAGCATGAAGCGCTGGAATGATCTCCTTTAGCCTAGTCGTTTGGTACAAATCCAGCGTGTTCGCCTGAGTTCGCTTCCATCGTTTCACCATTTCCCTTTTTGACATCCCTGGGAGAAAGGGATAGTCCAAAGGAATCGTTCGGTCAGGGTCAAAATACTCTTGAAGATCTTTGACTTTCTCTGGATCTAGGTCTATTCCCCGACGAGTCGCGCCAAATGCCCCGTTGTCTAGGAATAGGCTCTCGTACCGATAGGGGATTGACGGTGTTTCGTCATCGTAGTAATTCGCGATACTATCCAAGACCTTGCTGTGCCTAGACAGAAACTGTCCGTCGGGAATGGGGTTGCTTGGATGATCACCGACCCATAGTTCGACAAGCTTAGTCATAGTATGCACATGGTCACCAACGTATGTTATAAGACTGCCGAGGCTCTGACAGGATGATGCAGAGTGACATACTCCCGTACTTAGACCATGATTTGGGACTACTTCACTTTGCACTCGTTCATGTAGCGGCGTATCGAGCGAATCTCTATTTCCCTCTCATCAAGAACAGAGGAGACGGCGACTAAACCGCCCAGATGTACTAGACAGAGGTAACGCTCATCAACTCTGGAAGCCGCAGTAGAATTGCCATAGACTATCTTCCTAGAATCCAAAAAGAATGCAATACACCGCACTGATGTGTTCGCGTCTCTTGCAAGACCTTCTATTCTTCTAGCCCGAGCTGCAACATCTTCTTTAGTTCCAGACGAGAAAAAGAGAAGGGTGATCGGTTGAACGTTTCGAATCTGCTCTGTGATGTGTTTATCTCTCTCCTCGGCATCTATCACTTGTTGTATCGAGATTACCGAGAACCAGTCATGAAACTGACGAGTACAGGTCGCAGTAATAGCATCTGAGAGTTCAGGATTCTGAGTCTCTGTTCTAACATTGACGAAAACCATGGCCTTCTCGCGATCATAATCCAAATAGCCCGAGATATTGTATGAAGCCAGCAATTCGTATACATCGGCAGATACTTCCTGAAGCGGGAAAATCACTGGGGGGACTCCTCGAAGATCCAGTAATGATTTCAAGCCTATGAGAATGTGACTTGTCCGATAAGGCTGTTTACTGAGGCCGACTCTGAAATCGCGTAGCGGGATGGAACCAGCCCAAACAGAGTTCACGAACTGACCTGGATCTGCATGCTTCCTTTCTATTATCATGCCTGCTTCTAGATGTGAGGCATAATCGGCATTGAGGTCGGCACTAGAGATCATCGCTAAACAGTCAGCAATTGCCAACCTACAGTGTAGATTTGGTCTGACACATGTTACTTCGGATAGAGTATGGCTGGACGTTTCAAAAACTTCAGAGCAGTCACTATTACATACTACACGCATTGAGCTACACGTCTTGTGCAATATCTCTAGTAGTTTGATATGAGCGTAGTCTAGATAGGCCGTCACAACATCAATTCGTCCCGCTTGTGACGCTGTCAGTAGGAACTGAAGAACCAAGGACATGTTCCCGTGTCGGTAGATTGAATGTAGCAATGTCGGGGCTTTCAAGGTATCAGGCCAAGTCCGAGACAAAGGAATAGACGGCAGTTGCCTGACGCGGGTCAGAAGTATGTTCAATCTGCCTTGTAATTCCTCGCATCTTGCGAATTCGTTTGTACGCGGAGCTATTGGAAAATTGCGTCTGAGCTCCTTAACGAATCGAAGAGTATCCCGTTCAATTTGCATAGCGCGGTCTCTGTCAGCAGCTAGCCTTGCATGCATCCGAGAGATAGACTCAATCCATCGCAGAACTCGGTTAAGCCGATCCTTTCCAACATCCTTTCTAGCATCAAGATTCTCTATCAGCGATCGAATCTCCGCTTCTATCTCCTGCGAACACTCGATAAGTAGCGTCTGAAGTGGGGTACTCGAAGGGCCACTCGAGTTCACAACTACACCCAACAGTTTTTTAGTCGTCTAGCATCATAAGTGTATCGAAGTCAATTGACCAAAAGGGTCGTAGCGCAGGCTAATCCATTCCCAGCCGGGGGCCTTCCTACAGCTCCGGAGATATGGGCTGACAGGAGAGACGTGAAGGCAGCTCTGAAGAAAACATTTGACTTGGCATTCGCGGCTCCTGAGACGATGGTAATTCAAGTTTACGGTGATTACGGTTCTGGAAAGACGCATACACTAAAGCATCTAGCGTGGTTGTTGCAGAAAGACTGGGGCGAGATCAGGACCCTTCCGGTGTTCATGGAAAACCCCGGCACCGACAATGTAGATTTCTACAATCGATTTCTGTCCGCGCTGAAAATGGATACAGTAGTTTCCTCCCTGAGAAACATGCTCGCAGACGTTATGCTTTCGAGATCAAACAGATTACAGAAGTCTCGTGCTGAAGGTGAAGCTTCGGGAAAAGATATTGTGGACGCCTTGGATCAGGATTCACTCATTGAAGAGGTGAGGAAATCACTCATAGAGATCTTCCGAGGGATTGGACCGCAAGAGAAATTGGCCCTACTTTCCGATTATTGGGAACATTTGGCTACCGCTTTGTCACGGCTCCTGATGGGGCCTGGGTATGTATATGCCGCGGCAAAGTGGCTGAATTTCCAAAAACTCTACAAGTCTGATAGGGAGGCACTAAACAACATCCCGGAATATTCTGAAAAACCATCTTACACCGCTGCTTGCATAGCTAGCATGCTTCGATTAGTCGCTCACGTACAGAATTATGATAAAGTTGTGCTGTTTGTCGATGAGTTGGAAGCAGTAACTGAGCCGCCAGCAACGACACTTGGGTTGGCTTCTCTTGTTCAATGCCTCCGTGAACTCATTGATACTGGACTAAGGGAACTGGTAATCGTTTTTGGCACATCCGTTACGGCCGACCAAGTATTCTCAGAGTCCGTGGCACTTCAGCGAAGGGTTCACATGACTGTCAAATTACTTCCACTTGAACCGTCTGACGCTATTGAACTTGTGTCTGACTATTTGATTCAGTCTTTGGGAAGGAAGGACAAGATTTTCGAAAAAGAAAGCATAGTGGCGTTCAATGATGTTGCCAAGGGGAAAATAGGCAATCTTATTCGAATCCTGAACCTAGCATACGACATGTCTATCCGAAACAAGTGGTCGTCGATTGACAAAGAACAGGCGGACAAAGTTCTTTCAGAGGTACTAAGGTTAGGCATTCTTACTTAGAAACGATGTCAAAGAAGTAAAAGGACCCCCCCGAATAGATTCCCTGGAACGGGTAGGTTAACATCGACCTAGACGCCTTCAGTAACACATACTTGTAGTAGTACCGATTGCAAAGATGGACCAGCTCGCCATCGAATTGTTCATCATTGATACCGACCCCTTGCTGTAGAAGCATGCAACAGCAAACCGTTCTCAACGACGGGATGTCGATAGGCCTTCGTGAGATTGTGCGTAACCGTTTTGTGGCAATCGCTAATAGACTCTCGAAGAGTTGTTCAGAAATCTTGGCTGCTTGCCGTGCTTTCTTGATGCCTAGATTTGAAAGGGCATCTGCAATCCAAGCTCCCCCTTCTTGCCGGAACGCTTCATAGCCTCTTGCTAGGAATCTCTCATGCATACTTGCAATGACTCTTCCCGCATCAGTCAACCTATATGCATGTTTGTCTTCCTCAACGAGGTCAATATCCCTTGCCCAGCCCAAAATAGGCTCAACTTTGTGGCTCAAGGCATTTCCCACAAGACGCCTTTCACCGTGCTCCACCAATTTGTCAGCAAACAACTGTTTTATGGTCTCAAGATTCGCCCGACCTTGCCGCCCCTGTTCTTTGGCCTTGTCTATACAGCGCAGAACTGATGTAAGCCACAGGCCGCAGTTATTCGAATCTATCATCAATAGATGTCTGATCAGGAAGATCTTGTCAATCAGTCCGATGGGTTCTCGATAGTTAGGAGCCAGCGAAATCCAAGAGTACCCATACGGTGTCGGTTGCCAAATTTGTCTTCTCCTAAAGGCCCATAGCAGGCGTAGGTTTTCGCAAGCATAAAGAAAATCCTCCACAGTTCTCTCTTTGTAAGGCTTTCCTTCGAAAGATGCTTTTGCCTCTCGGGTGGTAAGCGGTTTTCGGCTCAGCTCGCCTAAGATTAGCTTGATGAATTTCACATCACCAGTTTCCTTAAAGGTGCTACCGTATAGCTCCGCCCTCGCAGCACCGCGACGAGAGAGAGTGCAACCATTCACCATTACCAGTCACGCTTCTGAAACAACTATTACATTCAAGTGGAGCAATTTCCGGCCGAGACAAGACCGGAAGAGCAGGTGACTAGACATACCAGGCAATCAGTGACATAGGCAATCAAGTGTCGTCGTCAATTCTCCTATATACTTGTAGAACGCCCCTCGTGGACTAATTCGGGCAGTCGAGCTATTCCAATTCTCGCTATTATGAAAGAGTCTAGGAAGCATCTTGATTCGGTACACTCTTCTCAGGCTCCAAAGGACTTCCCAATAGCATCTTACATTCACATACGCCACCATCTGGCCGTATCTTCCATTCATTGTTTCTAACTTCCTCGTAACCTGTCTTCTGAGCTGGGGTATTTTGTCTTTGCAAGGGCGTTCGTCCAGCTTCTTGGTCTTCCATTCCTCCCATTCCATCACGAGCCCAAAAGGCTCTCTATCTATCGGGTTGGGTATGCAGTCTATGGCAGCAATATCGATTTTCTCTCTCCAAGGAGCGATTTGTTCTAGCACGTATGACCAAGTGCGCGATTTGCTGTAAGGCTTCTGGTCAGTGCATGGGAGGATCAGCAAAGTCCGTCCGCTGCTCATTTATGAGCACCTTTCTCAAGATCAGCGTTCATATGACAGCCGAGAAGGTTTATGACAGGCCTGTGTAAGGAAGCTAGCAGGTGACTAGGTCTTTTTGAGCACAGCCTTAGAAAGTACAAGCTTGCGGCCCTCCTCTTCAAGAATGACGTAGTCTCCTACGTTGAGTTTCAGAGTTCGTCTTGGTTCTATTGGCATGGTCATCTGTCCTTTCGGCAGAATCTTCGCTACCGCGAGTTCCGTTCCTATGCAGTCTCTCCCATCTCAATTGACTCACTTTGCGATCTACTGTAGTCCCCTTAGGGCTACTTGTGCGGACGGTCAAACGGGCCTCCTAGAATGTGATCCTATAGTGCTGGTTTACTCTTAAATATCAAGTGTGGAGTTATGAGGAAACTCCATGACGAAATTCATCTTTGTTACTGGCGGCGTCATGTCTGGGATTGGTAAAGGTGTAACCGCTGCCTCCATAGGAAAGATACTGCAGGTAAGAGGTTTCAAGATAACTGCGGCCAAGATAGACCCCTACCTGAATGTCGACGCAGGAACAATGAATCCGATTATCCATGGAGAAGTCTTCGTTACTGAGGACGGGGGCGAGATAGACATGGACATCGGTACCTACGAGCGGTTCTTAGACATCAATATTCCCAAGGATCACAATATGACGACAGGACAGGTCTACCTTTCTGTGATCGACCGCGAGAGACGAGGAGACTTTCTGGGAAGGTGTGTTCAGATTATTCCGCACATCACGGATGAGATAAAGCAGAGGATAGTTCAGATCGCAACTAGGAACAGCACCGATGTCGCAATAATCGAAGTCGGAGGAACTGTGGGGGATATTGAGAGCTTACCGTACTTGGAAGCGGCTCGTCAGATGAAGCTTGAGCAGGGATACGAGAACGTTCTCTACGTGCACGTTACGCTCGTGCCAGTCTTGGATGTTGTGGGAGAGCAGAAGACCAAGCCAACTCAGCACAGCGTACAGGAGCTCAGAAGAATCGGTATCCAACCTGACATAATAGTTGCGAGAAGCCACAAGCCCCTACTGACCGAGCCGAAGAGGAAGATAGCTCTCTTCTGCAACGTGGAAGAGAAGGCTGTCTTCACATCTCCGGACATACCAACAGTGTACGAGACTCCGCTTGTT
>Ga0315312_1003484_pt1 | contig 10114 bp, 6 predicted proteins | sample TDP7_MG_FD_203629 | JGI IMG/M metagenome (GOLD analysis project Ga0315312, IMG submission 203629) | Freshwater sediment microbial communities from Lake Towuti, South Sulawesi, Indonesia - TDP7 | ecosystem: Environmental > Aquatic > Freshwater > Lake > Sediment | place: Indonesia: South Sulawesi... | reverse complement strand
TCCTTCTCTCTGAGAGGGGGAGTTTCGTAAGCTCCCTGCCGTTTAGGTATAGGATGTCGAAGGCCCGAAGGGTCACTCCAATCTTCCTTCGCCTTTCCTCCAGCTCCTCCTCAGATAGTTCCCTGGGCACGGTTCTTTCAAGCAGATACTGGAAGGGGAGAAAGTTCCCCTTTTCGTCTGTGGCCATGACCTCGCCGTCGACGATGCAGCTTTGGGCGTTAAATTTTGCCACAATTTGGGCAACTTCCGGCAGGGTTTCCAACTTTTCCACGGCCCTCCTTGAAAAGAGCCAGACTTGGGTTCCCCACTTGTGGAGTTGCAATCGGCTTCCGTCATACTTCAGTTCACACAGGGCGGGGTACTCAACCTTATCAGGCTCATAAAGATGGGCAAGCTGGGGCTTCAGGAACTGGCCAGGCCGCAACTTCACCGCGGAGAGGGCTGCGTTGCCCGCGGAGGCAAGCATGATTCCCTCAGTCAGTCCAAGCATAGCACAAGCGGCTTCAATGAGTTCTGGGGCGACCCCATAGGCCTTGGAGGCAGCGTAAATCGCTGTCCTTTGATCGTAGCCCAACTTTAGGTCGCCAAGCATGAGACGAATAATGTATTTTGCCTCTTCGGGCGTTGCAGCCTTCAGTAAACTGGATATTTGGAGGGTTCGCTCCATAATCCTCATGAGCTGTGGTAGAAGGCGAATTGCCCTGTAAACCTCCTCCACCTTCAACGTCGCTGCTTTGGGAGGCTTGAGAAGATATGCCACTTCGCCTAGGTCTCCGTAATCAATGAGGAGACTTCTAACCTTTAGAGGAGGCTCCCCTGTGGCCAGGCAAAGGGCCTTTTCTACGATGCCCGGACCCACCTTCAGGTTTTCCTCGGTTAAGGCTCCCAGGGCAAGGCGTGTCTTCATTTCCAAGCTTAGGCCCTCTGTTTGAAAGAGTTTTGTGAGCTCCGTTTCCTTGCCCCTTTTGCTCCGCACCACGGCCAGGCGCTCATAAACCCTAACAACCTCCGAAAAGGGCGCAGGATTTTTCAGCTGCACCCCGGTCATAAAGAGGCGTATCAGATGATACGGAATCCCCATTTTCCATTCGACCTCTTCTGGGGTGAACCCCACCTCCAGGAGGTGCAGAACCGCGGCCTGGGGACTCCCATAGGTTTTTACGAGTTCATCGAAGGTGGGGGGCTTCACCAGGGTCATGGCTTTTTCCTTTGGCTGATTTGGGTTTGGGGTTTAGGGATGGGTTCCAGGGCTTTTATGAAGCCCTGGGGTGTGATGTCGATGCGTATCCTCCTCCTTTCGAAGTTGCACATTCGGCAGTCTAACACCCGCGCTATCCGGACAAACTCCCCTCTACCTACGCCTAGGTCCACCTGCTGGTCCTCCCAATAGATTCGTCCATAGTCCACTATGATGGTTCCGTCTAGGTTGTGGGCCAGGCCTATTCCGCCAGCCATGTCGTAGCTGTCCCATCGCTCCTCGCTCCTCTGGTTCACGTAAAGCCCCGTGATGCCGTGGAGCTGATTGTACCTGGCCAGCTCCATGACCCGATACTTGAGGGCACCCCTATAGGATTCAAGAACCGTCACCGAATCCACGATGGCCAATTCTATGCCCTCCCGCTCTGAGACATAACGGTAGGTCTCGGCGAAGGTGCTCCAATCCCTAAGCTCCGGGTACATAACCGTGTCTAGGACGAAGAGGTTTTCCCTAATCCTGTCCCAATCCAGTTTCAGGATATCCGCCTTTTGTTTCAGGCGGGACTGGAGGTCAAACCTGGGCGTGGCACTCTTCCATGTGTCCTCAGCGGTGGCAAATAAGACCCTCTTGCCATCAGCCGCCACCCTAACGGCTATCTCCTCCACCAGAACAGACTTCCCCGCGCCAGGAAGACCAGTGATGGCCAGCTGTCCACAAATGGGTACGCCATTTAGGGGCTCGCCCTCCGGCGTCAGAAAAAGGAGGTCTAGGAAGGTGTCGGTGGCCAGCCCAACGAGGGGTTTTTTGGCCTCTGGAGCCATGTCAGGCTTAAGAACAAATTTGCTAAGCTTTTCCTCTTCCCTCTTTTTGATTTCGGTCTTCATGGGCTTAGTAGCCAGCTCCCACTCGTCGGCGGGCTCCCTGGCCCCCATCATGGCCTCAGCCAAGGTTTTCGCCATGGTCCTCATGACCTGCTCCATGCCGGGAGCCAATTCTCCCCTTTCCACCCCCTTGGCTGGCGCGGTTTCCCTAGGGACGGAGGCTTCTGGCGCGAGGAGAACCCAGTTTTCCCCTTTCCGGTTTACCAGATTCTTTGATCTCAAGGACTGAAGTAAGGCGTAAGCCGAGCCGGCTCCGTATTTAGGTATTGCCAAGCCTTCTGAAACCTCATCTAGGGTGGCTTGGCCCCTCCGCTCCCTTAAGAAGCCTACCACGTCAACCTCTTCCGCCATTAATGCCCTCTCCTCCTCTTTATTCTTACCCTTTTAATTAAGTGTTATCTCTAAGTGAAATATCTTAAACCTTTTCTTAAACTTACATTGCACAGGGGATGCTTGTTGCCGCCTTTTTGCGCTGGCAGGAAACCAAAGCATAAATTTGGTGTTCATCGGCGTATCCGCATATTTAGCTTTACTCTTTACCTGGCGGAGGCATGTTTCTAGTAAAGTTATAAATGTTTTGAGGTTCCGTTTCGCCAGCCAAATTGAAGATCCTATCGTTAATCTTTGGCCTCGTGAAGTTAAATAGTATCTTTCTTTCTTCGCCCTTAAAGTTGATGAGAATGCCTAATCTGCCATCTTCCTCTATCTCCGTGATTGTGGGATGCGCTTCTCCTGCTCTGGCCGGATGTAGAACCACCAAAAAGATGGTTTGGTCAACTTTTTCCCCTGGGAAGATTTTCAGCGTCGGCGCTTGGGTTCCGGAGTCCTTATAAATCTCATATTTGAATCCTTCCGGGCGAACAACTTCGATGTTTAGAGTAACGTCGCCGTTGTCAACAGTAAAGGTGTCTTCGCTCGTTTTCAGGAGCGAGCCTTCAACATGGAGTAGCCAGTTGAAGGTTGATGGTCCCCATGTCTCGAGTTCGTCGACGATGATGAAGAGGTCGGGCTTGATGTAAAGGATGTGGCGTAGAAACTTCGCCAGTCCAGCACTATCCGGATAGATGTTGTAGGCGTCACCGATCACGTAATCATAAATTGGGTTGCTTTGAGCCCTAATCACCGCACTCATCCTCTTCCCCGCCTGAACCTCCTTACTACTGAACCATGTACTCCCTTCACCTAGCTGTCCCCACCCATTAATCAGCACAGTGTTGTGTTGGCTCGTTCTCTTATCCTTGTATCCGTCATCCACAACTAACCATTTTCCAAAGGCGATGAGGTCGAAATGATTGACATCCGGATGCACATGGCCACCGCCTGGGTCATAATCAAATTCCCATAATGCCTTATGCCCTGTATACGGGCCGCACTTGAAGGCAAATAGGGTCCCGTCACTGCTCCAATCACTACGCATTATGACCAAGTCTAGATTATCGAAGTGTCTCATGGTGGGCAGGTTCGTGGGCGGCGTTGCTGGAACGGTTGGATCGCACCATATCAAGTTTAACCACCGATGGTCGAATACGCCCGTATTGCTGTTTTGTATCTCCTGGGCCAGCCACTGGGCGTAGCCATTCTTATACTCCGCAGCCAGCTTCCGCAGCACGCACACAGGGTCATGGGTGTCGTGGCGCACTGAGTCGGCAAAGTCGAGGCTGTTGTCCTTTCCAGGTTTGTCTCCCCACATGCTCCTTGGCAGCATGTTATACAATCTATAGTAGGTTGTGTTTCTTAACCATGGGTTATCGAATAACTCTTCTTCTCCCAGAAGTTGCTTTGCAAGGTCTAGGTACTTGAGTAGGAATAGGGTCCCGTAGGACCAGTACTCCACACCCTCATGGGAAGCTCCATCGTTGGCTAGGGAACTCAAAATTCTCTTAAATATAGTATTCGCCTGGTTTATCCATATTTCCGCGTCAGGAACCTCTCCGTAGAGGGCGAAACCCGCTGTGCCAAGACCGCAGAGATTTACCCATAGATGGTTCTGTAAGTAGGCTCGATGCCACCACTCAGTTTTGTATTCTTCAGTTTTGGTGGATGCCATAAACATAAGCCTCGCCTCCAAGGCCAACCTGTCCCTTATCATTTCTCTCTCCTGCGGGGTAAAATTGTGGTAAAGCCAATCGTAGGCTAGTGAAACCCCGCAAAGAAGATGACCCTTAGCCAAGTCCGGGTACGGTCCCCAACCGGGATATCCTACAGTGATAAAGATCCATCCTTTGGCTTTCTGGAGGTATGTCTCATTCTGCGTCATGAGGTAACAAAAGGCGTAATGGGGTATTCTATCTCCCACGGTCCGCTGCCAGAGCATCTCCCCATCCGTTGAATAAGTAGGCGGCCTATCTTGAAGCCACTCCTCGTCAACCCAAGCCTTCTCATTCAGCCACATGTCTCTGTGTGAACCCTTTATTAGTGTACGAAGCTCAGAAATTTTCTCCTGGGTCAGATAGAGTCTCGGATGTGCGCCACTCAACTCTGAAAGCGGTTCCGGGGCCTTCTCAAATTTTAAGGCGTTCCCATACTTGAAGATGTTGTAGTATAGCATTTGAACCCATTCCCTATGAAGTCTATTCGACTCCTCATAATAGATGAAGACAGATATGGAAATTATGACCCCCAAAAAGACTAATGCCTTCAAAACTCGAATCAGCTTAGGATTCTCGATAAAGACCTGCCTCCAAGGAACTTTTATAATAACCAATAATTAGCGGCATACTTAATATTTTTGGGGCACCTAAGTTTCAGAGATGCTCAGCCTTTGTCTCCGCGTCGTGGATAGGCCGTTATAGTTAATATTATTATTTGTATCCTCACTTTTCTTCCGCCCAACGCGCGTAATTCGATAAGAATCGCATTGAGAAACTCGTGGCTATGTCTCTCTGATAAATATCAAACCGACCTAATTTTTGTTTTACCCAAAACTCAAAGAAGCTTCCACGTAGATTTGGGTCAGGATGATCCGCTGGGAATTGATTCTTCAGCGTCCAATCCACCGCCAACTTAATGTTCTCTTTAAATTTATCTCCAACACCAGCTTGGCATAGCCTTAACCAGAGGATACCGGCGAATGCAACCGCCGAGCCACAGGGAGAAGTTCTGTCTTTTCGTTCATCGATATAATTTCGGTACCAGATGGTGCCATCGGGTTCCTGAAATTTCATGTATGTTTTAGCGGTACGAGCTGCGGCTTCAATGCAATGCTTATCTCCGGTCAAATCGTATGCGTCACACAAGGCTTCTGCGTTCCACAGATTGAACCGCGCATGAATGGAACCCGTAGCTTTGTTGTTGGGGTGATAATCCATCCACAAGCCGTCTTCAGATTGATCCTTCACCAGTCTATCGATTGACCTCAGAAAAACATCTCTATATTTTTCATTTTTTGTATGTCTATACAAACGGTAATAAAGCGCCCCTTCCACATTGGGCCGTGCAATTTCTGTTACTTTAGTAGCTCCTCTTTTAAACCAGACACTCGAATCTCTGACAGCCTTCCCGGTTTTCGGATCAACCATATCGTAGAAAAGTCTTTCTTCCGGAATCCAGAGATTTTTAATCATCCAATCGCCAGCGTCAATTAAAGCATTCAGCCATTTCTTTCCCCCTGTCACTTCATACAGGCGAATTAATCCAGTTGAGCCGTCAGTAATGGTTGTCATGTTAATATAGGGTATACCAGCCATGTGAACAGCCTTCAACATACCTTTCAGAGCTGGCGGATCATCAATCCGCAGAGAAGCGATGTACCGGGCTCCCTTTTCAGCGCCTCTTAAATATTTTACATCACCCAGCAATTCATATGCTTCGACCAACGCATAGACAATTTGACCGGTATGCCAGCAAGGTTCATACAGTTCCCAAGTACCTCGATTTATATTATAATCACAGCGGGACCTACCATTTTCATCTAACAAAACTTCGATACAATAGTTTGCACCAGCTTTAATGGCAGTTTTTATTCGTTCCATTTTATCACCAGTATAAGCGCGCGTTTTTAATTATGATAGCATGGGTATAAAAATATGCCCTATTTCTCGATTGATTTTCTGAATGGAAACATCTCAGAGATTACCAAGATAAATTGGAGGAGGAAACGCTTCTATGTTGTCTCAACGTTTATTAGCCTGGCTATATTTCTTCTTAAAGTGATACCATGTATACTTGAGCCTTTCCAGTGACATCTGATGTGTAAAGCACTTTCTTGCCTGAAAAACTGGAAGATGGGTGAACGTGTCCCAGTTGGCCGTTTCCAACGGAAGAGTTGGGCCAACATAGGACTTCAGAGGCTCCTGTGTCTAAATCTATGGCTATGAGTTCGTTGGTGTGTGGTTCTTGAACGTCACTCACAATGATCCTTCCATGGGGGTCTATGCATGAATGGCCAAGCTTTCTCGTCTCTGATATGAAGTGCTCCCTAAAGTCGTCTCCATCAACTGAAATGGAAGCAATGGATGTGGGTGTCCATGTGGGAACAGTCTTTTTATGAAAATATAGTCTCCCTCCTTTGGGACTCCAGTACTCGTGGGTAGCTCGGAAGCCTGGAGGCATGACTAAAAATGGAACCGTTTCTCCCGTGTTTAAGTCCAGTTTCCACGCTCGGGCCCGTTCATGAGGAGGCAAATCTGGAATGTTTTGTTGGTCGGGTAAAATGTTAAAGGAGATTATCGGGTTGTCTCCTGGGTTGATCTGGACGTGGCTTAAGAGTTTATCACATTTATATAAGTCTTCAAAGGAAGAGCCTTTGGTCTCGGCCATGGCAATTCCTGCACCCCCTTTCTTGTGTTTGTATTGGCAGACCACCTTTTTACCGTCTCCTGAAATGCTGGGTCCTCCATAAATGGAACCCCAGGGCTTGTCGCTGAGATCGGCTACTGGGCGTTCCTCACCGGACTCTATATCAACAGCGTATATTGCCTTCTCGCCGTGATAGAAGACTTCCCTTCCATCTGGGTGTACATTGAACGATAGGAGATTCCTCTGAGAGAAGTTGTCCGTCAGCTGAATGGTTTCCCCGTTTTCTATCTCTAGTCTATAGAGCTCAAATTTGCCAGCTCTATCAGATGTGAAGATGATGTATCTTTCATCTCCTGAAAAGGCTCGGGAATAGAAGTATGTTGCTACGCAATTTGCACGGTCCCAGCTTGTCATCCTCCAAACTTCTCGCCCGGTTTTCTCGTCCTTGTAGATTTTAGGCTCCGACTTTAATTTATCTCCCTTGGCCATTTTCTTCGCACCCAAATGCCGAATGCGTTTCCGTCTTAAAAGCATTGTGTAAAGGTCTCGGTGTGAGTGGACCAAAATATATATTTCTAATTAATACCAAAAATTATATATATCTGATTAATAGATTGAAATAGTGGAGAGGATTTCAATGGTTGAAGCAAAACCAGAAGTGGTAACTGGCTTAACAGTAAAGGCGTTCATCGTAGGCCTCATCGGTTGCATCTTTACGGCGCTAGTCAGTTATGAGAGGTATTACGGATTTCTGAAAAGCGATATCCTTGACTATTGGCATCAGAATTTCACTGGGCTCAGTATCGTCGGGGGAGCCTTCGCTTGGATCCTCGTCCTAGCCTTAGTAAACCAAGGCGCGCAGCGCGGCTGGTGGAAGTTCCGCTTCTCTCCTCAGGAAGTCGGGGTAGTTGTCATCTTTGCGATGCTGGGCGCCTACCTTTCCGAAGGCTCATATCAGCAACCATTTGAGGAATGGTTCACTGAGGGCATGTACGTGGCGCAACAATCGAAGGCTAAACAAGCGGAGTTTTGGGCCAAGTTCCCTGATACGCTTGCCTTCGGCCCAAAGAGCCCGGAGCCTTATGCGTCATTGCTAAAGGTGGGCTTTGGAAGAACCTTGGCTGTCGACTGGGGGCCGTTTATGCCCATGATATTCGCAGGTGTCCTATGGTATGGAAGCGCGATGCTGTTTTATGTCTTCGGCAGCCTATTGCTGAGGCGCCTCTACACTAGAGTTGAGTACCTGCCGATGCCCTTCACTGAGGTGATGTCGAGTTTTATAAGCTTGACACAACCGGCCTCTAAAAAAGTGAAGCTCTTCACAGAGAAAACCTTCCTGATGGGGTTCCTCCTATCATTCATATACCACTTTGTGGTTAAAGGATTACCCCCATGGCAAACTCTAGCAACTGGCGCACCGCCGACGGCTCCTTGGTATGGACCAATAAACCTATATCCCGCTTGGGACCTCACAGAGAAGGCCTGGCTTCCGTGGAGCGGCATATACATCACTTTGGCACCTTGGGAAATCGGTTGGGCATTGATCCTGCCCACTAATGTCCTCATCAGTTCGCTAATCACATGGTTTGCAATGTACATAATCTTCCCACTCGTGTATATGCGGACGTACTGGGGGCCATTCACTGCAGCTACCATGGGAGACACAAATAGTGCAATAAGGGTGGTGGCGTTTAATTGGAATTTCGACGATTTAGGCTTCTCCCTTTCAGCCATAACCATGGGGATGCTCTTCGCAGCCGTTTTCGCGCCCATAGTGCTCAACTGGCACCAAATGGCTCCAGTCTTCAAGGGTCTCGTCAAGGAGCCCCCCAGTGAATTCGACCCTGACAAACCCCTATCCTACCGATTAACATGGATACTCACCATCGGCTTTTTCCTCCTATGGTACATCGTCGGAGTCACACTCGTACAAGCAAAACCTGACGCCCTTCTCGGATTTTTGGTCTTGATAGCCATTCTGTTCTTCGGAGCCGGCAGAGTTCTCTCAGAGACAGGAGGCTGGTACGGCGCCTTCCACCTAAATCCATACTATACCTACGAGGGTGCCACAGGAGCTTTAGCATCAACCTACTTCACTAAGCTTGGAAAGGACATACCCTCCTACGTAACAGTCTACATGATGAGTCAAAGGGGACACATGTACTCCTTCGGCGATAGAGTTCCCTTCTATACATTGCATTCCTTCAAGCTCGGTGATAACACAAGAACCCGCCTCAACGGCGTCCTAAAGATCCTGATAATCGGAACAGTGATAGGAATCTCAGCAGCGGCCATAATTCACTTCTTTAACAGGGCTTACTCAATAACCATCTTCGGAGGCATTAGGGGCGAATACGTCAAGAACGCTATCAGCTATGCCGAGAGGGGGAGAACGCACAGAAGCTACGGTTTATGGGCCAATACGCCAACCCAGGCCTTTATGCAGATTGGCATCGGCTTCGCCGTCATCTTCGCCCTGTCATTCTTGCAGCCACGGATATCCCTACTGAGAGGACTAAGCATAGGAGGCATTATCTGGGGCGTCAACGCCCTGTACATTTTATGGTCGGCTTGGATCGTGGGTTTCATCATCAAATACATAGTACTCAGAACTGGCGGAACAAGAATGTACGAGAGCACTCTCAAACCCTTCGGCTTAGGCTTAGTAGCTGGCGCCTTCCTAACGCTTTTCCTTGCAGACGCAGGACAATGGCTGAGTTGGTTAATACATAGCAGAACAGCAGGAGTCCTTCCATAAGCTAAAGTGGGCCGAGTTAAATGTCGAGAAAAATATGCCTCGTTTCCCCCCTTTTTTTGTTAGTAACGATTATCCTAATTGGATTAAACAACTTACCACCTCTCAGTGCGGGCTTTCCTGGCGCTGAGGGTAAACCTTTTGATTATAAGCCTCTAATAGAAACCGTGAACGTCACGGCTGTGAGGGAGCACGTTAAATATTTCTCAGGTCTGGGCACAAGGGCAACGGGCTATCCTGGAAACGATTTGGCGGCTCAATACATTTATGAAAAATTTGTTAAGTATGGGCTTGAAAACGTCAGTTACGATTATTTCTCGGTTGTTGACTGCATAAGCTACGGCGCCAACGTTACCTTGCCAAACGGCACATGTATCGAAATTCATCCCATTGTGCCAAACCTCGTCAGCCCATCTGTAACACCTCCAAGCGGCATAACCGGCAAGCTAATCTATACAGGAACGGGTGAACTGAAAGAATTCAAGGAGAAAATTGATGGAACCATAGTTCTCATGGACTGGAACTCTGGGTTCAACTGGTTAC
>Ga0315312_1003483_pt1 | contig 10117 bp, 11 predicted proteins | sample TDP7_MG_FD_203629 | JGI IMG/M metagenome (GOLD analysis project Ga0315312, IMG submission 203629) | Freshwater sediment microbial communities from Lake Towuti, South Sulawesi, Indonesia - TDP7 | ecosystem: Environmental > Aquatic > Freshwater > Lake > Sediment | place: Indonesia: South Sulawesi... | reverse complement strand
TGGAAAGTGTGGAGATGCCTCAGAAAGAATTGCTTGAAAGCCTTGTTGCGCAGATAAAGTTATCCGGGCAACCCGTTGCCCTGCATTGGGCAGAAGGAATCGTTTTTTACGCCGTCCCTCTTGATACCCAAAGTGACCTCATACTCGATGAAATGCTGAAAGGCACCGCCTACTGGGCAAGTGTTTCCTACGCCAAAATGCCCAGTTATCAGCCCGTCGCAAAAATTGGCGGCGTAGAGATTCCGATAATTAATCAGAGCCGCTCCCCTAGTATGAGACAGATAGCAGAATGGCTAAAGAAAAGATCTGGAAACACATAGTCACACCATACTGCGCTTTTAAGCCCTTGGCCGCTTCGAGAGTTGTGTTAGAATTATCACCGCTGCTGAGTGGGAACATCTGCCCTTATTGGCGAATCCTGGGCAGTTGCAGGTTATTTTGCCGTCGTAGGCCTGGACAACGGTGTAGGTTCCATGGTCCCCAATCACATTGAAGCGCTCATGGTTAAGACGTTCCACCCTTCCGCTTTCCAAGAGCCTTCGAGCCTTCTCGATCATCTTGTCAAGAGACAAGGGTCCTCACAACCCAACAATCTGCAATACCACATGAACAAGCTGTAACGCGGGCATATCATGAACCCACATTCTAATTTAGTTGAAACCGACTAGTAAAAATTGTGTTACTGATCCTAACTCTTATCTTGTTGAAGCACATTTGAGAATATTTATATAAGGACTTTTGGCATTACGGTTATATGGTGTCTGGAGTGGCTGGCATACGGATCCAACTGCCCGATGAGCTTGAGAGGCTTTTTAGGGAGATGGCCATGAAACGTTTCGGCTATGGGAAGGGCTCTTTAAGTAGAGCTGCTGAGGAGGCCATACGGAAATGGTTAGCATCTCAATTGCAGCTGGAAAAGAGGGAGTTCGAGGGAGACCCCGTTAAGGCGATTGAAGGGTTGCTTGCTGACGTCAAAATTGACTCCGTGGAACTTCAGCATCTCGCTGGGAAAATTTGGGTGAGAAAGGTTTTGGGAAATGTATCTGGTTGACACAAACATCTTCCTAGAGGTCTTGCTCTCGGGACCCAGAAAAAATGAATGTGAACAGTTTCTGGGCTACCTAAGGAAGGGCAGAAAAACCGGAGTGATCACGGATTTCTCTGTACATTCCATTCTTGTGATTATGGAAGGGTTCGGGAAAAGAGGAGACCTCAAGATCTTCTTGCAGAGTCTGCTCGCCTACGAAGGCCTAAACGTCTATGCAACGACCCTGATGGACGAGGTAGACGCCATAGACATGAGCTACGAAGCCAACCTTGACCTTGACGACGCCATCCAATATCACGTGGCCTCTACTCTAAATGCCGAAGCAATTGTCACCTTCGACAAACACTTCAACGGATTAAAAATACCAAGACTCGAACCCCAACAAATCGTGAAAACCTGAAGGTATCTGGGGCGCACGTTTCACTTAATCTGTGCTAAAACGCCCCTAGTCCCTTTCCTTTAGCCACTATCACTGGCCTATCGAAGTATTCAATTTGCCTCGGCATAAAGTTTATTAAGTTTAAAATTTAAGAGTGCCGATCGTCATAATTTGTGCTGGAGGAAAAGATACGTCTGAGAGAAATAAGAAGAAAGTGCTGGCGATAGTCATCGTTATTATAGTCGTCGCGGTTATAGGTGGTGCTGCCTACTTCTTGACTATGCCCCGTCCGCCTGCACCGACCCCAACACCTACACCCAGCCCGACGCCGACTCTAACACCAACCATAACACCGACAGCTACGCCTACGCCGACACCCACCCCCACACCAACTCCTACGCCTACACCTACGCCTACACCGACCATAAAACCTGTAGTTAACTTTCGGGTCGGAGCATACGCTGAGTACCTCATGAAAACATCCACGGATGAAACCGTAATGGAGATGAGTTCTAAGTTCAGTGTTGACGGTGAGGAAACCTATAATGGGGTTGCGTGTTGGCTACTATCCATGACTACAACTTACGAGAATACGAAGACAGTGCTAACCTGGTGGATTTCTAAGGATGAATCTAAGCCTGTTCATGGCCGTATGGAAGTGTATGTAGATGATACGCTAACGTTCCAGCAAGAATACGACCCAACACAGGCACCCCCACAAGCCGGTGAAGCACCGAAACCTGTTGATGTACAATACATTGTTGGACAAGAGACGATTACGGTTATTGCCGGTACGTTTGTAAACTGTGCTAAAATGGAAGTTACAACGGAAAATCAAGTCACAGACACTTGGGTACACCCTGATGTACCAATTTGGGGTATAGTTAAAACTGAAGTGTACAAGGACGGCAAACTAACTATGACGATGGAGCTTAAATCCTACGGTGGCTAATGAGACTATTTAGAACCACTTTTGAAGAGTAACTAAAAACTGAACTCCTCCATCCCCATTTTTTCTTATTCTTTGACTGGTTGTATGAGCAAATAGAAAAGAAGCGTAAAATTCTATCTCGAAGTTGAACTAAGGAACAAACAATCAAAGAATTGGTTTCAATGAATATAGAAGACATAAGAATGCTTAGAGAGCCAGAGAGTCTGTCGGTTTCTTCCAAAACAGGTAAACCTTTGTCTGTGTTAAGAATCCAAGAATGCGCAACATCTTAGCTAATTTTTCAAGGCTAGCCGCATCCACACGGGCATTAAATTCTTCTTCCATCAAATATGCTTGATGAGCCGCCGTGATGCGTTTTCGATACACACCTCCAGAAATTTCTTTCAAAACGCCCTTAACTTGTTGCACTTCTTGACGTGACATTTTTCGCAGCTTTCGTAGATTCATTTTTTCTGAGGTGAGGAAAACGGGGTTAAACCCAAACCCTCGCAGCTTTTCGACGACGCCGACAAGCTCACGGTTAGGCACGCTTTCCGCAATTTTTGTCATGTCCGCTTTCTCGAAAAATGGATTGTACTTGGCCATCACCGCGATGGTTTCAACGTAGGGTTTGCCTGCTAGGGGAAGGGTCTCTGCCACAAGCTTCACACCTAACCCGATGGTGCGATACTTGGGGTGAACAATGACTCGTGAGATTCTGGTGAGGTCTCGATTTATCTCTTGAATCGTCAATTTTCGTCCAAGGGCCTTGTGTCTCCCGAAGGTTGCGATGGCTGGAGAACTGTAAACGATTACACCAGCCCTTTCATCGCCCCGTTTTAGAGCAAAAATCTTCTGATGAACAATGGAGTGGGCGTCTCGATAGTGGAAACCAGCCAATTTCTCGTAGTCTTGTCTGGTTCCTTCCTTAATGTGCATTTCTCGGGTGAGGGAGCATGTTTTGTTGATCTCGTTGGGAAAGTATTGAACGGTGATCTCCCTTCCAAACCGCTTGTGTATGTGGACCGAAGGCCTCAAATCTTCAAAGAGGTCGGTGTGCGTGGTAGCAGCAAGAACCGCCTTTCCCTCCTGTCTCGCGATTTTCTGCACGTTGAAAGCAACGATCTTGGCGGTGTCTCGGTCTAGGGTGCTGCAGAACTCGTCCATGATCCACCATTGGGCGCCGCTCTCGATTAGTTTCGCGAGTCGATACCGATATTTCTGGCCGTCACTAAGCTGGTCATAGCGGCGTACAAACAGGAAGGCGTCGTTGAGGCCTACTCGAGAGAGCAGCTCGAGGCCCTCTTCAAGGGTTTTGCCCACCGTGTCGATTAACGGCTTGTCTGGGTCCACTCGGATATCTGCCATGTCTACAGCTTCTGGTTCTAGGTCCTTCTTGAAGGCCTTCAACAGTACGGATTTGCCGGATCCGCTGTCTCCGGTGATGAGTACAATATCCGTGGGGCCGATTTTCAGCTCCACGTTATCGTAAATCACTTGCTTCTGATACTGGTCCACGCCAAGCCCGAAGGCCTCAGCCACCTGAATCGTGCGAGGCGTTATCTTAGTAGCCGTCTTATAGCCTATGTTAATGATGAACTTGCCTTCTCGCCTATCGTATCTGCGTGCATATGTGGTTATGCGGAAAAGCTCTCTGCGCCTTGTCATGTTGGAATCACATCAATATGCTCTCACAAGTTGGGCTGGGGGCTCTGTTCTTGTAGCATAGGTTGCCAACGCTAATGCCCAAAAACGGTCATCATGCGTATTTTCAGGGTGGTTAAATTTGATTTTACCATCCTTTGTAAGCTCGAAGCGTTCAATGTTAAGCTCCGCGATCAAATCGGAGTCATAGGGGATTTTGATCCTTTTTTCAACCATGCATTGCTTGAGAAAAGTCGCTATCTTTTCCTTTGTCTCTTGAGTAAATTTTACGCCTTCCGTCTTGTCTATGCCAGCGTTAATCATATCCTCAACGATATAATCACCTACACCAGACATGTCAACCAGAATCTTGTTTATGCTCCGCCACCGGTCGCATAAGGTTTTCACATAGCCTATCACGCTTGCATATGCCGTTCTTAACGGGAATCGGTGTATGTGAACTAAGCTCATGCAGTTGTCTTCTGCTTTAACAACTGCTAAAACGCTATAGTCTTTGTATTTGCCGAGGTCCAAACCTACGTAGAATATACCCTTCGCTGGGTACTCAAAATCGTAGTATTCCAGTTCGTGATCAAGGCAGCTCGTTATCAACGCTTGTGAAAGCCAAACATTCTCATCTTCAGCCCACTCTGCCATCATTTCTCTCCGCCAACGCCAGGGATCACCCTCATACTCTCGCTTCTTCTTCTCTAGCCACTCTGAATCTATGGATCCCTTCGGCTTTAGGGCTTGCTCGTAAGTTACGTGGCTTTTCGCAAAGTGTTTGAAAGCTTCCTGGTTGCATATTTTCCAGAAAACGCTGTCCGTTGTCCACGGTGTGCTGCTCGCAAAGAACTTGCCGTTGGTAGTTGCCAAAGTGAAGCTGATCGCATCGAACATCTCTTCGTCATTCGGGATGAAATTCATTTCATCACAGTACACAATATTTAGCGTGAAGCCTCGCAGGTTATTTGGGTTGTTGGGGAAGGCCTGGATTATGCTTCCGTTTTTGAGACGCACCATAGTCCGCTGCGGTTGATAAAATAATCCCCTCGGTAGCTTCGTCCTGAAATAATTCATTTTCGTTATTGTGATCATTGTTTGACGCCAGCTTGGGCCCACAATGGCTATGTGTGACCCTGGGTTCAGTAAAGCGTAATGAAGAAGCCAAGCAGCGACTAAATGAGTCTTGCCAGTTTGTCTTGCCCACCTCAAAGCGATGTTGTTGCTTGTTTCAAGCATTTCTGCTGCCTTTAACTGGTAATCTGTAAGCTTTAGCCCAAGCTTCTCCTGGCAAAACTCAACGAAGTTTTTTGGGATATTCGTTGCCTTAGCCCTCTGCTGCTCAACCCATTTCCTTTCGATTTCCTTGGCCCTCTTCAGTATCCTCTCCACGGATCATCCTCTCCAGCCCGTCAAGGTATTCCAGAGCCTTTGCCTCATCGAAGGTCTTGGTGAGGCTGTTGGTGACTTGACCGATGTAACCCATTACACGAATCCAGTGTTGAGCCTGCTTTTCCTTAATACCCTCAGCTGTGGCTGTAGCCTTTGCCAACTCAAACATCTCCTTCAGATCCTGAATAAGCTGCTCGCGGATTTTCTGGGTGTCGATCTTAACTCTATCTTTAGCTCGTTTGGCTATGTGCAAGAATTGACCTATACCTACCCCCCTATGCCTTTTGATACCTCCTCCCCCCTACATTTTTTGGGTTAAGAAAATGCCAGTAATGGTCCCGATCAGCCCGGAGATAGCTGCAAAGACCTCGGTGTTCCATGTGCCCAAAACGATCAAGTGCACGATTTGTAAGGCTGTAAGGCAAGCTACCATGGTAATGCTGAAGTATACAGCGTAGATAAGGCGGTCGCTGGGCGGGACCTCAACACATTGCGTTTTGCCTTTAGACCCCTTAACTGCAATGGTTTTTGTCAACGCCTTTTTAATGAGCTCTCTCATGGTTTGTAATCCTCCTTTTTAGGGTGCGGCAGCGACCTGCCAGAAATGAGTTTAGCAGCACCTTGGCTTCTTCAGCTGAAACCTCGCTTGGATTAACCACCTTGACGGTTAAGGCCCAGTTGAGTGGAATTGCTGTGTAGTCAATGTCGTAGAGCCCATTCGTGTACTTGAAGTTGTTTTGGGCGAGGATGATGTGCTTGCTTCTCTCGCCGAGAACGCCTATGTAGATGCCCCAGCTTTTCACGGGCACATCAATGACCCCGCCCGTAGCAAGGCTCTTTCCTACACTGGCGTCAAACCACTCCACCCGAACGAGGTCGCCTGACTGTAAAGCTTTAATCTGCTTCAGAACTTCTTTGTTCATTGGGCATCGCTCCAGCGGGTTTGCTGCTCAGTGAAGGCGTTGCCCTTCAGCCACGCTCGGTTTAACACCTTCACCGCTTTTTGACTAATCATGGTTTATTCCCCACTTCCTCTTCTTCTCTTTCGTGTGCAACCAAGCACTATGCACGGCCATCCCCAAAATGAAGCCGCAAACAGCCGCAACGATTACGTTAATCAGCTCCACCATTTGTTATGCTCCCGCGAGTATGGCGGTTGCGGCGGTGACCATTAAGGGGCCGCGAGCCCAGGGACTTGGAATTGCTCGGCCGTCTGGAAAGACTTGATCCATCACTTGTCCATCTGCTAGGGCGCATTGGCGTAGAAACGACTGGGTTTTGGTGATCCAGCGGGCGTATCGAGTTGGGTCCACTTTGTTCATGGCAATTCTCATTAAAGCCGCGTAATGAGTATATTCAGCGGGGTAGTCGTAGGCGGTGTATTGCATGTGTTCAATGAAGCCTCCCCAACGCCCTTGGTTTGAGGCAATGATTTGATCAAGGGCCCTCTTGATCTGGGTGGAGTGGTCAGAACCGTAGTTTGTGTCCCAATTCTTGTAAGCCCACGCAATTAACGCCTGAACGAAGGTAACACACTGCTTAAAGGTGATGTAAATGGGATTTCCGTCAGGGTCTTTCTTACACTCGCTTTGGGCTCCTGAAGGATATTCCGTTCGGTAATAGTAGTTGGCGGGTTCCCACATGTACGAATCTATTCCTGCTACAACCTTTGCGATCCAATCTCTGACAACGATTCCGTCGGGGTCAGTGGTGACCGTATTTCCATAAGCGTCAAAGCCTCTACATGCTGCAAGAATCACCTCAACCATGTCTGCAGTAAATGCGACATCCTCTTTCACCCCATTGATCACTTGATTCTTAATGAGTTCGTAACCGACCGCTATTTCCCAGCGTAGGCTGTACAACCAGTTGAAGGCCTTTCGCCAATAGGATTGGTATGTTGTGGAGGAGTTGCGAGCGTCATAATCTGCCATTGCCCAAGCCATCATAGCGGCTCCGCTGTCCACTTGACGTCGATGTCCCGCCGGGTCGGTATATGGATCGTTGTCCTTTTGTGGATAATACATCTGATCCCATGAACCGTCGTCGTTTTGAAGCGCAGCCATCGCATCAAGAACTGAAGCCACTAACGTTTTATTCCCCGTCCAATCCTTTTCCATCAAGGCTAGGAGCCCATATCCGCCTTCGTAGGGAACGATCATCCCTCCCGGAGAAGCAACAATGTGGTTTGTGGCAATGATGTGTCGCGTCAGATAGTCTGTTGAGATAGACGAAACTCCCGATTTCTCCGAAGTTTGCCTCGCCAGATAGATTGCTCCAGGCTCTTGAACCGAAAGCTTTTCAGCAAAGGCTAGAGTTGGCCTTCTCGGTGTACCTTCCGGCATTACTTAGCCTCCCAACAATGTTCCTTCAAAATCGTGATAATCGTCCACGCCCGCAGCAGGAAGATAATGAAGGACCTTAACGGTGATAGTTATGGGGCCTGTTATTTTCTCCTCCATCTTATCTATTTTGGCGCAGGGGTTTGCTGGACTCGTCCGGAGACTCGCCTTAACGCTGGTGCCGGAGTAAAGTCGGTAAATGGCTTCGCAGGTGCCGTGTGCAGCGAACCCCTTTAAGGTCACGGTTGCCCCGCTGGCAACATCGTAGGAAACAATGGTTGTTTCGGTTCCGGGAGGAACTCCCGTCTTCCTATTGTAGGCAAGAGACCTTTCCTCAATGAATAAGGGTCCTGCTCCCCCGCCGCCTCCTCCGCCGGCTCCTATAGATACGCCTGCTCTTTTCTCTAAGCGTTTCAATCTTTCATCCATGCTCATAAAGACATAATCGATGAATTGTGGTTCATTGGTAAGGGTGAGGAACGTAGACCAGTTCACGCCTCTCACTACGTGGCGAATTTCCAAAATTCTAAAGTGTTCATTAATGTTGTCGTTGGATATGGTTACGAGTTGTGTATCGCCGGGATTAAAACCGTTGTCTCCCTCCACCTCAAAATCTGTTAACGTGATCACTTTTTCCTTTAAGAAGTCGCGGAAGCTTTCCGCTTTCTTAAGGCACTCTGCATCGGATTTTAGGCTGTCGTCAATTATGGGTTCTTTCCATCGCACGCCGTATTTTGCCTGACTCGTTGTGTCCTCAGCGAATCCCTCAAATCGTCGTTTGTTGAAGAACAAGTTGTCTATCCAGAAGGCTCCGGTTCCTGTGCCTGGGAAATGACACGTGATATCGACTTTCTTGACCTTTTTCCAATTAAACGCTTGCGAGTTGAATAGGCTGTAAGTCCATTGATCCTTGGCAACTCGGCCGCAAGACACGTTAACGAGAACCCACTCTTTTTTCTTAGCGTTAAGCTCTTTACGGCAAACCATCCCGGCGTCGTCTTCCAGCTGAAGCGTTATGTCACCGCTGTAGGCCTCTTCCAGCTTAACTTGAAACGTAATATCCGCATAGCCGTCTGGCACCTCATAACAATTAGCTTCTTTCTCCCCGTTTAAAGCGAAGATGAGGCGACCGTAATAGTCTGAGCCTGTAACGGCCAGCTTTATGCTTCCGTTTCCCTTAATTTTTTCAGAGGTGTCAAAGGAAACGGAGCCCGTTCCCGTTCCACTCGCCCATGAGCCATCTGCGGGCGTTAAGCTTTCGGTCCAAGCGTCTTTATCAAGGGGATAGGCTCTCTCAGCCGCACCGTACACCTTAATCTTGTTGCGGATTCGGTGAACATCGTCTTCCTTTTTGTAGTGCTCGATTTTTTCAGTTAAGGAGACGCTACTCGTGTATTTTCCTCGCTTGAAAACGTGCATGTTGCCGGCAGGGTCAACGTAGCCATCGAACCCAACAGCTCCCGCCGACGTTTTCGCAATCTCGCAAACATCTTTAATAACTGTGTGGGGTGTTACCTCCTGAAATTCAAAGTCGTGGGTGGAAACAATCTCGTTGTCTACGTCCACAAACTTCTTTGTGACTTCATTGCATAGATCGATAGCCTCTTCAATGACGGTTTTCCCGTTAACAGCCTCATACACCTTTTTCATTAAGTTTGGGGGAACAAGCAGCTCCTGCCCGATGTCCATTCCGCTGAGCAGAAGATAATACTCTTGTGAGGTGCCGAACCCTTCAGTGCCTGGAAGAAGGATTTTACCTCCAAAAACCTTTTTCATGTTGGCTCCTTTTCGCCAGAGGTAGATGAGGATGTGGTCGAAATCCGAGATTTTCCCTGTGTATTCGGCGTTCGTGTTAAGTAGCTTACAGGTGAAGCCTCCCACTCCATGATGCAGAAGCGGAAGCGTGATGGTTAGGCTCTCAACGATATCGCTCTTGGTTTCATCCACCGGAACAAGCATCGTATCCTTGCAGATGGCAACATAATCGTATTCCACCTCTGCCGCGTTGCCATCCGTTGTTAGGCAGTGAAGGAAAATATAATCGATGGCCTTACCGGCGGTTAAAGAAACCGTTACGATCGTAAATTCGGCGTCATCTCGCCACCCTGTTCCATCGCTGGTTCCGTCCGTATAGTGAACGATTAACGCCCATCGGCCGTTTGTTGTCTTCCTTCTCGCCCTCACTATCGCTTTTTGGTAAATGTCGGTGCTACCGGAAACCGCCTTGACGTACTGAACCCACGAGTTTGCGAGGCCACCGGAGCCCGAGTTAATGGTAACAATGTCGCCGTCTGTGGTGAAGCTATAGCCTGTGAGACCGTCTGCTCCCACAGCGTTGAAACCCCAGTCCTTCACAAAGTTATCGTCCACGAGCCTAG
>Ga0315312_1003482_pt1 | contig 10120 bp, 6 predicted proteins | sample TDP7_MG_FD_203629 | JGI IMG/M metagenome (GOLD analysis project Ga0315312, IMG submission 203629) | Freshwater sediment microbial communities from Lake Towuti, South Sulawesi, Indonesia - TDP7 | ecosystem: Environmental > Aquatic > Freshwater > Lake > Sediment | place: Indonesia: South Sulawesi... | reverse complement strand
AACCCTGGGGCCCTTGGACGACCGTCTTTCACACCGAGTAGCAGTGGAGTAAGCCTCCAGGCTTGCCATTGCCTGACAGGCAACAATGCCTACCCCGCTGCTAGAACGGCGACTTCAGCGCCAGGCTCACCTGCCGCTGGCCGTGCCCTTTCTGCTACGCTTTTCACCATGCACCGAAGAAGCTTCATAGCCCTGACCGGGACGGGTCTGCTCAGCCCCAGCGAGCGCCTGCGGGGCGCCGTGATTGGCAGCGGGGGCCGAGGCCGTCTGCTGACCGCCGAGTTCAAGGAGCTCGGCGTAGAAATGGCTGCGGTTTGTGACGTTTACGACCCTAACCTTCAGGCCGGACTTAAAGTCGCCTCCAGCGGCGCCAAGCCCTACGACAACTACCAACGCTTGCTCGAAGACAAGTCTATCGAGGTGGTCATCATCGCTACGCCCGACCACTGGCATGCGCAGATGACTCTGGACGCCGTCGAGGCCGGCAAAGATGTGTATCTGGAAAAACCCATGGCCCACTCCATCGAGGAAGGCTTCCGAATGATCGAGGCTGTGCGGCGCACCAAGCGAGTGGTCCAGGTGGGCACCCAGCGGCGCAGCTTCGACCTGTTCCAGGAGGCCAAGAAAATCATGGACTCCGGCGCCACCGGCCCGGTCCGCCTGGTCAACGCCTGGTGGTTGAACACCACACCTCCGGCCCTGGCGGGCCGGGAACCGAAAGGGGAACTGGACTGGGATCAATGGCTGGGCCCAGCCTCACGACGTCCCTTCGATCCGGTGCGGTTCGGGCATTGGTACTACTTCTGGGACTACTCCGGGGGGATGATGGTCGGCCAGGGAGCGCACGTCATCGATGCCATCAACTGGCTCATGGGCTCCGACTACCCGGTGGCGGTGACGGCGGCCGGCAAATCCACGATGACGGGTGCGGAGGTGCCTGAAACCACCACCATGGCCGTCGAGTACACCGACTACTTGGCCGTCTTCACGGTGGGTTACAAGGCCATGCGGTATGCGCTGACTCTCGACCAGCTCACGCAATTCCACGGCGCGAAAGCGCGCTTCGACGTGGGCCGCGAGTCCTACGCGCTTTACCCGGAGGACCCGAAGGCCCTGGAGCTGAAGCCTTCCGTAGAGAGGCGAAGTCCGGGCAGTTTCGGCCCGGCGACCCGGGCTCACATCCGCAACTTCCTGGAGTGCGTCCGAAGCCGCCAGGATCCTAACGCCACCGTGGAGATGGGCCAGGCGACCAACATCATACTCTCGATGGCTATGGAGGCGCTGCGAACCGGCCGGCGCATACGCTACAATCCTCAGCGGCGGGCCATGGAAGCCTGACAGGCCCTAAAGCCACCCGCCGCCTAGTGTCGATAGAAGGGGGCATGCACTCAGAGAGTCCGGTTGCAGAACCCCTGGAGGAAGCAGAACCCTCCGAGAAAGACGATGACGAAAAGCCCTGGGCACTGCGCGACTTACCCCCGTTCCCGGCCGTAGCCACTCGGGTGCTGCAATTGTTGGCGCGCGAAGACGTGCCCCTCGAAGAGGTCATAAGGCTGATCCGGGCTGATGCGGCTTTCTCGGCAGGCATCCTGCGGGCCGCCAACTCGGCTTTGTTCGGGTTGAAATCCCAAGTGGAAACCGCCCGGCACGCCGTGGTGGTGATGGGGGTGGACCGTGTGCGTGCCATGACGCTGACGGTGGCCCTGGGTTCCTACCTGCGGGCGGCTCTGCGGATCGAGGCGCTCAGGCGCTGCTGGCGCCACAGCGTGGCTTGTGCCTTGCTCAGCGAGGAACTGGCTGCACTCTGCTCCCTGCCCGAGGATCGCGCCTTCACCGCGGGTTTGTTGCACGACCTGGGACGCCTGGCCCTTCTGGTGGCCTATCCCGCAGAGTACGCCAACGTTGTACTGGTCAGCGAAGAAAACGCCTTCGATCTGCTCCAGACCGAGCGGGAACTCTTTGATATTGATCACTGTGAGGCGGGGCAGTGGCTCATGCGGGAGTGGCGCCTGCCCCAGGAGTACCAGGAGATCGCAGCCCGCCACCACCGCGATTTGCATCCGAGCCGCTTCGGTCTGCTGGAGGCGGTCAGCCTGGGCTGCCGGCTGGCCGACACGCTGGGTTACCACGTCGTCAAGCCCGAGCAGTTTTGCACGCTGGACGAGGTGCGCGCCGCGCTGCCGGCGGCGGCCCAGGCCCGCTTCGACCTTCAGCCCGAGGCCCTTCGCACACGGATCGCCGGCGTAGTGGATTCGCTGGCATAACCACCTCCACCGACTATGGTCCGGGAGCGCCCCTACTCCCCGGTGGCCGGCTCGATAATCGCCCGCATGGACCCCTTCGACTTGGGCAGCCGGGGGTCCGGGCCGTAGGCTTGGATCTGGTCCCGGGCGAACTCCGCCTGCGGAAGCTCACAAGTGATCACGATGGTGCGGCCGGTAGTATCCACCTCGACCGCGTGGCCAAAGGCTTGCGCCTGAGACATCAGGAAGAGCTTCTGGAGCATCTCCACAACGTAGTCGTAAGTGTGCTCGTCGTCATCGAGCAGGACCACATGGAACAGAGGCGCCAGCCGATCCTGCTCGCGGGTCTCGGTTGCCGGGATGACCTCGGTCGCGGCCATGGCGGATCAGCTTCTGTCCAGCGCCCGAAAAGTGGAGGCGACGTTCTCCCGAACACCGGCCACCAAGGGATCCTCGGAGACAACCAAGCCGACTTTCCCGTAGGCCGCGAGAAGGTTGGCGGCCACGTAGCGGCCGTAGCCGCCGCTCTCGAGGGATTTCAATCTGGACGGAGTGATCTCAGCCTGCAACTGTGGCAGAGTGCGACCGGCCTGCTTAGCGCTCGCGACGGCCTCGGTCAGCTCGGCAATGTAGGCCGCCATCTGGGAGAGCCGCTCACGGGTGCGCTGCACGGGGCCGTGCCCGCCGATGACACTCTGGAAATCGAATTCCGCGCACGCCTTCAGCGTGGCAGGCCACTCCCTGGGGTAGGCGTCGCCGATGTACGGGAGGAAGCCGTGCAGCAAGTCGCCGCTGGCCAGCACTTTTTTCTCGGGGCAGCAGACGAGGATGTCGCCGGCCGTGTGACCGCGGCCCCGGAAGGCCAGGTGCAGGGTGTGGGCCTTGTCGTGAATCACCAAGTGGTCGGAGAAGGTCAGGTTGGGCAGCTCGGGAGTCCAGTTGCGCATCTCGGCCAGGTAGGCCTGGGCTTGGCGGATGGCGTCCTCGAGCGGGGCCTTCTGTTGGGCTGACTGGGCCGCGGCCAGTTGCTTCTTGAAGCCCTCGATGGTCTTGGGCACTTCATCGAGCGAGGCTTTCAGCCGGGCGGCGCCGAGTTCCGCCATCAGCTTGCGCGTGGGCACGCTGGAGATGACCTGAAGGTTCGGGTTGAGCTTCTTATACGCCTGGGTGCCCTGGATGTGGTCCCAATGGAAGTGGGTGTTCACCACGTAGCGAACCGGCTTGGCCGTGATCTGCTGGCGGATCTGGGCCGCCAGAGCGGCGGCGGCTGAGCCCTTCGAGTGCGTGTCCACGATGAGCACGTCGGCGGCGTTCTCGAAGATGGCGGCATTGCAGTTGATCAGCGCGGCGGGCCGGGCGATCGCGGCGTAGATGCCATCGGCGACCTTCTCGAGTGCGAAGAGGTCAGCCGGGGCGGAGGGCGCCTGCGCCCGGGCCAGCGCGGCGCGGAACACGGCCTGCTCGAGCACAGAAGCGCCCACCCAGGCGGGGCCAAGGACGTTTCGAAGGAAACCACGGCGGCTGGAGGTATGCATGGCAGCTCCTTTCCCTAAATCCTACAGCAGTTTGGCGCAGGCCGTATCCGGAATTGCGCGGCGGGTGTAGAATACTGGTTGTGGGGGCGCAACGGATTCGACGGGATGGATCCAGACGCCCGGAGGCGTGCCGGGTTCCGAGCTCCCGTAAAACGATCGGAAACCCAAAACTGCCAACATGCAGTTTGCTCACGCAGCCTAATTCGTTAGGCTGCCGCCCCGGCCGGTGAGCCCGCTCGCCGGCTAGTGGGCGTCATCAACGCGGGATAGGCGCAGGGCTTCGGTCCGGAGCCCGAGGCCGAGATCAATCGGGCTGGGTGGCCGCCGCGCTTGCCGGCTCAGAAGCGGCTGCCGAGATGTTCGAACCGGCTACGCACGTAGGCTCCTGGCGGCCGGCTTTCTCGGACGCGGGTTCGACTCCCGCCGCCTCCACCACTGCTAACCGCAGGGCCGGCCGGCATGCGCCGGAGGCGCGGTGCTAGGTTTTCGAGGCAGCGCCAACCGCAGGGCAGGCCGGCATGCGCCGGAGGCGCCGTAAGGCGGACGAGCATGCCCATTTACGAGTACCGCTGTGAAGCGTGCAAGCAAAAGGTGAGCCTCTTCGTCAAGCACATGGGCGAGGAGGCGGACCGGTGCCCGCGCTGCGGCAGCCCCCGCCTGGTGCGGCTATACTCTCACTTCGCCCTGGCCCGCAGCGAGGAGAGCCGGTTGGAGCGGCTGGCCGATGACGCCGCCCTGGCCGGCGTGGGCGAGAACGACCCGAAGAGCGTCGCGCACTTCATGCGGCGCATGGGTAGTGAGCTGGGCGAGGACGCCGGCCCCGAGTTCGAGCAGGCCATCGACGAACTCGAGCAAGCCAGCCCGGAAGACCTCGCAGCCGATCACGACCAGCCTGACACCGAGAGTTCCCCTGCGCCGTGACCAGGGCGAAGGCGCTCCCGGCTTCCGCACTGGGGACCGTGCTCGTCCCCCATCTGGCCCCGACGGCCCCCTACTCGGTGTTGAAGCTCTCCAGTTCGAGAGGCTCCTCCGGCAGCCCTCCCGCGTAATGGACCCGCGTCTCCTCGGCGTAGCCTTCCAGGCCCTGGGCGAAGCCAGGCTCGCCCTCGGCCGGCAGCTCCTCCTCCAGCTCCTCGCCCGCGATCTTGATGCGCCGGTAGTACTCCATGCCGGTCCCGGCCGGAATCAACCGCCCCATGATCACGTTCTCCTTGAGTCCGCGGAGGTAGTCCACCTTGCCATTGATGGCCGCCTCGGTGAGCACGCGCGTGGTCTCCTGGAAGGAGGCCGCCGAGATGAAGGAATCGGTGGACAGCGACGCTTTGGTGATGCCCAGCAGCACGGCCTTGCCCTTGGCCGGGCGTCCGCCTGCCGCCATCACCCGCTCGTTCTCCTCCCGGAACTTGAACTTATCGACTACCTCTTCGGGCAGGAACTCGGTGTCGCCGATGTCCTCGACCTTCACCCAGCGCATCATCTGCCGGACGATGACCTCCAGGTGCTTGTCATTGATGTTGACGCCCTGCAAGCGGTAGACTTCCTGAATCTCGTTGACCAGGTATTTCTGAAGCTCGGTTTCGCCCAGCACGTCCAGGATGTCGTGCGGGTTGCGAGGGCCATCCATGAGCGGATCCCCGGCCCGCACGCGCTCGCCCTCCTGCACGTTGATGTGGACGCCGCGAGGCACGGCGTACTCCCGCTTCTGGTCGCCCTCGCCGACGATGATGATCTTGCGGGTTCCCTTGCTGACCTCGCCGTATTTGACCCCGCCGTTGATCTCGCTGATGACGGCGGTCTCGCGGGGCTTCCGGGCTTCGAATAATTCCACCACGCGCGGCAAGCCCCCGGTGATGTCCTTGGTCTTAGTGGTGGCCCGCGGGATCTTGGCCAGCACGTCGCCGGCGTGCACTTCCTCGCTGTCCTTGACCATCAGGTGAGCGTGAGTGGGCATGAGGTAGCGTTTCTCCTCGCCGCGGCCCCCGCTGGGCGGGCGGACCACCAGAGCGGGCAGGCGCTTCTCGTCTGGCGAGTCGATCACTACCCAGTGGGACATGCCGGTGATCTCGTCCATCTGCTCCTGCAAGGTGAGGCCCTCCTGCAAGTCCCGGAAATGCACCACCCCGCTGACCTCGGTCAGGATGGAGAAGGTGTAGGGATCCCACTCCAGCAGGATCTGGCTGGTCTTCACCCTGGCCCCGTTCTCTAGTCGCAGCTTGGCGCCGTAGACTACCTGGTAGCGCTCCTTCTCGCGGCCCTTCTCGTCCACCACCGCCAGAATCCCGTTGCGGTTCATGGCGACCAGCTCGCCGGCCTTGTTGCGCACGGTGACGATGTTAAGGTACTTGGCGTAGCCGTCGCTCTTGGCGTCCTGAGTGGACTGCTCGGCCACGCGGGTGGCCGCGCCGCCGATGTGGAAGGTGCGCATGGTCAGTTGCGTGCCCGGCTCACCGATGGATTGGGCCGCGATCACGCCCACCGCCTCGCCCCGCTCGACCAGCCTTCCGGTCGCCAGGTTGCGCCCGTAGCAGAGCTGGCACACCCCTCGCTTGGACTCGCAGGTCAGCACCGAGCGGATCTTCACCCGCTCGATGCCGGCCGACTGGATCGCAGCCGCCAGCTCCTCGCTGATCTCCTGGTTGACCCCCACAATCAGGTTGCCCTCGTAGTCCAACTGGTCTTCCAGCGCCACCCGGCCCACGATCCGGTCCCGCAGAGGCTCGATGATCTCGCCCGATTCGACGATGGGCTCGACGTAGATCCCGTTGCTGGTGCCACAGTCGCACTCGGTGACGATGACGTCCTGAGCCACATCCACCAGGCGCCGCGTCAGGTAGCCCGAGTCGGCGGTCTTCAGCGCCGTGTCGGCCAGGCCCTTGCGCGCGCCGTGCGTCGAGATGAAGTACTGCAACACGTTGAGCCCCTCGCGGAAGTTGGCCGTAATGGGCGTCTCGATGATGTCTCCGGAGGGCTTGGCCATCAGGCCGCGCATGCCCGAAAGCTGCCGGATCTGCTGTTTGGAGCCGCGCGCTCCCGAGTCCGCCATGATGTAAATGGGGTTCAGATAACGGCCCGTGCGGTCGTCCTCCTCCATCACCTTGAACATCTCCTCGGAGACGCGCTCGGTGACTTTGGACCAGATCTCGATGATCTTGTTGAGGCGCTCGCCGTTGGTGATCAACCCGTCCTGGTACTGGGTCTGGACGTTCATCACCTCGCGCTCGGCCTCCCGGACCAGGGCGGCTTTCTGCTGCGGCACCACCATGTCGTCGATGCCGATGGAGATGCCGGCCCGGGTGGCGTAGTAGAAGCCCAGGTCCTTGATCTTGTCCAGCATCTGCACGGTGGTCTGGAGCCCGAAGCGCAAGTAGCAGTACTGCACCAGTTGACCGAGGCCCTTTTTCTTGAGCAGACCGTTGACGAAGGGCATGTCCTCGGGCAGCACGTCGTTGAGAATGACTCGGCCCACGGTGGTGTCCATGTATTGCTTGTTGAATTCGATGGGCTCGGCGTGCAAGACGTTCTGGTTATCGAAGGCGTTCACCAGATCAATGACTTTGCCGCTGTAACGCAGCTTGATAGGGGTAAGAGTTTCGACCTCGCCCATCTCGAGCGCGATGAGCACATCCTCGGCGCAGGCGAAGGTGCGGCCCTCGCCGCGGGTGCCCGGACGCGCCTTGGTGAGGTAGTAGAGGCCCAGCACCATGTCCTGGGTGGGCACGGCGATGGGCGCCCCGTGCGCCGGCGAGAGGATGTTGTTGGACGACAGCATCAGGGTGGCGGCTTCGATCTGCGCTTCCGGCGACAGCGGGATGTGCACCGCCATCTGGTCGCCGTCGAAGTCCGCATTGAAGGCCGTGCAGACCAGCGGGTGAATGCGGATGGCCTTGCCCTCCACCAGCACCGGCTCAAAGGCCTGAATGCCCAGCCGGTGCAGCGTGGGAGCGCGGTTCAGCAGGATGGGGTGGTCCCGGATGACCTCTTCGAGAATGTCCCAGACCACCGCGTCTTGTTGCTCGACGAGCTCCTTGGCCTGCTTGATGGTGGTGCAGTGGCCGCGCTGCTCGAGGCGGTGGTAGATGAAAGGCTTGAACAGTTCCAGGGCCATCTTCTTGGGCAGGCCGCACTGGTTCAGCTTCAGCTCGGGGCCGACCACGATGACCGAGCGGCCCGAGTAATCCACCCGCTTGCCCAGCAGGTTCTGGCGGAAGCGGCCCTGCTTGCCCTTGAGGTTGTCGGAGAGCGACTTCAGAGGCCGGTTGTTGGCGCCGCGCAGCACCCGCCCGCGGCGCCCGTTGTCGAACAGGGCGTCCACGGCCTCCTGGAGCATACGCTTCTCGTTGCGCACGATCACGTCCGGGGCGTGCAGCTCGATGAGCTTCTTGAGCCGGTTGTTGCGGTTGATCACCCGGCGGTAGAGGTCGTTGAGGTCGGAAGTGGCGAAGCGGCCGCCATCCAGCGGCACCAGCGGACGCAGCTCCGGCGGGATGACCGGGATGACGTCCAGGATCATCCACTCGGGCTTGTTGCCGGACTTGCGGAAGCTCTCCACCACCCGCAGCCGCTTGGCGTGCTTGAGCTTCTTCTGCTGCGAAACCTCGGTCTGCATGCGATCGCGCAGCTCCTGACTCAGCGCGTCCAAGTCCACCTTGCGGAGCAGCTCCTTGATGCCCTCGGCCCCCATCAGGGCGACGAACTTGCCGGGATACTCGGCCTCGAGCTGGCGCTTGCGCTCGTCGGTGATGACCTCACCCTTGGCCAGGCTGGGCACCTCGCCCGGATCCACCACTACGTAAGCCTCGAAGTAGAGCACGCGCTCCAGCTCGCGCAGGGTGATAGCCAGCAGGTAACCGATGCGGCTGGGCAGGCCCTTGAAGAACCACACGTGGGAGCAGGGGCTGGCCAGCTCGATGTGGCCGAGCCGCTCGCGCCGTACTCGGGACAGGGTCACCTCGACGCCGCACTTGTCGCAGATCACGCCCCGGTGCTTCATCCGCTTGTACTTGCCGCACAAGCACTCCCAGTCGGCCGTCGGGCCGAAGATGCGGGCGCAGAACAGGCCGTCCCGCTCGGGCTTGAAGGTCCGGTAGTTGATGGTCTCCGGTTTGGTGACTTCCCCATGCGACCAACTGCGGATCTTCTCCGGAGAGGCCAAGCTGATGCGGATGGAGTCGAAATCAGCGACCAGGTTGGCCCGATCGTACGGTGAGGAACGGTACAATGTATGCCTCCTTGTCAGGACCGTGGAACGTGAGGGGTGGAGCGTGGAAGTCTACGCTCCACGATCCACGTTCCACGATCCAAACCTCAGTCCGCCGCCAGCGCGGTGTCCTCCACCTCGCGGGGCCGCTTCATCAGCTCTACGTCCAGGCACAGCGACTGCAACTCGCGGATCAGCACGTTGAAGGACTCCGGCACGCCCGGTTCGGCGGCCGCCTCGCCCTTCACAATGGCTTCGTAGATCTTGGCGCGTCCGTAGACGTCATCGGACTTGGCGGTCAGCAGCTCCTGGAGGATATAGGCGGCGCCGTAAGCCTCCAGGGCCCACACCTCCATCTCTCCGAAGCGCTGTCCGCCGAACTGGGCCTTGCCGCCCAAAGGTTGCTGCGTAATCAGCGAATAGGGCCCGATGGAACGGGCGTGAATCTTGTCGTCCACCAGGTGCGAGAGCTTCATCATGTAGATGTAGCCCACCGTCACTGGCTGCTCGAAGGGCTGTCCGGTCAGGCCGTCATAGAGCAACACCTTGCCGGAGGCGGGCAGCCCCGCCTCTCTTAACTGGGCCTTGATGTCGCGTTCCACGGCCCCGTCGAAAACGGGGGTGTCGTAATAGCGCCCCAGCTTATGGGCCACCCAGCCCAGGTGGGTCTCCAGGATCTGCCCCACGTTCATGCGCGAGGGCACGCCCAGGGGGTTGAGCACGATCTCCACCGGAGTGCCGTCAGGCAGGTAGGGCATGTCCTCTTCGGGCACAATCTTGGCGATCACGCCCTTGTTGCCGTGGCGCCCCGCCATCTTGTCGCCCACGCTGAGCTTGCGCTTCATGGCGATGTAGACCTTGACCAGCTTGATGACCCCGGGCGGCAGCTCGTCGCCTTTCTTCAGCTTGGCAATCTTCTCTTCGGTGATCTTCTCCAGCACCGCGATCTGCCGCGAGGTCATCTCCTCGATTTCGTCGATCTGCTCGTTGAGGCGGGGGTCCTTGTCCTTAAGCTTCATGCGCTTGAGGTCGCGGGCCCGCAGGCGTTCGACCACCTCACGGTCCAGCTCGGTGCCCTTGGTCAACAGGCGCTTGTTGGTCTTCTCGTCGTGGAGGTCGGCCAGCAGTTGCAGGCCCGCCAGCAG
>Ga0315312_1003481_pt1 | contig 10120 bp, 11 predicted proteins | sample TDP7_MG_FD_203629 | JGI IMG/M metagenome (GOLD analysis project Ga0315312, IMG submission 203629) | Freshwater sediment microbial communities from Lake Towuti, South Sulawesi, Indonesia - TDP7 | ecosystem: Environmental > Aquatic > Freshwater > Lake > Sediment | place: Indonesia: South Sulawesi... | reverse complement strand
TACGTTGCCATGGTCACACACCTTCCATAACGCGGCTAGATCCAGACCTTGCTCTGTGAATCGGTTATAGAGGCGCCCGCTGGTTGCTCGCCTTATAGCATCTGGTCCAGCTGCAGCACCGCGTCGGTAGGATGATGTAGCATCCCATGGCAAGCCGATAACGACAAGGTCTCTCTTAGCGGTAGAACGCGTTAGGCCGAAGAAGCTTTCTTGCCTTTGGGATCTGTTTCGCAACCTGGTTTTCCTCCCATTCTGATGAGGAACGATCAGGGACGGTTCTATCTATAGTGCGGTAAAGACTTAAACTATAGACTATAATTTTCTGCTTGATGCGGGCGCCCGGTAGCTCTGTCGACTAAGGTCTACAGAGCTTCCAGCAACCTCAAGCCTGATCACTCTAAGCCGTAGGCGGAGTCACTTGAAGCTCGATCTTGGGATATCAAGCAGCTCCTCCCTATCTGCAGCGATCCAATTCTCAAAGCTTGCCGAGGGAAGCTCATTGAACTGCATATGGATTAAAGAAGCCCCAAATACACAGCGAGAGATATTCACAGTCGCGAGCACCCTATTACTGGAAACCTCCAAGGTAAATGTTGGAATAGAGGTAACCAGCCTGCTTGATCGAAATGTTTCAACCATAGCGAGAGCTGCCGCCACATTAAGCCAGATGGGAAGAGGAAGGCTTAGACTAGGCCTCGATGCTGCTCTACCGAACCCTTTGATGAGGGATGCTACAACTCTGCTGAGAAGAATCTGGAGAGGCGAAACTGTAACCTTCACCAGCGATAGATTCCGCTTAAGCAATTACTATCCGAGATACAAACCAAGCTTTGCCACGCCGATCTACTTCGGTGCAAGAGACCCAAAACTACTCGCTCTTGCTGGAGAAATTGCTGACGGCGTTATCCTGAGTGGACCCAAGAGGTACATAGAGAGGGCTGTAGCAATCGTCGATCAAGGATTGAGAAGACGAAAACGGCGCAGAAGATCTTTTCGCTTCGTTGTGTGGGTTCCAACAGCAATCATAGACAAGAAGTCTGACCTGAAATTGGCTAGAGAAGAGGTTGCAACTGTCCTCGCCGACACTCCTAAAGCCGTATTAGCGATGGCGGGGATCGCGCAAGAGTGGGTTAAGCCGATAAAGGCTGTTATGGCTGAGAGAGGTGTCAGGGGAGCATCTCGCATAGTAGCCGAGGACTTGCTTCGGGATGTAGCCGTATATGGAAGCCCTGAAGAGGTCGCCCTTGATCTGAGGTTCCTAGAAAATTACGGCATAGATGAAACGGTCTTCGGCCCGCCGTATGGTAGAGAACCGGTTAAAGCGATCGGGGAGATGGTGCAGGCGTGGAAAAGGTTGACATAGATTTCGCTGTCGGCTTGAACGCATACGAGACCGTTAAGGAGATTGTTGGCAAATGCGTAGAGGCTGAGAATCTAGGGCTAGATTATGTATGGATTGGAGATTCCCCTCCTCATCTTTACTGCCCGTCCGTAGCTGCAGCCGTAGCTTCCAGAACCAAAAAGATACGAATAGGCCTAGGTCTACTGAGCCCGCTACTTCACACCCCTGATCAAATATCGGGCAGCATAATATCTCTAACAGAAGCTTATGGAGACCGGTTTGAGATCTGCCTCGGCGTAGGAGACAGAAGCCAACTCTCTCGAGTAGGCGTCGACAAACTTGCAAAAGTTTGGGATCACGTGCTCAAGGCGAAGAGAAAGATAGCCAGAAGCTTGCGCGCAAGCGGCGTAGCAACCAAGATCTGGCTCGGGGCGCAAGGGCCTAAGATGCTAGCGGCATCGAAAGATTTTGATGGGGTATTGATGAACTACGCCTCTCCAAGTATGATAAAGTGGGCGTTAGATAAAGTCAAGCCAGTTGCTCGGAAGGATTTTGACTTTGGCATCTACGCACCCTCCTATGTCTACCGGAAGTGGCGCCATCAAGCCTACAGACTTCTACGTATCGCATCAGCTGTCGTCGCATTGGGCGCACCAGGGGCTGTTTTAGACGAATTTGGGTTCAGTAAACGATTGCCCCGAGCTATGGAGGAGCTTAAGGCCGGGCGTAGGATCGAATCTGTGGTAAGGCATGTTCCCAGCGAGGTTGTAGATAATTTCTCGATCTACACCCCTTCCTCTAGATTGCGTAGTTATCTAACAGAGCTGGGCGATCTGGGCGTAAGCCACATAGTATTCGGATTTCCTCAGAACTTCTCTAAGATGACTATCAGAGATCTCGCTAGGGCGCTCTTTGAGCCTAAGCCTTCAAGCCACCGATTGACGTTCTCAAAGGCTGGACCCTCTTCTCACTGTTTCTTGCGGATGGTTTTGAGCGGATAAGCCTAAGTAAGCTTATATAGGCTGGTTTGGCATATCTAGATATTGGGGTGCCTCAGAAATCTCATTCCGTTTTGGTTATCTAACTCCCAAGCAGAGAGCCTTCTGGAGCCTCAGGAAGAACGGTGCTAGCCAGGTAGAGGTCTCCAGGAAATTCGATGTGACTCCTCAGACCGTGAATAAGGCTTTCAATGCAATAGACGCGAAGATCTCGAAGGCTCTTTCTGAAGCGGCTACTGTGAATAGACTGGAGATCAGGAGGATGGATACTAAGCAAGGCTATCTGCTGGGCTATAGCTTCGCTTTGAACAAGGAGGCTTTGGTTACATTTTCTTCGAGAAACGGTGTCCAAGTCTGGTATAGAGGCGAAGGCGGTTGCGATAGTTGCGGTTGGCAGAAGAGTTGCAGAGAAGTGCTGTTGGGCGAGGCTGAGGAGAGAGGGATCAAGCTTCCTAAAGGAAGCGAAGAGATTGAGCCTTCTAGGCTTGCGGACTACCTATTCGATAAGATTCTGGAGGTACAAGAATGAAAGCAAATAGATCTTTCTTCTTGGATTGGTGTAGGCAGCCTGAAAGGATTCAGATGCCTCAAATTCGAGGAAAGCTTCAGCTACCAGTTTTGATGTCAGTGCTTCTTGTTTCAAGTTTGACGATTGGTCTCTATTGGACTTCGTTTCCTTCGATGCCACCTGGAAGCCCAGCATCAGCCGCTCCGCCTGTGGGACCTGAGATTCAAACCGTTCCAACAGTCTCAACCAATGTAACAACGACAGAAGCTGGCTCAGAGATCAATGTGGAGAGTAGCCATGCGACATGTTCAACCTTGCATTTCGAGATTGATCTAACTTATCCAAATGCAACTAAGCCAGGAGACTCCATCTCGATCTCGGTGAAGGCTAAAGCCAAAGGGACCACGCAGATCAAAGAACTGACCTTCAACCTAGATGCATACACTTTAGATGGAGGTCTCCTCCGGATCGGTGAATTAACATTGGTTAAGAAGAAGCTTGTTAGGAGCGGAGACTCTTGGAGTCAAACCTTCAACGTCACAGTTCCATCGGATACTCCGAGAAGTACCTTGATCGGCAGCTTCACTGAGGTTTGGGATGACCCGGTCTACTACGTCATCGTCGTCTACAATGAGAGCGCTCCAGTCGTGATCGACTGGTGGTACTGGGACCCCGACCCCTATTACTGGTGGAGCCGAAAAGGCGTTTGGCCCTACGGATACTACTATGACTTCAAGACTCTCTCAACATTATCGGAACCCATAGCCTTGAGCTACGTCTTGGCTACGACCCCTGAATACGTTAAGCTGAAGTCTGAGGAAGAAGCTTTGGCTTTGGAGTACAGTGATCTCGAATCGATGTACAATGGCCTAGCTTCAAAGTACAACAGCCTATCCAACGAGTACAACAGTACAAGCAAGGAGTTGAACGAGTTGAAAGCAACACATGAAGCGACGGTTCTAGAGCTCGCGACTACAAGAAACTACATGTACATCTTCGCAGCCTCAACACTAGCATTTGCAGCCTTAACGGTCTTCTTGATCGCACTCAGAAGAAGACCGTTAAGTAAACCACGGCCGCCTAGCAGCACTCTGACTGAACAAACCGATTGAAACATGCCTATTCTTTTTCTATGTTCCGATCCATTGTGAACGTAGTACTGACAAACGTTCGATCACAAGCCCTCGGCAAGAGTGTTGAAGCGGATCTTCCAGTAGCATGAGCTCCATTTCCTATGGAAATAAAAGTATAAATATAGTCGAGGCAGAAGAGATTGGATGCTGCCCAACCGAAATAGGGGTAGATTTGTCGGTCAGGCTTGCGAACCAGGGTTTGCCTTGGCTCGTCATGTGGACCGATGAACGTTCGACAGGTGTGGCGTGAAGCTAGCGGGAAACTGCAGAAACTCCACAAAGGTCGGGCGAGGGACAACCAGCGCGGAGGAAAGAGGGAAAGATCACGCTTCCACCGCGGAGGGAAAGCCACATCCACTTCGAAAGTTGGGCAGTCACTTTCTTATGGCATCCCAGCACGCCAGCACAGATTCTCCGTAGGTCTCAGGATCAGACTCCCTAACGTATCCGCTATCCACATCGATCAAGAAAACTGAGTGAACCCTCGCGACCGCGATCTCCTCCAAGGTTATAGGTGGATTCCTATAGTAACGGTCGCACAGCCTCTTCGCCTCCTCGATCTCGCCGCGGCCTCTCAATCTAGGAGGCTTCAAGAATAAAGTGGGAATCGGCAGAACCTGATATAGCGGAGAACCGAGGCTGAACTTGTCCGCGAACGTGCTATATCTAGCGATCTTGCTGGCAACCCTAGCCGAATAGTAGCTAGTGGGATCTAAAGCGTGTTCAGGAGGAACAAATCCTGTCTCAATCTCGACCACAGCCCTCCCGTCTCCTTTGACGCCGAATAAGTCGCACACAAGCGTCCCGTCTATAGAGTGCTCAACATCAACCTCATAGCCCTTCATGATCAGATCCTTGGCGCAGATAACCTCCATAGCAGAATGGTTAATTTTAACTAAGTTCTGTCTATGCATTTCAATTAGCTTCGCTCTAATAGCATCTAGCTTGCTAAATGCAGGATCGCTTTTGTCGAAGACAAGCTTCGAAAGAAGCGCGTCAAGATCAATTCCGAACTTCTCGTCATCCATAGGATCTTGCACATGAAGAAGAATGCTAAGAAGACTCATATAATCAATACATATACTCGAGAAAGCTGAACTCTGCCTGATATGTGAATTGCTGAATCAAACGTATCATACTACGTTCGACGCTCAAGCATGGGCTGTGTAAGGGTCCAATGCAACTCGAAGGGCTGACTTAACGCATAACTGACAATTGGAAGATCCGCCCTTCTATCGCCACCAAACATCGCTTGTTTACACATCGCAACTAAAAGTGAAAACGCGTAGTCTTTAGACCTAGCGAGTCCACCGATTCCGACCATGATGAAGTGGGCTATTTCATAAACATTTATATGGGCGCATATTGGAAGCAGGAAGTGGGTGAATAAATGTGGGAAGAACAAAGCTAGATGAGAGAGGAAGACTCTTAATTCCTTCAAATGACCGAGAGAAACTCGGTTTCAAACCCGGAACAGAGTTCGAGGTCTACGAAGAAAAAGGTTTGCTCCTGCTCAAACCTCTGATTCCGGAACCGGTCAGGGTGAAGTCCAAGAAACGAGATTGGAGTGAAGACGCTTTCCTAGACGCAGGAGAGGCAACTTTTGGAGAGTAAAGAAAGAAGAATTCTCGATGTCAATGTGCTGGCGATCTTTCTGGTCTCGGATCATCCCGCTAACAGTTACGTCTCCAAAGTCGTAGAAGAAGGATTGAGGGGCGTCTATATTCCGCTAATAATGGATATTCTTCCAGTAAGAGCCCTTTGGATAATGACCAAGAAATGGAAATGCGATGAATCAGAAAGTGTAGCCGCGATTCGACATTTCTTGAAGGAATATGACCTGCCAAAATATTTTGCACTAAGTAGAGAAACTCTCTCCAAGAGCTTCGAGTTAACGGAACAACTAAGACACGATGTCTATGACTGCGTGTATCTTGCTGCTGCTGTTCAGGAGAAAGCGTCAGCTATAGTTACAACAGATAGCGATTTTGAAAAACTTTGCAGGAACTTAAACCTTACATATCTTAACCCAGTTCCCTCTGAAGCGCTTAGACATCCAAAAGAATGGAAGCGATCAAGACAGCCGCGCTCTGGCGCTGTAGCACCAATAAGTCCGTGATCTTTACAGATAGGGGGCCTCTGCCTAACGGTTTCCAAGAGCATTTCTCTGTTAGTTGAAAGTGAGTCTGCGCTCCAGAATCTCCCAGCATGAATTTCAATCCAAACAATTATTCAACCTATGCGCCCGACAGAGTACTCTCTATCTCTCGCTCAGCATTGTCCGCTCTAATGAAGATCGGCACATTCTCTATCCCAGTCGCTATATAGCTCGAGAGAAGCCATTCACCAGGCGCTTAACATGTAGACTCAATAACGAAGATAACGTCTGTCCTACCTATTTGAGAGAATGTCTCTGATTGCTCATAATATAAGGTTGAGAGGAGAGCAACCATCTCGTAGGAAGACTTTTCAGGACTTGAGGGGAAAGAAGAGGGTGGGTACGGCGCAAATGCCAGAATCAAGGAATGTTGAGACGGCTAAACATCATCGCATCTCACTCCCGGAAGTGCTTAAGCTCACCAATATCAAGGTTGGATTCGGAATCGGAGACGTAGAGGTCGCAGCATTCGATGAGGCTGGAATACTGTTCGAGGGAAACTACGAGAATGAGAAACCGCTACGCTTTCGACTTTTGGAAGACGAGGGTCAAATCGTTGTTGGAGATTGGCCCTCGATGGAGTGGCTCCCCTACTTTTGGTACTTCTTCGGCGACTGCCGCATCAAACTCAATAAACATGTCCCGTTAAGAATTGCTGTGGATAGTCGAGTCGGCGATACAAACCTCGACCTCTTTGAATTGAGACTTCAAGATCTGCGTGTGCGCTACTTGGTCGGGGACTTGGATATCCAGTTTCCTCAAGTAGGATTGATATCGGGCTCGATTGAATCCACGCTCGGCGACATCACTATAGCTGTTCCTCGCGCGCTTGGAGTTCGAATCAGACTCGGCTCAGCCGTTCTAGGTAAATGCCGCATTGAAGACGACCTATTCGAGAAACGTGGACCTGAATATGTCTCAAAGGACTTTGATAAGGCTGAGAACCGTCTTGACCTCAGAATAGAGGTCCATCTAGGTGATTTGCGGATAACTAGCATATAGTGTAAGAGAATTATGTCGTTAAGACTTCAGCTCTGCGGTCGATGATGTGACAGTGGCTACTAGCGTCTGTTAGGTTGCCAAGAAGAAAAAGATGGATTTAGCCGCCTTTATAGGGCATACCAACCAGCAAAATTTCACGGAAAGAAAGCTTCCGCGGCTATCGAGACTATCTTCTTGAAGACCTGTACAGAGCGCCGGCTATGATCAGTATCCCTATGAAGACCAAGATGACAGGCCAAAGGTCTAGTGATATTTTGTAGTACTGTTGGAGAAAGTAGACAAATCCAATGATGATCAGGAATATACCGAAGACCATGCCACTCCAGTGGCGAGGCAGGCCGAAACACATCTCCTCCTCTCGCTTAGTTCTTCCGACACCAGTCGCATAGAGTGGCTGCCCACATTGAATACAGTTCTGAGCAGTGTCCTCATTCTTAGTTCCGCATTTCGCGCAATACACCGTCGTATGAATAACCCCCACAGTTTATACTTGGTCTTCACGTCAATATTAAATCCTTTCGCGTCGCTCTAGTCGATCTCGACGCATACAAGCGTAGAAAACCATAAGTTAAGCCTTCGCACCATTGACCAAGAGAGTAGGAATATTCCATGTCGAAAGCTGAATCGAAACCCGAATTGGAATCGAGGTTTAGCGCCGTTTCCTTGGGAGCGATTCTTATCATAGTCGCTGCAACTTGGATGTACCATCCTTGGCTACCGTCAGAGATACTAGCCTACTTCAGAAGCTTCGAGACATTCGGCCATCCAGTTGCGCCTCCTCCGATATTATTCAAGCCCGCAATCTTCTTCGCATACGTTGTAGGCATATGGCTACTAGTCCTCGCGGCGATCAGAGCAGTAGCCCATGTCAGAGGAGTTTCTAGCGATGCTACAGGCGGCGTTTTCTGGATCTTCTGCGGCTACCTCTTCGGGCTATACATCCAAGGAGGAATAACTGCATGGACGATGATACCTGTCATAATCATCTTCGTAGGCATCCTAATCACGATTAGCTCTCTAGTGAAAGCCGTACAGAAACGCTAGAAAACCTAACTCTTAAAGCTGAATCACTGTCTCATAATTCGGAACTCTCGCCAACGCTTGACCTCCGATAAGACGAGGTTGCAGCTATGAAAGTGATGTTCGTCGAACCGCCGAAACAATTTTGGTTCCTGATGGGAGAATACCTGCCCCCTCCTCTAGGAATACTCCAGCTAGCAGCATACTTGGAACGAGGAAAACCAGACGCCGAGATAGAAGTTGTTGACTGCCAAGCCGAATCGCTCGACTGGAAAGGTTTGGAACAACGTATCGAATCCTTCGATCCAGATGTCGTCGCATCGAGTGGGCTCGCCACCTGCAACACTTACTCTGCAGCTCGAACATTAGCCACAGCGAAGAAAGTGAAGCCGCATGTTCTCACTGTAGCCGGAGGACAGCATTTCACCGCCACAGCCCAAGAAAGCCTAAGAGAATACCCTGAGATCGACGTTATCGTCCGCGGTGAAGGAGAACAAACATTTTCAGAATTAGTCCAATCCGTATCGGAAGGAACCCCCTTCTCTCAAGTGAAAGGAATCTCCTTCAGAAGCAACGAGGAAATCGTGGAAACGCCGACTAGACCTCTGATCGAAGATCTAGACGACCTCCCCTTTCCCGGATACCACTTCGTCAAAGACGTTATCCACAAGTATCATTTCACAATGATGGCGGGTCCAGACATCACATACTTGATAATCGAAGGGTCAAGAGGATGCCAACACCATTGCACCTTCTGCACGCAATGGAGACATTGGGGAGGCAGATACAGAACCAAATCAGGAAGACGGATCGCAGAAGAAATGGAGCTCTGCTATCGAGAGTTCAATAGTAGGTTCATCTGGCTAACCGATGACAACTTCACTCTAGGAAAACGCGCAAGCGATCTTTGCGATGAGATCCTGAAACGCGGATTGGGAGATGAGATAATGTGGTTCGTTCAAGCCAGATGCGACGACGTCGTCAAACACAAGGATTTAGTGCCGAAGATGCGGAGAGCGGGAAACCGCTGGATACTCCTAGGCGCGGAGAGCCACAGCAAATCCATCCTTCAATCGCTTAACAAGAAGATAGACCCTGAAGAGACTAGAGAAGCTGTTAGAATACTCAAGGAGAATGATATATTCGCTCAAACAACATTCATCTTGGGAAACCGCGAAGACTCCCCCGAATCTATGGCAGAGCTCAGAAAATTCGTAGACGATGTGGATCCAGACTTGGCGATCTTCATGCTCCTAACACCTTTCCCGGGAACAGAGACCTATAAACTGGCTCGCGAGAACAAATGGATCGAAGACTCCAACTGGGCCAACTACGATATGGTCCACCCTATAATGCCGACAGAGAACTTGTCTAGAGCAGAGTTGTACGAGGAACTGTACAGATGCTACCGAAGCTTCTACGGATCGTGGAGCAGACGCTTAGGAGGGTTCTTCTCATCGAATCAACTTAAGAGAAGAACTTACAGGTACATGGCCAGTCGAGGCCTCATGAATCAGCTTAGGGGCAAAGCATAGTAGAGAAACGGCTATGACTCAAACCGTTCATCGCAATCTCGCTATACTCTCATTGGTCGGCGTATCTCTAATCGGACTGATCCTTGCGTCATTCCTCCTGTTCTACACGCCAGCCAGCCAAGACTTCCCTTGGCGACGCCCAATCATCAGTTCAACATACGCATTGATCTGCATCCTCGGAGCCATCGCTGTATTCTTCCCGAAGAAGTGTTCACGAATAATCTGTCTCAAAAACTGGAAGACAACTCCAACGACGCCCTACAACACTTCACAGTTTGACGACAGGAAAACTACACATCTCTTCGGCTTTAAATTGACGCACGGACATCATCCTAACTGCGAGAGCTTCTCCGATCATGAGTTCCAAATTGGAAAGAAGACGTTCTGCGCCGGATGCACAGGACTGCTTATAGGTGCCCTGATC
>Ga0315312_1003480_pt1 | contig 10122 bp, 5 predicted proteins | sample TDP7_MG_FD_203629 | JGI IMG/M metagenome (GOLD analysis project Ga0315312, IMG submission 203629) | Freshwater sediment microbial communities from Lake Towuti, South Sulawesi, Indonesia - TDP7 | ecosystem: Environmental > Aquatic > Freshwater > Lake > Sediment | place: Indonesia: South Sulawesi... | reverse complement strand
CTTAATGGAAGAGGCAGCAAAGCCTTTGGAGGAGGCCCGACGCGACGGGGTGCTCCTTGACTTCCACGTGACCCGCTGTGGCGATGACTTGGAGCTGATCATGACCCATGAGAAGGGCGTAGACAATGCAGATATCCACAGCCTGGCTTGGGAAGTCTTTAAGAGGGGCACTCAGGTGGCGGAGGAGTTGAAGCTCTACGGGGCTGGCCAGGACCTTTTAGTCGAGGCCTTCTCGGGCAATGTGCGGGGGATGGGCCCTGGGGTAGCGGAGATGGAGTTCGAGGAGCGCAAGAGCGAGCCGGTGATCATCTTCATGGCCGACAAGACCAGCGCCGGTGCCTGGAACATGCCCCTCTACAAGACGTTCGCCGACCCCTTCAACACGGCAGGGCTGGTCATCTCCCCCTCCATGCACCAAGGCTTCCGCTTCGAGGTGCATGATGTGAAGGAGCACAGACACATATTCCTCGACGCCCCGGAAGAGATCTACGACCTGCTGGTCTTCATCGGAGCCCCGGCTCGCTATGCCGTCAAGGCTGTATACAGCCGGGATACCGGGGAGATCGCAGCCGTCTCCTCCACCCAACGGCTGAGCCTTATTGCCGGCCGTTACGTGGGCAAGGACGATCCCGTGTGCATTGTTCGTTGCCAGTCTCAGTTCCCTGCTGTGGGTGAGGTGCTGGAGCCCTTCAGCTTGCCCCACTTGGTGGAGGGCTGGATGCGTGGCTCCCACCATGGCCCGCTGATGCCTGTGCCCGTGCGCGAGAGCAACCCCAGCCGCTTCGATGGGCCGCCGCGGGTGGTAGCCCTGGGCTTCCAGTTGGCCAATGGGCGGCTGGTCGGACCCCGGGACATGTTCGATGACCCCAGCTTCGATGAGGCGCGGCTGCTGTGCAACACCATCGCCGATTACCTGCGCCGCCACGGCCCCTTTGAGCCCCATCGGCTGTCCCTGGAGGAGATGGAGTATACCACCATGCCCCAGGCGGCTAAGCGATTGGAGGGACGCTTCGAGGAACTGGCCGACTAAAAAGATGCAGAGAGCGGAGGCCGGTCGCTTAAATCGCTAACCCACCGATGTCTTGCCTCTTTTGTTGCGGCTAGGGAGAACGTAAATTCTTGACGACATCTGCCCGCTATTATATAATAAACGCGGGCGGAGGATGACCACCATCGAAATCGAGGGCCTGAAAGTGCGGGAAGAGGGGCAGGAGCAGCCATGATTGGCATCGTCATTGTCGCTCACAGTGCCAAATTGGCCGAGGGCGTGAAGGAGTTGGCCGACCAGATGAGCCAGGGGCGGGTGCCCATCGCCGCTGCCGGCGGCCTGGACGACACCACCATCGGCACCAATATGGAGCGCATCCTAGAGGCCATTGATGCTGTGTATCAGCCTGATGGGGTTCTGGTGCTCATGGATCTGGGAAGCGCCGTGCTGAGCACCGAGATGGCCGTCCAGATGCTCCCCCCCGAGCAACAGTCCAAGGTGCTGATGAGCGAGGCGCCGATAGTAGAGGGTGCTATCGCTGCTGCAGTGGAGGCCTCCATCGGCAGCCCTCTGGAGAAGGTTGAAGCTGCTGCCTGTGCTGTAGTAAATATGCGGAAGGTGGCAGAGACAGCTCCACTCCCTCAACTGGAGGTCCCCGGTGCTCTTCTTCCAGAGATGCCCTACGCAAAGGAGATCACCCTCACCATCGTCAACGAGATAGGGTTGCATGCCCGTCCCGCAGTCCTCTTCGTTCAGGCCGCAGGTGGATTCCAATCCGATATCCAGGTGCGCAGCCTGATCAGGGGCGGCCCCGCCGTCAGCGCCAGGAGCATGTTTGGCGTGCTCAGTCTGGGCGCCCAAAAGGACCATCGGATCGCCATATCCGCCAATGGCCCCGACGCAGCGGAGGCTCTGGCGACGCTCCGCCAACTGGTGGAGAGCGGCTTTGGGGAGATGGAGCAGCCTCCAACCGCGCCGGTTAGAGCACCAGTTGCCCCAACATCTCAGGTGCCAGAGGTTGAGGTGACGCACTCTCTCGCATCTATGCGAAAGCTTCCGCAGAGGAAGGATCTAAAGCAGGGAGCCTGCGATGACGAAAGGTCTCGCTTCTTTGAAGCGAATCGTTATCACCAGGTCAAAAGCCAGCGAGACCTTTCGTCAGAGAGAGTGCGTCAGGTCAGTATGCAAGCTCCTATCGTAAAGGAGGGGACCATGCGGAGGTTGCAGGGGATACCAGCCTCGAAGGGGATCGCCATCGGGCTGGCCTACGTCTATCGGCCTCAGATATTGACGGTTGAGCGGCGGACGGTGGAGGATCCGAAGGCCGAATGGGAACGCTTCAAGGCGGCGGTCGAGCAGGCCAAAACAGAGATCGCAATCATCCGGGACAGGGCCATTGCCGAGGTAGGGGCAGCGGAGGCCGAGATCTTCACCGCCCATGTGCTTTTCCTAGAGGACCCTGCCCTGTTGGATCAGGTGCGGAGTCGAATCGAGGACGAACACTCCAATGCCGAGGCTGCCTTAGGTGAGGCGGTGAAGGGCTATGCTGAGCTCCTGCGGGGAATGGAGGGCGAGATCTTCCGTCAGCGGGCCGCCGACGTGGAGGATGTGGGCCGACGGGTGCTGAGGATTTTGTTAGGCGAAAGCGAGACGCCTTTAGCCGAGCTGTCGGAGCCTGTGGTGCTGATCGCCCATGACCTCACCCCTTCCGATACGGCACAGTTGGATAAAAGGCTGATCCTGGGTTTTTGCACTGCCATTGGCGGCACAACCTCTCACACCGCCATTCTGGCCCGCGGCTTGGGATTGCCTGCTGTCGTTGGGCTGGGCGAGGAGGTGCTGACCATCCTGAAGGGTGCACCCTTGATCATAGACGGTGAGACGGGCGTGTTGATGGTCAATCCGGACGAAGAAACCCTTGCTGCCTACCGGGACCGCCGGGAAAAGGCAGCCGCCCGAGAGGCAGCCATCAAGCTTGCCGCCCAGGAGCCTGCTTGCACCCGTGACGGCCACCGTGTGGAGGTGGTGGCCAACATCGGCGATGTGGACTCGGCCAAGATAGCCTTGGAGTATGGGGCCGAGGGGGTGGGGCTCCTGCGCACCGAGTTCCTCTACCTCGACCGCACCACCATGCCCAGCGAGGAGGAGCAATACGAAGCTTACCGGGCCATCGCCGAGCTCATGGGCCAGAGGCCGCTCATCATTCGCACCCTGGACATCGGTGGAGACAAGCAGCTCCCCTACCTCGACATCGGGGAGGAACTTAACCCTTTCCTTGGCTGGCGGGCCATCAGGCTCTGCCTGGGGAAAACCGACCTCTTCAAGGCCCAGTTGCGGGCCATCCTGCAGGCCGGCTATGGGCACAACGTCAAGGTGATGTTCCCCATGATCACTGACGTGGAGGAGGTGAGGCGGGCCAAGGCCCTCTTGGCCGAGGCCAGGGCCGAGCTGGAGGCATCGGACGTCCCTTTCGCCTCCAATGTGAAGGTGGGGATCATGGTGGAGGTTCCCGCGGCGGCCATGGCGGCCGACATCCTGGCCCATGAGGTGGACTTCTTCAGCATCGGCACTAATGACCTCATCCAGTACACCATGGCCTGCGACCGCACCAACGAGCGGGTCTCCTACCTCTACGAGCCCCTGCACCCGGCCATCCTGAGGCTGATAAAGGGGGTGATAGATGCTGCCCATAGGGAGGGGAGGTGGGTTGGTATGTGTGGGGAGATGGCTGGGGAGCCCTTGGCCATCCCCATCCTCCTAGGGTTGGGGCTGGATGAGTTCAGCATGAACCCTGCGGCCATCCCTGAGGCGAAGGCCATCATCCGCTCCTTGGGCCTGGCTGAGGCGGAGGGGATAGCCTCTGAGGCCCTCAGCCTGCCCAGCGCCGAGGAGATAAGGGCCTATGTCAAGGGGATGCTCCCCAGGTGGTGAAATGGTCGCGGAGGAGGGATGCCCGGATATATGGCCTTTGCGCCGATAACCGCTCTACTTTTGGGAGCGATCCTGATCCTGCTGCTGCCCAGAGCTAGGGCGATAGGCCCTAGGGAGCAGGGCGTTTTAGCCTTCCTAACAGCCAGCACCTCCTTTATCCTCTCCCTTGCCCTCTGGGAAGAGAAACCCCTGAGCTTTACCATCTCCCATTGGCGCCCCTTGGCCCAATTTGGGGGCGAACTGGCCTACCACATCGATGATCTGGCTCTCACCTTCGTTTTGTTGGCGACCTTCGCCAGCGTGGCGGCCATGCTCACCTCGTTGGACTTCCTCATCCATGAGGGGTCAGCTTATTTCTATATGGCGATCCTCACCCTCCTGGCCGCCGGCCTCAGCTCCTTCCTCTCGGCTAACCTGCTCACGCTGTATGTGAGTTGGGGTTTCCTCGATCTCTCCATCCTCTTCCTCATCGGCTTTCACGGCGGAAAGGAGAAGACGGCCCAAGACCTGACCAAAACGCTAGCGGCATCGCATCTGTCTGGCTTGGCCCTGATGACGGCAGCCCTGCGCCTCGGCCAAAGCATGGGGCAATCCGTCACCTTCCCTCTCCTCCTCGCGGCCCTGCTCCGCCTTGGGCTATATCCCCTCCACCTCTGGCTGCCAATTAACATGGAGAGGCCATCGCCGGCCGTTGCCCTGCTCCGCATCATCCCCACAAGCGCTGGCATGTGCCTCTTGATGCGCCTTTCTGCCCTCTCACCGCAGAGTCTGCCCCAGAGGGACGCGCTGTTGCTTGTGGGCAGCTTAGCCCTGGTGGCCAGCGCCCTCCTCCTCTGGCAAGGAGAGAAGTCGAGGGGATGGCCTTCCTATCTGCTCGTTAACCAGGTTGCTTACGCGGTCTTAGCCATGGCCTTAGACGCATCCCCTCGGGGGATCATGGCCGCTTTGTTGCAGACGGTGAATCTAGTCCTCGCCTGGAGCATCCTCTTCTTGAGGAGGAGGTCAGGTAACGAAACCTCTCCCCGTTTACTGTTGGATTATTGCATTCTCCCTAGAACGAAACCTCTCTCCGTTTGCTATCGGAGTATTTGCTCTCCCCACTTACGCATTCGCTCATATTTTTCGGAGAGAGGTTTCGTTCGTCATAAACTCTCTCATATTTTCCGGGGAGAGGTTTCGTTAAGTTGGGTAGGGGAGAGGGTCATCCTGAGCATGGCCGTCGCCTCGTTGCTTGGGCTGCCCCTCACCCCGGGCTTCCCCGCCCGCTGGCTCCTCTATGGATTGGCCTTCGAAGGGGGGCACAGGCTCCTCATCGTCGCTGGCGTGGCAGCCAACCTCATCACCGCAGCGCCTTTGCTCGATACCCTCTTCGGTGACGCACTCCCTCGCCTTAAAGGTATCACATTAGAGAAAGGGCGAGATGACGAAACCTCTCGCCTTAAAAGGTATTCAATAAGAGCGGGGCGAGAGGTTTCGTCAGAGAGTGCGTCAAGTCAGGAGGAAGGAAAGCGCGATAACAAAACCTCTCCCCGTTTACTGTCGGAGTATCGTATTCTCCCTAGAACGAAACCTCTCTCCGTTTGCTATCGGAGTATTCGCTCTCCCCACTTACGCATTCTCTCATATTTTTCGGAGAGAGGTTTCGTTCGTTATATATTCTCTCATATTTTCCGGGGAGAGGTTTCGTCAGAGGTGGGCCTGCTGGGTTTAGGCTTGCTGGCTGCCCCTCTCCTCCTCTTTGGACTCATCCCCTCGGCGCTCCCCATAAAGGTGCTGGGTGGCGGGGTCTGGCTCCCCTCCGTAGACGAAGATGTGGCTGCCTGGAGCCTCGCTCTGCTTTTGCTTCCCCCACTCGGGGGCTATCTTCTCCATCGCCGGGGACGAGTCCTCGACCACATCGGCCTTATCTTGAGAAAGCTCTGCGCTGTTATAAGCTTGGAATGGCTCTACCGTTCCCTGTGGTGGCTCTCCCTCAAGGCTGGCAACGTCCTCCAGGGCGCCATGGGCGCCATCGAGGGGGAACGCTGCCTTGGCTGGCTGCTCCTCTCCGCCTTCGTGATCGCCTTGCTCTTGCTCGGTGAGTGACTATGCCATTATTGACCCAGATCTTGGAGTTTTTATCCTCTCTATCAATGAGGCAGATCATCGCCGGCTTGCTCTTCACCTCCAGCACCATTGCCATCATCGAAGCTTGGCTCCTCTCCCTGCCGGCATTGCTGGGCCAGTATGTGCTCATTGGATTGTTGTTGAGCAGGTTCGTTCGCCCTGAAATGGCCATGGCCAAGGCCATAACTGGTGGGGTGAGTTGCCTCATCCTTCTCCTGACGGCGTGGCACGCTGGTTGGCGAGGCGGCCCAGGGGTCAAAGCCGTCCCTGAACCTTTCCGCCTCTTCGTGGTCGTCTTGGCGGGGATCGCTGCCTACGGCCTGTTCGTGACCTACCCCCTCCAGGGCGTGGCGGAGGAGATCAACTTCGCTTGCTACTGGCTGGCCCTGATGGGCTTCCTGGCGGTGGCCTTGAATAGGGAGCCCCTCCCAGTGGGGCTTGGCCTTTTGACCTTTAAAAGCGGCTTCGAGGTGCTCTATGCTACCCTTGAGGGGAGCCTGACCGTAGCCTGGCTTCTGGCGGCGGTGAACATCCTCGCCTCTTTGGCCATCGCCTACCTGGCCTCGATGCGGTGGGAGGAGCCATGAGTCCCCTACTCCTAATCCTCATCCCCCTGGTGATGGCCCCCCTGGCTTATATCTTGCGCCGTTTGCTGCCCCTCGCCGCTCTCCTCTCGGCGGCGACGACCTTGGCGATGATAATGCTCTGCCTCGAGATCCCCCTTGGTGCGTCAGCACAGGTTCTGGGGCGGGAACTGGCCCTCGACCCCCTGAGCCGATCCGCCCTCTTCTTCCTCCTGGCCCTGGCTACGGCCTCCCTCTCCTATGCCTGGCCGATACCTCAGGGGCAACTCTTCCCCTCCTTCGTGCTCCTCGTCCTGGCCCTCCTCATCGGGGCAATCATGATCCGCAACTTTCTCATCGCCGTCCTGCTCCTGGAGATGGCGGCCATCATCGCCGTCTTTCTCATCCAGGGCGACAGGGGAGGCTCGACAGGGGCTGCTTTGGGATACCTGATCGTGACAATGGTGGCCGCGCCACTCCTCCTCCTGGCCTCCTGGCTTTTCGACCTCTATGCCCTCCACCCCGAGGATCTGACCCCCATCCGCTACATCGTCACCCTCTTGGCCCTGGGCTTCGGCCTCCTGCTGGCCGCAGTGCCCCTTTACCCTTGGTTGCCAGCCATCGCCGCGGAAGCCCCGGCCATGGTCACCGCCCTGGTCGTGTCCATCATCGAACCGGCTATCCTCTTCCAGCTCTTGAGTCTCTTTAGCCGCTTCCCTTGGCTGATGACGGAGTCCCAGGCCCCCTTGATCATGATCGTCGGTGGCCTGCTGACAGCCCTCGTTGGCGGCATCATGGCCTTCTCGCAGGGCGACCTCGGCCGCCTGCTGGCCTATTCGGCCATCAGCGATCTGGGCTGCATCCTTGTGGGCCTGGGGATGGGCTCGACCTCAGGGGTGGCAGCAGCCCTCCTGCACGTCGTCAACCGTTCCATCTCGGTTCTTCTAGGCTCCATGAGTCTGGGGGCGATCCGCCATTGTCTGCCCACCGACTCCTTCGCCGACCTTGGCGGTGTGGCGAGGAGGATGCCCTTCACCACCATGGGCATTATCGTCGCGGGGCTAGCCTTGGGCGGCTTCCCCCCCTTCAATGGCTTCGCCAGCCGCTGGCTTATCTACCACGCCGCCATGGAGCAGGATCCAACCAGCGCCTATCTGCTGATATTGGCCAGCGGGTGCGTGATCCTCGGCCACGTGAGGGCCATACGCGCCCTCTTCAGCGCACCGAAGGGTGCCAAGATAGAACGGGAGCCCTGGGCCGCGGCGGCGATGATCGTTGCTTTAATCATCCTCTCCCTGGCCATGGGGCTCTATCCCCAACTCGCGCTGGAGCCTATCTTGGCGCTGGTCGAGGGAGTCGGCCTCGCCCGTTGAGGAGCAACGAATATTGGACTTGACAAAAAGGGGATCTGGCCTATAATTTTGGTCAAAATATCTGGTAGTCTTCCCCTCTGGTGTTGGTGGTCTTATAGGGAAAAGGGCTCTTGAAGCCACGAGGCGGAGGCAGCAGCTTGTTGCCGGGCAAGGGCGAGAACAGGATTTCGCTGAGGTTTCGACGGTGAGGCTTCGGCTTGAGGGCCCTTCGGGCTTGAGCCCGTTCGGGTGAACCCTCAAGGGCGAAGCCTCAAGCCCGAAGGCTCAGCCGAACCGCTCAATCGAGGCGTTCTCGCCTCCCTTTTGAAAGTTTTCTACCTCATCAACATCCAAGACGATAAAGGAGCACCGTAGGTTTATGAGACGTAGGCAAAAGGCGCAGATGTTTATCCCAAGCGAAGAGACCTTTCCTAAGACGGCCGATGCAGTAGTGATTGGTGGCGGAATCGTCGGCACCGCCACAGCCTTCTGGCTTTCGAGGGCCGGACTGGACACCGTGGTAGTGGAGATGCGTGATGGGTTGTCGACGCTGACCACCGCTGATTCCGCTGAATGCTTCCGCGCCCAATTCACTGAGCCAGCCATGGTAGCCTTGGCGAAGCCAAGCATCGAGATGTTCGAGAACTTTGCCGAGCTGATTGGTATCCCTGGGTATGATATCTCCCTCCATCAACAAGGTTACCTGTTTATGACGGACGACCCGGGAATGGTGAATGAATTGAAGGCCGCGGTTGAGACCTATCATCGCCTTGGCGTGGAGGACGTGGAGTTCCTCACCGGCGATGAGGTGTGTGCCTGTTTCCCCTTTGTCTCGCCCGGAGTGGTGGCGGCCAGCTTCCGCCAGCGCGATGGCTGGCTGTCAGCCCACGAGCTAACCTACGGCTTCGCTAAGGGGAGCAACGCTCGTTTTATGCTGCGCACCAAGGCCACCGATATCTTGCTGGATGAGAGAGGTGTCTGCAGTGTGGAGACCACTCGAGGCGTCATCTCTACCCGTATCGTGGTTGACGCCGCCGGCCCCTTCGCGGCCATAGTGGGAAGGATGGCTGGTGTCGAGGTTCCGATTGAGCCTGTCCGCCGCCAGAAAGTAGTCATTGCCCCCCACAAGCAGATCCCTCAAGACGCACCCATGACCATTGATTTAGTCAGCGGCGCTTATTGGCGCCCAGAAGTGGGGGGAGCCCTCTTCGGCTGGGTAGACCCCGATGAGCCGGTTGGCGAACCAGCAGAGGAGTTGTCAACTGATTGGGATTTCCCGGCCATCGTTCTGGAGAAGCTGAGGCGGCTGACACCCTTCTGGGGGGAAGTGGCCAATAAGCTGAAAAGAGCGGATGTCCACATTAGCGCCGGCCAGTATTGTTATACCCTTGATGACCAGCCCTTGATCGGCCCTGTGCCCGAGGTGCCGGGCTTCCACCTGAACTGCGGCTATTGGGCTGGTGTGATGCTGTCGCCCGAGGCAGGCAGATGGGTGGCTGACATGATCATTGGGAAGATGGACCCCAAAGAGAATCCCCTCCGCTTGAGCCGCTTCGAAGAGGGCATTGCCGTTGCTGGCGCCAGCTTCCTGCGCGGCCGGCACTGATCCCTCCCGATGTCCAATTTAACGACTTGGGTACCTTCTCTTAGCTGAGGCAAACTAAGGGATTTAGCATGTCGTCTAGCATGTCCTTTAGAGGCCAGGTCGGTGGCCAATATAAGGCGTTGACCGAGGCTGAGGTTCGCCGACTCCACAATGTCGCCTTGGAGATCCTGCAGGAGATCGGCGCTCAGGTCAACAATGCTCTGGCCCTTGACATCTTCGAGGAAAAAGGGGCCATCATTGACCGCGAGACACGCATCGTCAAGATCCCTCGCTCGATGGTTGAGGACGCCATCGCCAGTGCACCGTCACGGGTTCTCCTGGCCGGGCGCGATCCTGAGCAGGACCTCTTTCTTGAAGGGACTCGGGTTTACATGGGCACCGGCGGGACGACCATCTACGTCCTGGACTTGGATGGAAAGAAGCGCCCCGCGACGCTTCAGGACGTGGCGGACATCGCCCGGCTGGTGGACGCCCTGGACAACATCGATTTCCTTGTCATCCCTGTCTACCCTACCGAGATCGAGGACAAAGTCCAGGCCGATATCAACAGATACTTCCATAGCTTGAGCAATACTG
>Ga0315312_1003477_pt1 | contig 10126 bp, 7 predicted proteins | sample TDP7_MG_FD_203629 | JGI IMG/M metagenome (GOLD analysis project Ga0315312, IMG submission 203629) | Freshwater sediment microbial communities from Lake Towuti, South Sulawesi, Indonesia - TDP7 | ecosystem: Environmental > Aquatic > Freshwater > Lake > Sediment | place: Indonesia: South Sulawesi... | reverse complement strand
CGCGACCGACATTCCTGGTGTGGGCTACCGCACCTACACGATCACGCGGGGCAGATCCGCCGACCTGGCCGAACGTGTCTGGATGCCCTCTCCGGCGACGATGGAGAACGCCTATCTCCTGGTCGAAGTGGACAGGAGCGCAGGCGCGATCAAGCATCTCATTGACAAAGCTACCGGTTTTGACTATGTGCCTGAGGGGGAACTAATGGGGGCGCTGGAGTCCTGCCAGGAAGCCCCGCACGCGATGACGGCCTGGGCTCTAGGACCGATGAAGGAAATCAATAAGCTCACGGGGGGAGGAGTTCCCGTGGGAGCCTCGGACCTGCGATACACCAGGGAAGGAGACTCCCTGGGAATGCTCTACTCTGTAAGCAAGGACGAGAGCGGGCCCCTCCGCGCCTCGGTTCGCACGGTCCACCAGTTGAGGCAGTCGTGGATATGCTCGGAGATCGGCCTCTCTGCGGGGAGCAGAATGGTGGAGATCACGCTGACCTCGGAATGGCGGGAGATGGGCACTCCCGAGCGGGGCGTGCCGGTGCTGCGAATCGCGTTCCCAGCGCGCATCACCGAACCGAGGGCGTTCTTCGAGATTCCCTTCGGTTGCATTGAGCGACCGCCCAGCGGAGATGAAGTGGTCGGCCAGCGCTGGGCGAACATCAGCGGAGTCCTGACCGGAGCTGACAAGCCCGGCGGCATCACGCTCCTCAACGACGGCAAGTACGGCTTCAGCGCTGACAGCAGCACGCTGAGAGCGACGCTCCTTCGCTCCAGCTACGACCCCGATCCCTTGCCCGAGATGGGCCGGCACAAGATCCGTCTTGCCGTCCTCCCCCATGACAGCCCGTTCTCCGTCCCGGAGGCGATGAGGGCCGCCGCCGCGTTCAACCAGCCGATGAGCGTCGTGGGTGCGGAGGTGCATCACGGGCCTCTCCCTCCGAGCACGGGGTTCGTCGAGGTCCTCACGCCCAACGTGATGCTCGCAGGCCTCAAGAAGGCGGAGGACACCGAGGCAACGGTCCTCCGCCTGTACGAAGTGGAGGGCAAGCAGACGGAGGCAAAGATCAGACTCACGGGACTTGTGAAGCCCGATGCTCCAGCGGGGGAGTTGGACTTGCTGGAGCAACCGCTGGACACCTCGAGAGCGCGAATGACAGGGGAGATCCTCAGCGTAACTCTGGAGCCATACGATACTGTAACGGTAGCCGTGCGATGAACAACGCTCACGGTGTACCAGTATCCCCACGAGGATTCTTCTGGAAGAAAGGATGGGGCGACGAGCAAGGCAAAGCTTGATGCGGTCTGCTTGAGGATTTTCGTTGCGGATACTCGACGGAGAACCGACCGCGAGAGTCCTCAGGCGAGCCAAGGAGATGGGAGTCATCACCTGCCTGGATACCGTGTGGAACGATTCCACTGATCCGCTCAAGGTTCTGGGTTCCAGGAAGCCAGGTGAGATGCTCAAACAGCTCACGCGGTAGATTCAGGCCGAGCTGATGAGAGACGTGGGCGTCTACCATGGCGTGAGAGAATCTTGATCACTGGAGGCGAACATGCTAAGCGAACAGGAAGTGAGAGAGTACCGGAACAAGGCGAGTGAGTACCTGAGGAGAGCGGGCATCGTGCTTCGACCGGACGAATTGGCGCAGATGGAGGTGGCAGACTTCGGGCTGGGGCGGCCCACCGAGACCGGTCTCCAGATCGTTGTCTACGTGAACACGAAGCGGGTCTGCGCCAAGGAACTCATCATGTTTCCACGACAGACATGCCCTGAACATAGGCATCCTCCTGCCGCGGGGAAAGCGGGCAAAGAGGAGACTTTCCGCTGCCGATGGGGTAAGGTCTATCTCTATGTGCCGGGAGAGAAGGCGGATCCCCCGGCTTGCAGACCTCCCGCAGGCCGAGAAGCTTCCTACACTGTCTGGCACGAGATCGCCCTGAACCCCGGCGATCAGTACACCATGATGCCGGACACCCTGCACTGGTTTCAGGCGGGAGATGAAGGAGCAGTGCTCTCGGAATTCTCCACCCGCAGCATAGACGAAGCGGACATCTTCACAGACCCGGAGATCCAACGGCTGACTATTGTCCGGTGACCGGCGCCGACCCGTAACTGTCTAGGCGAACTCGCCACCAGCGTACTTCCTTGGAGCAGGTCACTTGATGATTCAGGAGCAGATCGGTAGTGAAACATACCCATGATCTATCCGAGCTTGCGTGGACGCTCTCGGGCCATACGCCGTACCTGTGGAAGTTCGAGCGGGCCTACATGGCGGGCGCGACACCGTCTGCGGACGTGCACCCAATACCCGCCCGGGTGCCAGGGTCGGTGCAGGCGTCTCTGCTCGACGCCGGCGTGATCGCGGACTGGAACATCGGCCTGAACTCTCGCGACTGCGAGTGGGTCGAGAACCGCCACTGGATCTACCGCGCGGAGATACCGGAGGCCTGGATCGAGAATGGGCGAACGTTCCGCCTCGAATGCGAAGGTCTTGACTACGCCGGGTGGGTCCTCCTTAACGGCCGAGAGGTGTCGGAGTTCGTGGGGTCCCATATCCCACATGTCTTCGACATTACCTCGTTCTGCCAGGCGTCAGGCAACGTGCTCGAGATTGTGTTCGCCCTCCCGCCGAGGTGGCTTGGGCAGTTCGGTTACACGTCGAAGATGACGCAATGGAAGCCTCGGTTCAACTACACGTGGGACTGGGTGCCCAGACTCGTGCAGATCGGCATATCCGGTGCGATATCGCTGGTAGTCACCGATGAGAACGATATGCAGGCGCTCCGGTGCGTCACCGATGCCGACGTGGCCAAGGGGACAGGGATCTTGCAGATCGGCGGCGCCATCTCTGGTAAGGAGGGGCGCGTCGTTCGGGTCTCCCTGAGGTCCGACGGAACCACTGTGAGGAGCGCGGACGTCCCGGTAGCGCGCTTCGCGGAAGGCGTGCGCTGGGACAACCTGCCCGTCGCGTTCTGGTGGCCAAACCTGGAGGGCGACCAGCCTCTGTACACCGTAGACTGCCAGCTCCTCGATGGGCAGGAGAACGAGCTCGACCGAGCCACCCGGCGCGTCGGTTTCAAGAACGTGGTCTGGGAGCAGTGCAAGGATGCACCGGAGGGGGCCGACCCCTGGATATGTGTGGTCAACGGGCGACCTGTGTTCCTCCAGGGCGTCAACTTTCCCCCCATCCGTGCGAACTTCGCCGATCTAACGCGCGAGGACTACCGCAAGCGGCTCCAGGTCTACCGGGATCTCGGCTGCAACATGCTCCGCCTCAACGCCTGTGGCTTCCTGGAAAGCCCTTCGTTCTACGAGCTGTGTGATGAGCTGGGCCTCATGGTCTGGCAGGAGTTCCCGCTGACCTCCTCCGGCCTCGAGAACTGGCCGCCGGAGGACGAGGCGAGTATCGAGGAGATGACGCGAATAGCTGCCTCCTTTATCAAGAGGCGGCACCACCACGTCTCCCTGACTCTCTGGAGCGGAGGGAATGAGCTTCAAGGCGAACTCAACGGCCGCAAGACGGGCATGGGTAAGCCGTGTGACTCGACTCCCCCGATGCTCAGGCGCTTGAAGGAGATCGTGGAGGAACTGGATCCGGTCCGCCGCTACATCGCTACCTCTCCCAGCGGACCCCGAGCAGTAGCCAGTCCGGCGGATTGGGGTAAGGGGTTTCATTGGGAGGTTCATGGTCCGTACGCAGGTCCGCTGCCCACCGAGAGATGGACGGAGTACTGGGAGAAAGACGACGCGCTTTTCCGCTCGGAGCTCTGCGCGGCGAGTGCCAGTCCCGTCGGCATAATCAAGCAGTACAAAGGAGACCTTGAGGAATCCCCGGCGACGGCCGAGAACCCTTACTGGGGTCGCCCGACGAACTGGTGGATAGACCGGGCCATCCTGGCGGCGGAGCACGGCCGGGAGCCAAGAGACCTGGGGGAATACGTGCAGTGGAGCCAGGCACGCCAGGCGGAGTTGCTCTCCATAGCTATGAGGAGGTGCAAGGAACGCTTCCCAGGCATCGGTGGAGTCCTACTTTGGTGCGGGCACGATACCTTCCCCCTCCCCATCAACACCTCGATCCTTGATTTCTACGGGGATCCCAAGCCGGCCGCCTTGGCCCTAGCCGGAATCTGGAGAGGAAAGCAGGCGACAGACGTGAAACAGAAGGGGCAAGTGGGGGACGTACAAGAGGTTGAGCACTGAGATCATGACCTCCAGAGAACGAATGCTCATCGCCATGCGAAATGGCAAGCCCGACCACGTGCCGCTGAGGAAGTGCATTGACGAGGCGGCGAAAGGCGGGGACTTTATCCTCTCCACCGGCGACCAGTGGGGGCGCGACACTCCAGACAAGAGTATTCGCAAGCTGGTCGAAGTCTGCGAGAGCTACGGCCGGTCTGAGAGTACTGCTCGCCACCGGGCAGCGACACGCAGGAGACGAAGAGGATAGAGGAGGCAAGGACAAGCAACCCGAGATTTGATCAGAAGAAGAGAGAATGGGTACATGGTTTTCGGGAGGAGAGGTCAATGGATCGCATCAAGCCGCTGCTGACCAAACTAAGAACCATACTGGCGAGCGAGGAGAACCAGCGTCGCCACCAGATACAGGAAAGATTAGGCCGCAGGGAGATAGTGCACCCAACGCCCTTCAATACCTGGAGCTTGACCGAAGGTTTCCCGATCATCGTACAGAACTGGTGCCGGCACCTCGGCCGCGACCTTGACCTTGAGAAGATCGCGCTTGAGACCGGACCTATCTCTTCGGATTTCGCCTGCGAGATGATTGAATTCCAGCTGCTCCAAAAAATAGAAAAATTTAGGACTGACAATGATGATTTCCCCATCTCCCCCAGATTCTGCACGAATTTCGGAATGTGCTGGTTATACCAAAAAGGATTCCTAGGTGAACGCTACCACACGGATGCTAACACCGGCGCTTGGATTGCCGATCCGATTTTGAAGGAGGAGAGCGATCTGGATAAACTCGAGATCCCCCGCTATAGCTTCGATAACTCTCTTCACGAAGCTCGAGTGGCAACCTTCAGTGAAATCCTAGATGGAGAATTTCCCATCATTGATGATGCCCTTCCCCCGGGGATGGGAGGGGCTCTTTTCCATGTCGCCAGCACCCTCCGAGGTACGATGGAGATTCTCCTCGATATCAAAGAGCGGCCTAAATTTGTTCACCGGTTGATGGACTTTATCGTTGAGGCTATCTTGGCTCAGAGTCGAGAAGCTCAGCGAGTTCGGGGAACAGACACATCTCCCAAGGAAACTAAGGTTACTCTTAGTTGGGCTCCCCCGCTGGCTTGGGGAGGGGAGAAAATATCCTTCTTTGGCGTTGACGAAGTGAGTTGCGATATGTTCTCACCAGGGGTCTATGAGGAATTTATCTTTCCCTATGAGTGCAGGGCGGCCGCCGCCTTCGATTCCATCTACTACCACAGTTGTGGGAATCTAACTCCGATTTTTTCCAAGATCGTCGAGATTCCCAACGTGCATCGCATACATGTAAGCCCCTGGAGCGACTTGGCAGTGGCAATCAAGGCGACCGCCGGGAGGGTGGTCTTGGAGAAGCACCTTAACCCGCTTATTGACCTAGACAAGCTCTCGCGCGAGGAGATGCGATCCTACGTCAAGCAGGTTACTGACCTAGGCACGGATTACCCCCTGGAGATGGTGGTAGAAGCTCCTCTTGGTAGCGGCCTTGCCAGCGGATTTTCCCCGGGAGGCCAGCTCTTTCGAGAGATCTTCTACGAAGAAACGCGGGAGGCGTCTTGAGAACTGAAGAATGGTTCTCCTATAAAAGCTTTCTTTGAGAGCACATTATTACAGGATAAGGAAATGTGCTGATGAGTGCGCAGCGATTGACCTATCGCGAACGGATGCGCTGCTTCCACGAAGCTCGGTTTGGCCTGTTCATTCACTGGGGCCTGTATTCACTTCTGGGCCGAGGTGTGTGGGCCATGCACAATGATCGCATCCCTGTGGCCGAGTATGCCAAGTTGGCCGATCAGTTCAAGCCGAAAAAGTTCGATGCGAATGCTTGGGCCGAGCTCGCAGTGGAGGCGGGCATGAAGTACGCTGTCCTCACCACGCGCCAGCACGACGGGTTCTGTCTGTTCGATAGCGAGGTCTCAGATTTCACTTCGATCAAGGCCGCTGCCAACAGGGACTTCGTGGCTGAGTATGTTGCAGCATGCCGAGCAGCAGGGTTGAAGATAGGCTTCTACTATTCGCTGCTGGATTGGCGTTTCCCCGGCTACTTCGAGTCGGAGAAATACCGGGAGAGCTCCGAGGCAATGATTCAACAAGCTCACGATCAGGTGCGGGAGCTGCTGACCAATTACGGCAAGATCGACATGATCTTCTTCGACGGGTGGTGGTCTCAGAACTTCCTCGCGCCACGAGAAGAGATGGCGGTCTTCTGGAGGTCGCGACAACTCCTGGCGATGGTCCGGAGGCTCCAACGACATGTGGTAGTGAATGATCGGACGGGGCTTCCCGGCGACTACACCACGCCGGAGCAGGAGATGCCTATCTTCGCATCTCCCGTTGGGCGCGGGCGAGCCTGGGAGGTCTGCCAGACCATAGGCGACTACAGCCAATCCTGGTGCTATCAGCGCTACACGGCGCGTCCCATTCGCAAGTCCGCCGGGCAACTCATCCTGCAATTGGCGACTCTGGCAAGATGGGAAGGAAATATGCTGTTGAACGTCGGCCCCAAGCCCGATGGCACTATACCCAAAGAAGACGCTGACCGGCTGCGTGCCATAGGGAAATGGCTGCGAGTGAACGGGGAAGCCATCTATGGATCACAGTGCTCTCCCATCCCGGGGAACTCGGTTGGTCAGTGGACATTCAAAGGGGCGACAGGGTACCTGCATCTGCCGTGCTGGCCCGGAGAGGAACTGATCCTCACCCGGGTGGAGGGACGGCCAAAGTCGGCGAAACTGCTCGCGACCGGGAAGAGAGTGGCGCTGCAGTATGACCGGGAGCGCGGCCGCATCACCCTGAGCGGGCTGCCGAGGAGACCCCCGGAGCTCGACCTCCCCGTCATCAAGGTTGAGTTCGATGGCAGGCCTAAACTCAAGGAGGATAGCGACAAGGCGGCATGGTTGAACGCATAGCCGCCATCAGAACGCCCAAAAACGCCGGCACCTGACATGGGCACCTGCCATCATACCACGCAGGTGGCCAGTTTCCTCCCTGCCGCAGAAGTTTCCGTTACACTTCTCTCCAGGCAGCAGAGGCATGACCGAAGGCCGAGGGGCAATGGAGCGTGGTGCAGCGTCCAGAGCTCGAAGAGACCGGGCTTACCGGGCTCAGAACGGAAGCTATGGTCTCGACTGCGACCAAGGAGTGTTGGGAACACTCGGAGGATTCGCCGGCGAGTCGGCTTCGGGAGGTTATCAGGTGAGCAGTAGCCGATCGTGCACCATTTCATCTTCCATGGTCTCACCGTCATCTATGCGCAGTCGGCCGGCCGAGAAGCGCGGGCTGGACTAGAAGATCTCCTCCACACGACCGCGCACCGTGACCGGTTTCTTCGAGGCACTTCGCATGCAGTTTGAGCCTTTCGATGGAATCGAAGCGGATAGCATTCGGTGAACAGGCGAGCCATGTTGAGCTTCAGCGATTCTGAAACAAATCGGGTGGCGAATTAAGGCACACTTCGGGTGTTCCCGCCCCCGCATTCTCCTGCTTCCCGGCTGTCCTGCGATAGTGCTCTCGCGAGTCAAGTCCTGCATAAGAAACGCCCTCTCGTCCAAGGACGAGAGGGCCTCCCGCGGTACCACCTTGATTCTCCGCCTGAGGCGGAGCGTTCAGTCTCTCGGCTCCGGGGCGACCTTCCCTGCGCCTGCGTGGCGAACCTCTCAGCGTTTGGGCCCGCGTCTCTGAAGGCCGGCCTGCAGGTACTCCTCCCCTTCACAGCCTTTGCTGTATCCTTGCTCGACGAGAGATTGTACCACACCTGGGCCGCCGGCGCAAGCTCTTTTGCGCGCAAAGACAAGGGCCAAGAGCACTACTGAGCCAGCGCGCCGGGGCACTCCTGTGGGAGTGGGACAATCCCTAGGCCTAAAGCCGGGATGGCGGCCCGAAGGGCCTAGCCATAGCCAATCGGCGGCCAGAGCGGGATTGGCCGGACATGACCGTTGCCTGTAGGGGGCTTTGGGGCGGCCCAGGAGATGCCGCGGGACTGGCCGAAGTATGTCCAGGTGTGCCCATGTGACCGAAAGGCCGTATCCCGGCCGATAGGGTCATGTCGGTCAGTTTGGTCAGATAGGAATTGTCCCTAGCAAGCATTGGCTGTGTGCTTGACAAGGAAGGTGATTGCTATGTCTGGCGAGAAGAGGCGGTTCTGCTCTGTTGTTCAGCAGGCAAGTCCTAACCTGCGGTCTGCTATCACACTCGCTTCGGCAGTGCAGTGGCTATCTCACGATTCACGAAATGGAGTGAAGAGGGGGTTGGCGAAGTAAAGGGGCATGAGCACACACCAGGGAGACTTCTATGAGATGCGGGATCGGGAGACACCGCGGTTGTTTGCGCCCAGCCTGCGGGAGGCGAGAGCGGAGGATGCGAAAGTGCTGGGGCTCGAGGCGGCGGTGGATGGCACGAAGGGGAGAGCCAACCGCAGCAAGCGGGCTTGGGCGGCGGCGCAGAATGCCCCTGGCCAGCAGGAAGGCTGCCTCCTCAAGCCGCTCGGCCGGGGAGATGACCTCGGGGTCCAGTGGGCTTGCCCGCCGGTCGGTTGGTGGGTTCGACATCTTCTCGCCCCTCGCAGTCATCACGACCCAGACCTGGTGGTGTGAGGGGGTCCGCTGACCGCCTTCGCCCAGTGGCTAAGGCTTCGGCCGCCATGGCAGCCCGAAGGGTCTAGCCATAGATGCTTACCGGACGGAGGTTCGAAGTGTCGAAGTGGTCAGCAAAACAGGTCAGGCAAACTGTGGTTGTTTCATGATACTCTGTTCACAAGAGGTGAGAACGTCGACGGCGCGGAGAAGAGGAAGGCTGCCCAGCGCATGAAGGGCTAGACTGGAGGGGCTTATCGATGGCCTGGCAAGATACACTGAGCACTGTTCTCAAATTCACCTGTAACACGCTAGAGAAGGAGGGCGTCGGGTGGGCCGTGGTAGGATCAACGGCCACCGGGCTTCAGGGATGCCGGCTGACGCCACACGGCCTCAATCTCCTTGCCCAGGAACCGGCTGGAGTCTACCGCTTTGCTGAACTGCTCAGGCCGTTCGCGGCGCCAGATAGCCTCGAGGTGAGGCAGGGCATGGGAGATGTCTGCCTCTCCACACCCTCAGTACCGGTGCAGATTTGGCGTGAGTGGGGCGCCCTCTGGCACGGCGCCAGGTTTGTGATCAACGGCGGCAGCGTGGGGGTTGCCCACATTGCCCCCCCACAAGTACGCGAGTTCACTGATCGCGGCATCGTGTGGGAGAATGGTCCGGCCCTGTGGCGTCACCTCCGCCGGGTGGCCTTCGCCGGCTACTCCATCCCCGTAGTGCCGTTGGAGTTCCAGGTGGGGACCAACCTGGATCGCGGCCGGACCAAGCACGGCGAGGACTGCATGGACCGCGTCAGAGAGATCGCGCGCGTCTTCCGCGCCAACGGGTACGACCGTGCGCTGCTGGAGTGGGCGATTGATTCCGCCCACTTGGCGCGCTTCGATGAGATCATGCGCGCTGAGTAGAAACGCAGCCGCTGTGACTGTCCCCATCCTTGGTGATCGCCCCACAGTAGGGCATCTGCAGAAGGAACCCAACATAAGGAGCGGCTAACCGCCCTGGCCCAGTAGACACCCATCGGACGGGAGTTCGAAACGCCGAGTGGTCAGCGTGTCCGAATCGAACCCTGCCAGAATCGAGGGTCGAAAACCCGCATGAATACTGGATTCTCTACCAACGGACGGATTGGCGGTCGTCCGAAGGATTCAGAGAAAGAGAGGCCCGAAGGGCGGTCTTGGGCGGCCGAAGGGGGCGAAAAAGGGGTGAGCCGTCCGAAGGTCTGCCAAGTCGGAATGGGCGAGAATGCGCCCATTACACGCCAGAACCCGCCTCTCCGTCAGGCGGGTTCTCTGCGACAGAGAATGTTTCGATAAGAAGAAGTGGTGGTGTGAAGAGA
>Ga0315312_1003476_pt1 | contig 10126 bp, 6 predicted proteins | sample TDP7_MG_FD_203629 | JGI IMG/M metagenome (GOLD analysis project Ga0315312, IMG submission 203629) | Freshwater sediment microbial communities from Lake Towuti, South Sulawesi, Indonesia - TDP7 | ecosystem: Environmental > Aquatic > Freshwater > Lake > Sediment | place: Indonesia: South Sulawesi... | reverse complement strand
ACATTCCTTCCTGGAAGCCGTATGCGCTGCAGGAAGATGCTAGCACGTAACGCTTCACGCCATATTCCCTGCTAAGCTTTGCGACCCTCACCCTGCCAAGATAGTTAATGTCCAAGGTCTTTGCAGGGTCGAGTTCACCACTCGGATCGTTCGAGAGCGCCGCAAGGTCTATGACCGCGTCGGAGCCCTTCAGAATCCCGGCATCAAACCAGCGCACGTCTTCTTTAATCAAGTTGAGGCTCGGATTTGACAGATTTTCAGTCAGAGACTCCTTTCCGAAAAAGAGCCTATCCACACACGTGACTTTGTAACCCTTCTCAAGCAACGCTGAGACTAGAGTGGAACCGATATATCCTGCCCCTCCAGTAACAAAGACCTTCACAATCAGCACCTACTTATGAGGGGGATAGAACCAGTCCCATGGCTTGCCGACCCGTGGATCATCTGTCTTCCCGTTTATTGCTCTGGGGACTATGGTCGGGTCATTCCATGGCCTCCTCATCTCATCTGGGTTCTTGTAGTCGTAAAGCCTTGTAACAAAGTACACCGTTAGAGAGGGCTCGCGGCCAACTGTCTTGGTTCCATGCCAATAGTGGCCTGGTATCTTAACGATCTGCGGTCTTTCCTCACTAGCTATGATTTCAGCGATGTATCCCTCATTGGCTGGATTCCCGTCATCGTACGCGCAGATCTTCATCGATCCCCTTACTACTAGAAAATAGTCGACTTGCCCCCTTAGGTGTCTATGCCAAGCCCGAACTATTCCTGGATAACTATATGAGAGGTTGATTTGCGCGACAGACTCATTACATACGAGTTCATCCCAATCTTGCCTCAAGACCTCGGCAAAGAAACCCCTCTCATCAGGGATGATCTTGATATCGTGAGTTTGGACACCGGGAAGACCAAGCTTTGGTAAGCTCAACGAAGATTCGCCTCAGCTCGATTTGCATCCTGATCGCTATATAAACCTGCCCGATACCGGTAGATGTCAATTTGGGTCTAGTTGCTTGCGCCGTTGATCATTCAGGTGCGTTCGGGGCGGACTTTGACTGTCCAGTCCGGAAGGTTGACACCGTGCCATACTTGAGGCAACCGGGACATGAAAGAATCAAGCAAAGTTCTAGACATCTTTTTATCAAGCCCTTCCGGCACAAAGTTCGGGCGATTCCGAGGATACGTGGGAGGCTACAGAATGCCTGCAGTTAGCGTGATAATGCCACTCTGTAATGCTGAGCATCTGATCAAGACCTCCTTGCCTTCAGCTTTGAAGCAAACCTACAGAGATTTCGAAATAATCGCAATCGATGATGCCTCAACTGATCGGACCGTTCAAGTCGTACAGAGATATGCTCGCAGGAGTAAAGGAGACAAGATCAAGCTCACACATCTCGCGAATAGAGTCGGCACGTGCGCGGCGCGGAACATTGGCTGTGAGATGGCTGCCGGAGATTATCTTGCGTTTCTCGACCAGGACGATGAGTGGGTTCCAGAGAAGCTTCAGCTACAAGTTGACTATCTAAGCCGACATCCTGAATTTGCGATGGTACTGGGCGATCTAGACGCCATCGATCCCTCAGGATACGGTTTAGACTTCAGTGTAAGCCAAGATTCTAGGCATCCACCTTCTTGGGAGGACATACTTCTCCTATATCCTATATACCCGTCGAGTTGCTTGCTCAGGAAGGAAGTCTTCTGGGAAGTTGGTGGGTTCAACAAGTCGTTTGTTCTGTCGGGCGCTTATGGTGATCAAGAACTCAATCTCAGGATAAGAGAGAGATCACCTATCGGTTTCATGGATGAAACCGTTGGATACTACTGCTGGAACATTGAGAGACCCTCTCGTGCAGAGTCATTCCTAGTCAATTTGCCTATCTACGCTAGGATTTGCTGGGATAGGAAACAGGATACTCCATTGAGCAGCTTGGACCTCCAAACCAAGTTCATCAATGTATGCCACGGACAATACTTGTACTACGCCAACTTGCTTCTAGGTCAGTTCTACGATCGGCTGACGGACCACCAACTCAGTTTGATAGCCAAACCTCGATCAGAGCTGTTTGAGATCTTCGACGGACTCTACTCTAGGCTGACCGGCATGAAGCAAGCAGCTCTTCCCGAATCACTGGACAATTGTATGTTGAGGCTGCTAGTCGCGATCTTCTTACTGAGACCGGATCTCCAGAAGCTATATCCAGAGGCTTTGGATGGAAACTACAAGAGGTTATTAGAATGGGCAAACAACGCCTCTAACCTCAGAATTTCTGACAAATATCAAAAGATGCTTCTCCACTTCAGACGTGACTGGCTCGCAGAATGTAGACCCAAAGGCTCACCCTCAAGAAGTGATTTCGAAGCATGGCTTCATACACCTAACTGGGATCTAGTAAGAAACTTAACGGGCGTGGTGGACATACTTGAGAACCCGGAGGATCATAATGCTGTATCCCTCTCTGGACTGCCGATCTTTCCAAAAAGCAGCATGAGTCCAAGAGTCTCGATTATTATCCCGACATACAACAAGACAGGATATCTCCTAAACTGTCTTAAGTCGATAGCTCTAAACACGAAGTCCTTCAACGGTCGTTACGAGGTCATAGTTGTCGACAATGGGTCCACGGACCCGACATTTGAGGTCATATCTAGGATAGAGGGTATTCAAGTGGTGAGGCTGGATGATAATAAAGGATTCGTTGAGGCATGCAACACAGGAGCCAATGTGGCTCAAGGTAAGTACCTTGTCTTCCTGAATAATGATGTTATAGTTACTCCTGATTGGCTCGATGCTCTGATGCTTACTATTGAGACTGGCCCTGAGCTTGGTGCAGTGGGAGCTAAACTCGTCTATCCTTCTGGGCAACTGCAGGAGGCGGGATGCATTGTATGGAGCAATGGGATGTGCCACAACTACGGGCGCGGTGATAATCCAAGTAGGCCCGAGTATAACTATCGGCGAGAGGTCGACTACTGTTCAGCCTCCTGCCTCTTGGTGAGGCATGATCTCTTCAAACGTATTGGCGGGTTTGATCGGCGATACTCGCCGGGGTATTATGAAGATGTCGACCTTTGTTTCTCCATCCGTAAAGAGGGAAAGAATGTCATCTACCAACCTCGCTCAGTCGTCATTCATTTTGAAGGAGTAACCGCAGGTAGAGATACTAGGTTTGGAGTTAAACGGCACCAGCTGATCAACAGGGAAAAGTTCGTTGCGAAATGGGCGAATGAGTTGAAGACTCAACGTTCGCCAGAAGACCTCCTTAGGGGAAGAGAGAGAGGAGCTCTACATTCAGTTTTGATCGTTGAACGTCGTGTGCCTGAACCAGACAAGAACTCCGGTGACAATAGACTTCAACATGTCCTGAGGATGCTGCAGTCACATAAATGGCAGATAACTCTCTTCGCAGATGACAATATGGCAAGAGAGCCCTATGGAACTTCTTTCAGAGATTCGGGAATTGAAGCAATCCACGATCAGACCCTCGGCCAAGTATTGAAAGGGAGGGAAAGCCTCTACGACGTCATCTGGCTAGTCAGACCAGACATTGGCTACAAGTATATCGACCTAATAAGAAAGACTTGCCCAAACAGCAAAGTAGTTTTTGACATGCCCGACCTTGCCTCTCTGAGGGAAAGGCGATGGGCTGAGCTGACCGGAGACAAATTGCTTCTCAAGAGGTCAGAAGACACAAAGAGAAAGGAACTGTATACCGCTGAACGTAGCGATCTGGTCATAGCCATTAGCGAGAGAGAGAAGGCATTGATGCTTCGGGAAGATAGCACTCTAAGAATAGAAGTCCTGCCGAATATCCATGTGGTCCGTCCGGTGGAGAAAACCTTTGAGGATCGCCGAGATCTACTCTTTCTAGGGGGGTTCGAGCACGCTCCCAATGTCGACAGCCTGCTATATTTCGTAGACGCGATCTTCAGTCGAATAAGGCATAAGCTGCCGAAGGTGAACCTGATAGTTGTAGGCAGTGACATGCCAGAGAAGATAAGAAACCTCAGGCGGGACGGCGTTAACGTAGTCGGTTATGTGAAGGATCCTAAGCCGTATTTCGATTCCTGCAGAGTCTTCGTGGCTCCGATAAGGTTTGGAGCGGGCGTAAAGGGCAAGATAGGTCTCAGCATGGCGTTCGGCCTTCCAGTGGTCACCTCTTCGATAGGCGCCGAGGGAATGGGTCTGGAGCATAATAGAGATGTGCTGATTTCAGATGATCCATCTCAATTTGCCGATCACGTAATAGCCTTGTACACGGACAAGCAATTGTGGTACCGACTATCCAAGAACGGTCAGAAAAATGTGAGGCTACGGTACGACCCAAAGAAAGTCGAGCGCATGCTATCGCGAATCCTCAGAAAATTGTCTGATATTACATATGAGGGCTTTGCGGAGGACGTTGGGCTGATTCAGAAAGAACAACTCGACACCGTGCACGAAGAACTGGTTAGGACTAGGCAGGAGCTCGCCAATGTCATCGCGGAGCTCACAGCCATTCGCGGCAGCCTCATATATAGGGCTTTGAGGTCCTTGGCTTCTCATATCGATTCGGCCTTTCCGGAAGGTACTTGGAGGGGTGAGTTTCGAAAGACACTGACTGCGAGTGTAAGGATAATATTAGACGAAGGATGGAAAAGCTTCTGGAGACAGGCCGCGGAGAAAATCAGGAAAGGAGAATTCTACATCCGTTCGGCCTGAACGGCGATATCATTTAGCTTATCTAGACCAAGACTGTTTCAGATCAACTACCTCGCGGAGCGTATGATAGTCTAGTCAAATGGCATCTTCCGTGCTTCTCTACGGATAGCAGCCTCCAGGAATCTACGCAACTCTTACCACAAAGTTGATTCTCATCTCTGTTAAGGGCATCGATTACAGCCAAGGGATTGGATTCCAAGAATGAAAGCAAATCTGGCATACCAATTCACCCATGGCTTGCACACTACCCTGTCCTGTCCAAAGCGGTAACCTCGAAAGCCGAAGCCAGTTCGTTGCGCTAAGAAACTACCAATGAAGGTCAGGTTTCGAACCGAATCCCAATGATTCAACTTGACGTAGCTGCCTTTTCGATGCTTCTGCATACATATCGATTTCTCGCTCATTTTCGCTCAACAGTCCCGTGTTCTCGTTTCTTCGGTTTCTTCCAGGCCTGCCTCAGAAGGCTTCGAACTCCCTCACGCGCCATAATTCCGAAGGCGGCCACGACCTTCTTTCGAAACTCGCCACGCCTAGTTCCTTCAGGAAGGACTTTGTCGATTCCGCCGGCATAGAAACGTATCATGTGATATCCGAAGCTTTCTTTGATTTCGCCCAGTTCTCCGAGGACGCTAGAAAGATCGTATTTGGCCTTGGCCAGATCTTCCTCCAGCCTTGTCTTCTCCGTCTCTAGGTTCTGAACTATTGATTCACGCCGAGCAAGCTCCCTGCTAACGGCACTCAAATCTTCCATGAGCCTCACCTTCTCTGCCTCTAAACCAGGTAGCTCTAACCAGTCGTTTTCCTTGTACCATTCCGCACAGTCAGCCAGGAGATGGCTAGCGCCATTGTGCCCTTTTGCGAGTACATCCCTAGCCCATTGAAGGAGGCGAGAATAGTCTCCTTTCCCAGCTTCCGGGAAAGAAGACTTGAGGTCTGGGCGGTTGAGGTATAGGGCAAGTAATTTGCCCATCGGGTCAGTAAACTGCTGAATAAGCACGGGCTTCAGTCTGTCCCGTCTAGCATCCTCTAAGCTCCTAATATAGCTCAAGAGGCTAACAAGAACGCGCCCTCTCGGGAACGCTTGTTTCACCTTAGAGGATCTTCTGCTTCCAGCCGCCCTGGTCAGCCTCCTGTAGAGTCGTTCCAACTCCTTAGCTTGCGTTTCGATAGCTCGAACAGCACTTCTCCTTGCGTTGTTACTCAACTTTCTGAGTAAATGCGGCCTTTCGGCTACAAGCGCAAGCTTCTCTCCTAAATCGTGAGGGTTGCCAGATTTGAAGTGTAAACCATTGACCTCTTCAACGACTGCGTCCGATTGGGCTCGAACGTCGGAGACTATGACTGGAATGCCGACGGCTAGCGCTTCTCTAATCGTTAATGAAAAGCTCTCATGGCAGGTTGACGGCATGACGAACACGTCGATTTCTGATAGAACCCTGCTGAGTTCACTCTGCGAGTAGGGTCCGAAGAATGAGATATTGCCATTCGCGGCACGTTCATGGAGAACCTTAAGGTAGTTTGGATCATTCGGGTCTCCGATTCCATGGATTCTCAATTCCACATTCTTCGCTTTCAAGCCCTTGAAAGCTTCGATGAGTATATGAACGCCTTTATGCGGGCAGATCGACCCGAAGTATCCGAACCTGAGCTTTCCTGATTCCTTTTTCTGAAAGTCTCTGGTAAACTCTAAGCCCAATCCAAGAGGCGAGACAGATATCTGGCCAATCGCGGGGAAATTGGCTTGGAATACTTCCTTAACAAATTCGGAGGGTACAAGGAGCTGATCGACTCTAGATAGGAGCCCCCTAACATGGCGGTATCTAGTTAGGCCGAATTCGTGAGCTTCCGTCTCGCTTAGAGAAGGATTGTATGATTGAATACAGCCTGAGCAGTATCCTTGACTTCTTGGACCTGCACAAGGTTCCCCATCTGGTTTGAACAGATGAACTCTGTGACACATGAGGTAGAAATCGTGAAGGAACAAGATTGTGGGTATGCGCTTCTTGATCGCAACTTCCAAGATGGACAGACCGAGGCCGATGCAATGTTGCACATGGACCAGGTCGGGCTCTGAATCCTCCAAGAACTCGGAGAAGCTTAACGCTACCCGGTCATCGATGTAGGTGTCGAGGAACGCCCGCTGACCTGTAGGTGTATTTATTCTCTTCACAGGAATTCCGTCGAATTCCTCTGTGTACTCTTCGTAGCTTCCTCCTGCGCCGCGGCTAAAGACATAGACAGAGTGCTTCCTGGAGAGTTCTCTAGCTAGAAGGTAGCTATGCCACTCGGTGCCGGTAGTCTCCTTGGGCGGAAAACCATGGGTAACGATTGCGATTCTCATGAGGCGACTTTAGCTCCTGCTTACGGCTTCTAGATCGAAGTGTCCTCTCGACTTTCTATTAAGTCATTTTCTACCTGAAGGAGTGACAGGTGGTATGCTCTGACAGTAGAATCACCTTATGGCGGCACAGAGGGCTCAGGATGCTACAAGGCAGATATAAGAGCAACATTCTCTGTGTTCAAGTGAGATCACGATGGAGAGCATGTGTGGGGTTCTGGGAGGCAAGACGAGGTTTCAGGCGTGGACTGGAGATCTGAAGCCATCAGAGCATCCATCAATAGTTGCCATGGACCGGCCGTACTCGATGGTGGCCGCCTAGACACAGGACCACGCTATTCTTTGCATCATCATTGCCGTTAGGGCCGCGGCCATGCCCTTGCCGCTACACTTGGTTGGTGGACGATCTGTTGGCCTGCCGTAGTCGCTGGCGCTCAGGAATAAGGAAAAGTCATCGATAGGGGGGAACTACGCGGGCGTTCTGCCACTCTCCTGTCTCAAGTCTTTTGACACCTGCGGCCTTGTAGGCGTCTATGTGCTTCTCGTAAATTCTTCTCTCTCCCTCAAGCCTGTGTCTATTGGCTTCAGCGTCTTTGCTGCCGCCGTGGACTCGGTAGAAGTATAGGGGTTCTGGTGTTCCCAGCGCCTTCCATCCTCGGGTGACGATTCTTATCCAGAGCTCCCAATCCTCAAAGATTTGGTTTGGGTCGTATCCCCCCAGCATTTGCCATATACTCTTTCGGAACATGGCGCACCCCATTATGATACAGTCTGTGAGGAGTACAACCGGGTCGAATGGGGGAAGTGTGACAACTCTGTTCCGGTCGCCGAATTCTCGGTAGCTTGAGTAGGCTATGGCTGCTTGAGGGTTCTCATCGAGAAGGCTGGCGACTCTCTCAATGTAGAGGGGGTGTAGCTGGTCGTCGGCGTCGAGAACCATCACGTATTCAGATGTCGCGGACCGTATGCCTACGTTTCTTGCCTCTGCGGCCCCTAGCTTGATCGTGTTCCTTATGTACTGAACCTTGACGCCTCGGTTGTTCCTATATTCTTGAAAGAGACGCTTGGCCACGTCGGGCGTGGAGTCAACTGATGCATCGTCCACCACTATTATCTCCTTGGGTCTCCTTGTCTGATTCAAGGAGCTGATGAAGGCTTCACGCAAGTATCTTCCGTAGTTCCTGCAAGTTACGACTACGGATACAGGTCTGATCCTTGAAAGCATAAGGAGTTTGAGAAAACTCGGAAGCCATAGATACCTTAGCATAGCGGACCCTCGCTGGAATGGTTGAAGAAGGCTCTTATGGGTTACTGGCCAGACCTCTATCTGCCTAGTCAACATCGTAGCCTGCTTGTAGCACATAATTCTAGTAAGCATGAAATTCGTGCTTTGTTGAACAACTTGCTGTCTTCTTGCTTGTCGCGGTTGGTTTTGTCCGTCCTTTTGTCTCTTGTATGTCTTGATTGATGAAACTTTTGATCGGACTGTTCGTAGCTTATGTCTAATCGGGATTGGAGGGCTTACAACGCAGCCCTGGTCAGGCGTGGTGAGATTCTCCTTGACCTGGGCATCATGAAGGGTTGGAAGCGTGAGCTTGCCGATATGAACAAAGGAAAAGAAGGCGCCAGCTACGAGTACCCTGGCAGCTTCATCAGGCTTCTCGCCTTCGTTCACGTCTACCTGCGCCTGCCTTACCGTCAGCTGGAAGGTTTCGTACGGATGCTTTCCAGGCATGTGGATGGGTTGAAGGCGCCGGACTATTCGAGTATGGCTTGGCGTATTCAGCGGTTGGACGTGAAGCTTGACGAGGATCTGGCTGAGTCGAATGAGCCTGTAATCGTCGCATTGGACGCGTCAGGTATCAAGGTGACTAATCGAGGCGAATGGATACGCCATAAGTGGAAGGTGAAACGTGGATACCTGAAGATCCATATCGCTGTGGACGTGAAGCGCAAGAGGATTCTGGCGTTGGAAGTCACCAAGGAGAAGGTTGCGGATGGCAGACGCCTCAAAAGCCTCATCAAGAAAGCCTCCAAGCAAGCGAAGATCGCGAAAGCCCTTGGAGACGGAGGCTACGACTCCAAAACCAACTTCAGATATCTAGCCGATAGAGGGATCGAACCCGTCATCAAGGTACGGAAGAACGCGTCCAGCAAGGCGGGAGGATGCATGCCCAGGAAACTCGTCTCCCAAGAATACCTGCGGGATCCGAAAGCTTGGAAGCGCAGTCATGGCTACGGACAGCGTTGGATGGCTGAAACAGCCTTCTCCACGTTCAAGCAATGTTGCATTGTTCATTCTGGCGGACCCTGGCCCAGTGAACCTAGGGGTCACAAACCCTAGGCCGCCTAGTGTCGCCTATGCGGCGCTAAGTGATTGGACGGCGACCGGCTTCGTCTACGGCATGTGCCTCTATATGCCTCAGGTAATGGTTCTGGATTCAAGTGCTTCATATGTGGATCAGTCTGACGGTAGACTCAAGGTCAGCCAGAGGCCGGTCGTAGCCTTCGGAGGGCCTGCTGTTCATGCCGTCGTCAACTACTATGAGAAGGAAAGACTTTCACCTCTATACTTCTACCTTGATCAGTTGACCGGACAATATCAGTTCAGAAGATCTAGCGACGGAACCATTGCCTACAGCCTTCTGAGCAGCCAAGTAACAGAGAGCTATGATATACTTATGGTCGAGGCCTTCACTGACCCTTCAGGAAACACAGTCTTCATATGCTATGGGATTGGCTTCAAGGGAACCTATGCAATGGGTAAGCTCCTCAAGTCTAGGATCGGCCCGAACATCTCCCTCTACACCTACTCTTGGTACATTTACACATGGAGAGACCTGAATGGAGATGGCTTCCCAGACCTGAACGAGATAAGTGCAGACCCTGTTGCATATGGTAGCTGAGTGAGAGGCGCAAAGGGTCGACGCCTCAATACGTCAAGCCGAACAATAAGGCCTCGAAACTTAAATATGGTTCTCAAGAATGTAGTTCGAGAGTCATTCAATTGTCAGGAACACGTGTCTCAACAAAGACCACTGCTCGGATCCATGATGAATTGAAGTCTTTGAACCAGAACTTGGAGAGCCTCA
>Ga0315312_1003475_pt1 | contig 10126 bp, 6 predicted proteins | sample TDP7_MG_FD_203629 | JGI IMG/M metagenome (GOLD analysis project Ga0315312, IMG submission 203629) | Freshwater sediment microbial communities from Lake Towuti, South Sulawesi, Indonesia - TDP7 | ecosystem: Environmental > Aquatic > Freshwater > Lake > Sediment | place: Indonesia: South Sulawesi... | reverse complement strand
GAAGCCTTCGTTGTAGCGGGGTGGGGTAGCCAGGCTAACCCGCAGGGCTCATAACCCTGAGATCGGATGTTCAAATCATCTCCCCGCTACCAAAATTACATTCTTGTCATGGCTATCCGTTGATATTTTTCATTTGTTTGAAAAAGAAATGAAAGGTGGTGGCGCTGGTGGAATAGTTGAGTTGGCCAGAACAGCATCTTCGAAGGATTGTCTTCTCCTGCATCCATGTCTGGCGCGTTCTAGCAGTGGTCTCACCTTAGCTTTCCTCTACGGGTATTCCTGATCCACCGAGATCCCGATGAGTAGCACTAGCATATATATCCGGACAAGGTTGGAGTTGCCAGTATGGGATATTGGACGAAAGCCTCTGAAGAGGTTATCAGGGAGTTCTCCTCTTCCGAAACTGGGCTTAACGAGAAAGAGGCGGATTTAAGGCTAGTCAAATGTGGCCTTAACGATATTCCCGTAAGAAAGGAAAAATCCGCATTAAGCTTACTTCTCTCACAAGTAAAGGACTTGTTGGTAATAACACTAATCATTGCATCAGTTGTATCCTATTTCACTGGTGGAGAAAGTGAAGCGCTTATAATCTCTGCCATCGTCCTTGTCAATATCTTTGTGGGCTTTTTTCAGGAATACAAATCGGAGAAGTCTCTACAGAAGCTAATCAAGTACATAAGGTATAGGGCGAAGGTCTTAAGAAATGGAAAGTTGACCGAAATTGACACAAGAAACATAGTGCCTGGCGACATAGTCCTCTTGGAGACTGGTGACAGAGTTCCCGCCGATCTCCGCTTGATAGAGACAGATGAACTTGATATTGACGAATCGATCGTTACGGGCGAATCATATCCCGTCCATAAAAGTTCAATGCCAATTAATGCTGAAAAGCTTGAACCTCAGAAAATGGAGAACATGGCTTTCATGGGGACTCTCACTGTGAACGGTAAGGGAAAAGGAATAGTAGTGGCCACTGGGATGAAAAGCACCTTCGGAAAAGTAGTAGGGTTTATGAAGTCAGAGGAACCGGAAACAAACTATCAAAAGAACATTAAAAGTTTCAGCAGGTTTTTGATAAAAGCCATAACCGTTGGCATAGTCTTCATATTCCTGATGAATTCACTTACAGGGTTCATAACGAATTCCCTTACGGGAGCAAGGATCTTCGATTCTGCTCTTTTTTCCTTGGCATTGGCTGTCGGCATCATACCCGAGTCTCTACCCATAATCATCACCATTGGACTTTCCAGAGGAGCCCTACAAATGAGCAGGAAAGGAGTAATAGTGAAGAAGCTCAGTTCCATAGAAGACTTGGGAAACATGGACATTTTCTGTGCAGACAAGACAGGAACAATTACCGAAAACAAGATCACCTTGATCGACTATACTGATCTAAATGGTAATAGAAGTGAAGAATTGATAAGACTTGCATCCTTATGCGTCTCCGTCGTAGAAGTAGGTGGAGAAATGGAAGGAACAGTATCAGGCAGTCCAATTGACGTGGCAATAGTAGAATATGTCAAGAAACAGGGTATTCCAGAATCAAAATGTGAAATCACAGAACTAATTCCATTCGACTACATGAGAAGAAGAATGAGCGTCATTATTCAAAGTGAAGGCAGATTCATTTTAGTTTGCAAGGGAGCACCGGAAAGTCTGATCCCGGCATGCACAAAAATGAAAATTGACGGAAGGACCACAAATCTCGATACGGTTAAAATTCAGAAGGTCTATGATGCCCTTTTCAGGAGAGGTTTTAGGGTTATCGGAGTTGCAATGAAAGATGTTGAGAAGAAGGAGGACTATAATAAAGAAGAAGAAAATGAGCTGACACTGATCGGCTTTCTATGCTTTAAGGACCCTTTGAAGACAACGGCCAAAGATTCTATCCAGCAACTCAGAAAACTCGGTGTAGAAGTAAAGATACTGACAGGGGACAACCCCGTTGTGACAAAAACTATTGTGGATGAAGTAAGCATTGAAACAGACGAGATATTGACAGGAGACGATATAGATAAGCTAGATGATGAAACCCTTCGCGGAGCAGTGGAAAAGACGAACGTATTCGCAAGATTGACACCCGAACATAAGGCAAGAATAGTATCTACCCTAAGCAAGAATGGGCATGTAACCGGCTTTCTGGGAGACGGTGTTAATGACGCACCTGCGTTAAGATTCGCCGATGTGGGCATATCTGTGGACGGTGGCGTGGACATCGCTAAGGAAGCAGCCGACATAATTCTCACCCGACCAAGCTTAGAAATCATATCAGAAGGCATTGTTGAAGGCAGAACCACTTTCAGCAACACGACAAAGTACATTCTCAACACGGTCTCTGCCAATATGGGCAACATGACAACACTCGCCATAATCTCCGTAATGCTAAATTTTCTTCCGATGCTGCCTTTCCAAGTGCTGCTGACGAATCTGATCAGTGACGGCCCTCTGTTGTCGATTTCAACAGATAGAGTTGATGAGGAGGAGTTGCTTAAGCCTAGGAACTGGAATATGAGGCTGATAAGCAGGTTCGCCGCGTTCTTTGGTGGGATAAGCTCTATATTCGATTTTATAACTATAGGTTTAATCTTGTTTCTAGCCGGCACCAACATCGCCTTGTTTAGGACATGTTGGTTTATCGAATCAACATTATCAGAAATCATAGTGACCTTTGCAATTAGAACAAGGAAGAGGTTCTACGAAAGTAGGCCAAGTAAAGTATTAGCCTTATCATCAATAACCTTCGGTCTCTTGACAATACTTCTACCATATTCTCAGCTCAACACGTTCTTTGAATTTTATCCACCGGCCTTATCGTTCCTTCTAGCCATTTCGGGTATACTCCTACTATATTTTGTGGTGGTTGAATCGGTAAAGCATCTCTTCAATAAGAGAACTTTCTAATAGCTCGATGACTTCAAGGGAAAGGTAGTAGTCTTTTGATAGTGGCACGGGTTCAGCGCGGATTAAGCATAAATCAGCTAAAACGAGGGCAAGACCTAAGCAGAATCTGTAGCGATTCGCCAGAATTAAACGGGAACTTACGCCTTCTCCCCGCTACCAAATCTATCCAAGCCGATCCTCACGAATCAGATATTCCAAGTTGCCAGAGCAGGGGTATAGTTTCGGCTCAAAGAATATTTCGAACTCGAATAACGAGTTCGACCGATTGCGCTCTTAGGCTCTTACAGTAGCCTGATTTTCAGCCTCGAGGCCTGTGACCATGAGGGCCTCTAGCATCTTCCTTACGTTCGTGATCGGCTTGCCTTCCGCGTCGCTTATGGGCTGCTTAGCTGGAGGATATTCCAAGTAGTTGGGTATCCGCTTCGATATCCTCTCTTGATACGTGGGCACCAGCTCGTTCTGGTAGAACACGCCCATCGGAATCTTGTCGCCCCACTCCTGAGCCTTCGTCAAAGCAGCCAGATACTTCTCAAACGCTTCTTCAAGACTGCGCACAACCCCATCATAGCCTGTCTCTTCGAGCTTGTAGAGTCTGGGAACAGGTTTACCGGTCGTCGGGTCAACTCTGTCTTCGCCGCCATACCACTCTTTCGTGTTGATGTCGTTGTAGGTCGGGCAGGGTTGTTGAATAATGATGAGGGCGAGCCCGCGGTGCTTGATACCCATCTTTATCATCTCCTTCAAATGGCGGACGTCATAGGCATAACTCCTAGCTATGAAGGTGTAACCGGCCGCCAGAGCTACAGCGATCGGATTTATCGCCGCGTTTAGGTTAGGCTTCGGTATGGCCTTCGTCTTCAACCCCAGTTCAAGCGTGGGCGATGCCTGTCCCTTGGTCAAGCCGTAGACGCCATTGTCGTGGATAAGATACGTTATGTCCACGTTTCTCCTACCCGTGTTGACGAAGTGGCCCGCTCCTATCCCTAGCCCATCACCATCCCCTCCAGCCGCTATTACTTCTAGGTCTGGATTGGTCAGTTTCGCGCCGATGGCGAAGGGGAGCGTTCTGCCGTGCAACGTGTGGATTCCATTGACCTTTACGCAGTGGGGTGTCTTGCCGCTGCATCCTATCCCTGAGAATATGACCGTCCTGTGGGGCGGTAACTCCATTTCGGCGAGTGCCATTTGGATGGCTGTGAGGATTCCGAAGTCTCCACATCCAGGACACCAGTCGGCGAGGTACGTGCTTCGATAATCCGACATCTTAAGCGCCATGTGTCAACACCTGCCTCGTCGGCGCCTTGTTCTGCATAATCAACCTCAGCGCCTCATAGACCTCGTCCGCGGACATGGGTCTCCCACTCCACTTCAAGACAAAATAGTCCATGGCCACCCCTGTTTCCTCACGGATCACGCCTGCCAACTGTGCTGTGTAGTTTCCTTCAACAATGATCTTCTTACGAGCCTTGCCTAGCTTCTCGGCGATGTAATCCTTTGGCAGAGGCAGAGGCATTCGCACCTGCATGAAGTTGATATTGAAGCCCTCATGGCCCAACTTCTCCATTGCTTCGAGGATAGCGCCCTTCGGGGAACCCCAACTGACTACCGTCGCCTCCGCCTCTGGATCTCCAAAGAAGTTTATTCTCTCTTCGACGGGTATCTCTTTGTCTGCTAAGTCCAGTTTCTTCATCCTCTTCTCAACCATACGTATTCGGTTCGAGGGTTCTTCGCTTATGTTGCCAAGCTCATCGTGCTCGTCGCCTGTGTTCCAGAAGATGATATTGGGCGTCCCCAAGGGGATTCTGGGCGATATGCCTGATTCGGTGAATTCAAAACGCCGGTATTCCTTGCCTTTGACATCCTCCTCAGTCAACAGTCGGCCACGTTCTATGCTAACGAGGCCCAGGTCAAACAACCTGTATGACTTGTTGCTGTTAGCCAACGCCTTGTCTATTAGGTGGATGGCAGGCATCTGATACCTTTCAGCATAGTTGAAGGCTCTCGCAGCATCGTAGAAGCATTCTCGGATATCTCCGGAGCACAGAACTATTCTTGGGAACTCTCCGTGAGAAGCGTGCATCGCAAATCGCAGGTCGGCTTGTCCGTGACGGGTCGGCAGTCCGGTCGATGGTGCGCCCCGTTGATAGTAGTTTATCACTACCGGAACCTCATTGTTTCCGGCCCAGCCCAGACCCTCAACCATCAATGAGAATCCTGGTCCGGACGTGCTTGTTGCTGCCCTCGTGCCAGTCAATGCCGCACCAGAAGCCATGTTGATGGCGGCGATCTCGTCCTCTGTCTGCATTACGATGATGGAGCCGTTGTTCTCACCATACGCCAACTCGAGTATCTCGTTTTCTTCAAGGTACTCGCTCTCGTCAGCTGCTGGCGTTATGGGATAGTAGGTTTGGAATCGGCAGCCCCCTACAAGCTTGCCAAGGGCCACTGCCTGTGTTCCCTGGAGGAATATTCTCTCCTCCTTGGTCGGAGCCGTCTCCAGCTTGTAACCGAAATCATCCCCGAATTTTCTCTTGGCATACTCGTAGGATTTTTCTAAGGCCAGAACGTTCATGCTGACGATTTTAGGTCTGTCGCCGAATACGCTTCGGATGGCTCTCTCTACTGCCACCTTATCATAATTCACTAGACCGAAAGATACGCCTAAAGCTAAGACGTTTATCATTCTGGTTAGTCTACTCAGTTTCTCCTCATGGATTTCATCAGCGACATCCTTCAAGACTCCCATGTAGGGCACGTTGTACATTCGAACACCGTTCTTCTTCACTTCGTTCAAGAGGTCGCCCACAGTCTCTGCCTTGGCGCCCCTATTTTCCAACGTTCTTTGAAATTCCCTTCTGAAGGTTGGTGTCAAAGTTGGAATGGAATCTACTCCAATTCCTAACACGTTTTTGTCAACGATTATTCCTCCGCCTGGCGACACTTCCCAGATATGTCGCACAACTGTTTCAGCGTCAAACGTGGCTAGCAGGTCCACGCGATCAACATCCGCACTAACCTCATTGGGTGAGACTCTGACATGGAAGTAGCTATGGAGTCCTTTGATGTTAGAGTGATACTCGCGTTTTCCATATACATGGAGTCCGCCATAGCAGCAGGCTCTGGAGAATATGTTGGCGCCCGAATCGACGCCGCTTCCCTGAGGCCCACCGGCCATCCATACAAAATCCTCTCTAATCATGTTCCTCTATTACCACCTAAGTAATGAATATCTACCGAGTCTAGGATGCTCATCCGCCGGTTGCGGCTCTTGTTCCGATGCAGCAGTCGCAAAGAACTGTTTCGCCGCAGTACGGGCATCTGCACGTGCATTGGTCTATCGGGTTGTCGCACCTCTCACAAAGGGGTTCTTCTGACGACAATTCATCATCCTCTTTAATCGTCAACTATCCTATGCGACAGTTAAGTAGTTTTCGGAAGACCTTTTGAGCAAATACCCCTACGTCTTAGTCATAAAAAGAACATTTGGAGGCAACATGTTATTGGCTTAGATTTCACGGAAATATCAAACAACTATTGTTGTCTAGTCCTCTTTTGGATCGTAGAAAATGTATTCTTTGAGAGTATTTTCATCTATTATTAGATGGACAATCTGATTAAGACTAAGAGAATCCTCACGATATTCCTCAACTAATGCCTTAGGGACCCGATGCAAGGCCGTTGCATTCTACAAAGACTTCGTTTGCTGCTCCGCGACTCATTTTGGGTTCTAGCACTCTTTTTCATCAAGTGTTGCTGGGCCATGGCTAGGTATATATTTGCCGTGAACAAAGTAAAGTAATACTTATATGTGTAAATATAGTAAATACTCATACCGCCGAGTTAGAACTCGCTACCCAAACAGGTCGCGATGGATCATGGAGTCCAGGAAGATTCAACAGGTCGGAAGCAGCACCCTTGCAATCTCCCTCCCCAGAGAGTGGGCTAAGAACGTGGGCGTGAAACGAGGCGACCTCATATACCTCGAGGAGGCCCAGGATGGAACATTGAAGGTTATTCCGGAGAACCTCAGGGAGCACAAACCACCGGAGAAGACCATCATCCTAAATTCGGACCTGTGCGTGGAACAGGGGATGCTGAAGAGGATCATCATGGGAAACTACGCCCTAGGCGTAGACACCATGAAAGTGACTTCTTCTAGCCGCCTGTCAGGGCAACATATCAATGAGATTCGAGAGGCCGTTCGAGTCTTGATGGGGATGGGAATTATGGAGGAGACTTCGAGCCACGTGACGCTTCAATGCTCCATCGACATCACCAAGTTCCCCATCAACACCAGCATAATGCGTCTGTACATGATCGCCTCGACTATGCACAAGGAAGCCATGGAGGCTTTCCAAAACTCCGACATCAAGATGGCAGAGGAGACGAGACAACGGAAAGCGGAGGCAAACACAATGTTCTGGGCCCTGATTCGTCTACTCTCAGTGGCCCAGAATGACCGTATCTTGGCCGAGAATATCGGCATCGAAGATCCCATGGATCTGCTCTTTTACCGTGTGGTGGCACTTTGCTTGGAGCGTATCTCAGCTTGGTCGGAGACGATTGCTGAGCAGACGATCGCACTCGAGCCCGCACGCGGGAGTCTAGGAAGGTATCTGGTGACTAGGGTGCAGGAGATAAGTGACCTCTCGTACGGCGTCTGCCACAAGTCAGTTAACTGCCTCTACACAAGGGATGTCAAGATGGCCAACAATGCTATCGAAACCTACAGCAAGATACAGGACATGGAGGACAAGCTACAGAAGGCGATATGTACTTACTCCAAACTGAAGACTCAGTTCTTCTCTGTCGATCGATACTTCGTTGGAAAGAACCCACCGAACCCCTGCGCGATAGCCCAACTGAGCCTAATAATCTGGAGCCTCAGGCGTATCGCAGAGTTGGGGACAGAGATCGCTGATGTCGCTATTCACAGGGCGCTTCGCAAGGATACGAAGCTCTCCAAAACAATCATAGGCGAACAGATTATTCCCACATTCTGAATTCCGCGGGCTTGAGAGTAAAGGGTATACGCTAACCACTTCACCTTCTCAGCTCTTCCAACCTCTTTTTGATAGAGTCTAGATGCGATTCTAGAGCCTTCATTTGCCACTCCAATATCTGCGTCTCTTGCTCCTTTGTCGACATTGGCACCTGTGGAATGGTCGTCTGAAGGTCTGGTGAAAAGAGCCACCAGCATGCCCCTCTACTGTACAACCAACCCGGTCTTTGCCACAGCTTCGTAGAACGTCTGAGCCATATATGGTTCTGAGGCGCCCAGATCCAATAGGCGCCAAGTTTCTAGGGTCAAGGCATCTCACTCTATCTTCTAGCACGCGCTATCTACTATGAATTCCCATTTATTTAGAACTGGGTAGTAGAAGCATTCTAAACTTTAGCATTTCCAAGACCACCAGTTAGACTGATTCGAGAAAGACTTCGCGCGACCTGTTGGTTATGGCGTTGCCGTCCAGTCGGCAGTAAGGAGCCAAGCAACCGTCTCGCCTTGTTTCATAATGTGACTGTCCGCACCGGTGGGGCCTGAAACCCATTCTTTCTTGGAAGCGTCCCAAGTGAACCAGAGCCAATAATCAGGGCCAACTCCCTTGACCCCGTTTATGGATGTTACGAAGACGCCGAAGCTGCTCCAACTTCCTTCGACCTTGCCCCCCGTTGCCTTTGATGTAGCGTTGAAGAGGGACCATCCGATGGGGATGATGGTCTGGTTGTACCATGACTTGGTTCCGTTGCTATACTTGACTAGGATATTCACCTTGTAGGATACATCGTTAAGGGAGGATAGGGTGTCTGTATATCGCTTTTCTGCTGCTACATATTGGGCGTAGTAGTGGAAAGAGAGTGCTGATGTCAGAACCAACGCTGAAACTGCGACTAGAGAGGTTATGAACCAAACGTTTCTACCTGTACTCACTTTGTTTTCACCCTAGTTACCATCTCTATGGGGACCGCTCCTTTCGCCAGCAGGCGGAGAAGAACTGGCGTTATTGTCGCGAAGAAGACGAAGTTCGAGGCCTCATGTATTATTCCAAGTGGGATGGGTACGTTCATAGTTAGGAGCCCTAGCCAGACCGAGTTATAGGCCAGGAGCCCACTGACCGCATTGGTGATGAGGTCATAGGCCAGGGTCGTGAACAAACCCACGGCCCCAAAGATGATGCTTCTCTCTAAGCTTGTAAAACTGCTCATATCGCTCCGTGCCGATGTTCGTCGTACGAGGTGCCCGGCCCCGGCGTAGACCGTCTCGCTCACGATCACTGTCAAAAGGATCGGGAGAGAAAAACCGAGGGGATTTAGTGTACCGTACACCAGCCACGCGATGGCAGCCACAGCTGAACCCGGAACCACCCCGAAGAAGAGGCCAGTGGTGAAGACTATAGCGTCCATGAGCTTCACATTGGGGAGCGGGAGCATGGCGTAGTTGGTTCCGATACATAGGGCTGCCAAGGAGGCGATAAGGGCTGTCCGCCTCGCCGTACTGATTGGCTTGGCATTTGTGTCCCTTTCGGTTGAAGATTGTTGAACGAGTTTCAAGTTACCTTCCTTTTCGGTTGCGGCGAGGAGGTAGGATATTTATCCTACACATAAGCCTTTTGGTCACGTAGGTGACCTATCCCCTCCTGGTAACCCTTACTGACTCTCCTGACACTTACCTTGGTAATGACCTGACTTAGCTTCCAGCTCTAATCGGTCTCTTGGGACTAGGTCTTGTGGCGAGCCATGCCAGTAACGATGCTAGGAGGAATGAAGACAGAACCATGTAGAAGACCATGGTGTAGGTGCCTGAAAGGTCGAAGATGAAACCTCCAAGCCAAGGCCCTAGGGCTCCGCCGATGCCGAAACCCAGCATGAGGAGGCCGTTGATGCCTCCGAAGTTCTTTCCTTGAAAGAGGTCTGCGGGGATGGCGCTCAGGACTGGCCCAACAAGACCATTGAAGAAGCCGAAGAGAGCAGAGTGGCCGTAGAGCATCCAAAGCCCATACTCCTTCCCACTGGCTTGCATGAGGAGGAAAATCGAGGCCATCAATCCCAAAGCCCCTACCGCGAAGACGGCATCCCTCCTAAACCTGTCCGCGACGAAGCTCGAGAGGTTTCCCACAACCTCCACCGCCCCGTATAGGCTGAGCATCACTGCTCCAACGACCTTGCTGTATCCCAAGTCACGCACGAAGGCGACTTGATGAGCTAGGATCGTACTCTGGCCTAG
>Ga0315312_1003474_pt1 | contig 10130 bp, 26 predicted proteins | sample TDP7_MG_FD_203629 | JGI IMG/M metagenome (GOLD analysis project Ga0315312, IMG submission 203629) | Freshwater sediment microbial communities from Lake Towuti, South Sulawesi, Indonesia - TDP7 | ecosystem: Environmental > Aquatic > Freshwater > Lake > Sediment | place: Indonesia: South Sulawesi... | reverse complement strand
CCATTCCCAGCAGTGGATATACTGCCAACAAACAACCGAAAAGGACAGCCCTATAACACTATCCATCCCTAAGAGGAATGGACAGTCTAAGGGCTAATGGGTAGATGACTTCACATGGCATAGCCAGAATCCTCAATGGCTTAGAGGATGATGACAATGGCTTATCCATTCTGATACCCATTAGTCAGGTAGGACTTAGAATTATTCCTCCCAACGGATGGACAAGAGATAGGGAAAAACTGAGTAGGTATGAGTTGGAATACGTCAAACATCACACAACCAATACGCTCCTACACCCATAGCAACAATGGGAAAGTACAGAACGGAAATCCCGTGGGTGTAGCAGAGACGGAAGGGATGCCAAGTAGGTCAGTGGCACCGAAAGGCTCTTCTCCTCCACTATTCTCTTCCTATGAAGTGCGGATAGGGAACCGACAAAATACCCGATTCAACGGCTGAGGAAGAGAGCCAATATCCCCAACGGGAGAGTAGGTGGCGAATCTACTCTCCTCTTTTTTCTATTCAAACGCCTTCCTGATGGACTTAAAGCCAGCCTTGTAGATGAGGAAGGGAAAACAGATACTCATAGGCTTTGGACTTATGAGATGGCTGCTTCCCAAGGGATACAGGGTTCCATAATGGGCGGATGGATTAATTGGCTCTGTCCTATCCAATAACAAAACGCCAAATGACTTAGAAACGGGATAGGTCGTTCCAACATTCCTCTAATTACCCACCATGACAGTGGGTGGAACGTAAAAGGGAAATTAGAGAAAGGGATGATATCGGGAAGATTATACGCCTAAGAGGAAAAGAACATGGACAAGAAGATATATGAAAACGGAGAACAGTTTGCTGCAAAGGTATTAGCTCTTCTTAAAATTGATATAGCTGAATATAAGAAGAGGTATATCAAAGTAGCAGACCATGAAGTAAGTATGTAAACGCCTAAAGGCAGGAGATAAGAATGCAAAACTACAGAACAGTCTATAGTAGAGGAACCAATCGGATACCTACAACCTATTGGAGAGTTGAACGTGTCTATAGGACAACCTTCAGAACAGTGGCATACATACGAGTTGCAGGTAGAACAGTTGAAGATGAGATGGACAGAGCAAGGTCCATACATCACCATGAACCAAGTGATATAGCAAGACGAATAGCACATAGACGATTCCCTGACTTTGCAACATGTGTTACACCTGCTGAATATGAACAATGGAGAAGGTGGACAAGACATGTCAGAAGTTAAATCACTAATTAAGAAGCATACAATACCAATACCAGAAGACTTCAATTGTTGGAAAGACCATAGCACAGTAGGTGCAGGTTTTCCAATACAGCACTATAGACATATGCAAGAGATGGAACGTAGACCATACAAGAGAATATTCCAAGTATTTGTATATCCTAAGCAAGGATACAAGTGCAAGGAATTCTTCTTCAAGTTTGACAATGCTGTTGCTGCTGAGGAATATGCTTCTAAAGTATCCAAGATAATCTGGATGGACTATGTAGCAATCTATGGATATGATAGACTCAAGAGTAGACCAATAGTTGGATACTACAGATGCTTCCAGAATGGCAATGAAGTAGACAAATGGACTCAGATGACATTGAACAGATTCCTGCTAGATCTAACGAAGGTGTGCTAAAATGACCAAGTTAGTCTTAGTGAAAGATCTAAAGACAGAATGGAGACTATTAGGTGCCTATGATGGACATTATGACCATGTCTATCTGGCTGCTGATGTAAACATTCTACACAAAATCTCAACTACATTCCATGAACTTGGTCACAAGTTAATCCAAGTAATGACTGGATATAAGGATCCAACAACCATTGATGGACTATTTGACTTCTGTACAAGTTGGATAGACATGCCTGTAAACACTGGAAAGTCTCTTGCTAAGATAGGATTCAGAACATACTATTATCTTAGAGTCCACAAGTATGACAAAAGCTTCATCCAATGCTATGACAATGCTGGAAACCTAGTGGAAGTTATCAAAAGTGAGGAATGAACTATGAAAACAATATCCTTCATTAAAGTCCAATGCCAGTGTGGAGAGATCTTGTATCATCCAATCATTGATGGTGTTCAGTTGATCATCAATGATGACACTGTCCGAACCTGTCACAAATGTAATGGTGCAGTCTCCAGAGATGCAATCCTAGAATCATACATGAAGTATTGTAGTAGACCAGAAGGAAGGCGAACATAAGATGCCAAACAAATATCCCCAAATCGCCTACAGATGGGATGAGAATCCATCTACAGATGAAGTAGGTGGTTATTTCTCTAATGATCCTTTTGCATGGCATTGGTTGAGTCCTTATGGTAATGCTCCAAAGAGAACTCTATACATGACTGATGTCAGATACAAGAGAAAGTTTCCAATGGACTGTGGAGAAAAGTGCTATGGTGGACATTCAATACCATGGAGACGTGGAAGACTATGGTATTTCCATGAGTTTGTTGTCAAGCACTATTTACCTGCTTTTAAAGTAGGTGAAGATATTGAACGGTGTATCCATCTACTTGAAGAATACATTGAACTGTGCTATGAAAGAAAGCAATATGAAGTCCATCCAGAAGGAAGATATGGACCATGGTCTGACATTGCATGGGAAGAATGGCAAGACTTCTCAGATAAGCTTTCCAAGTTATGGAAGAAACGAGTAATCGCCTTATGTGAGAAGAGATTCATGGAGGCTAGACAATGAGGAAACTATACTATATCCTGTTCCCTATTCCAACAATAGTGATGATTCTACTAGCCACAGGATTGTTCATGTTCTCTGCTAAAGGATATGGCTACTGTGGAGTTTCTCCAACAGGAAGTATGTATCCTACAATCAAAACAGGTGATAGAGTCCTAATCAATTGGAATGTTGAGTCTTTTATCCATAGAAATCTAACAGGAGAAGTCATTGTCTTTGGTGAAATGAAGATATGTCATAGAGTTATTCTTGATGAAGGAGAATGGTTACACACAAGAGGAGATGCTTATACAACAGGTGGAGAACATTTGACAAGAGATGAAATCAAAGGACTATTCATCCAAGCCTCACAAGATGAATTCATGGAGATGTTGAGATATGGATGGACAGGATAAATTCGCCCAAGGAGGCATGGAAAATGGATGCACAACCTAGATGCAATAAGAGACTATCCTTAGCTCCAAGAGATCCAGAGACAGGTGCAATGGTTCTAGGAACAGTGAAGATAGAGATATGCAATGGTATCCTAGCTCTGAAGGAACGCATTGTCCATGCCAATGGTGTGGACTTTGTGTATGTCTGCACTAGATGTGGAGCTAGAAAGATCTTCAATAACTGTCCTACAGATGATACAGCAGAGGACAGTACAAGGAAAGCAATCCACATCCAAGACGCAGAAGATAAGATCTTGGAGGAAAATCGTTGAGTGCTCCAACAGATCCTAATTGGATAGTAGACCAATGGAAAGCAATGATGAACCAGATCATTGGAATAGTGATCTTCATCATTGCTCTCCTAGTGATCCTATGGATCATATTAGAGGTCTATCCAATCCTACGTGACCGAGGAAGTAGGTCTTTTCAACGCTTCCAGACTATCGTTTCAGAACAAATGTGAGGAGATTAGAATGGACATACAAGTCTTCTTTGGCTTGCCACTACCATCAGTCTTTGGTAGAATCCACTTTGCTACATTGCCAGATGATGTTGGGAACTATGCACCATACAAGGGTTTCAGATTTGAACACAGGAAGACTGCTGTTCACTCATCTGAGGCTCAGGTGTACAAGTTTCCTGGCTATGTAACAAGGAAAGAACCATTCCATGTCCATGAGGACCTGGTAATTGGCTTCAAGAACCTACACTTTGACCTTTGGATTGCATCACCAAAATGGTACAGTCCATTGTTCTCAGTCCACTACTACTACTATGTTCTCAAGAACAGAGTATGGTTCAAGGAACTATTCAAGGACATCAAGGATCTCAAGGATAAGACTTGCCTGTATGACCTAATATGGAAAGGCATCAGGATTCCAGGTCTACTTGATATTCTACACAGCAAGAAATTTGATAAGAAATTGGCAGTGGCAAGTAGAGAACGAAAGAGTGAGCCAGAAGGTTTAGGTGCACTCTTTGCATAAACCGAGGAGGCAGGTCTTTTTGAACGTCTCCAGAATCGTAACGATAGCAGTTGATATCATTGGAGGCATCTTTGTTGGTGGAGTTGCCATGTCAATGCTAGAATTCCCATATAATGTTGTATGGGCTATAGGTCTGGCATGGATGTGGTGTGGATGTCCAATAGTGATATGGACTGCTAACCAGAAAGAAAAAGAACGTGAGGTGAAGAAGCTATGAATGAACTAAATACGCTATGGACGGAATGGAATAATTCCCATTCTGCTATCTGTGGTCCAGTCCTTATGGAAAGAACACTTGAAGGTGTTCAAACGACATACGTATTCTTGTTCCCTCAGAATGATGTAGCCGAGAGAATACGTCTACAGAAAGGCTACTCAGAACGTGAAGCACAGTTCAAAGCATTCTTCAAGAGGATGGGATGGACATGGTAGACTACAATAGATTCAGAAAGGAACATCTACGTGTTTGGAAGTTCAATGTTAACATACTTGGACGACAGACACGAGTGAACCTTGTCTCTAGACAGATTGAAGAAAGACTTCCATTGAAGAATCCAGAAGTCATCAAGGTCTTGGAACGATGGTGTGTTATTGAAACACGCAACAAGCTTATTGAAGCTATGATCTACAACAAGCTCCTTGATACTTTTGGAAGAGTGAGGCTGATCTAAATGGTTGCTTTGAGTCAGAAGGGAGTTCCTATTAGCATACAAGCAGAGATAGAACGCAAGTCTCCTAGATTTGCCTATCTTATGAAGTATGCTACTAAGAAAGAAATAGACCAAGTATGGGAGGAGATTCAACATGGATCCCGTAGCTGAGACTGCTTTCCTATTGGCACTATTACTCCTGTTGCTATTGGGAGTAGTCTTTGTAGTTGGTGCATACATATGGTTGAGAGTACCAGGAAGAATCCAATAGACAACCTTCCACCTTTGTCATTCTACTCAGCCTTTGTGAAGAATGGGAAAGGACCAGCAGTCTATGTTGGTATGACTGAAGCCCGTTCTACAGTTCAGGCTAAGGTTAGAATATTGAAGGAATGGAAAAGACAACCACATGTCATTGACCAAATCAAGTCAGGCAAATTCACTTTAGTGGTGAGAAGACTTGCAAGTATCAAGAAAGCAACTTGAAGACCATGAAGACTATATGAAAAGACTTCATCAATGGTCAAGAGAAGAAGGATGTCAATTGAGAGGAATAGATAGTGCCAGCCTTAAGAAAGCAAGGTGAATTGGAAGACCTATGCAAGACATGCCAAGATATGTACGATGGATGTCTTGTAGATAGAGGTCTCCAATGTCCATATGATACAGAGGGATGAACTTGTCTCTTCCTGCAATTGAGAAACCTAAACTTCCAAGACGTTGTAGAAGGTGTCTTAGATTCAAACATTGGAGAAAGCATTGGTGTCAAGGATGCATTCTCCCAAATCCATAAAGGAGGAATGAAACATGCCAAAAGATTCTGAACAAGCATGTGCTGAAAAACCAGACCATTGGTTTGGTAAGAGGAAGTTCTATCTTGACGAATTCTGTAACGAATGTATCCAAAGTACCAAGAAAATAGCAGTTATTCTCAATGGATTTCAATACACTCCATATAACATTGCTGTCCTAGAACACCTATTGGGTAAGGCAAATATTCAGTTAATTCCCATGGAATGGGAAGAATCAACTTGTCAAAAGTGGAACTTGTATTATAGGATTAATCCTATACAAGGAGATGCTGATATCAAATTTGAAGCCACTATTCAATGTCTCAAAGCCCAAGGATTTGAAGAAGTGTGGGTTATTGATGACAGAGATGGTGGTGGAAGACGAGTTGAAGATTGCTATGACATTGCTCTTAGATACTTCCCAGATGCAAAGTTCATTGCTCTATTCTATAAACACTTCAATAATCCTGAAGCTTTTAAGGAACGATTCAATGTTCTCAAAGAATCCAAACTTGATGGATTGACCTATCTCTTCAAATTCATTGGAAGGGATGGCATTCCAATTCCTGAAAAACAAGTCTTTGGATATGGTGACAGGAGACGAAAGATATTAGACCTATTGAATTCAGGAACCTTGAAACCTTCTAAGATAGCTGAACTTTGTGATACAACAGTAGGCTATGTTGGAAGAATCAAATGGGAATGGAATAAAGAACGAAAAGAAACTCAGGTGACTTGAAATGGATACCAAAAACATGTGGTTCCAACATTCAGGTAGACCATTCAACAAGAAAGTCAACAGACAAAGAAGAAGGTATTGACCATGTGTCAATATCATGCAGGACAACATAAAGGTAAAGGATGTCGTAAGTGTCCTGTCAGATGGTCTTGTACAGAATACCGTCAGAAGAAAGCACATAGAGAAAAGAAGTAAATGGTGGTGATTGAGTTGGTGCTAGTTAGATATCGTTCATGCAATTCAGGTGGAGATTGGTGGCTATCTGATGATGATTGGAAGAACCTTGAGAAAGCTGGATGGAAAGTTGAATGGTACAAAGATGAGAAACCAAAGAGATCTTGTGATCTTTGCCATGGAACTGGAAAGATTCAGAAACATGCTCTGAAAGATCATCCATGGTTGAAAGACTCCATAGGCAAGAGATGCTTCTCTTGTTATCGTGGAGATCAGAAAGAAGCAAGATGGCTTGGAGCATTGGCTACTGCAGCTAAGAAGAAGTTTCTAAATATCACCAAGGCATTGAAGGAATTTGAGAAAATCACTGGTCAACATGTTACAGATGAAGGATGTAGCTGTTGTGGTCCTCCACATTCCTTTGAATGGACAGAGAAAGGACAGTTCATGTATTGTTCTGGAGAAGGATGTCTTCAATACCTATATCCAGATGCCAAGGTTCCAACATCATTACGAGAAGCTGTTGAGAAACAACAGGAGGAAAAGGTATCATGACAGAAGATTGTGAAGTCTGTGGTGCAGAAGCACTAGCTAAATGTGCCAAATGTGGTGCATGGCTATGTTCAATCTGTATCCAGAATCCATGTGACAATGAACACTTCATACCAGATGAAGATGAAGAAACCTATCTGGATGATGACAATGACAACCTCTAAGATATTCCAAACAAAGATGGACATTATCAAGGAGATAGCATTCTACTTGAGATGTCCTGTCCAAGGAATAAACAAACTAGAACGAGTAGACTACATGACCTTGTTAAATATCTTGACAAGGTTAGAAGGGAGGGATAGAAAGTGTCAAAGAAAGTAAGACTATTTGGAGCATTGGGCATCATAGTAGGTTCCAATGGAATTAAATACATTGGAGATTGGCTCTGGAACAATTACTTGTTCGTGCCATATGTTCAAAGAACAGTGGCATTAGACCTTATTGCCACAGCAGCAATGTTTGGACTCTTTGGTGCTATTCTCTATGGAATCTATGGAGTAAAGATGCTCTTGACAGGAAAGACTTAAGGAGGAATTGTGTTGAAACCACTGGAAATGGTAGAAACTACAGCAAAGAAAATCATTGATGACTTGAAAGGTGAAGGAATAGTTTCTATTGAGTATGAATCATATGTAGAAGGTGGAAGAAGTATGATACTTTCATACAATGATAGTCATACTACAGATGAATCCAATACTCCTGATGCTATTGGAAGCATGGTAGATGCTTTGTTTCCATTGCTATATCAACTGAATGTTGTTCCAGAGAAAGATGAAGGTGAAGATGCTAACTTTACCTATCATGGAATGAACTTTACATTCAGGTTCTGGGCTTGAGAGGTGATTGAGTTGCCAGATAAAGTAAGAAAATGGAGAGAAGAGACAATAAAGATGGTCTCTGAAGCTATGGATGAGTTCAGGTGTATAGCCTGTAGACCATCAGACATCAGAGCTTATGGTTCAGATGGAATCCTCATCAAGAATACAAAGTTTGCAGTTGAAAAGATGAGGAAAGCTGGATATCTGTATGAACCATTGACGAATGATAAGACAGTTGTCCTTGTCATTCTCCCTAAGAAACAGAAGAAGGCTCTTGGATTTCAGAAACGTTATCCTCCTGAATCAAAGACACAAGAGGTGACTTGAAGTGCTACATAAGGAAAGTCAGAACATCTTCAAGCAGATTGAAGAAGAAAGACATCAGTTCTACTATGAAGGAGACTGTGGTCTATCTCCAGAAGAAGCATGGAGATGGAAGTCATTGGGTATTATACCACATTGGGACAAAGATACCAACATCGTTATTTGGGAAATGTCCAAGGATGTTGTTGTCAAGACAGTTGAAGACTTGAAGAATGTCCATAAACAGTTCACAGAAGATGAACTATATGGAGGTTGTCCAGATGCCTAAGGAGATGTTAAAAGACATCAAGAAGACACATGAACTCCATCTAGCAATAGAACGACTTGAAGAAATAACGAAGAAAAGAGGAGCGGGATGGATAAATCGTGCCAAAGAATGAAGCATTAAGGAAGAACTACTTCCTAGCTATTGAACATGAGATTGGACGTGAGTTGACACCTATAGAACGTCTGGCTATGACTCCTGTATATGAGTCCTTCCAGCCAGAGGAATGTCCTCACTTCATTACCTCATGGGCTAATGATACCAGAGATGGAAAGGAACAAAGTCTCATATGTTGTCAATGTGGTGAAACATTAGAGAGGAGATTCAGACCATGAAGTTAATCCTTAGTCTTTGTCGGAGAAAGAACTTTGACACAATGAACTGTATGGGATTTGACCTCTCCCTATATGCCAAGTATTTCAGAATCACATTACATGTCCATAGTGCAGAACTAAGTTTGTTCTTTGATGCTTTTCCATTCTCTGGAGCATACATCTTTCCAAACTACTTGAGGTTCAGACCATGACTGAAGGTGAAGGTGCTGCCAGAAGGAGACAACGTAAAAGAGCAGAGAAACGTTTGAAGGATGACCTTAAGAATCTAGATAAGATAGTCGTAATACCAGATAAGAAGGAATAACCATGATTGAAGACCACAATCGTAGATATCATAAAGTTGAAGTTGTCCAACAATGTCTGGATAAGTTCAATATTGATATCAGCCAATTCTTCTCTCAAGCTCTCTATGAACAGATAGCTAAGGAACTTGGTATGTCCTGGAGGACTGTGAAGTTCTACATTAGACTAATGAAGATGCATTGTCCAAAGAAAGACATTGAAACTCCATGTGGATTCTTGAAATATCTAAAGGAATGGGATTTCTATGTTAGGTCTCCTCACTTTGAGAGAAAGTTCTACAAGGAATTCAGAGAAAGATTCCAAGGAAAGAATGAACATACCATATATATTGGAACTCCAACACCAATGGTCTTTGATGACTTTGGACTAATACATGACTATGATTATCAAATAGCAAGGCTAATCCATGAACATTCAGAAAGTATGGAAATTGTTATTGGTTCATACAAGAGACCTGAAAGAGCATCTGAGAAGATGAGATTCTTCAAATCTCTTATCAGAGAACCAACAATAACAATGCCTATTACTCCTGAAACATTCTATGTGTATATTAAGAGACGTTATAAAGAGCTTCACAAGAACCTAACTGTAGTCCTAAAAATGTCTGGAGAAACAGCAAGATATCATGAAATGGTTGAACGATTAGCGTCTGAAGGAATACGAGTAAGGTTCATTAACATGGCTTATTCCTATCCAACAGTAGAATACTTTGAAAAGGATTTTACTGAAGACTTGGAGAAGATGGTATGACAATCATCTTGACTAAGGAAATCCTCATTGCTATTGACAAATTCAGAGTCTCTGGACAAAAGTCTAATCCATTAGCACCTCAAGTCCATGAGAATAAATGTATGAATTGTGGTAAGACATTCATGCATGACTTAGAAAATGTTCCCATGTGTCTTGACTGTACAACAGAAATGATTATTAAATGTAGAGACTGCACGTATGTTCAAGAAGATATGGATTGTCATGGACAATGTCTGGATGAACTCTCAGAGAAGGTATGTTGAGATGAAAGAACCAATAAGAAT
>Ga0315312_1003473_pt1 | contig 10132 bp, 9 predicted proteins | sample TDP7_MG_FD_203629 | JGI IMG/M metagenome (GOLD analysis project Ga0315312, IMG submission 203629) | Freshwater sediment microbial communities from Lake Towuti, South Sulawesi, Indonesia - TDP7 | ecosystem: Environmental > Aquatic > Freshwater > Lake > Sediment | place: Indonesia: South Sulawesi... | reverse complement strand
TGGTCGTATGGTCTCTGCATGGTGTTCATCGATGCTGAGATTGTTTAGTGTACTCTTTGCTTGGCAATTAATCATGCTCTCAAATAAGCATGATAGAAAACGAACAATTTTGATATCGTTTTGCCCAGGGTCTGGAGTACCGATACATTTATATATCGTTAATACCAATCATACACTCATGAACCTAATAGATGAAAGAATACATGAGAGAATAATCGCGAAAAAATTAGAGTTGGATAGTTATAGGCGTCTTTCGAAGGATATCGTCAGAAAGCTTCATGAAGCTATGGAGATTGAATACACTTATAACTCTAATGCTATTGAGGGAAACAGATTAACAAAGCGTGAAACGCAACTTGTTATTCGAGAGGGAATAACAATAGGTGGGAAGAGCCTTCGTGATCATCTTGAAGCTCAAAATCATCCCAAGGCGATTCATTTCATTGAAAGCTTGAAGGACCGCGACCTCACAGAGGAAGACATCTTGAAAGTGCATGAGATATTATTTTCTGGCGTACTTGAAAATGCTGGAAATTATAGAAACTCTCAAGTTTATATTGAGGGTTCCGACTATCTGCCACCTCCAGCTTTTGAAGTGCCTAATCTGATAAAGGGACTTCTTGAATGGCTTAAAATGAACCCTGAGGAGTTGAGGCCTATTGAAATCGCATCTGTTTTTCACTATAAGTTCGTCTCCATTCATCCTTTCGACGACGGAAATGGACGAATTGCAAGATTATTAATGAATCTACTTTTGATCAAACACGGATATCCTTTTACTGTTGTAAGAAATTATGATCGCCGTAGGTATTATGATACTCTTAAGAAAGCAGACAACGGTGACTTGAAGCCCTCTGTAAATTTCATCGCTCGTTGCGTAGAGGAGTCAGCGGATCTATATAATCGTGCCATTAAATCTAACAATGAAGCGAGCCAGTTTTTGAGTCTCGCAGAAGCAGCAAAGATTGTGCCCTACTCCCAAGAATATCTAAGTTTACTTGCTCGGCGCGGAAGAATCGCCGCAGTGAAGATAGGCAAAGATTGGCACGTAACTCAAGAAGCATTAAATAATTATCTAGCTGGGCTAAATTCTAGGGGCCGTAAATCGAATTTAAAAACTGACAGAAGAGGAGGTGATTAAACATGAATGTGGAAGATTGGCGATCTGCTGTAGGACTTTACAAGGATTCCTTTATCGATGCAGAGTGGATAGATCCCTCCATTTATGTTGCCAGAACAAACGCTGCACTATTGAGTGAAGTGGCTGCATCCACAAAAAATAGAGAATGCCAAATCATGTTGGTTACAGGTCCATACGGCATTGGTAAAGGGGCTTTAAAACATGCGTTAGAGATTAATTTGCATAATACCCAAGAACTTATCATTAAAACTTTTACAGTTACACAACCAAACTTCACTGAACTGATTTTACCGAGCAGTTGGTAATGAACTTGGATTAGATTTTGGAAAATACTGGCGTGATAGATATGAGGTTCGTCGAAAACTTAGCAACAGAATTGTTGATGAAGCGAGGAATAGGTTTCTCCTACTTATTGTCGATGACGCCCACTACATTACTTCACAAGCTTTACACGCAGTTAAGTATATCACGTATGTTGAACAAAATGGCGTCAAATGTTGTACTGCCTTCCTTTTAGGAACAGATAGCATCTTAAAGACATTGGGAAGAGGAAGTCTAGGGCAAGTTGCGGATAGAATCCATCTTAGACGCAGCCTCAAGGCTTTCAGCCAGAGAGATACTTTAGAATACATTGCAAGAGCAGTGGCATACTCTCGAGAAGATCCCCTCCCTCTACAGTATGAATTTCCTGATACCCCCAAGGAGGTTCAAACTGAGGCACATAGGCTTGCTCCGTTCGAAGTGATGTCGGGAATTCGTATACATGGGTTGACAGGTGGCACACCTAGATACGTTAGACTGCTGTGCTCTGAGGCCATCAAAGTAAGGGCAATAACTGCAGAAAAAAGTCCTCAATCAGAGAGGTTTAATATTAACCCGTCTATTATACAACTTGCTTGGGACTCACTGCTTAGAAAGAAGGAGGTTCCATCCTCTTAAGAACTTCGGAGGTAATCTAATGGATAAAAATGTGTTTGAAAAAAGAGCAGAAGAACTACAGAAGTATAAGCGAATAGATGAAACGATCTTCCCAGAAACACGCGCGGAAAGAAAAATCGGATTTCCAAAGTACAAGGCTCCATACATTCCACCTGCTTGGTTGGAAAATTTATCCGATCTCAACCACAGACAGAAAATAGATAAAGTTGACCCGGAATTCGTTCGGCTCAACATTAGGGGGTCCGGGAACGAATTCAAGATAATCTCTACTTTCCGTTTTCTCGGACTTATCGATGAGGAGTGTAACGCCACATCAAAACTTGCTTCACTGAGAGTCTTAGGAGACGATTTTAAGAAGAATTTAACATCGATTGTGAAAGAAGCATATCACGATCTTTTTTCAACCATAGTTTTGGAAGTCGCCAAGCCTGAGAACTTGATTAACTTTTTCGTACAAAGGTATGATTACTCGCCAACACTAGCTAAGAATGCCTTAAGATTCTTCATATGGCTTGTGTCTCAAACCGACATACCAATTTCGCAAGAAGTTCAAGACTTAGCATTGAGAAAAACTCCTCCACAAATTGAAACACGGGTCTTTAAACCGGGACCAATTCTGCCTCAAAAGCTTACATATAAAAAAACTCCAAAAGTCACTTTAAAACGACCTGAAGCTGTTATCCAAGCCACAGTGAACATCCATCTTGATAAGGAAACACCACTCGAACTTTGGGATAGAGTCCTAGCTCTGCTAGGCGAAAAACGCAAAAAAGAGCTTGAAGAATAGAGAACTTATATTCTGTTTTAAAAGTCTAGCAGCACAAACACAAATAGAGGGATAAGGTGTGCCAAAAAGCTCAATGACCTTTGGGCAATTAAAAAAAGCGTTAACTAAGCACTACGAAGATTTCTTAGAATCCGGTAAAACCTTAGACAAATACTCAAAAATTGCTAACAAAATCAACAAATAACGAACCAAAAACAAACATGCTTCGCTTGCGTGTTCAACAACTTCTAAACACACTGCCCTCCCGACAGTTAGCCTAAAAGACTGCCAATAAATAGAATTTATTTGCGTCAACCTTGCTAGTATTGTTTGGTTGGTTTCATGGCTGAAGATGCCTCTCGAGAGATTATTTCGCGCCTAATACTGGTTTCTAAGCCCACAGTCCGAGACGTAAACTTGATCAAGATGCAAGTTGCCCAAGCCCACAACCTACAGACACTTCCACCCAACTCTATGTTAATACGCAACCTAAAACATGGAGAAAAAAGACTTCTTTCTGTTCTGTGCCAAAAACGGGTTCGCACCATGATGGACGTACTGCAAAACTACAGAACCTTATAAAAGGTTGTAGACTCTGTTAGAGCGTTGATCTAGTTGAGAGTGTTGCTCGTGTGTTCGAAAAACGCTGTATATTCCCACGAGGCATGCAAACGCCTTCTACAGCGGCTCTGCGGCTGAGCATTACACGAAAACGCAAGCTGAGCAGGGGTTAAGATACGCTGAGGAAATGTTTCAAGAGTTGAAGAAGCTTGTTGCCGAGAGAGCGGCTCCTAGAAGAGGCGAGGAGACTTCTTAGGTCTTTCCTAGAAGAAGTCAAGCCGCTATCTCCCCGGTGCGTCATTCTTTTCGGTTCCTATGCGAAGGGAAACTTCACGGAGAATAGCGACATAGACGTATGCGTTATAGCAGAGAACTTGTCAAGAGACGAGTTAGCAAGGAGGTGCCTGACGCGGCTTTACTCCACCAGAAGAGTGAGGGCTATCGGATTCTATCCAGAGGAGTTCCTTGAGTATCTGAGGGGTCTCCGTTTTTTGGCCTACGACGTGGTTGCGGACGGCGTACTCATATATGACGACGGCTTCTTTTCCGAGACAAAAAGAGTCTACAGTGACTGCATAAGAAGACACGGAATAATAAGGGAGGAAAAAGGCTGGAGAGTGACTTCACCTAAGAAGTAAGCATCACGATCCTAGATCATGTCTTCTTTTGCCTTTTTTGCAGAAGATGATGAAAAATCGTGGCCTTAAGGTTCTATGCCGAAATCCTCATAGAACCAAAGTATTTTGTTGTTTATCGGGAACGGGGCAAAGAAAAGGCTATTATAACGGCTTACTTTACTTTTAATGCCACTAGGAAATCGTCGGGAGGAGCCATGATTGAAGCAGATCGCCAGAAAACTTCTGGACAGAATCCGTGAACAGAAGCCTGAACCAGACTCGAAACGTCTGGAAACCGCCCTCTCAAGACGGGGAGTTCCTGACCGGGTTCCTTTCATGGAGCTTTTCGCGGATGAGGAAGTGATGGCGGCAGTTCTCCAAAAACGGTTGAACTACTTCAGCAAGGAACTGCGAAGCAGAAGGGAGTGGGAGGAGCGGATGCTTTCATTGACAGAGTTCTATGACACATTGGGTTACGACTACATTCCAGGAGACACTAGAGATTTTGACGCAACCGTGAAGGCCTACGAGCTGAGTAAGGAGAGGTTTGCGCCGGGTGAAGTCGGTTCAAGGGCATACATGTACCGAACTGCAGACATCGCGCCAGAGCTGAGCCGGCGGGAGAGGATATGGGCCAATGAGGGCACGGGGTTGATCGCGGATTGGAACGACTTCGAGTCCTACAGCTGGGAAGACCCCGAGACGATTACTGAAGAGGGAAATGAGGGGTTGGAATGGGTCTGCGATCACGTTCCTTCAGGCATGGGTGTTGTGACTGGTGCGGGAACAGTGTTGGAGCCTGTGATGTGGCTGATGGGGATAAAGAACTTCTACATCAGCCTTTACAGGCAGCCCGACCTAGTTGAAGCCATGTTCCAGAAGGTTGCAGAGGTGAGCATTGCCCGTTTCAAGCTGGCGGCTGACACAAGCCGAAAGATCGTTGCCTTCTGGGGTTCAGACGACTGGGGCTACCGGAACGGACCGATGATCTCGCCCGCCATGATGAGACGGTGGGTCTTCCCAGTTCATAGAAAGATGGCTGAGACCGCTCATTCAAGAGGCTCCCTTTATCTTCTACACTCCTGTGGGAACCTCAAGAATGTCATGGACGAGATAATCGACTATGTTCGAGTCGACGCAAAGCACTCCTTCGAAGATACCTACCTTCCAGTGACAGAGGCTAAGAGGCTGTATGGACATCGGATGGGCTTGATAGGCGGGATTGACATGGACGTGTTATCCGGACGAAGCGTGACGGAAGTCCAGGAGTACGTTAGGGGCGTTCTGGAAATCTGCAAGCCCGGGGGCGGATACTGCCTCGGAAGCGGGAACAGTGTAGCCAATTACGTTCCGCTCGAGAATTACCTAGCCATGCTCAACGTAGGATTCGAGGAAGGGTGGTACAACTCAGAGAATGGATAAGATACAGAGAACTAGCAACTGAACGTTTGCGAAGAATGACGGAAAGCGCCGCCAAGAAGGTCTTTTCTGAAGGCACGCCTTTTCGTGTTCTCTCCCGAGGTTTATGAACCTGCTGAGGGCACATTTCTCGTTGCTGGAAACCACGAGGTGGAAGGTGGAATCCAGATAATAGATTCCTCAGCAGATAACGATACTGATGTCACGTTGAAATCGGAGTAAGGCAGACAGAAAACAACGATATCACCATTCGCGGTGCATCACTGTTCTGGTCAGAATTCCACTAAGGTAGGATGACCCTTTATCCGTCAAAATTGCAGCAGAGCACAGTTGGAATATTGGCAGAAGTCATGTGGCAGAACAGCAACCCTGGGCCGAAATCGTAGTAGAGTGGAATTGAAGTATATACACCCCTCTCTAAGGCCGTTGAGATATCAGTTGAAATCGTACTAAACGAGAATTGAGAAGTGTCGCTGGCAATGACTCTGGGACATGCAGTTTAAATCGGAGTAGAACGGGATCAAGGTTGCTGCAGAATGGAGTTGCATGAACTAATGTTAGAATCGCGCAAACGAGGAGCTGAGATTTTCATGATCACAGGAATGGCAAAGGCTAAACGGCTTAGCTTTCAGTGGTCCTCTGCAATTCAGGCTTCGGAAACTGCTGCTCGAGAAAAAACTATATGGAGAGGGATCGGACAGCAAGAGGGTCCTGTCTATTATGGGTGCAACTGGGGGTTTTGCCTAGTGTGAAAGACGCACAGCGACAGACGATGCCTGGCGTTGTTCTCTGCACATTCATGACCCCAACTCTTCTTTCATCTTCCGGTATTGTTCCCCTGTGATCTCGCCCCTTGCGTATCGTTCGCTAAGTATTTCGAGGGCTCTTTCGCCATGACTTGGTGCTGATCTGCCTGGTCTCGCGAATTCTGTAATAAGGTAGTAGGCTCCAAGTGCTATCAGGATCAGAAACGCTAGTGGTAGCAAAAACATGAACCCCAGCCCCGACGCCCATCCCCATCCGTATCCCATCATACGCATCATTCCCGGCATGTGCCAGCCTAAAGATCCGAACATAAGCATGGGCAAGACGCCCACCAACACCACAAGAACAGCGATGAGCCAGATCCAATCCCTACTTCTCTCAGGCATTCATTTCACCTCCTCTCCCGTTTTCTACAGTTTGAGCAGTTTAAGAGTCGCCGAGTTGGTCACCACAAATAGAGAACTGAAAGCCATCGCTCCAGCAGCTATTATTGGGCTAAGTAAGCCAACCGCAGCAACCGGGATGGAGACCGTGTTATATACGAAGGCCCAGAAAAGGTTCTGCTTAATCTTCCTCATAGTTGCCTTACTGAGCGCGATTCCCCTTGCCACGTCTCGTAAGTCATCTTTGATGAGTACGATTCCGCCAGCTTCCTTAGCAATATCGGTTCCGCTGCCTATAGCTATCCCAATGTGGGCTTGGGCAAGGGCTGGAGCGTCATTAACACCGTCGCCAACCATGGCAACAACTCTCCCTTCGCTCTGCAGTTTCCTGATGACATCCACTTTTTCCCATGGCAAGACGTTTGCGATAACAGTGTCAATGCCCAGCTGCTTGGCCATTGCCTTGGCGGTTCGTTCATTGTCTCCCGTGAGCATGGCAACTTGGAGCTCCATATTCTTAAGTTGTCTTACGGCTTCCGCCGCGTTGGCTTTGGGCGTGTCCATGGCTGCTATGATTCCTGCGATCTCACCGTCCACAACAAGGATGATAGCAGTTTTGCCTTCCTCCTCAAGTTTCGTCAGATAAGACTCAGTTGAACCTGTTATGCTGGTCCCGTTCTCCCTGATAAGCCGGCGATTTCCCAACAGAATCCTGTGGCTTCTGAAAGACGCTCTGATTCCATGCCCAGGAACAGCTTCGAAGGACTCAGCATCTGTGACACTAAGGCCAGATTCATCTGCTGCCTTAAGAATGGCTTCTGCCAAGGGATGTTCTGAACCTTTCTCCGCGACCGCCGCAAACTCCAATACTTCTTTTTCCTTATAACCCCCAAGCGGCAAGATGTCAGTGACTGAAGGCTCACCCTTTGTAAGCGTTCCGGTTTTGTCGAATACTACGGTGGTCAGTTTCCTAGCGTTCTCAACGTATTCACCACCTCTGAGCAGCACCCCGTATTCGGCTCCTTTACCAGCTCCGGCTAGAATGGCTGCGGGCGTGGCTATCCCCAGTGCGCATGGGCAAGCAATAAGAAGTATAGCTAGCAAAACGAGAAAAGCAACGGAGAAACCCTCTGTGAAAAACCAGTAGGCAAAGGCTATGCCTGCAACTGCGAAGACAGCGGGAACGAAATATCTGACAACGCGGTCTGCAAACTTCTGAACTGGGGCGCTGGACGCTTGGGCTTCTTCCACCAAATGAACAATCTGCATCAGGGCTGTATCCTCGCCAACCTTGGTCGCTCTGACCTTCAGCAATCCGGTTTTGTTGATCGTGGCACCAATGACTTCGTCACCCACTTTCTTTTCAGCGGGGATGCTCTCTCCAGTGATTATCTTCTCGTCAACCGAGGAGTAGCCGGCAACAACCGCGCCGTCCGTCGGTATCTTCTCGCCAGGTCTAACAACAAGTATGTCACCCACTTGAACATCTTCGATCGGGACGTCAACTTCCTTTCCATCCTTCAGAACCTTCGCGACTGTTGGTTGCAGCTCAAGAAGTCTACGAATGGCTGCAGCCGATTTCCTCCTTATAGTCTCCTCAACGAACTTGCCCAGCAACACGAAGGCTAAGATTGCTATAGCGGTCTCCATGTATCCGAACCCTTCGGACCCAAGCGATGGGAAGAAGGCGCTCACTGCGCCGTACCCCCAGCCAGCTAGTACGCCAGTTGTTATGAGTACATCCATGTTTATGGATCCGTTTCTAAGTGCGTTGTAGGCTCCGTGATGGATGCCCCATCCCGCTACCCACACAATTGGCGTTGACAGGACAAAGAAAGCCAAGTCCCACGCGGAGATTCCGACGATCTTGAACGCCATGATGACGACGGCTAAGCCTAACATGGCTATGACACGCAGGGCGGCAACGCTCACAACGCCTAGAAGTGCCAAGGCCACTCTACGCTTCATGGCTTTCAGTTCTTGCTCAGGCTGTTCGTAGGTCCTGGCGCATGTCTCACTGCAGAAATAGTAAGTTCGATCCCCCAACTTCCTCCTGATAGATTGGTCCGCATCCACAACCATGCCGCACACAGGGTCTCTGGGCATCTTCTATCACTCCCAAACATTTCCTCAAGTTTCATGACAGATGGAAAAGCGAGCTCGCCATTGCGCCATGACTCATGACCTTGGATTCAAGCATCAACTCGGTCCCCACCTGAACCATCTAGAAGATTTACAGCTTTCCTCAATGCTGCTTGAGGGTCGTTGCAGGCGGGCCCTTTGGCCACAAGCTCATAGATTCTCGCATGATACCGTTCCCCGTCGGGCGCCTCAGCAATTTCAATCAGATACTCATCATAGAGGTAGAGTTCACTCATCTTCACCTTTCTCAGATCGGTGACTGTTTCCTCGAGAACCCATTGTTTCATTCTACTTTTCCTTGATCTAGCCATCCTAGGCCTCTCGAAGCCCATATCTGATCACCCTACTGCTTTCAAAGCCCTCAGCCTTTTCGTGACGTTGGGATGGGTAGAGAAGAGTTCAGCAATCCTCCCTGTCATAGTCACTCTCTTCATGAGAAGACGCTCCACTAACGCTTGATCTGAGGAACCCGTGGCAAATCCAGCAACCGCAGCTACATCTTTCTCCACAATGTCTGGGTCTGATATGAAGAGAGTTTTGAAGCTGCTGAACATGGAGGCGTCCCGTTCATAATGCATCCTCAACCCCCCAGTTTTCCAGACTATCTTTGCCAAGCCCTCACTGAGTTTCCGCGAACCTTCCTTCACGATCGAGGCGCTGTGCTGGTCCGCGTAATATTCCCTCAGTCGGCTTAAGCCTAATGTGAAGAGCAGTAGGAAAAAGTAGACCGCCATACTCACTGCGCCAATAAGAGGAAACAGCCCGCCTCCCTGTTGCTGCTTGCCCCTTCCATAGTATCCGCCGAAATATTGGGAGTATAGGGCTGACCGCCCTATGAGGTATACGAGGGATGGGAGGAAAGAGGCAAGCATCATTATCTGGACATCTCGATGTTTCAAGTGTCCGAGCTCGTGACCCAAGACGGCTTCAAGCTCCTCCTCCTCTAGAGTGTCTAGCAATCCCTTGGTCACAGCCACACGGGTTCCGGCGATGGGTGAGCCGTAGGCGAAGGCGTTGGGAATTGGTATATTGGCTACCTCGACCTTGGGTTTTTTGATGCCTGATCTTACACTCAGGCTATCAATCATCATATGGAGCCTTGGCGAATCAGTTGGCTTTACCTCTTTGACCCTATAGATTACGTCTATCAGGTACGGGGCGAAGAGCCATTGAATTATGTTAAAGACGGCTACCAGAGTCACCAGGGATAATACGTTCAGTGACCCAAGAAACTGTAAAACAAGTGCGAAGAACGCTGTTGACACACCTATAATTATCGTCAACGTTCCAAGCATAGTCAACCGAAGCTTCAACAAACTCATTTAGTATACCTCCCTGGATCCCCTTTAAACGTAGACATGCAGGCCTGAGAGCAGAAGAAATAGGTCTTGCCTCTAAA
>Ga0315312_1003472_pt1 | contig 10133 bp, 10 predicted proteins | sample TDP7_MG_FD_203629 | JGI IMG/M metagenome (GOLD analysis project Ga0315312, IMG submission 203629) | Freshwater sediment microbial communities from Lake Towuti, South Sulawesi, Indonesia - TDP7 | ecosystem: Environmental > Aquatic > Freshwater > Lake > Sediment | place: Indonesia: South Sulawesi... | reverse complement strand
GATACGTGATCTCCGCGCGGGTGAAAAGCTCCGCGTGAGACTCAAGCTTCTCCTGGATCAGAGCAAGGTAGTCAGGGTTGATCTCATACATGATGGAGTTGCGCTCGGCCCGTATGGCTGCTTGGCCAGTGGTGCCACTTCCGGCGAAGGGGTCCAGGACAGTGTCCCCGACAAAGGAGTACAATCGGATGCAGCGGTAGGGCAGCTCGACGGGGAACGGGGCTATGTGCCCTTCCAAGTTGTCCTTCAGCCTCACCCGCCGCAAGGTCCAGATCTGCTTCGTGAATTCTTGGTACTCGCGAGGAGGCATCTTGCTCTTTTCGCGGTCCCCGGAACTGACGTATTGATAATCCGGCCTGCCCGGTTTGCGCAGGATGTACACGTATTCAATGCTGTCGCAGATCAAAGGCGAAGGAGGGTACGGCAGGGAGCCGTAGTAGAAGCCTTTCTTGGGCGTCTTGTCCCAGATCACCCGGTCCGCAAGCTCGAAGCCCGCTCTTATCGCCTCTTGCAGAAGCAGCGGCCCAAGGGGAAGCCAGGTGACGCCGTTTGTTCCCTTCAGAGGCAGATCCGATATGTTGAGGCAGAACTTGCGGCCCCGTCGAAGCACACGGTGGCATTCCGCGAATATCCGCCCGATCGCGTCGACATAGCTTCCCAGACTGTGTCCGTGTCCGATCTGGTCAGCGCTACCGTAGTCGCGCGCGTCGAAATATGGAGGGGAGGTCACAATGAGATGGACTGATTCATCCTCCACCAACGACATGCGTGTACTGTCGCCGATAACCACCAAGTGTCGAGTCGTCTGGCCCATCGCACCGCCCAGAAGAGGCAAGGCTGCGAAAGTAAGATGCCCGCGGAACGCAGCGCGCCTCCCGATGCTGATGACAGGATACAGGTCGGGCCGGGGGGTGTCAACACTGGCTCCTGCCCCGGCTCTGATGAGGTGATCGAGCGAGGCGCCGCCTTCAGATCTCCCTGTCCAGCAGCCTGCGGCTGCGGGGGTCGAGCTGGGTGAGATCCTCGATCTCGAAGCGGTTGCCGTCCGCGTCCTGAAGCAGCACGCGCGTTCCCCCCACGACCCGCATATCCTCCCGGTCTCGCACGTCGAAGATCCGATATCCGCGGTCGGTCTCCACCTCCCAGCGCGCGGCCCCGTGCGCTCCCTGGATTGCGTAGACGCGTGTTATCTTGGGGACAAAGTAGGCGCGGCCCAGCTCCTCCTCAAGCACGCGCCGGCTATCGGAGGGCAGGGCCTCGGGATTCCTCAGCAAGAGCACCTCCTTGCCATCGCCGTCCAGGAAGCTCACGTAATCCGCGGTGCCAGAGACGGGGAAGACCGGCGCAGGCCTCACGTCCACATACTCCTCTCCTCCCTCGACCTGGACATGGAGCCGGCGGAAGGAGTCGCGCCAGATCCGCACGCGCTCGGCATCGGCCATTCTCAGCCGGCCAATCTCGGCTTCCCACCCGGAGTCGGCACGCGCGTCAGGAGGGTTTTGCTCGGGGTCTTTCACCGCTGGCTCTCCTGATCCCGGCTACCAGGCCCGCACTCTGGAGAGCTCGGCTTGCAGCTTGCACAGCCGGCTGTACAGCCCGCCGCTCTCCAGCAGCTCGTCATGGCTGCCCATCTCCAGGATGCGGCCGTGCTCCAGCACGATGATCTTGCTGGTCTTGCGCAGGGTGGAGAGACGATGGGCGATGGCGAAAGTGGTGCGATTCGAGACCAGCCGGTCCAAGGCCTCCTGGATGAGCATCTCGTTCTCCGTGTCCACGGAGGAGGTGGCCTCGTCGAGAATCAGGATGCGGGGGTTCTTGAGGATGGCGCGCGCGATGGAGATGCGCTGGCACTCACCGCCGGAGAGCAACTGGCCGCGCTCGCCCACCGAGGTGTCGTAGCCATGGGGCAGGTTGACAATGAAGTCGTGGGCTTTGGCGGCCTTGGCCGCGGCGATGATCTCCTCGGCCTTGGCATCGGGCACACCGTAGGCGATGTTCTCGGTGACGGTGCCGTGGAAGAGGAAAGGCTCCTGAAGCACCACACCTATCTGCTGGCGGAGGAAGCGCAGCGAGAGCTCCCGGACATCGTAGCTGTCAATCAGAATCTGACCGTCCTCCACATCATAGAAACGGCTCAGCAGTTGCACCAGGGTGCTCTTGCCGGCCCCGCTGGGTCCCACCAGGCCTATCACTTCCCCGGCCTCGGCGACGAAGTTGATGTCCTGGAGCACCGGCTTGCCCGGCTCGTAGCTGAAGGTCACGTCGCGGAACTCCACCCGCCCCTCGATACGAGCGGGCTTGATAGACTTGGGCGCTTCCGGGATCTCCGGCTTGGTGTCCAGCACCTCGAATACCCGTTCCGCCGCCGTGAGCGCGTGCTGCACCCGATGGTTCATCTCTCCCAGCATCTGGATCGGCGTGTAGAACTGCCACATGAGCTGGGTGAACATGACCAGGGTCCCCACGCTGGTCATCCCTAGGATTACCTGGAAGCCGCCGTACCAGTAGATTGCCAGCGTCCCCACTGCGGTCATCAGGCCCAGCGCCGGAAAGACGGCGGACCAGAGCTTCACCACGGCCATCTCCTGGGTGAAGAGCGCTTCGCTCCGGCTCTCAAACCGCCGCGACTCCCGATCCTCCTGCGCGAATGACTTCACCACTCGGATGCCCGGAATGGCGTCGGCCAGCACCGCATTCAGGCCGGCCCAGCGCCGCCACAGCTTCAGATAGATTATGTGGATCGCCTTGCCGAACCAATAGGTGCCGACCGCGATGAATGGCGTAGGTATCAGGGTGAGCGCGGCCAGCTTCGGGTTGGCGGCAAAGAGCATCACGGCGATCACGGGTATGGTGAGCAGGTTGATGATGATCTGCTGCAGCCCATCGGCGATGAAGTACTGCAGCCGCATGATGTCATTGGTGACCCGGGACATGATCTGGCCGGTCTGCTTGCGGGCGAAGAAGCCCAGCGACAGCATCTGTATGTGGTCGAACAGCTCTGTCCTCATGTCCAACACCACCCGGGCCCCCAGCCACTCCATCATGTACCCCCGCACCATGGAGACCGCCGTCCGCACCAGGTAGATGACCAACAGCCACTCTACCGCGATGCCGAGGCCTGGTAGATACCGGGGCGTCAGGACCTTGTCGAACAGGTAGCGGGTGACGTAGGCTGGTGCCAGGTTCAGCACCGTCAGCACGATACTGAGGATGAACCCCACGACGGCGACAAGCTTGTATGGACCCAGATACCCGATCAGCCGTCCCAGGAGCCTGCCGCGCTCCATGCAGAAGGGGCATACCTCCGACCGACTGGGCAGGGCGCGGCCGCAGCTCGGGCAGCGCAGCGCCCACTGGGGCATGGCCGCCCACCTGCCCCGGCCCCGCTCGCCCTTCGTCTCTTCCTCGGTCACCAAGCGGCGCAGCACGTGGTAGGCGCGGGCGAACTGCGGTGCCAGGGAGCGGCTGAAGCGCAGCAGCTCGACCGCCTTCTCGGCCGTGACAGCCTCCAGGGACCCTCCGCCGATGAAGTCGCGCAGCCGCAGCCGGCGCACCTCGCTCCAGGGCAGGTCCACCTCCACCCGAGCTTCCCCGTCCTGCCCGGCGAACGTGACCGCGCGACGATCGGTGGCCACGAACCAGCGATCCCCATACTTCCCTTCGGCCGTGACGTCTGCGTACAGGCTGATGAGGCGCCGCTCGTCCGAGGCCAGCAGACGACGCACCTCGGCCTCCACCCATTCGGGCAAGTCCTCCCGAACGTCGTCGTCAAGTAGCCTCTCGATCTGTCTCAGGCCTTCGTCCATGCGGTCCCTTCCCTGCATCGCGCCGCCGCGGCCGCAGAGGCCAGGCCGGCGGACAGTCACCAACATTGTTTCCACGCCCCGGGCGCGTTTTCCCCTCCCCGCGCTGCTGAATCTCCTCAACATTATAGAGGATAGTTGCATGACAATGTGGTATCTCCGCGCGGCGAACGCGAGGCCTGCGGGACCTCGCGCTCCCGAGATGTCCTCCAGAAGGGAGGTGAGTCGGGTGGGCTGCGGCAAGGCGAAGAAGACCAAGGCCAAGAAGACGAAGAAGAAGTGAGGCGGTGAAGTATGGGGCCCTGCAACAGGGGCCAAGACGGAGCCCGCCGCAGGCGGGCTCCGTTTTTCTTTCTGCTTGCTGGGATGGACAGGATGTACCGTCCCGTTCATGATATGTCACGATCCAGTGTTGCTCCTACTCCTCGGCGGAGTACAGGGCGCTCAGTCGCTCACGCTGGCGGGTGTGACCCTTCTTTGTTGGCTACCGCCAGGGAGATGGGGAGGGCTGTCCTATTGTCATCCTGAGCCGAGCGGCGGTGCAAAGCCGCCGCGACCGCGAAGGATCACGCTGTTCTGGGCTTGCTACAGCAACAAGGCGAGATTCTTCGCATCGCGCTGCGCGCTCGCTCAGAATGACAAGAGCCAACACAGCAACAATCCGGGGGCACATCCACGCCGGCCGGGCGACCTTGACACACGGCCGCCCTCGGTCGGCTGTTCGGCATAGCCGAGGGGGCTAAGAGCGGCCCGATGTCTCATCGGGCCTGCGGGCCAGCACCCACAGCCATGTCTCATTGTTGCTTGTTCGTACGTCAGCCTGCACAATTGCAAAGCCGGCCGCGCGAAGCATACCGAGGTTCGCGTCAGCACCTAAGTGACTCCACCACATTGGTGCGCCCCACCCGTTCCAGTCGTCGATGGTTTCCTCCCACTCGTGCATCGCCCACGTGGCGAGGAAGAGGCCGTCCGGCTTGAGCCATAAGTAGATGCGCTGGACCAAGTCGGGCTGCTCCGCGGCGGGCACGTGGATGATGGCATAGCACGAGACCACAGCATCGAACGTACCAGGTGCAAAGTTCACCGCGGTCATGTCGGCCTTGATGAAGTGGCCGGTAGGGACATGCACACGCGCCAGCTCGAGCTGCCGCGCGGAGATGTCAACTCCCGTCACGGCGAAATGCTGCGCGAGCCATTGGGTAACCGGGACCCCTGCTCCGCAGCCCAAGTCGAGCACAGCCGCGCCGGAGGGCAGCATGGTGGCGAGCCGCTCGACCGGGGCATACGTATCAGGCTCGTAGCTGTCCTTGGTGGCAAGGTACGCCTCCGCGATAAGATCGTAGCTTCTCTCAACAAGCTGTTTCGCTTCGCAGTTGCGCATGGTCTCATCTGCTCCTATTCTGCCGCCTGATACAGCGCCACCAACCCCGCGCGCCAATCCGGCCGGTCCCGCAGGCAGACGAGGTTCGTCAACTGGTCCACGGAGCCAACGAACCGCGGCAGCCGCTTCACTTCCTCGTTAGTGATCTTATCGTAGATCGCCCCGCCCGGGTTGCACTTCCCCGGAACCAGATACGGCCGGTCGAAGAACGGCTCGACCGTGGTCGGCACTGGTTCCGTGATCCCGAGCGCGTTGTGCGTCCGCGCCAGGTACTCGTAGGCCTGTGACATATGCTTCTCCCGCTCGCGCCACATCTGCGCGTCGAGCGCGGCCTGCAGCACGGGCGCGAGCTCGGCGGCGCAGCGCAGTTCCGCGAAGGCCGTCCCAAACCACTTACTGTAGGGCGCGTACTGCTGCTCCATGAGGAAGCACAGATCCATCATGTAGTGGATCAGGCGCGCGGCCAGAACTCGCGAGCCAAGCTCATCGCCGACATCGCCACACCTGCCCATGAACGAGCCCTCCTGAGCGAAACGCTCCCACTGCGCAGAGAGCAGGTAGTACCAGATGTCGTCGGGGTACCAATGGAGCTTCTCCCGGATCGAGTTAAGCTCGCGCAATCCGTCGTGGAACACCCTCCCCGAACGGATCTGCCGCAATGTCTGCTGGGGGAGGGTGAGCCAGTCCAGCACCGTCAGCTCGCGGTTTGGGTTGAAAGGCCGGTAGCTGATGACGAAGGTGTCAACGTTGATGCAGATGACGCGATGCTCGATCGGCCCGTGCTCCAGGCGTACCGGCTTGCCCTCCTCATGGGACGTCGAGTCGAAGTGCGTCGGCACCCCAGCGACCTCCCGCGGCAGTTCGTGGCGCATCACCTCCACGATCCGGTCCGCGTACTGCGCGTGGTCTTCGGCCGACAGGTAGACCTCCACCGTCGGCCCCCAGCCGTGGTCCGTGGAGAGAGGCGTATCATAGCCGAGTGTATCGGAGCCTCGACCCAACCGCGCGGCCGAGTAGCGCAACTCCGGAAAGTGCCGCGCTATCACCGGCTTCACGCCCTCGTGGTAGAGACGTTCTGCCAGCACCATGCCTTTCACAAATGGGTATCCCATGATCTTCCTCTCGGTCCAACCCGTGCCACCTCAAACTCCAGGGCGTCGTAGCGCTCGCCGCGCACTTCGCGGAGCCCGACACTGCGCTTCGCCAACACGAACCCGCATTTCTCCGCGCACCAGATCATGCGCACGTTGCCGGACCACGTTCCCAATCGAACGCACTCAAGGTCCAAACTGTCGAAGAGGTAGCCGAGCCACAGCCGCAGCGCTTCGGTGCCGAGGCCTTGGCCCCAGAAGCTTGACTCGCAGATGTTGATGCCGACCCAAGTAGTCCGCTCCTTCTCGTCGTAGTGGTAGTGGTTGACCCATCCGAGCAAGGGTCCGCCCTTATGTTCGATCCAAAGCTGATTACGGGGAGTGGGGAGTGGTTTGCTCATGCTTTCCAGGATCGCACGCCGCGCTTCGTCCTCCCGGCCAGGGAGGGCAAGCGACCTGCCCTCCCAGGGCGCATCCCATTCCTGCCAGGCCACTTCGCAGGTCACCCATCGCAGACGCGCGTCAACATCCTCCGGCCGGGGATCACGAAGGATCACACGATTGCCGATGATCTCGACCACCGAGTTGATGTTGCTCATCTCGTTCCTCTCACTATTCCTATCCATCGAAGCTCGCCAGCATCTTCTTCACAGTCCCTATTACCCACTGTCCTGTTGGGCACGATGGATCGAGCCAGAGCAGTTTCTCGAACAACAGGATCGCCAGCAGATAGAACCTGCCCAACGGGTCTCCAGGATCGTGGTCAGTCCCATAGGCAGCCCGAAACCGCGCCATGTCGAAGTCAACGCGGTTGAACGGGAACTGGGAGAAGTAGTAGTCGAACCAGGCCAGCTCCCAGCGCGGATCGCCGGCCGTGGATTCGACATAGTCAACTATCGCGACGATGCGGCCGTCTCGAACGATCAGGTTTCCGTTGTGCATGATGTCGCTCATGTGCAGCAGGCGAGGTTTGGGACCGTAGGGCAGGAGCTTGCCTCCTGCCCCTTGAGCAAAGATGCGGTGCGGGAGCGACGACAGAATATCCGCCTCTCGGCGGTTCAAGTATCCCTTTTCGAAATACCGCTGTGCAGCGCGGTCACAGTGGAAGAAGCCGGGCCAGCACTCGCTGACCGGGCCAAGGTCAGGAAGCGGCGTGAATGCCCGCGCGGAGAGGTCGTCGCCAAGGAAGCCGAACGGCCCATCAAATCGCAGCTCGTGGATGCGCCGAAGCAACTCGCCAAGCTCGGCCTCGTCATAGGGACACGGCTCTCCCGGCCCCCATTCCGCAGGCTCTCCCTCGACCCACTCCCAGATCGCGCATGCCTCGCCGTTAGGGCCGCCTTTCGGGTCGAAGGCGATCAGTTCGGGAACGGGAATCCCCGCCTCCTTCAGACGCCTATGGAAGTAAACGCCGACCGGGCTGCCGGGCTGCTTCTTGATCTTCAGAAGCATCTGATCTCTGCCCAACCGCAGCCGGAAGCTGTATGAGTCGTCGCCGCCGACCGCTGGCCAAAACGACTCGACTCGGTCAGAACACCGACCGAGCATCCCTTCCGCGATCTGCCGAGCGTAGCCCGGATCGAGGCCGGCCCTGTTCAGTGCCTTTGACATAGCAGTATCCGCTTTGCTGCCTTCTCGGTGAAGCCGTCAGTGCTGTATGGCTCCGGCTCACCTCTGTGCCAGCTCTTCCAGTCCACCTTCGCGGGGTCGTCGCCGTAGATGCCAAGCAGAGTCAGGCCCGCGTCGGCGACCATGTGCAGCAACTCGGGCAGAAGGTAAAGCCTCCAAGAGAAGGGCATCAGGTGTCGCTTTCCCGTAGCCAGATCGATCGCCAAGACGTTGAACCCGAATCTGGCTCGCAGCGCATCCCGCGTCCCTTCAGTCAGCAGCAGCAAGTTCGGGTCATCTTCGTGAAACGTCCACCCCTGCTTGAGTTCTCCGCCGAGGCTTGAGTAGTTCTGGGTGTCGATCAGGGCGCGTCCGCCCGGCCTCAGTGCACGTTGTATCCCGCCGAGGGTGCGGCGGTTGTCGTCGTCGGCGAACATCCCAAAGGTGTTGCCCCATAGGATCACCGCGTCGAATTCATCCTCAAAGGCCAGGTGGATCATGTCGCCGTGAACGAGGCAAACCGGCACGGCGGCCTCGCGCACACGCTCTTCAGCTACTTCGAGGAACGCTCGTGAGTACTCCAGTCCGGTTACGTTGTAGCCGCGGCGGGCCAGCTCAATCGAATGCTGGCCCAAAGCACACCCGAGGTCGAGCACCTTGTCTCCCGGCTTGAGTTCAAGCACGCGTTCCATGAAGCCAACGCCGGACAGAACGTTGTGATCGGCCAGGATGCCCTCGAACTTCCAGTAGACCATGTCCTCGAACACTCGCTCCCACGAGCGGTCTTGATTTGGATGAATCTCGGTCCTGTTGTTACCCATTGGATTTTCTCCTCGGGGCAGCGCCCCTCGTGGTTGACTTGGGAGCATCCCGCGAGGAGGTCGGCCATGGAAAACGCCACAGGCTTGCTCCGCCTGTGGCGTGACTGATCCGGAGGGTAGCAGGAGGCAAGCTCCTGCCCTACGAGCCTATCCGTCCACGGCAGTCTCAGGCATAGGAGGCAAGCGACGACCTGCTCGATTCGGGATGCACATGCTCTTGGTCATCGTCACCACCTCCTTTCTCCTGAGTGACCTGCTGTTGGGCATAGCATACATGGCGGCCGGCCTGCTGTCAAGCGTTACGGCGGCAATGATGTGACCGCCAAATGTGGGTGGACCGAAATTTGAAATTTGTCATTCTGAGCGAGCGCGCAGCGCGAAGCGAAGAATCTCGCCTTGTTGTGGCTAGGTCTGCCTCCGGCAGACCGCCACGGCGGCCGCAGGCCTAGCCGCTGCAGCAAGTCCAGAACGGCGTGATCCTTCCCCTTCGCTCCGCTCAGGGTCAGGATGACAGCCTGGCCGTTGTCCCTAGGCCCTCGGCCGGCAGGAAGCCTCTCCCTCACCGGCGAACTCTTTCCTCCTGAAGCACAAGTGGGTGCCAAGGCAATCGCGCGAAGTGAGGAGATGCAGGTGCGAACCAAGCTCGTCCGCTGCTCTAGGCTGACGCCGCTGCTCCTTCTCCCGCTGCTCGTTGCTGTTGCGGGCTGCGGCAAGCAGCCCACCGTCAAGGCCGAGCAGTTCGTCGGCACCTGGGTGCGGCAATTCCCAAAGGAAGGTCCTCTCCCGCCGTACGACGAAATCCTCGTGCTGCGCCCCGACGGATCAGGCACGATGACCTCAGGATTCGAGCCCCACCCCGAGAGGATCACCTGGCTATTCTACCGCGGCAAGCTCGTCTTCACGCCCCTCGGGGAGACCCGTAAGACCGAGTTCGAATACCATTTCAACAGCCCCGACGACCTGGTCCTCAAGGTAGACGAGCAAGAGACCGTGTACAAGCGCGCTGACCCATCCCAGCCGCGCTAGCCAGGCAGGCCGGTTTCGTGGTAGCATGGCGGCTGCGCGTCAGCCTTAGACCGAATAGCACGAGCTAGCACCTCAAGTGAATCTACCTCCTGAAGAGCAACTCGAACGCATCCGCCAGCACACCGTTGACCTGATCCCCGAGGAGGAGCTGCTGGAGAAGCTGCGCTCCGGCCGCTCCCTGCGCGTCAAGCTCGGCGTGGACCCCAGCGGCCCCGACATCCACCTCGGCCATGCCGTGGTCTTGCGCAAGCTGCGGCTGTTCCAGGACCTGGGGCATGTCGCGGTGCTCATCATCGGCGACTTCACCGGCATGATCGGCGACCCCTCGGGGCGCTCCGACTCTCGCCCGCAGCTTACCCGCGAGCAGATCGCCCAGAACATGGCCGCCTACCGGCAGCAGGTG